>Ga0070741_10000447_pt1 | contig 151248 bp, 169 predicted proteins | sample Coa_R1_4_FD_66440 | JGI IMG/M metagenome (GOLD analysis project Ga0070741, IMG submission 66440) | Surface soil microbial communities from Centralia Pennsylvania, which are recovering from an underground coalmine fire - Coalmine... | ecosystem: Environmental > Terrestrial > Soil >... | reverse complement strand
GCTCCGGCGTCGAGCTGACTGCCGCACGTGTTGGTCTCAACATAGTCAGTTGGGTACGCGCCGCCCATAGCTATCCCGGTAATGCTCACGGCCGTGCTGCCGGTATTAGTGACGGTAACGTTCTGAGGTGGGCTCAGCGTGTGAACTTTCTGCTTTCCAAAGTCCAATTGTGGGGGCGAGACAGTCAGAGTTGTGCCGGTTCCACTTAGTTCGACGACCTGCGGCTTGCCGGAAGCGCTGTCATTCAGCGTCACCAGCCCACTCTTGAGACCCATCGTCGTCGGATGGAAAATGAGCGACAGAGTGCATTTAGCCCCCGGAGCGACGCTGCTGCCGCAGGTTGTCCCACTGGCGAACTTAAATGGGGCGCTAACCTGCTTTGACCCAATGGACAACGCCGTCTTGCTAGTATTGGTGAGCGTGACACTTTGCGGGGCGCTGCTGATGCCGAGGAGCTGGGGACTAAAGCTAAGGGGGGTAGTCGGTGAGAAGCTGACCACGCCGGTGTTGAGCAACACATCCACCGCGTTACCAAGCGAGTCGGCGACCACTACGTCGGGCTGGTGGTCCCGGTTGAAATCTCCCACCGCCAGATCTAAGACCTCGTAAGAGAAGGAGCCGTAGCTGACGGGCGGCTGAAACGTTCCGTCGCCATTGCCAAGCATCACCGTGAGCTGGTTTATCGCAATGGGGAGAGACAACGTGACGAACAGCAAATCCACCTTGCCATCGCCATTCACGTCGGCGTTGCTCAAGCCCGCGAAATAGTTGGCGAAATAAGACGCCCCCAACTGGAAGGTTCCGTCGCCGTTTCCCAGGAAGATTTGGACCGGATTGCTCCCTGCGACGATTGCCGCCAAGTCCAGCTTGTGATCGCCGTTGAAATCTCCCACCGTAACCGTACTGGCCGAGCCCAGGGCATACTCTGCGCCTTCCCGAAAGGTTCCGTCGCCGTTTCCCAGCAGTATCCCTAACCCCAAGCCACCCGGTGATTCTGGCACCGCTACGTCAAGGTTGCCATCGCGGTCGAAGTCGCCAAGTCCCAGGGGAGCGTTAGAAGAAAAGATGCTGTTATCCTTTGGCGGCTGAAAGGTACCATCGCCATTACCCAGCATCACACTTACGTACTGCCCATCGACAACGATCAGGTCGGGCTTGCCGTCGTTGTTGAAATCTCCAACATCGACAAAGGTCGGAAACTCTGTAGTGGGGTAGGGTACTGGCGATCGGAAAGTGCCATCGCCATTGCCGAGTAGAATGCTAATGTTTTGAACGAAGTTCTGGCCTAATTGGTCCACGACCGCAAGATCGATGTTGCCATCGCCGTTGAAATCGGCAGCCGCGATCGAAACGAGCTCGCTGTCGATCAGATCGTAATAGACGGCTGATTGAAATGTTCCGTCCCCCCGCCCCAGCAACACCGCAACCTGACCGTAAGTGTAGGCAGTGCTGGCGACATCCAGCTTGCCGTCGTGGTTGAAGTCGGCAACGGCCACAGATTGCGGTTCGTAAATGATTGGGGAGCTACTCCTGGTTTCAAACTGCGCGGCTGCGGATGTGCATAAGAGCGAAACCGAGAAAATTAACATCTCGATGTGTCGCACAGTTGCTTTGCGGTAAGCCACGGTTACACCTCGTCCCGAGGACCATTACGGATCGGAAGCCTATCCCGCCCGAACCGTTCGGTTATCTTTTTGTTTTCGCCCATTCCATTCCATCACGGAAGCAGGCAATTTCCAATCGCGACCGTCAGCCTGAAATTCTAGACCGCTTTTCCCTACTTAGCGGTCTTCCCAAGTACAGCGATAAATCGTGGCGTTCGGATCTCGAATCGGAACGCCATTAACAATGTCTTCCGGCTTGCGGTCTGCTCCTGCTACCCGATCAATCCCCGCACTTGATCGCCAGAACAAGCGTAAGTCACAGGGCTCTGCGTCTGGATGGAGGACATGACTAGCTGTAACAATAAAGTGATTCTTGCCCCAAAATCCGGCACACCCGGTCCCAACTTCTTCACCGTCACCGCGTCGTTTCGTAATTGGGTCGAACCCAACGGTACGGATGCTGTTGATGATGCCAACCGTGTGCGCGGAAACACGCATTAAGCAGGCGTCTGCTGCCTGCTTCCGCAGTTCTGTTAGATGTTCCATTGTGCACAGGTCTTGCCCTGCATGCTTATAAGTTTACCCTCCCCATACACGTAAGGCCGAAAACTGCTCTACTTCCCTTGTTCTGGGGATGTGACGAGGCGACGTTTCACCTCACAGAGCAATCGGTTATCAAGGAATAGTTCTTCGGATGGAAGTCCGCGTAGCAGCGAATCGCCACACTTAGATACCGGTGCCAGTGAGTTGAATCTGTTGCCAGACAGCACCGTCGGGGCCGTCGATGACCGCGAGGGTCGATATTGGCCCCTGATAAAGGGGAAGGAAGCTGATGCTGATGGTGCAAGTGGCGCCCGGAGCGATCTGAGTGCCGCAGGTGTTGGTCTCAGGAAAGGCCAACGGACTGGGCCCGGTGATGCTGATTCCGGTGACGCTCACTGCGGCGCTGCCGACATTCTTCACGGTCACGGTCTGCGGATCGCTTTGCTGGCCTACCGGCTGCTGTCCGAAATTCAGTTTCGAAGGCGAGACGGTCAGAGTGGTCCCGGTCCCGCTCAACTCGATGGCTTGGGGTTTACTGGAGGCGCTGTCGTTCAGTTGCAGGACGCCGCTCTTGAAGCCCGTTGCCGTCGGGTGGAAGGCGGCTGACAAGGCACACTTTGCGCCCGGGGCGACGCTACTCCCGCAGGTTGTTCCACTGGCAAGCTGAAATGGCTGGCTGGCCTGCTTCGAGGTGATGGACAATGCCGTCGAACCAGTGTTAGTGAGCGTGATTTTTTGTGCTGCGCTGGTGCTGCCGAGAAGCTGCGGGTTGAAGCTGATCGGAGTGGTCGGCGAGAAACTGACTACGCCGGTATTCAGCAACACATCCAGCGCCTGGCCTCTCTCATCAGCGACGGCAACGTCAGGCTTGTGGTCTCCATTGAAGTCCCCTATGGCTAACTCACCACCCGTAACAAACGATGGGTAGTTGACCGGTCTCTGAAACGTGCCGTTGCCGTTGCCCAGCATCACGGCAAGCTCAGTAAGTCCACTGGGGAAAGTCTGGGTGATGAACAACAGGTCCAACTTGCCATCGCCGTTTACGTCAACGCTGGCTATGGCTGCGGGCTCGCTGATGGAGAAGGGCGGCTTCGATCGAAAGGTGCCGTCGCCATTTCCGAGCAGAATGTAAACCTGGTTTCCTATGCCGTTGGTCACGGCCAGATCCAGTCTGTGATCGCCGTTGAAGTCCCCGACTGTGATCGAATTGCCAAATTCCCCCACTGCGTACTGTGCGCCCTCGCGGAAGGTTCCGTCGCCGTTGCCTAGCAAGATTCCCAGCTCTGGTTCGAATGCCTTGACCATCGCCACGTCGACGTTGCCATCGCGGTTAAAGTCCCCCAGCGCAAGCGGTTGGTAACCTGCGGGGATAAAGATACTATTATCGATGGGCGGCTGAAATGTTCCGTCGCCATTGCTCAGCATGACGCTTAGCTGCCCGTCAGCGAGCACGATGTCGGGAGTGCCGTCCCCGTTGAAGTCGCCCACAGCGACATATGTTGGCGAATAAGGGCTGGTGGAATATTGCACGGGCGATTGGAACGTGCCGTCGCCGTTACCCAGCAGGACACTAATGTTCTCACCGAGGTCGTCCGCCGCCACCAAGTCCAAGTTACCGTTTGTTCGGAAATCGGCGGCAACTACCCAGTCGATTGACTCCAGTTTGGTGTCGATCGAGTAGTACACCGCGGGTTGGAAAGTCCCGTCACCATTGCCCATCAGCACTGCAATTTGTCCGGTATATGAGGCTGCCACAGCGACATCCATCTTGCCGTCGTGATTGAAATCCCCAGTGGTGACAGATATCGGATCGTAAATTATCGGGGAACTGCTCCTCGTTTCGAGTTGCGCCGAGGATTGGGTTGCGATCGCCAGCAACAGAACGACAGTCGCAGCGATTGATTCTTTAAGGTGAATACGAAACAAAGCTCACCTCCGATGCCCCGGCAGGAACTGGTTTCGGGCAAAAAGCCTCGGCGATGTTAGCACAGCTATTGCCCCGCCTGACGCGATTTTACGCCCGCCCCGACGGGCTTGTTCCTTTTCCCCTTCGCCTGTTCGGATTTCGTTACAAGACAGCTCGCTGCCCACCAAAGATCACGACGTAGCCACCAGATTCGCGTGCCCTGTAACCCGCGACGTAGGCCGAACGCCGGCTCACCGCAACCAGAAAGTCCAGGCTCGTAACCGCTAGGGCGTATCTTGCCCGTTTTCTTGTCCTGGAATAAGCGAAAGTAGAACGAGAAAGCATGCCGATTCGGCCACGTTCACTCCGAAAACTGATAAGAGCCATCCATGATCTGCAAAACAAAAACAGGCAGAGTTGATGCGGCGAATCTCAAATGAAGGCTATGTGCCCGTGCCGGTGAGCGGAACCTGCTGCGGGCTGCCACCGCCGCTGTCGCTGATCTGGGCATCTGCGTTGCGTGTACCGGTGGCGATCGGAGCAAAGGTCACGCTAATGGTGCAGCTTGCGCCTGGAGCGATCTGGGAGCCGCAAGTATTGGTTTCGAAATAATCCTTGAAGTTCGTGCCGCCAATCGTCACGTTAGTGACGTTCACCGTCATGCTGCCGGTATTGGTGACCGTCACATTTTGCGGTGCGCTCTTTGTGCCGACTTGCTGTGAGCCGAAGTTCAGTTGCGCAGGCAACAGACTGATCACGGTTCCCGAGCCGCTCAGTTCGATCACTTGTGGTTTCGAAGAGGCACTGTCAGAGAGCGAGAGTAAGCCGGTCGTCGTTCCGGTCGCTGCCGGTTCGAAGACCACAGACAGCGTACACTTCGCGCCTGGCGCGACACTGCTTCCGCAGGTCGTGCCACTCGCAAGTTGAAATCTCCCGCTGACCCGTTTCCTGGCGATGGAAAGCGCCGCCGTGCCTGTATTGGTGAGCGTGATATTTTGCGGGGCGCTGATAGTACCGACGACCTGGTTTGGAAAGCTGATCGGAGTGTTGGGCGAGAAACTGGCTACCCCGGTGTTTAGCATGGTGATGATCGTGTTCGAGAGATAATCCACAACTACGAGGTCAGGACGGCGGTCATTATTGAAATCCTCTGCGGCAAGATTACGATCCCAGCCGCCATCGGCAAAGTACGTCCCAGGGTGAAAAGTCCCGTCGCCTCTCCCATAGAGCACAATTACCCCCGGAGGTGGACCCGCCATGGCCAAGGCCAAATCCAATTTGCCGTCGCCGTTCAGATCGGCTGCCGCCACCCAAGTGGAAAAGCTAACCGAGTACGCCACAGCACGCTGGAACGTGCCATCTCCGTTTCCTAGCAACACGTAGACACCCACTCCCAGACCGCAGCTGATCGCTACATCCGCTTTCTTGTCATCATTGAAATCGGCCACAGCGATCCCAGTGGGGCTGGCCCCCACCGCGTAAGTTTGCCCCAAGCTAAGTGTCCCATCGCCATTGCCCAGCAGAATCTCCGCTTGGCTGATGCCGCCAAACTGTTCCGCCGCTACTACGTCTAACTTGCCGTCACGATTGAAGTCTCCAATGCCAAGTGCGCTCGGTCCGTAGGAAGGAAATGTGTTGATCGCGGGCTGCCGAAAGGTGCCGTCTCCATTGCCCAGCAGCACACTGACTTCATGCGAGTCAAGCACGACCAGATCCAGATTGTGGTCGTCATTAAAATCTCCCACCGCTACAAACGTCGGGATCTGCGGCGTGCTGTAATTTACCGCCTTCTGGAAGGTTCCATCGCCATTACCGAGAAGAATGCTTACGCCTGTGAATGACAGGTCTGCTGTTGCCAGATCCAAGTTACCATCGTGATTGAAGTCCGCTGTAGCAACCCAGTTCGGCACGATGCCAAGCGCATACGTGACCGGTTGTTGGAAGGTACCGTCACCGTTGCCAAGCAAAACCTGGAGTTGAATTCCGCTCACAGCAATATCCGGGTTGCCATCGTGATTAAAGTCCCCGACCACAACATTAAAAGGACCTAAAGAGACCCAGGAGGACGCCCGCGTTTCAAACTGCCCCGCTGCACTAACGCTGAGTGTTACGATGGCGCAGAAGAGCATCAGCACATTTGAATATTCTCGTGTCATACTAACCGCCGTGCCGCTCCCGCCCCTCTAGAGTTCTACTCCTACAGCTGACAAGCTATGGGGAATCAATAATCACGTTCTAACCGGAAATTTCCCGGGCGCGCCTCGTTGCGTGTTTCCGGTATGCTGTTTTTATCGACGTGTTTTCCGAGTTGCCTTACAATTCTTTTCCTAGGGCCGACTTGCGAATAAGGAGGGACTCAGAACCTCAGATCGGACGCTAGTTCAGATTGGTGACAGCCGACAACGGCAGGGATCACAGTTCTCAGTGATGGGTGAACCGAGAATACTTCGCACAAGTTGGTTCAGCGACCGAACGCAATTGCAAAACGTGTTGGGACGATACTCTAGCACCGAAGGAAAATCAATAGTTGGAACTCCTCGGACTTGTCAGCCTGGCTCACGCGGGATGTGTACCTGGAACAAGTGACCTGCGTTAGCGAACATCACTAATTCTCGGATACGCCATGCTCTCTGGGTAAGCGAGCCTTATGCGCTCTATATTCGAAGGGGAAGGCGAATTCCACATCCACGGCACTGGGAGGGATTGGCACAGCTCGTGGGTCTTTCCATGAGTGCCTAAACTTACATCAGCGCATACCTGTGCCCCTGAAGAAGTATTCAGTACAGACTAGGTTGCGCAACAACCCGAGGCACATTCGCACGGCCCTGCACTACATAATCATGTCTCCTCATTTTCAGTGTCTCCTAAGTGCGGCCACCTGATTGCGAAGGAGATGCGTGGTTACGCTGTTGCCTGAACACGAACAAATACTGAATACCGTTCCGTCATCATTAATACCCCCGCTTGAAGTTGTTCCGAATAGCTGCATCCCGTGGAGGATTACGCCGGCGTACGGAGACGTGCCGTCCACGCCGTTTGCATCGAAAACGTGAAGTATGGTTTCCTTCCACGAGCCGTCACTCTGGGAGGAAAGTTCATAGACGGTTCCAAATGCAGGATAGGATCCTCCGCCAGACATGGTAGCCCCGTAAACATTTTGCGCTGAGTCGAGAACCACCGGCCCGACGGGATAGAAGCCATCATTTCCGTTGCCAAACGAATGCAGCACGGCTTCAGTCCAACGTCCATCAGCATCTCTGGTTAGTCGAAACACCATGCCTAAGTCCAAGGCTCCGCCAAATGATGTGATCCCGTAGAGGTTTCCGCTGATGTCCATCGTCAGACCAGAAGCGGGGACCGCCCCGTCATAACTATTGAAGCTGTAAATCACGTGCTCCACATATCCACCGTTCTTGCGCATCAGTTCGTAGACTGCGCCCCATCCTCCCCCTCTGCCACCCGCCGCAGTCACGCCGTATAGGTTTCCACTCCTATCCATAACAACACCACCGATTGGACTGTCGCCGTCTGGTCCTCCGATTGAATTGGGAAAAGAATAAAGAATGGTTTCATGCCAGCCATTCTGGGAAGGCGATAGTTGGAAGATTGTACCGCCATCGTATACACCGCCTAAGCTCGTCGTGCCATAAAGATCCCCGGCCCTGTCGAAAATGAGGTTCCCACGCGGGCCGAACCCATCACTACCGCTTCCAAAGCTGTAGAGTAGGGTCTCAGTCCAAGTGCCGTCGGGCAAAGGACTGAGTTCATAAGCCACGCCACCATTGTAGGTACCACCTCCCGTTGTTCCGTAGAGATTTCCGGATTTATCCATAACGAGCGCTCCGGTCGCACCTCCACCATTGGAACTGAAGTCGTAGATCTGACTTTCAGTAAAACCGCCATTCGCGTCGGGAGAAAGCTTAAAGGCGCAGCTTCCCGCTCCGCCAAAACCGCCCGATGTTGTGCCATAGAAATTCCCGATCTCATCGAGTATCAGCGGAGCGGCGGGACCCCAACAATTAACGAACGAGTAGATTATTCGCTCGCGTGTTCCGGCTACCGTTTTAGGCGGGAACAGAAGGAGCAAGGACAAGAGCACTGCCGGTATGAGGAAAGCCCTGCGCACTCGTGAGTACATCTTTCACCTCGTTTGGCGGCCACAAAGATTCAATTTCAGAGTTGGATGTTGCCCTCTTAGGTGGCTTATACCGCAGAATTAACGAAAAAATACCCTAAATTACGGATTGCGAGGTACTCTGGATTTGCTACAGTCCGTGCCGGTCCGGATCTCTCCTGCGATTCGGAGAGCCAGCTGTTCGTTGTTAATCCCAGGTCAAACAAATCTCAGGATCAAGTCGAGGGAGGCTATCGCACCTTCTTTTTTGGAGACAGATCGGAGGATCTCTTGATGCGCACCGCCACGTTGTTGATAGTCGTCGCCTTGTATTTTGCGATCCACAGTTCAGCCACGCCCAGAATTTTACTATTCTCCCAACTGACGATCCCACAACCATCACCTTCGGCCAGGAGACAAGTAACAATACGAGCGCCTGTGTTGCGAACGGGAGCCCATCCTACTGCACTGCGGCACTCCCAAGTCTTCAAACCAGTGCTGCGAATCAGAGCGCTGGAGCTCAGACAATTGTTGTAGATGCTTTTCCGGAGCATACATCCACGCTGAGTGTTAGCCGGCTCATGTACCCGGGCTGGACTGGTCAGCTAATATGCGTGTACCAGCCATGGTTCGGCTTAGCAAGTCACATCAGCATTGGATACGACGAGCAGAACACCGCTGCCCTCGCTAACCAGGATACGAAGATGATCAACCGTGGATGCAATATCAACCTCGTATCCTTCTACGGGACCACATACGACCAAGGCGGAGACGATGGATGGGAGCTTACAACCACGAACTTGCTGTACAGCGACCTTGCTGGGCGCACGAGTTTCCCACTCAAGTTTGGCGTGCTAGAAGTTGAAGGCCCGCTCATTAATGAGTGCTCCCCCGCAACGACCAGTTGCGTCGAAACCGCTCTAGAAGCTGATATGGATTACATCAATCTGAACTATGCCGGGGCCTCATCAACGTCAACTTTGTACTGGATGGACCAAGGGACGTATGTGGTCGGTTTCTTTGGATCCTGTCCCGATTTCCCGGGCCTAAACTGTACCTCCTCTCCGAGTGACTGGGATACCATCTGGACCGCAGTGCAAAATTACGTGAATGGCAAGAACTACAACTTCAAGTTCATTTTCAAGTTTGGTGACTTTAGTAAACCCTCTATCAGCGCAGGCGAGTATGCTTGGCCGCCGCCTGCTGCAGACACGACAGATAACGACGCTTTCGTGGACAATCCGCAGGTCCAGTGGTGGTGGTGCGACCCTACGGGTATCTCGTGCACCGGGGCGTCTAATGGATACCTGGATAATTTCTACACACAAGGAAAAAATAACTATCCAACTAAGTTGAGTATCGGTGCGCTCTTCAGCGGCTTCGATGACAGCAACGCCTCTTGGACACAAGGCAGAGTAATTGCCCAGCAATGCGGTCAAGTGCTGCTGGACGCCGCCAATGAAGTCACCGCTGGAGGATTCTGGGGCACCACAAATCAGATACCCTACATGATGATCACCACCTGGAACGACTACGAGGAAGGCACCGAACAAGAGAGTGGAGTAGACAATTGTTACACGGCAGTGAATACGACACTCGCAGGTAATGTTATGAGTTGGACGTTAACCAGCAGCGACTCAACGTATGCCACCATCAACACTATCCATCATTATGCATTGTGGACAGCGGTACATAACGGCACAACTCTGACCTTAAGAAAACAGCTGTCTCACACAGCCACTTCGGCTAATCTTGCCAGCCTGGGGCTGCCGAAAGGAACTTATGACGTGTACTTAGAAATGATTGGTCAGCCCTCGATGCAGAATGAGATGTCAAACAGGGTCACAGATACTCAAAATTAATGCACCAGCTCCATAGTGCGACCGCTGTTTTATTTGAAGCAGCGGATGCTACTCGTCTCGAGTGTAGGTAGCATTTTACCCTCATGCGGTATACACGCAATCACAGAGGGGGGCGCGTTTTGGTCACTCCTTTCCCTCCTCCCCGCGATCTATTTGACCTGCCCCACAATGCACGCCTAACATAGCGCCGAGTAAGCTTCCCATGGTCGGGCAGACGGTCTCCCACTATCGCATACTGGGCAAGATTGGCGGTGGCGGCATGGGAGTCATTTATGAGGCCGAAGACCTCCGCCTGGGCCGTCACGTCGCGCTCAAGTTCGTTCCTGACAACGTCGTCGGCGACCAGAAATCTCTCGACCGATTTGAGCGCGAGGCCCGCGCCGCTTCCCGCCTGAACCATCCCAACATCTGCACCATCCACGACATTGAGGACAACCACGGCCATCCCTTCATTGTGATGGAGAAGCTGGAAGGCGAGAGCCTGAAGCAGCGTCTGCAAGGCAGGCCGCTCGACCTCGATACCTTGCTCGATGTCTCGGTGCAGGTAGCAGAAGCACTGCAGGCTTTGCACGCCAAGGGCATCATTCATCGCGATATCAAGCCCGCCAATGTCTTCATCACGAAAAGCGGTCAGATCAAGGTGCTCGATTTCGGGCTGGCGAAGCTTTCCCGGGACAACGTCCCGGCTGGCGATGACACGCCCTACGAAGATTCCTTAACTGCGGTCGGCGTCGTGCCGGGGACGGCGGTCTACATGTCGCCGGAGCAGGCGCGCGGCGAGGATCTCGATCCGCGCAGCGACATTTTCTCGTTCGGCATTGTCCTTTACGAAATGGCCACTGGGCAAAAGCCATTTCGCGGCACAAATGTCGTGACGACGCTCGATGCCATGCTCCACAAAAAACCGGTTTCTCCGCGAACCTTGAATGCCGGCCTCCCTGCATCGCTCGAGGGCGTTATCGGCAAAGCCATGGAGAAGGATCGCGACCTGCGTTACCAGAACGCGACCCAGATGAAGGCAGATCTGGAGCGGCTGCGGAGTGAAACGGAATCGGCGCAGATCAAAGCGGCCGCGCGCGAAAGCCGGCTGAAGGTCGTCACCAACACTTTCGCCACAACAAGCTCGTGGCCGAAATACCTGATGCTCGCCATTTCGGCATTGCTCTTGACGATTTTGATCGCGGTCGGGGCCTGGTGGTTCAAACATCGTGGCGGAGAAGTACTGGCCAGCAAGAACACGATTGCCGTGCTTCCCTTGCAAAACATGAACGGCGACTTCAGCGTGGATTATTTGCGCTTCGCGCTGGCCGATGAAATCTCCAATGTCCTCACCTATAGCCGCAATCTGGACGTGCGTCCGTCTTCGGTTACAAGAAAGTATGTGAATGCGGACCTTGATCCGCAAAAAGTTGGGAAAGAGCTGCACGTCGCCGACGTAGTGACTGGTCACTTCATCAAGCAGGGTGATTACTTGCTGGTCACACTCGAGGCCGTGGATACCAAAAATGACCGCCTGCTATGGCAGACAAGTTTCAGCACGGCCATTCAGGATGCGCTGGCGTTGCAAACGCAGTTGACCGGACATCTTCGCCAGGAACTGCTTCCGGCTCTGGGCGTGGCAAACGGATTCATCGATACGGGGGCCAAGCCAAAGAACGCCCAAGCCTATGATCTTTATCTCCACAGTCTGGCCCTGCCGCACGACCCGAATCCTAATAAAGATGCGATTGCCGTGCTCCGCGAGGTGGTTCGGTTGGATCCGACTTATGCGCCGGCATGGGAGGAGCTGGGACTCAGGTACTACTACGACTCGGCTTATTCGGATGGCGGAGAAGACGCCTTCCAGAAATCGAATGAGGCTTGCCAGAAGGCTGTCGCGCTCGATCCCAACCGGCTGATCGCGGCTGGACAATTAATTGTGAACCAGGTCAATCGTGGGGAGTTGGGCAAGGCCTATCAAGGCGCGCAAGCGCTTCTGAAAAACCGTCCCGATAGCGCACAAGCGCATTTCACGCTCGCTTACGTCCTCCGCTACGCAGGCATGCAGGATGAATCGGCACGCGAATGCGACACCGCAGTCGCCCTCGATCCAGGCAATTTTCAGTTCCGATCATGCGCGTGGGCCTACATGGAGTTGGGCAAGACGCAGCGGGCCATGGACTTCATCCGCCTGGATTCCGGCTCGGAATGGGCTGCCTATGCCACCTTCCAGGATTTGTTGCGAGAAGGGAAAACTGCCGATGCCAAATCGCAGCTCAAAAATGTGGCCGCGGCGCCGAGATATCATCGCGAACTGCTCGAAGCCTGCATGGGAATGCGGCCCGCGTCGGAGTTGGATCACCTGGCGCAACAGACGGAAACCGCGGTTCTCGCCGAATCCGATCCCGAACCCTGGTATTACTGGGGTGCAGCCATGGCATATTGCGGCAAGAAGGAAATTGCCATGCACATGATTGGGGCAGCCGTAGGACAGAATTACTGCTCATACTCTGCGCTACTGGCGGATCCTTTGCTGGAGAAACTACGTAGCAGCGCCGAATTCGACAAGGTTCTGACCGCAGCCCACGAGTGCCAGCAGGCCGTAAGCGGGCCGCAGGGGCAGTAGAAAGCGTAACCGCCAGATCGCAGAGAACGTTCCATCGCATTCCCGCCCGTTTCCAGCTATCCTTAATGTCAGTGCGGTTACCTTATAGGGGATAGCCAAGAAAAATTGCTTCTTCACCGGACCATTAGCCATCGTTTACCTATGCGTTTCCTGCGAATCGGTCTATTCCGGCCGCTCTCGGTTGGCTTGCTGCTGGCCTGCTTTTGGCTCGCGCCCGGTCGGGCGGCGGATGCGTCGCCGGCCAGTCCAGCCGAACCGCTGCCGCAAGACACGGGCATTGGCGGTTTGAAGCAGATGCTGGTGCGCCTTCACACCACGGCGCGATTGATGCAGACTGTGGCGCATCCCGACGATGAAGATGGCGGACTGCTGACGCTCGAGTCGCGCGGTAAAGGTGTTGACGTTCTCCTCTTGACGCTCAACCGTGGCGAAGGCGGGCAGAACAAGATCGGCAGCAATTTATTCGATGTGCTGGGTGTGCTGCGCACCTTGGAGTTGACCCAGTCGGATCGCTACTACGGCGTGCAGCAGCGCTTCACGCGTGTGGCCGATTTCGGCTATTCGAAGACTCCGGAAGAAACTTTCCAGAAGTGGCAGGGGCACGAGATTCCACTTGGCGACATGGTTCGAGTGATCCGCACTTTCCGGCCCGATGTGCTGGTGGCGCGCTTCTCCGGTACCGATCGAGATGGCCACGGACATCACCAGGCTTCGAACCTGCTGACCCGCGAAGCGTTCCGCGCCGCCGCGGACCCCAACCGCTTCCCTGAGCAGATTAAGGAAGGCTTGCAACCGTGGCAGCCTAAGAAGCTCTACACCGGCAACGTGTGCCCGTGGGGAGCAAAAACGTGCCCCGATGAGGATTACACCGTTCGATACAACACCGGGCAGAACGATCCGTTGTTAGGAATGTCCTATATCCAGTTTGCGATGGCGGGCTTGAAGCACCAGCTTTCGCAGGGAGCAGGCGGATGGACGATCGAGCCGGGCGACCGCTTCGCATTTTACAAGCTGGCCGATTCGGTCGTTCCTTCCGCCAAAGACGATAAGGGCCACGAAAAAGATTTCTTCGATGGCATCGACACCAGTCTGCCAGCGTTGACGGCGCTGGTTGACGATGAGATCAGCAAGGTTCCATTCTTACGATCGGATCTGACAGAAATGCAGACGCGAGTGGATGAGGCAACCAAGGCCGCTGACAAGGATGCCAAAGCTGCCGCTGATCCGTTGCTCGCTGGGTTGGAAATCACCCGCAAAACCATCGACGCGGTTCAGAAGTCTTCGCTTTCCGATCGGCCGAAGGACGAGGTCCTCACTGAGCTCCGTACCAAAGAGAAGGAATTTGAGAAGGCCGCTAATCTGGCCAGCGGTGTCGAGGTCCACGCCGCCGTGGATGCGCCAGTAGCCGCAAATGCCGATGACGCCTTCATGGCAGTGCCCGGGCAGAGCTTTGATCTGAACGTGCATTTGGCTAGCGCTGCGAAGGTCGACGTAACCAAAGTTGACTTGGAAGTACCGGACGAGTGGAAATATAAAGAGATTTCTAAAGACGATTCCGGGTCGGTCAGCTTCCGCGTTACCGTACCCGAAAACGCGCAATATACGCGGCCCTATTGGCACCGCAACGATCCCGAACGCGATGCCCTGAATACCATCGACGAGCCGCAATACGTGACGCTTCCCTTCCCGCCACCGCCCATCCATGCCCGTGTGACTTACAAGCTGAACGGGAAGCAAGCCGTGGCGTCTGCCGTCCCGATGGTGAAATACAAAGACGCGAGCGGCGCAGAACTGGAACGTGCCCTCGCCGTGGCTCCTGCTTATTCTGTGATGCTCGAGCCCGGTCAGCTGGTCATTCCCACTCGCGGCGACGCGATGTGCCGAGTCAAGGTAGCCGTGACCACGAATCTGCAGAAAGGCGGCGATGGCAAGCTGTACTTGGAAGTTCCGGAGGGCTGGCGCTCCGAGCCGGCAAGCTTGCCCCTGCAGTTCACCGAGCGTGCGGAAAAGCGGGAAGCTGAGTTCAGCGTCTTTCATGACGGCATGAAAGAAGGACCGACGCAGATTCGCGCGGTTTTTGAATCGGGGCACAAGAAATACGGGGAAGGCTATAGCGTAGTCACGCGCGAAGACCTCGACACTTTTTATTACTACCAGCCGGCGGTGCAGCACGTCAGCATCGTCGACGTGAACGTGCCGGAGAATTTGCGCGTCGGATACATCATGGGCGCCGGCGACGACATCCCGACTGTTCTGAAGCAGATCGGCATGAATGTCACCATGATCCCGGCCGAGAAACTCGGCAGCGAGAATCTCAGCCAGTACGACACCGTTGTTCTCGGCATCCGCGCCAATGATACGCAGAAAGAGATTGCCGAGAATCATCAGAAGTTGCTGGATTACGTTTCGAGCGGCGGCACGTTGGTGATGCAGTACAACACCAGCGTGTCGGACTTTAATAAAGACGACCTCACGCCTTATCACGCTCAATTGAGCCGATCCCGCGTTTCCGTAGAGGAAGCACCAGTGCAGGTTCTGGCGCCCGCGAGTCCGATTTTTCACTATCCCAATCAGATCACGCAGCGAGACTTTGAGAACTGGGTGCAGGAACGCGGACTTTATTTCATGGATCAATGGGACGACCATTTCACTCCGCTACTTGCTTCGCATGATCCGGGAGAATCCGAGCAGAAAGGCGGCTTACTCCTCGCGCATTACGGCAAGGGAACTTACATTTACACCGGCTATGCGTTCTTCCGCCAGTTGCCGGCCGGAGTGCCGGGGCCGATTCGGCTTTATGTCAATCTCCTCAGCGCCGGCAGAGCGAGTCAGAACGCCGTCGCCAGCGGACAGTAGCAACACGCAGTAGCTTGGAGCTTGTAGTTAGTAGCTAGGAAGGAAGTTGTTGCGCGAGTTACTGTACTGCCGGCTTCATGCTTCCCACCTCACAAAACGATAAGAACGCGCCCCACCTGATTCGCGGCATCGGCCTGGGCAGCGCCACCGCGCTCAACATGATCGAAATGATCGGCGTAGGACCATTCATCACTCTGCCGCTGATTATTGGTGCGATGGGCGGACCGCAGTCCATGCTGGGTTGGATCCTTGGGGCGGTCTTTGCCATCTGCGATGGACAGATCTGGGCCGAACTCGGCGCCGCCATGCCGAAATCGGGCGGATCGTACCGCTATCTGCGAGAGATTTATGGGCCCGATCGACTTGGAAGGCTCGTCTCGTTTCTCTTCATCTGGCAGCTTTCGTTCAGCGCACCGATGTCGATTGCGACCGGTGCTCTCGGCCTTGCAAGTTACGCTTCGTTCTTCTGGCCAGGATTGCAACATCAATATGCGGCTCGTCATTGGAATTTGCCGGTGCCCGTCCTTGGTAGTTTGCAGTTGAGCTGGTTGATTTCGGGAAGCACGTTCGTCGCGCTTGCTGTTGTAATCTTTGCGATGATCCTTCTCTATCGCAAAATCACGCGCATCGGATGGCTTTCGAAATTGCTTTGGTTGGGCTCAGTCGGAACGATCGTGTGGATCATTTTCGCCGGGCTCACGCACTTCAATCCTTCGCTCGCTTTTCATATTGCGCCGGGCGCTTTCACGCCTTCGCGCAGTTTGTTCCTTGGGCTCGGTTCGGCCAGCCTGATGGCGACTTACACGTATTGGGGCTATTACAACGTGTGTTTTCTGGGCGATGAAGTGAAGGATCCGGGAAAGACAATTCCCCGGGCGCTGCTGCTATCCATTTTGTTCATCGCCTGTCTATATTTGCTGATGAATGTAAGCGTTCTTGGCGTGGTTCCATGGCAGGAAATCAAGGTCTCGAGCCAGTCCAATAACGGTTTGTATATCGCATCGGTATTCATGCAGCGTGTTTATGGGTCCTGGGCAGCTCGGCTGGTTACCGCGCTTGTCATGTGGACCGCATTTGCTTCGGTTTTTTCTGTAATGCTTAGTTACTCGCGCGTGCCCTACGCCGCCGCGCTCGACGGTAATTACTTCCGCGTTTTTGCCAAAGTACATCCGCAGTACATGTTCCCGCACATCGCGCTGCTTGCTTTAGGATTTGTGGCGCTGCTGTTCTGCTTCTTTTCTCTCGCCGATGTGATTGCGGGTTTAGTTGTAATCCGAATCATGTTGCAGTTCCTGACCCAAGCCGTGGGCCTGATTATTTTGCGCATTCGCCGACCAGACTTGCCTCGGCCATTTCGTATGTGGCTATATCCGGTTCCCGCGCTGATCGCGTGCGTGGGTTTTGTCTTCATCCTCGTGGCTCGTACAAATTCTGCGACTCAGATCCGCTATGCCATCGTGATTCTGCTCAGTGGTACGGCTATTTATCTGATTCGAGCTTTTCGTCTTCGAGAGTGGCCGTTTGGAGAACAGGCTTATGGCAAAGCCCACATCGCAGAATCGTAACGCGAAACCTGTAAAGCGCGCCGCTGCCCTCTGCGATATTCACGCAAATCAGCCTGCTCTTGAAGCCGTGCTCGACGAACTGCTTCGCGAAAGCATCGAAGAAATCATTATTGGCGGCGATGCGCTTCCCGGCCCTATGCCACAGGAAACTCTTGCACGCTTGCGCGATTTGGATATTCCCGTGCAGTTCATCTATGGGAACGGCGAAGTCGCAGTCATGGAAGTCATGAGTGGCAAAGAGCCGAGCGCAGTTCCGGAAGCTTATCGCCCCATCATTCGCTGGAATGCGCAACAGCTGCGTCCTTCCGACGAAGAGTTCGTGCGTAGCTGGCCGAAAACTCTGACCCTGGAAGTTGCCGGTTTGGGCGAGGTATTGTTCTGCCATGCCACTCCGCGAAACGAAAATGAATGCTTCACCCGCTCGACTCCCGAGGCGCGTCTACTCCCGATCTTCGCTGGCTTGAACCTGGTGGTTTGCGGACACACGCACATGCAATTCCATCGCGTGATCGGAACTACCCGCGTCGTGAATGCCGGCAGCGTTGGCATGCCATTCGGCAAGTCCGGAGCGGATTGGCTATTGCTTGGACCTGATGTTGAGTTTCGCCACACCGATTACGATCTTGCCAGGGCCGCCGAGCGCATTCGGGCGACAAATTACCCCCAGGTCGAGGAATTTATAGCTCATAGTCTTCAGCATCCGCCGTCGGAAGACGCAATGCTGGCGCTGTTTTCACGAGCGGAGTTGAAATAACGAATCGCTATGGCGGACATGGTCAACACCTCGATTCGTGGAATTACTAAGGCCCACGACAATTCACCATGGGCTCCCCTCCGCGAACCGTTGTTCCGGTCGCTGTGGATGGCGGCTGTGATCTCCTACACCGGCACCTGGATGCGCAATGTGGGCGCAGGTTGGCTCATGACCCAGCTCACCACTTCACCGTTCATGATCAGTCTGGTGCAGGCCGCCGCCACCTTGCCAGTGTTCTTAGTCACGCTGCCGGCCGGAGCTCTGGCCGACATGGTCGATCGCCGACGCTTACTGCTGATCACCCAGAGTTGGATGGCGGTGGCCGCGGCGCTGCTGGGCATTGTTACCCTGCTGGAACACATCACTCCGTGGACGCTGCTTCTTTTCACGTTTGTGCTCGGGCTGGGAGCAGTGATGAACGATCCCGCGTGGCAGGCGATTACCCCGGAAATCATCTCTCCGGACAACCATGCGTCTGGAGTTGCGCTGAACTCCGTCGGTTACAACGTTGCTCGCGCAGTAGGGCCGGCGATCGGCGGATTTGTCATTGCTCTGGCAGGCGTAGCCGTGGATTTTCTCGTTAACGCTTTTTCGTTTCTGGGCGTCATCTTTTTCTTGTTTCGCTGGAATCGTCCGAAGACCCCAAAAGTCGAACAAGGCCGCGTGCGCGACGCGATTCTTGATGGACTGAGATACGTTCGCGGCGCACCAGTAGTTCGCTGCGTGCTGATCCGAACCGGCGCCTTCAGCCTCGGAGCAAGTTCGCTGCTGGCGCTGCTACCGATCGTTGCTCGTCCTCACGGAGCCACTGGTTACGGATTGTTACTAGGTTATTTTGGATTGGGCGCGCTCGCCGGTGCTGCGGCGTTGCCGCGATTACGCAATCGACTCTCGGTCGACGGCGTGGTGGCATTTGCTATCGTTGTCTTTGCGGCCATGGAATTCGCTACTGGCCAGATACAGAACTTTAGTTGGCTAAGCCTGGTGTTGTTCACGAGCGGAACCGCATGGATCGGAATTCTCGCTTGCCTCAATGTCGCCGCGCAAACCATGTCGCCTCCCCATTTCCGGGCGCGCGCATTGTCGGCCTACTTGCTGGTTCTGCAAGGTGGAATGGCCGCCGGGAGCGCTCTTTGGGGTGCCGTTGCCAGCCGCCTGGGCGTTCCCACTGCATTACTGTGCTCCGCCACCGCTCTGGTGGTAGGATTACTGGCCGTACGACGTTATCGACTCACAGCTCATGAGCTGGACTTCGCGCCCGCAGTCGTTCGGGACTAGTTGCTTTTCGCAATCTCAATATCACCCAAGGAGATTCGTAATGAGACTCACAAACAGGATCTTTGCCTCTTTATTGCTGATTTTCTGTGCCAGCTTCGCGCTGGCGCAAGCCAAGCATGAACTCCCCAAGACGGTATCTGGAATCGAAGATCGCCTGGTCAGCAGTGTTGAAGGGGAGTTTGTTCCTGCAGCCGATGCCATGCCGGAAGACAAATATTCTTTTGCTCCGTCCAACGGCGAGTTCAAAGGCGTGCGTACCTTCGCCCAGCAGGTGAAGCACGTGGCGGCAGTGAACTACCTGATCGGGGCCTCGATCCTTGAAGAGAAACCCCCGGTTGAACTAGGTGGCGAAAACGGTCCCGACTCGATCACCAGCAAAGCTGACATCATGAAGTTCACGAAGGATTCTTTCGCCTACCTTCACAAGGCGCTCAGCAGCATCAACGAAAAGAACCAAACCGACCAGATCAAGAGTCCCTTCGGCGAAGGCAAAGTGACGCGGCTCGGAATCGCCACGCTTGGGCTCTGGCACCCTTTCGATCACTATGGCCAGATGGTGGAATACCTGCGCATGAATGGCATTATTCCGCCCGCCAGCCGGGGCCAATAGTCTCTAGAAATTGCTCATGGGACGCGACATAATACTCGCGGCCCATGGCACCCGGGTGCCATTTACAGCGGCACCATAGGCCATTAGCCTTGAGGTCTCCCTAATCTATTAGTTCCCCCGCTTTCAATTCGCCAAGGAGAATCCATGTCGCCGAAAAAGTATCGCCCAATCACCATCGGTTTTACTGATGTCAATCGCGAACTGGAAGTAAGGCGGGAGATCGAGAATTTCTTGTTGGCGCTGAATTCCTACCCTGACCGTTTTGCAGATGAGCCGTGGCTTACGTTTGAGCAATATCTGTGCAAGATTATGGCCGCTGAGTCGACACCCGACGGCGGTCCGCCGCGGATCCACTAAGCCGGGCGCCAGATTTCGAGATCTCCGTCTCAATCAATTCAGCAGTCAAGTTCTGCTCACTGAGATATTGTCGTACTCGCTTTTTAAGCGCCGGCAGTCTCATTCTCGGATCTACAAAGATCAAGACCGATGGTCCAGCGCCGCTGAGCGCCACTCCGGCCACTCCTTTGCCGCCCACCAGGGTTTGCAAAGCTGGAAGCAGCGGGCACAACGGCGATCGATACGGCTGGTGCACGCGATCGCCCAGTGCCCCATCTAGCAATCTGTGCTCGCCGCGGCTGAACGCCGCCAGCAGTAACATTGAATTTTGAATGTTCGTAACCACGTCGGCGCGCGAATATTCCCGCGGCAGGACTCGGCGAGCTTCCTCGGTGGACAGACTTTCGTCGGGGACGGCAAGCAAAAGCGGCCATTTCCCTTTTGGCGTGAGCTGCACCACTTGAGCTTCTCGCTCGCTCGCCATACGCGCTATGGCAAGTCCGCCTAGCCAGCAAGCGGCGGCGTTGTCTGGATGGTGCTCGCGCGTGGAGGCCTCCCCGATGATGCGTTCCCTAGACCAGCGCAGGTGGCCGAAGTGATTCGCGAGCGCGATTCCTGCCAGTCGGGCTGCTGCCGAAGATCCACAGCCTTTGCCGATGGGGATTTCGTTCTCAATTTGAAGCCGCAACGGGTGAACAGGTTTGCGCTCGGCTTGTAAAACTTCGCTGTAAGTCGTGAGGATCAGGTGATCTTGCATAGCGCCACAGATCTCAGGGTCGCGTCCGGATGCAATGATCGAAAACTCGTCGGAAGCCGTTGCCGAGACCTTCAGGTAAAGCGATAGCGCTAACGCCGCCGCGTCAAACGCCGGCCCCAGATTGGCGGACGTCGCGGGCAGCACAATGCTGATTCCACGCATCGTTCTTGATTGCCGAGAAGCCATCCCCAAATACCCGAACACGAAGCTTACGAAGCAGGCGCTTCTGCCCTCTTCAGCGCTCCAACGACCGCGTCCACCGTCGCATCCAGCACGATTGGCGGACCTTGCTGAGCGCCGCCCGGTTCAGCCGCGAGCAGTTCGCCGCGATGGAACTTCATGGTATAGTCCGGATCTTTCAACAAATGCCCCGTCAGGATCAGTACCACAGATTCCTTGCGCTTCACGAACCCAGATTTCACCAGCTTCTTCAACCCTGCAAGCGTGACCGCGGATGCCGGCTCGCACCCGATCCCCTCCGCCCCGATTTCTGCCTTCGCCAATGCAATCTGAGCCTCGCTGACTTGCTCAACCATGCCTCCGGTTTCCTGCAGAACGTGTACCGCTTTCTTCCACGATGCCGGATTGCCAATCCGGATCGCGCTCGCGGCGGTTTCTGCCTTCACCGAAATCAACGCTTTTCCTCCCGTTTCCCGCATCGTGCGGACTAGCGCGTTCGCACCCTCCGCCTGAATAATCGACAGCTTGGGAACAGACCCAATGAATCCAAGCTCTTTCATCTCCAGCAAAGCTTTCCCAATCGCTGAAGAGTTTCCCAGGTTCCCACCGGGCACGATGATGTGGTCCGGAGCCTGCCAGTTCAATTGCTCGAGAAGTTCGATCGCAGTCGTCTTCTGACCTTCAATTCGATACGGATTGACCGAGTTCAGCAGATACATCGGCATGCGCTGCACGACGTCGGTCAAGATACGCAGGCATCCGTCAAAATCGGTTTTCAGTTCGCACGTCAGCGCGCCATAGTCGAGCGCCTGCGAAAGTTTGCCCCAGGCAATTTTTCCTTCAGGAATCAACACCAGGCTTCGCATTTCGCCCCGCGCCGCGTATGCCGCCATCGAAGCCGAGGTGTTGCCCGTCGAAGCGCATCCTACCCAGCGAAATCCTTCAGCGCGTGCGAACGAAGCAGCGACCGTCATCCCAGTGTCTTTGAACGAGCCTGTTGGATTCATGCCCTGGTGCTTGGCCAGCAAATGATCGAGTCCGGCGGTTCGGGCGCAGTTCGGTAATTCGTAGAGAGGTGTATTGCCTTCATGAAGGGTGATGATGTTCCGCTGATCGGGAACTGGTGGAAGCAGCTCCCGAAAACGCCAAACGCCACTCTGGTCAATTGGCTCCAGTGACGTTCGCCTGCTCCGCCACAAGGCCTTCATGGACTCATCATTCAGAGTGACCTGCTCACGCTTCCAACCCGGATAAGCGATTTGGAGGAGATCACCACACGACGGGCAACGGAAACTCTGGTTAGGCTTAGCGACTACGGCGGCGCATGCGATGCAGTGGAGCTCGGATGGTTGCGGTGCTATACCGGGGGCCAGCATCTGTCTCGTCATGCCCTGCTGGAATTACTTTCGCCCGCGGAGGTAGTCGTCGGTCTTGTTGATCCAGTCTTCTCGCGGCGGGTTGAACACATCGAAGTCGACGGTATCCACGAGCGCTTCCGCCTTGTGCGGCATGTGCGGAGGAATTGCAAGCACCTCGCCGGCGTTCACCACCAATTCCCTGCCGTCGATCCAGAACTTCAGCGCCCCTTCCATAATAAACGTGATTTGCTCATTATGATGGCTGTGCTCGGGAACGATGCAACCTTTCTTCAGCAGAACGCGCGCCAGCATCACGTGTTGCCCAACCACGAAGTGCCGCTGCAACAGGGGATTGAGATCTTCCAGCGGAACCGCGTCCCAGGCGAGATATTGCAGCTTGGCTTTTTGGGCTGCTGGCTTTTTCTTCGCCGCTTTCTTGCGCGGTGCCGATTTCGTTTTGCGCCGTGTCGCGGTTCTCGCCATCTCAGTGCACCTTCCCTTGGTAGATTCCGACAGCATTATCGTGCAGATATCCATGGGCCAGTTGTAACGCCTGAGCCTCGCTCATTTCCCCTTCAGAAATCATTTCGGCCAATGCCGCTGCCAAAGCAGTACGCGTCGATTGCACTCCCAGCCAATAGCTCTCCTCGGCCCCCAGCGCCGCGTTATAAGGGAAACTGTCAGTCCCAAATGTTATTTTGTCAGGAAAGGTTTCCAGCCATTGCTTCAACAACTTCTTGAATTCTGAGGGATACAGCAGAATCTCCGTTTCCGACGTGTCCAGGTAAACATTCTTGACTGCGGCCAGCCAGATCGCCTGGCGATCGTACGGATACCCTCCGTGGATCATCACGAATGTCGTGCTGGCATAGCGCGGATCCCGAACAATGTTCTCCAGGTTCAGGATGTTGCTTTCGGAGAGATTATAGTAGTCGCCGATTCCCACCGCGGAGTGAATGTGAACCGGCAAATGCAAGCGCCCACCCTCCGTCACCAGGTACCGAAAAATATAGTCCTGAAAAGTCCGATACTCCTGCTCGCTCGGGATGCCGCCATTTACGAATCGCTGGTAAACATCAGACGCCTGCTCGCGAGTAGGATCGGAAAACTTGGTGGATCGGAAGTAGGCCACTTCAAACTTCTGTGCGATGGCGCCTTTCTTCTGATTATCTTCCAGAGTTCGAGTGACGAAGTTAAGGTAGTCGTTGAAATTCGCCGGCAGCTTGCTCAGATTTTCTTGTTGCATCCAGCGGTGCAGCATCTTTTCCTGAAGCGGAATGTACACCTGCTCGTCGGAATTGCGAGCGGTTTCCCGTTGGTTGTTGAACGGCCACATGAAGGAATCCGAGAAAAAGACCCAGGCGAATCGCTTCGGATCAAGATAGTCCGCCATCATGGCGCGGTTCGCCACGCCCTGCTCGATGTTCAACTTGTCCAGAATGTTCGAGAAGTACGCGTTCCCCTGCTGCTTCTTGGCTTCTTCCTTCTTCTGAATTAGCCACTTGGTGTGCTCGGGAGAAAGATCGTTGTACGGATAGCCCCACATTGCCTTGGCCGCCGCCACAAGTTCCGGGTTCGTATCCCGCTCACGCAGCGCCGCGCTGCCCGGAGGTGAGGCCATCGCATCGACGTCCGGATCGTCTGCGAATCCAGGATGCGCGTGATGATCGAACATCGGAATCTTTTCGATCTGCGGCAGCAAACGCTGATAAATCTGCTGCAAGTCATTGCCGGGGAATGGACGGGCCTGGGCAGCTGCCAAAGAAGACGCGAAAGTCAGTAGAAGAAAAGTTACGCTTGTCTTTGTCATCGCTTGTTTACATTACGGCCGTGCAGGGACAGCCGCTCCCGGCTGCCCGGTTTAGCGCTGCTCGACAGCTTTAAACCTCAGGTGCCCCTACGCTTTTACCGCATGCTGCCATGCGGAGGAGACCTGCTGAATGCGGGCCACCGCTTCGCGTAACGTCTCCGTCGATGACGCGAAGGAGAAACGCACAAAATCTTGTCCGGCTTCACCGAATGCAGCTCCCGGTATCGCCGCTACTCCCGCCTCTTCCAGCATGACTCGGCAGAGTTCTTCGGCCCCGATTCCAGTATCCGCTATATTCACCCACGCGTAGAAGGCGCCTTCCGGCGCGTGGCAGCGGAAACCTGGAATGTTGTTAAGATCTCTTACGAACTGCTGACGGCGTTTGGCAAATTCCGCCACCATCCGCGGCGTCGCTCCCGTGCTGTCCTCCAGCGCCTCAACTGCTCCGTACTGGCTGAACTCGGCAACGCAGGTATAGCTATTCACAGCCAACATCTGCAAGGCCGGAACGATACGAGCGGGAGCCACGGTGTATCCCAAACGCCACCCGGTCATCGCGAAGCTCTTCGAGAATCCGTCAATGATCAGCGTCCGCTCCTCCATTCCCGGGTATCGCAGCATGGAAAGATACTCGCCGCCATAAATGATGCGCGCGTAAATTTCATCGGAAAGCACGATCAAGTCGTGCTTAACTGCCAGCTCAGCCATCGCCCGCTGCACTTCATCGGTATAAACCGTGCCCGTCGGATTTCCCGGCGAATTGGTGATCAGAACCTTGGTGCGAGGCGTGATCTTCCCCGCAATTTCGTCCGGATCAGGCTGCAGACGATTCCTTTCCGAGAGCTCGAAAGGAACCGGAACGCCGTCGAATCCAAGCGTGATTGAACCATAGCCGGGAAACCCGGGGTCGGGATACAGAACCTCATCGCCCGGATCAATAATTGCCATCAACGCCATGAAAAGTGCAAGCTTACACCCCGGGGCAATCACAACGTTGTCACCAGAAACTCTAATCTTCCGTGTGCGATACAGATATTCGGCGATGGCGTGGCGCAAAGCTGGAACTCCTGCGACCGGGCAATAGCGATCTTTCCCTTCATCAATCGCACGCTTCAGCGCCGCGCTGGTTGGGGCAGCGGGATGGAAATCCGGTTCGCCCAGCTCCAGATGAATGATCGACCGGCCTTCGCGCTCCAGTTCCTTGGCTCGAGCATAGACCGACAGCGCGCCTTCCCCGGTCATCACCGACATACGAGAAGCCAGCGATCGCATCAGCTTCGTCCTCCCGAAACTTCCCGAGGAACAGGAGTGATCGGAATTTGTAGGGCGCCGATCAGCCGTGGAAATAGCTCGAAAGCTGCCGCAGTCGCGATGAGCTCGACAACCTGTGCCTCGTTGTAGGCACCGCGCAGTTGCGCAAAGAAGCTGTCATCAATTCCCTCAGGGGAACGATGCAAACGGTCGGCGCAGCGGAAGCCCAGCTTCTCCGTCTCGCTGAACGGCCCCCGCTCGAAATCGCCCTTTACCGCGACGATCTGTCCATCCGTCGCGCCTTTCTGCTTGGCAGAAAGCGAGTGCGCCGAAATTGCGTAGGCAGATTTGTTCAGAACAGAAATCCGGGTAGCCACCAGTTCTTTATACCAGCCTGGCAGAGCACTGTCACCGAGCAGGCCTTTCAAAAAACCCGCCATTCCAAGCGCCAGAGCGGGCGTGTGCGCCAGCGTCTTGAACATGTTTGGTACCACGCCACGCTGCTTCAGCAGGGCGTCGTACACAGCGGCGATTTCTGGCGCCACCTGTTCCCGCTCGAGCAGCGGAATGCGCACTGCGGGTGTTTCCTTCTGCGTCAGAACGCGTACCTCAACGAGAACTGGATCAGGCGCGGCGTCCCGGCCGTCGAAACAATCTTGCCGAACGTGCTTGGATTTTCCACGTCGTTCTGCGCCGGATTGGCAAAATTCGGATGGTTCCACAGGTTGAAGAAATCGGTCGTGAACCGCAGATTCTGGCGCTCCGTAATCGCGAAACTCTTGATGATGGAGAAATCCCAGTTCTGCTGGAATGGTCCCCGGTAGATGTTCCGTCCGAGATCACCAAAGTTGGTCACGCAGTAATTGGGATCCACCGCGCACTGCGCCGGATATAGCAGCGGCGCGGTGGTGAAGTTGTTCACATTCAGATACCCGTTCAGTCGCTGATGAATGTCGCCATGCGTCAGGCCGGACGCAATGGTTGCACCTGGCGCGAGTTCGCCGCCAAGAGTTGTGGTCAGGCCTGGGCCAATAAACGCGCTGCCAGCCGCCGTATCTAGCACGGAAAACGGTGTGCCCGACTGGAAGATGCTGATGCCGCTGATCGCCCATCCACCCAGCAAAGCTCCTTTTCCTCCATGGTCATTTCGGCCAAACGGAAGATCGTACCGATAGCTGACTACAAAGCGGTGTGTGCGATCGAAATCCGAAAGCCCACGAGATGCCGTCAGAGTCGATTCATCATTGAATGCTGTATTGAATGCCGTGTTGCCGCTCGAAGTCGCGTCAGTCGAACGCGAGAACGTGTAAGCAGCCTGGAAATATCCTGCGCCCCAGCGCCGTGACAATGTGGTTTGCAGCGAATGGTAATGCGAGTACGCGTCGTCGGCGAACAACTGCATGCCACTGTAACCATTGATCGGGAGCGAACGCGTACGTGCCGGACCGTTGGCGAAGGTGTTAGCTGTGATGTCGTACTGTGTCCCGTCCGCTGCAGTAACCACTACCTTATTTGTCGGTGTCGCGTTCTGCGCTTGCAGGCTGGTCCGGGTTTCCCGCAGGTGAATCGAATGCGTCCCCACGTATCCAACCTCGAGCACCCAGCGCTTTCCGAGCTCCCGCTGCAGAGTCAGGTTCCATTGTTGCGTAGCCGGCGTAACAAAATGCCGCGGCACCACGAGTCCAAAAATACCCTGCGACGTCAACCCGGGCGCTCCACCGGGGCAGGTGAAGTTCGGTGCCTGCGTGGGATCATTCCCCGGAAATCCCTGAAACACGGCCAGGCAGGGCACGAAGCTCGGATCGATGACGCCGCCCTTTGGCAAAGCATTGATGTTCGGATTCGGGCATCCTGGCCCCGGGTTGGCAGAAAAGAAGGTCGCCGAACAGTCAAAGGCCCCAGGGCCGAAGGCGACCGGCAGGAAAGGCGCCTGGAAGCTGAGTTGGTCCACGGTTCCCACGTCTTCACGAACGTAATAGATTCCGTATCCGCCACGGAGCGACGTTGTATGGTGACCGAAGATGTCCCATGCAAAACCTACGCGCGGTCCCAGACCCGTTGCATAGTCATTTTTGTACGTCGTATTGCTGCCAGTCGGATTCAGCCCCGGAATTCCCAGGCTCTTCACGCACTGCCCATAGACGAAAGGATACTTACCCTCGTCCGCAAGCTGCGGATCAAGGTTTCCGATGTGACAGAGGTCATCATGGAAGCCGCCGAAGATTTCGGTGCGCAATCCCAGATTTAGCGTCAGGTCCTTGCGCGCCTTCCAATCGTCCTGCACGAAGAAACCGAAATCGTTGGTCCTGTATTCGTGATTGTCTACCCCGCCACCGCCGAAACTGAAAGGCGGAGCTCCCAGGAGGAACTCCTGGAAATCCGTGAGGCCACCATTATTAGCGAAAATCAACTGACCGTTAAAAACCTGAGGGAAAATCTTGTCCAGGTTGACGCGGGTGAACTCGCCTCCCCAACTCAGCACGTGGGCACCGTGCACCCAACTAACATTGTCTACAAAGTTGTAGTTGTTTTGTGTTTGATGCTGGTCAGCAAACGGAGAAGGCCCGATCTGAAACCCGGAGCTGTTCAGCGTGTACTTATAGATGGAGTCGGTAACGTTGTTCGTTGGACGGTCAATGCCAAGATCCGTGGCCGTTACCGGGTTAATGTTCTGCAGGCTATTGTTGATGCGCACATAGCCGAAACGAAAATCATTCACCAACGCCGGCGAAAACAAATGCGTCTCATTGACGCTGAAGAATCGCGCCGCAACCGGAAGATCAAAGGGAAAATCCAGGTCCGTGGCAGCGATGCTTGTCTGAAGGGTGGAACCCAACGATTCCGGCAAGCCTCCTGCGCCGAAAGGCAGGAACGATTCCGAATTCGAGAAGAAGAACCGCGCGGAAAGCTTGTCATTCCCGCCACGGAATTCGCGGTCCCAGTTCGCCGTGAACTGGTCATCTGTGTATCGGCCAGGTCGACTGACGATGAGTGGCGCGGTTAAACCCGGAGTGCCGGGCAAGGACGGAATCAAATAGCCGCCCGGAAAATCTCCGAACTGGTTGCTCTTCACGTTCAGCAACTTCAGAGTCACAGGATCAATGCCCGTCGCCCCGGCGGGTAGCCCTTGCGGAAAGAACGTACTCACCAGACTTGCATTGGAGCGATCCAGCGGCAACACTGGGAAACCGGGGTTGTCGATGGATGTACCTGGCGATTCGCCGCTGCGCTGCCGCGTACCCTGGTAGTTCACAAAGAAGAACCCGAGTTTCCCATCATTGCCGAGGGGACCCCCTAAGCTGCCCCCGAAGATGTTCTGCTTCACTACCGGCCGCGGCTCTCCCGCCTGCTTCAGGAAATACTCGTTAGCGTTGAGATCGTCATTCCGGAAGAACTCGTAGAGATCGCCATGGAATGTCTTCGTGCCGGATTTGAGGATGGCGTTCACATTGCCGCCCCCATTTCGGCCTTGGCTTGCGTCATAGAGCGACGTTTGTACTTTGAACTCGCCGATAACATCGGGGTTGGGCAGGGGAACGTTCGTCGTTTGCGCCACGTTGTAATCCGTGGCGCTGATGCCTTCGATCAGGTAGTTGTTGTTATCTTCGCGCTGGCCATTCACGAAGATTTTATTGCTGCCGCGTCCCAGCTGCGCCGAGGCATTCAATTCCGATTGAACGCCGGTAGAAAGCGTGAGCAGTTGCTGGAAATTCTGTGTCGCAAGAGGAAGTTCGCGGATCGTGTTGGACTCGATGGCCTGCCCCGTCGTCGCCTGGGTCGTCTCTACCGTCTGCACTTCAGCCTGAACTTCGATCTTCTCCTGCACCGCCTGCGTCCGCAGCTTAGCGATCATACGGGTGGTTTCAGTGACGCGAACCGCGATGTCGGGATAGGTACCGTCGGAAAAGCCGGCGCTGTGTACGGTCACGCTGTATGTACCGACCGGCAGGAGCGGTGCGGTAAATGAACCATTAGCGTCGGTTTTCGCGGTGCGGACGACCGCCCCGGTGTCTTGATTAGTGATGCGAATATCGGCATTCGGAACGAAAGCACCGCTTGGATCCTGAACCGTACCGGTGATCGCACCCGTCGCGCCACCTTGGCCCAAAGCTGCAGCTACGAACGTGAGGGTAACCAACGCAACAACAGCGATCCTGGTCCACGAGCTACCCATAGTCGCCCCTTCCTTCCGCGAACGCATTCTTGCGAAACCGAAATTGCACTGATACACGTATCCCCAACCCGAAACACTGGCCCAAGGGATGCGAAAGCTTACTCGAAACGATTAGGGACTTTCAACCTAAAGTACGGAAGAGACTACAGGCCTTTGTACGCCCCGCCATCCACCAGAACCGTCTGTCCGGTGACGTAGGAAGCACGCTCAGAGGCAAGCCAAACAATGGTGTCGGCCAATTCCCGCGGCTCGCCAATACGCTTCAGGGGAGCTTCCGACGCCCAGGCATCCACAATCTCTTTCTCAGCTTTGCCCGATGCGGCGGATCGCCGTTTCGCCAGATCAATCAATCGATCCGTCGCCGTGTAGCCGGGGCCGACGTTGTTGACCAGGATCCCATCCTTACCGAATTCGTTTGCCAGGCTTTTGACCAGCCCAACCACCGCAGCTCGCACCGCGTTCGACAGAATCAAGTCCGCAACCGGCTGCTTGGTCGTGATCGACGTGATCGTGATGATCCGCCCCCAGTGGTTGCGCTGCATGTGAGGAATTACTTCCCGCGCGAAATAAACCACACTCAGAAAATTGGCATCCACGGCTTTTCGCCACTCCTCCAGGGAGGCCGCCAGAAATCCTTTAGCCGGCGGGCCGCCGGCATTGGTTACGCAGATGTCGGCGCTGCCGAATCGCGAAACAGTCTCTTGAATGAAGTCCTGCACTGCATTGGCATCGGTGACATCCAGCGCCGAAGCAAAAATATCCGCCCCGTATTTCTTCTTTATTTGTTCCGCCGCATTGAGCACATTTGCCTCATTGCGCGAACACATGGCCACTCGGCAGCCCTCTGCGGCGAAGGCTTCAGCAGTGGCGCGCCCGATTCCCTGACTGGATGCCGCCACAATGGCGACTCGGTTCTTTATGCCTAATTCCATGAGAACGGATTATAAATGCACCTTCATCTCAGGTTTCAAACCAACAGTAGTGGTAATCTTTTTGAGCGATGAAGAACCTCAGTCGTCGCCAGTTTGGAAAAACATTGGGCGGTGTCACAGCAGGATTGGTAGCCGGCGCTTCCCTGCCTAGGATCGCCTTCGCACAAATCCCTTCGCCACGATTGCTGCGCTTCCCCCCGAACTTTTTATGGGGCTGCGCGACGGCTGCGTATCAGATCGAGGGGGCGGTAAACGAAGATGGGCGAAAGCCATCCGTCTGGGACACGTTTTCGCACACGCCTGGCAAAACGTTCGCAGGGCAAACCGGCGACATTGCCGATGATTCCTACCACCTCTACAAAGAAGACGTGAAGCTTTTGAAGAGCTTGGGCGTGGGCGCATATCGCTTTTCAATTTCCTGGCCCCGCATCTTCCCCGACGGAAAAGGCCGGCCCAACGAAAAAGGCATGGCCTATTACCAACGCCTGTTAGACGAACTGCTGAAGAACAACATTGCGCCGTTCGTTACCCTTTTTCACTGGGACTTGCCCCAGGCTCTGCCGGGAGGATGGCAATCTCGCGATACGGCAAAGGCTTTCGCCGATTACGCCGCTTACGTTTCAAAGCAGCTTTCGGACCGGGTTCAGCATTTCTTCACCATCAATGAATTCTCCAGCTTTGTCGATGACGGCTATAAAACCGGCGAATCCGCACCTGGTCTGAAGTTGCCTGATGCGCAACTGAATCAAGCCCGGCACAATGCAGTTCTGGCGCACGGACTCGGCGTGCAAGCAATTCGGGCGAACGCGAAGCCCGGAACCCAGATCGGTATCGCGGAAAATCCAACTGTCTTCGTTCCGGTAATCGAGAGCCGTGACCATATTGAAGCTGCCCGGCGGGCCACTCGTGAAGAGAACGCTCCATTTCTTACTGCTGTCATGGAAGGCAGGTACACCGACGGCTATCTGCAGCGGGAAGGCGCAAACGCTCCGAAGGTTGAGCCGGGAGACATGAAGATCATTGGCTCTCCGCTGGATTTTGTCGGCTTGAATGTGTACACGCCAGAATACGTCCGGGCGGATAGTTCAACGGCTGGCTACGTCGTCGAACCGCGGCAATCTTCGTTTCCGCGAATGGCATCGAATTGGCTCTACCTGGGACCGGAGGTCATATATTGGGCAGTGCGTAACGTCAGCGAAGTCTGGGGAACCGCAGTGCTTTACATCACGGAAAATGGCTGCTCGGCCGATGATGTAGTCACGCCAGATGGACGCGTCGAGGACACGGATCGCGTGATGTATTTGCGCAATCACCTGACGCACCTGCATCGCGCTGCGTCCGAGGGCTACCCCGTCCGAGGTTATTTTCTCTGGAGCCTGATAGACAATTTTGAGTGGGCACAAGGCTACAGCAAGAGATTCGGCATTCACTATGTCGATTTCACCACCGAACAGCGGATGCCCAAGCTCAGCGCGCAGTGGTACCGCGAAGTGATCGCCAAAAACGCGGTGCAGTGACACTAGGGCACCCAATCTCCGATGAAGATGTTGGTTTCGCGAGGGGCTTTGGCGTTGCGATTTGAGGCCCAGACCAACTTCTTGCCATCGGGGCTGAACATGGGAAAGCCGTCGAATCCGGGGCTGTACGTAATTTGCTCAAGAACGCTGCCATCGAGGTTAATCGCGTAGAGCTCGAAGTTCCCCATGCCTCCCGTCGAGCCTCGATTGGAAGAAAAGATCACGCGCTTGCCGTCCACGAAGAACGACGGAGCGAAGCTCGCAGCGTTTAAATGCGTAATTTGCCGCTTCGCAGTGCCATCGGCTTTCATAATCCACAACTCAAGGGTGGTCGGGCGAATGAAGCCCTGTGATAAGAGCTGCTTGTATTCGCTGACTTCTTTTTCTGAGGTGGGATGGTAGGCCCGATAAACAATCCACTTCCCATCCGGCGAGTAGAACGGTCCACCGTCGTAACCTAGCTCGTGCGTGAGTTGCTTCACGTGCTGGCCATCCGCGTTCATGGAATAGATATCGAGATCGCCGTTGCGGGTCGAGGTAAACACAATCTTCCTGCCATCCTTGGAAATCGTGGCTTCGGCGTCGTAACCGGGGGTGTGCGTGAGTTGCTTCAGGTTGGAGCCGTCGGGTTCGGCAGTGAAGATGTCGTAGCCAGGGTAGATGGCCCACACATATCCCTTGGAGTAGTCGGGACGGGGCGGGCAGTGCGGGTCGGCAAGGTGGGTAGAGGAGTAGAGAATTTTCTTGCCATCGGGATAAAAATATCCGCATGTGGTGCGACCTTTGCCAGTGGAACTCATGTGAGCGTCGGAGCCATCGACGTTCATGGTGAAAATCTGGTCGCATTCGATATTGCCGCGGGTGGACTGGAAAATAAGCTTCTTGCCATCAGCGGAGAAATAGGCTTCGGCATTCTGTCCGCCAAAGGTGAGCTGGCGGACATTGTGGAGATGCTTCTCCTGGGGTGTCGCGAGATCGGCGGTTTGCGCGGACGCAAGTGAAGTAAGAAGTAGTACCAGCGTGAGGAGCTTCATCGGCAGGAATTCTCGCAGTAAAGTAGAAAAAAGCAAAGTCGGAGCACGCAGGAAAAGAAACCTTTAAACGTTGAGGAAGCGGTGAAAACCCGAGGGACGAGAACAAACTGCACCACAGGTGGCACAGAAGGGCACGTCGGAAGATCTCCCACCCTTCGAGAATCGCGAAGGGTGGGGCAGCTCAAGTCACTGAAATTGTTTTTGCACCTCGGGTGGAACTTGCGGGGGCGGTGGATAGTCCTCCGAGGCTCCCTTGAACAGGGCCGCGGCTTGTTCCAGCCTCTTCGTGCCATCGTGCACCGCCATGCGGTGCGGCTTGGATCCGTGATAGCTCTCCCACAGTGACACGCACGCATAGGCGCCATCTTTCCGCAAGATGTAGTAGACCATGTCCACATAGCGAAGGCGGGTCATGTCGTTGTTATAGTTGCGGACGATGCGTTTGAGCGCGTCCATGCCGGCATCATGCGGCGACATCCCATGCCGCATGTTCTCCACGATGGTGTGAGCGCCGGCCACCTTGATGTTCTCTTCCCCGCTGCCGGTCGCGCCCGCGGAACCTACGTCCTGATCGGTGTAGCATCCTGCGCCAATGATTGGCGAATCGCCGCAACGTCCGGCTAGTTTCCAGGCGAGCCCGCTGGTCGTAGTAGAGCCGGAGATCTCGCCTTTTTCATTGAGGGCGGAACAGTGAATGGTTCCGTGCGGCGGGAAAATGACGGCACGAGCCGCTTGTGTGCAAAGCTCGGGGGCGATGCCCAGCTCAGCGGCCCGCTGTTCCAGTTTTTTCTGCAGCAACTCGGATTGTGACTTCGTATCAGGCGCCTTCCAATTTGGATCAGCAATCCCCGGGCCCCACCATCCCGGACCGGAGTGATATTCCTTCCACAGCAGCCATATCTTACGGGAATGGTCGGTCAAGAGATTCTCTCGCGGAAATCCCATAGCGACTGCAAATCGCTCGGCGCCTTCGCCAACCAGCATCACATGTCCGGTATTGGTCATCACAGCCTTCGCGACCTGCGAAACATTCTTGATATTCCGCACACCACCGACTGAACCCGCCCGTCGCGTCGGCCCGTGCATGCAGCAGGAGTCGAGCTCGACTACGCCTTCTTCGTTGGGTAGCCCGCCGAGCCCCACGCTGGTGTCGTTCGGATCGTCCTCAGGACCTCTGACGACCTTCAGCGCGGCATCGAGAGTGTCACCGCCCCCTGCGAGAAACCCGTACGCGTCATCAACGTAATTGAAACCGTTGCTGGCAGAGACGATGATCGGGCGCTTGCTGCTGGTCTGGCCTTGCGACTCTTTGAGCAGTGCGAGTGATGCTGAGGTTGCAACCGCAGTGGCAAGAAAATCGCGGCGGGAGACAGTCATGAGTCCTCCGAAGAAAGCAGGTCAGCATATCACGGAGGAGAACAATCGAGTGACCCAGCCGCTGTCGTCGATTCCGTTTCGTCTTCGATTCAAAAAGCGTGAAATTGCCTCTGTTCCGAGTGCTGAAAGAGAACGCCTTTCCAGTATCTGGAGATGGCAGGCAAAGGGGGCCTTCGACTCCGTAGATGCTTCGCTTCGGAAGCATCTACTCGGCCCAGGATGACAATGGTAAAACCGCACCGAGTTTTTTTTACGATGCTTTTTGGGTGAGATTGCCTTTGCTCTGGTCGGCGCGGAAACGTAGCAGGGCCGCGATGTTGCCATTGCGATCGAACTCCGCATCATCTTTGATATAGAACAGTTCGACATCCCGGCGTATGGCGGCCGGAATGATCGCGTCAGAGATATCTTCAATCTCGCGAGTATCATGTCCGCAGGCGGGGCAGGTATGAACTACATGAGCATCAAGGTGTCCGCAATTGGGGCACTGCGCCGCCGGGTGGTGGAAATTATCCCCGATCAGTAAGGTTTGAACTTCTCCCAACTCAAGCGAACGGAGAACCCGGCGCAATCCCGTGACGCCTCGATTATTGCTTTTCGCCTGATCCAAAACCTCGCGCACAAGATCCCGGCGACGCCGATCCTGAGATTCTCGCAAGATTCGAGTCGCATACTCCCGGATTTGATCGTTGTTTAGATTTGCCACTTCCCCTGAAAATCGCCCGATAACGCGTTGCTTAACATACGGATGGAGTTGCTCCTCGAATTCCCGCCACGCTGTATCCTGGCAGCCGACGATCAGCTTTTCGAACTGCCCGGCTTCGAACGCATCCTTGAGATGCTCGGAAACAGTCTTGAAATGGTGTAAAGCTTCGTCATCGATGCGCCGTTGAGAATGGCCACCATCATATCCGGCAAAACCATCGCTGCGCCCCTGTCGAACGGCAGGCTTGCGGAACAACCCTTCGCGTTCCTGAATCTCGTCCAGTCGTAGATCAAAAAAGCGCGCTCTTTGCCGATCGACAACAGCAATCCACAGGCGCGGTTGTGCTCCGAGAAGCTGGGCCAGAGGCTTCAGATGAAATTGCCGATTCACGAACAATTGCGTCTTTCCTAATTGCGGCGGCAGATCGAACTCGCGCCAAAACTTTTGCTGGCTACAAGCAAATACCGCTTTGGCTCGCGCCTGGTTGCCATGTAAGTTTTCCGCGAGAGCCAAAATGCGATCTAAGTCGGCACGTGCACAACCGTTCTTCCCCTGCCTTTCACTCTCGCGCAAAGCCTGGCGGACCAGGTCCTTGGCCAATATGACCTCTTCGCGATGTGACTTGTTCTGTGGAGTGCGAGGTTCGAAATAAAAGCTCAACGCGCAAGCATGCTTGTCCTCAGGCTCAAATTGGGCCAGTTCACGGATGTCGTCACGGGTGATCATCACGAGTTCCCCCTTGAGTGCTATGTGAGATTATTTCGAAGCTTGGATGAGTGTGCTCTTGAAGCGGCTGGGAATCGAACTAGCCTGACGCACCTGCTCCCGTGCTTTTGCAATCCATTCCCGCACCTGTTCGGGCGGACGGTCAGTGATAACCGCGATTTCCTCTTCGGAAAAGCCTTCGATAGCATGGAGGATGAATGTCTCGCGTTCCGGTCTGGTCGCGCCCCCTAACGCCGACTCCATAAGCTTGATCATCTCGTCGGAGTAAGCGATATCTTCTGGGGTTGCCATGCGACGGTCCGCAATCACGTTTTCTCCAGTCAGAGTCTCATCCGGCTGATGAAACTGGAGTTCGGGCTCATCCGAGCCGCGAACGTTGGGTTTCCTGGCTGAATCCTCCAGATGAACAGAAGATGCACCCTCCGGTGCACCCGAAGCCAGATCATCGATGGCATGGATGGCAAGCCGACATAGCCAAGGCTCGAGGCCAAGCCGCTCAGGTTTGTCCAGACCGTCGCCTAAGGCTCGGACAATCGCTTCGTCGACGACCTCTTCTTTGGAGATCGAATCTGGCGGAATTTCTTCGGCATTTTCACGGAAATAGAGTTCGCGTTCCACAAACCTGTCCAAACGACCAAGGTTCGCGTTTACATACGAGCGAATGTCATCCGTAGACGCAGTGGGCACAGCCACAACGGCCACAGTCTTTTCGAAGGGAACCTGGGACTTAGGCCGGAAATCAGCCACCCGGCGGCGCTGCCATTTGCGCGAGTTTCGCAGCATTTCCTTGTGCTTCCCGAGTTGCTGCATCAAGTCTTCGGCTGCCGCCTTCATTGCTGATGCGGCCGTTGGAGCCGACTTCTGTACCGCCATCTGCCCTGAAGGGAGTCGCAGGTTGAGGGAAACTACCGTACCCTCACGCGCGGAGCTCTGCTCAATCACACCCTTCAAGTGCACCAACTCCGGACGAAATACCTGGAGTCGTTTATTCAGCTTTTCGACTAGGTGATTGACTTCTTTCTCGATATCGGGAGTTTTGCGGTCTTTATAACTGAAGTGGACGTTCATTCGAGGCCTCGGATCGCGAGAGCAGATCCCGCGAAGGCTTCCGGTTCCTTACAATTCTGATTCTACACCCGGTTCGAAGAGCGGGAGCGGAAATCCGATGCGCTTGCACATTGTGAGCAGCAACTCCGGACCAGAGAATTTACGGGCTTCACAGTAATTCGGATTGTTGCGACGGGTAGGTAGCAACATTAGTGCCAAAAACCGTCCTCTCAATACCATGTGCAAACGCTTGCTTTCAGCCCTGATTTTAGTGAGCTCAGTAATTCTCCAACTCGCGTGCTCCGGAACATCCTCCGGCGGCTCTTCAACAACTGCGCCTTCTGCTGGGAGTAGTAGCAACCCAGTTGTGCCGACGGTTTCCCACGTGATCGTGGTGGTTGAAGAAAACCAGAGCTACGACGACGTCGTTGGCAGCGAGAATATGCCCTATTTCAACAGCCTGATTCGCAGTGGAGGACTGGCCACGCAATTCTACGCAGATGCACATCCCTCCTTACCGAATTACTTCATGCTGACGACCGGCCAGACAATCGCTCCAGACGACACCTTCACCGGGGTAGTCAGTCAGAACAATGTCGTCCGGGTACTCACGGCGGCAGGCAAAACATGGCATTCCTATGCCGAGTCGATTCCGCAAGCAGGCTATCTGGGAACAGATGTCGTACCTTATCTGCGTCACCATGTGCCTTTCACCTATTTCTCTGATGTGCAGAGCAGCCCGGCACAGGCCGCTAACATTGTCCCCTTCACTCAATTCAATACTGACCTGACCAACAACACGCTGCCGAATTACGCCTTCATTGTTCCCAACTCAATCGATGACGGCCATGATTGTCCAAACGAAGCAGCTATCTGTGCGAATGATGAAAAGTTGACCGACATCGATACCTGGCTACAAACCAATATCGATCCTCTCATCAAGAGCGCAGCTTTTCAGGATTCTCTGTTGATCATCACCTTTGATGAAGGCGATATCACGGACCTGCAACATGGAGGTGGACACGTGGCGACCGTGCTCCTGGGTGCCAAAGTCAAGGCAGGCTATCAATCCACTTCTCTCTATCTCCATGAAAATACTTTGCGCTTAACATTGAAGGCACTGGGCGTGAGCAACAACCTTCCGGGAAACGCCGCCACTGCAACTGATATGGGCGAGTTCTTTTAGTTAGTTTCGGCGAATAATCCCGGCCAAAGCTTACTGCGTGTTGACGGCAACCGCGTCCGTATTGATGTAAATGAATAGTCCGTAGGTCGAGCCGGGGGCTATGAGCTGAATCACATTGTTGAAATGCCATTGATAGGGATACGAGATGCTGACCTTCGTACAGGGAAGGTCAACCGGGCCGGCGACGCCGCCGTAATTTGTCGCGGTGAGATCGCAGGTGGGCGCGCCCCCGCCAGTGCTCGAATCGCGATAGATGGTCACAGTCAGTGTCCCGCCGCCACAACCAGAATTTGCCGTGAGTATATAAGGCGGACCGGTGCCAGAAACGCCGACCGCGTCCAAACCGCAATCATTAATCTTGGCCGCCCGCAAATAGTTATCGATAAGGTGGCCGATGGCTTGAATTGAGAGTGGCGTATCGCACGGGTTTGTACTGCAAAGATCATTGGTGGGCTGCATGGCCCCGAACCGTGCTCCCTCTCTCGCCGCATTGTTGAGCTCCTGCTTCAGGTTGACCGCGCCGCCAAAATCAAAGATGCCCACGACCAGGACCGTGAGCAATGGCAGGCTCACAGCGAACTCCACGATCGCGGCGCCGTTCTGCGACGACAGGTATCGCAGCGCCTTGACGGTGGCAACAATTCCCCTCAATCAGTACTCTCCCGTCATCTGAACATTGGTTGAGAGAGTGATCCTTTGCATGTTCAGCGAGGTGAACGGAAGCCAGAATTGGTAAGGATACTGGAAGCTTACCGAGACGCCACAAACCTGCTGACTGGAGGACGGAGGCGTAAGCTGTACCTGAGTACAAAGTGTGATGTTCTTGCCATCTACACTGCAGTTTGCAGCCTGAGTAGCCCCGGGACAGAACGCGATCCCCGCAGGTGTGTAAGCCGAGATAGCATTTGGGTCAACGCTGGACGCGTTCATGACCTGGGTTACTGCAGATGAGATTGCGCTTAGAGGCGGAGCACCGTTTGGGGTAGCGCAGGTCGCACACGTCTGGCCCAACGCTACTCGAGCTCCTTCGCGAGCCGCGTCGTTCATCGTGGAGTAGGTATTGAAGGCCCGGCCAAACCAATAAATGCCCAGCAAAATCATGAATGCCAATGGCATAACCAACGCGGCCTCGGCGATTTCTGACGCTCCCTCGCCGACTAAGCGCCTGAGAATGCAACGAACCTGCCCTGCCAGCTGATTCATCTCCGCCTGCTTTTAGGATAACGAGATCCGACCGCACAATTGAATAATCGGGAAGGAACTCTTCGCAAAATTCTCACAGACGGGATGCGAGCAGTCAATCGTTGTGCGAACTTATTAGTGACTGGGGTGCGCCTAAAAGGGTGCGAATTGTATGTGATTGATGGCCGGCCCCAATTTAGGTTTTCAACTGCTTTGCAATTTCCTTTGCCGCATTGGCGCCAGAGCCGCCTGTGAGCCCTGCGCCGGGATGCGTCCCGGACCCGCACAAGTAGAGGTTCTGAATCGGTGTTCGGTACCGTGCCCAATCGAGCAGCGGACGCATCGTGAAGAACTGGTCCAGCGAAAGTTCTCCGTGGAAGATGTGCCCGCCGGTAAGTCCGTACGTGTCTTCCAGATCCTGAGGCGTGATGATCTGGTGAGTAAGAATCGATTCCGCCAGATTTGGGGCGTACTGCGCCAGAGTCTTCACCACCGTATCGCCCAACGCGATACCCTGCGTTTCCCAGTCGCTATTCTTGAGTTTATAGGGCGCGTACTGCATATAGATGGACATCACGTGCTTGCCAGCCGGTGCAAGGGTGGGATCCGTCAGGGATGGAATCGTTGCTTCCAGGTAAGGCTGGCGAGAGAAATTACCGTACTTGGATTCGTCGAAAGCGCGCTCCAGATAGTCGATCTCGGGTGCAATCAGAATCCGGCCTTGCAGCAGGCTAACGTCTCCATTTACACCGGTAAACTTGGGCAAAGTCGAAAGAGCGAGATTGACTTTGGCAACCGTGCCCGGCGTGCGGTAATGCTGCAGCTTGGTGACGAAATCCGGCGACAAGTGAACCGGATCGACCAGTTTCAGCAACGTTCGCTTGGGATCGGCGTTCGAGACAATTGCCTTCGCGCTGACCTCTTCCCCGTTCGATAGCACCACTCCACTGGCCACCCCATTGCCGACAGAGACCTCGATGACTTCGGCGCCGGTTCGAATTTCGGCGCCGGCTTCTTGGGCGGCCGCCGCCATCGCCTGAGTCAGAGCGCCCATGCCACCCTCTGCGAACCATGCACTGCCCGCCGCATGCCCATCTGCCGCAGCGCGAATCAGCAGAACCAAGCTGCTTCCAGCCGACCAAGGCCCCAGAAAGGTTCCGAAGATACCCCGTGCGGCAATCGTAGCCCGGAGTAACTCGGTGTCAAAGTACTCTGCGACCAGATCGGCAACTGCCATCGGCCCCCAACGCAGCAGCCGATACATGTCTTTCTTGCCCAACTTGCGCATGGCGCGCCCGGTCTGCAGCATGCCCCAGAGATCGCCCTTGCTCGGGTTATCGATATTGGGCGGCGCCAGCGAAAGCGCTTCACCAATCACCTGGCTGATTTTCGACAGCGATCGCTGAAATTCCGGGTACTTTGCCGCATCCTTCTGCGAGAGCTTGGATATTTCCTGCGCGGACTTCTGGACATCGTTGTAGAGGGTGAGAGCGCGGCCGGTAGGCGAAAGCGCAACCGCGGCAACATCGGGCGTAATTAGCCTGAGCCCATGTTTTTCCAGCCGCATGTCGCGGACGATATCGGGTCGCAGCGGACCCGCCATGTGCGCCAGAACCGAGCAGCGGAATCCCGGATGAAATTCTTCCGTGATCGCCGCTCCTCCCACCTGGGGCCGACGTTCGAGCACCAGCGGTTTAAAGCCCGCCTTTGCAAGGTAGAAGGCCGTCACGAGTCCGTTGTGGCCTCCGCCAATAATCACCACATCGCGAGTCACAGGCATTAGGCGGCTCCCTTGACGTCTTTCAGAATTTCGAGCGCTGCCAAACGTCCCGGGGCGCCCATAATTCCGCCGCCCGGATGTGTTGCCGATCCACAAAGATAAAGATTCTTAATCGGAGTGCGGAATTGCGCATAACCGGGGACCGGACGAAGGAAGAACAATTGTTCCAGCGAAAGCTCGCCTTGGAAAATGTTGCCTTCGGTCAGACCCCATTCGCGTTCCAGATCAAGCGGAGTCAAAACCTGCTTGTGCAGGATGATGTCTTTGATGTTGGGCGCATATTCGGAAATAGTATCGATGACGTTGTTGCCGAAAGCCTCCCGCTGGCTATCCCAGTCCAGACCGGGACGCAACTTGTAGGGCGCATATTGCACAAAGCAGGACAAAATATGCTTTCCGGGAGGCGCGACCGAGGGATCGGTCAGCGTCGGAATCACCATATCGATGTAAGGACGTCGCGAGAAATTGCCGTACTTGGCATCATCGTAGGCGCGCTCCATATATTCAACACTCGGCGAAATCGACATGGCGCCACGAAGATGCGCGCCCACTCCCGGCATGCACTTGAAATTCGGTAGCGCATCCAGCGCCAGGTTCACCTTTCCCGAAGAGCCGCGGAACTTGTAGCGCTTCACCTCTTCCACAAATTCGCCGGGAAGCTGACCGTTGTCCATCAGATTGATGAACGTCTGCCGTGGATCGAGGCTCGAGGAAATCACCTCGGCGTAGACTTCATCGCCATTTGATAGCACCACGCCTCGGGCGCGGTTCCCTTTCACGATGATCTTCGAGATGCCCGACTTCGTGCGAATCTCGACCCCTGCTTCCCGAGCGGCATCGGCAATCGAATTTGAGATCGCTCCCGTTCCACCCCGTGCGAATCCCCATGAACGGAACGCGCCATCAATCTCGCCCATGTAATGGTGAAGCAGAACATAAGCCGTTCCTGGCGAACGCACCCCTAGAAACGTCCCGATAATTCCTGAGGCTGACATCGTAGCCTTGAGCACGTCGGTCTCGAACCACTGGTCGAGAAAATCGACGGCGCTCATCGTCATCAACTGCACCTGGTTGTATTTGTCATCGCTGGTGAGCCCCTGGAACCGCTTCCCGATGAAGAGTAACTTCATCAGTTCCCGCGGATTCAAGGTCGCCGGGTCTGGCGGCACCATGCCGAGAATGGGTTTCACGAATCGGCACATGGCCTGCATCGCCTTGCCGAATTCGTCGTAGGCTTCGGCGTCCACCTTGGAATGACGGGCGATTTCGCGATGCGTTTTCCCGTGGTCGTTTACGCGCCAGAGATAGTCGCCATTGGGCATGGGCGTAAAGGTCCCATCGAGCGGAAGAATTTCTAACCCATGGCGAGGCAGGTCGAGATCGCGAATGATCTCGGGCCGCAGGAGCGAGACCACGTAGGAACAGACTGAAAACTTGAACCCAGGAAACACTTCTTCCGTGCAGGCAGCTCCGCCGAGCACGTGCCGCCGCTCGAGGACGAGAACCTTCTTGCCGGCGCGCGCCAGATACGCGGCATTCACCAGACCATTGTGGCCACCGCCGATCACGATGACATCGTAAGAATTTGCCATTTAGCTCTTAGCCTTTAGCTCTTAACTTGCTTTCAGAAAGGGAAAGAAGGATGACTGCGCAGTTTAGTACGGGGAGGGATTACAGTCCACTGGGAAGCACGGTCCATTGCAGCAGGCGGCGCATGGAGGTTAATTCTACCGCAGCTCATCTTAGCTTGTCGTCATCCAAAGCCTCGCGCTTTCTCCAGCGAGGCTTCAAATGACGCAGTTGCCGTTGAGATCAGTTGCGAGGCTGGTTACCAAATAAATATAATCCGGCTTCGAGTGCTAAGCTCTGTGCTCCTCTGAGAATAGAGAGCACCAAAAGAGGTCGCCCTTGCCCGTCGGAACCGCGTTTCACGAAAGAACGTTCGCGCTCTGCCATAGCCTGAGTTACCGCGAGTGGTCTGGCTATTACACCGTCAGCGTGTACGAAGTCCATCACGAGCACGAATACAACGCCATCCGCAATGCTGCCGCGCTGATTGATATCAGTCCTCTGTATAAGTACCTGGTGACCGGGCGGGACGCCACACGTCTTGTGAATCGCGTCATCACTCGTGACATCAACAAGGTCGGAATCGGCCAGGTCATCTACTGCTGCTGGTGCGATGAAGAAGGCAAGGTCATCGACGACGGAACCATCACCCGCCTCGAAGAAAATAAGTACCGCTGGACAGCGGCCGATCCGAGCCTGCGCTGGTTTCGCCAGAACGGCAACAACATGGATGTGCAGGTTGAGGACATCTCGGAGAAGGTCGCGGCGCTTGCACTGCAAGGGCCAACCTCCGGCAAACTCCTCAAAAACGTTGCCGAAGCCGACATCGCCAACCTCAAGTATTTCCGCATGACGCGCGGCAAGATTGCGGGCGTACCCGTTGACATTTCCCGAACTGGTTATACCGGTGATCTGGGTTACGAAATCTGGGTGCCGTGGAATGATGCCGTAAAAGTTTGGGACGCCGTGATGGACAAGGGTAAGCAGTTCGACATCCATGCCGCTGGCATGCTTGCACTCGATGTCGCGCGCGTTGAAGCCGGCCTCTTACTGATTGAAGTCGATTACATCAGCAGCAAGAAGGCGCTGATTCCGTCACAGAAATATTCTCCGTACGAGCTTGGCTTCGGGAAGATGGTTCATCTGAACAAAGACAACTTTGTCGGCAAGAAAGCCCTGGAGCGTGACCAGAAAAGCGGCGTTCCGCGCCAGTTTGTCGGACTTGAAATCGATTGGACCGAAGTCGAGCAGCGCTACGAAAAATTCGGCCTGACCCCGGCAGCTCCGAGCCAGGCCTCCCGCGTCGCGGTGCCCGTCTACTGCGGCGAAAAGCAAGTGGGTAAAGCGACGACGACCACTTGGTCGCCAGTGTTAAAGAAAATGATCGCTCTGGGCAGCGTTGCCACCGATCATTCGCAACTGGGCACGCGTCTGCAGATGGAAATCACCATTGAAGCCATGCGACAGAACGTAACCGCGAAGATTGTGCCCATGCCGTTCTTCAATCCCAAGCGGAAAACCGCCGTGCCCGTGTAGCTCGATAACCACAAAGGACAAGAGGTTCCTTCGTGGTTCTCATCCCGAAGAAGTGCGGGCTTTCGGCAGGAAAGCGCGCCGACGAAACCCGCGCCTTTCCCACTGTAGCGTGGGATCTCACCGCTGCGCCGCCTCGGAACTAACTCACCTGACCCACAGCTGCAGCCACTATGAACCTCGAACCGTATCTCCGCTGGTTCGGCATCAAGTTCGATTCTTGTTCACCCTCCTTTTCTCACTTACATTCGCCTCAAATGCAGAACCAGACCGAAACCCTTGGATTAGGCTCGCGCGCGCCGGACTTTTCGTTGTCGGCGGCAAATCAGGCGGGCGTTTTCTCACTCTCCGGACTTCTGGCAAAAGGTCCGCTGATCCTGGAATTCCTGCGCGGGACCTGGTGACCCAACTGCCGGAAACGGATGGCTCAGTTTGAGTCACTGCACAATGAAATCGCGCAAGCGGGCGCACACGTCGCCTTCGTCGCGGCGGAAAAACGAGACGGGATGTTCAAGCCGACTGAGTATCTCGCCAAAAGCCCTATCAGCTTTCCGTTCCTGCTGGATGAAGACCGATATGTCACCAAGGCTTACGGCCTCTATCATCGGCTGGGTAAAGATGCCTTCAACATCGCGCACCCTGCCACTCTCATTATCGACAAGAACGCCATCGTGCGATTCATCTACCGCGGCAAAGACCAGAACGATCGCATTCCGCTGGCCGCAGTGATTGAGCTCTTGAAGAAACTGAACAGTCAGGAAAAATGATGGGCAACAATTCAGGAAGATGCCAATCAAACCCCGGGGAGGAGCGAGTAACAATGCCGGCTATAAGTCATCCAACCAACCCGGCGTCCGAAGGGTGCAGGCTAATACGCCAGCGCTGCCAACTCCTGCTCGCTCAAAAGCTGCAACTCGATCCATCCTTCCAGCGGTAGCGCATCTACTGGCAAATGATTTTGCCAAATGCTAAAGCGCAGCCGGAGTTTGGTTGCAACCACGTTGCTTGTGGATGTGACAGGTATGGCTAGCAACCACGCCAGCGGCAACTTGAATTCGAAATTTCTCGCGAGCGCAATCTTCACTTCGGAGCCCGGCGTCTCAGAACTCCCTAGCGCCGCGTCCTCGTCCGGTGCCCTTACTGTCCACGCTTGGGCTTGACCGCCCGCGACCTGCACATCCAGCCGCAATGTTCTGCGCGGGCGCTGGGCTTCGCTGGCCCACGACTCCAAATTAATCACAATCTCAAAGTCCGTTTTCGGTTTGACTGCAAAATCAAGGCGCCCGTAGACATTCTTTTCATCAATCCCCGCGTAGACCGAATCGAGCAGGAATTGTTTTCCATGCATGGCCCCGGCACGATGGTCCGCGGTATACACCGCCGCTCCCATCCATTCGAAATAGCGCACCATGTCCCCCGCGACCCGAGGATGAATATAAGAAGTTTGCGGCGTGAACTGAGGCCGCGAAGCACTCCCCGTGATCGGCTGCGCCAAATAGTCTGGAGGACTCGCCCCCAGCGCCTGATACACATTCGAGAGATGCTTGCGGTAAAGCTCGTCAAACTCGCGGTCGTTCGCCGAATGATGTTCGGGCCCATACCACCAGTTCCAGTCGCTGCCCTCTGCGATCAGCAACTCTTCAAATGCCAGCTTGCGTTGCGCCTCGCTGGCCTGGGCCGCCGCTTGCGAATAGTGCTGGCGGGCGTTGTAAAGGTAGTCCCACGATTTATTGTCCTCAGGCGCTCCAATCCAAACATTGAAATTGGCATTGATCCACGACCCCGGCACCAGTGACGTGAGTTTCCCGAATTCTTTATGCTCCGCAATCGCCTCGGAAACAGTCACGGCCTCCATCCCCGGCTCACGTTGTAGCGCATCGTACAGGCGCCGCAAGAACTCCCGACCGGATTGCGGGTAATATTCCCATGCATTCTCACCATCGAGAATGACGGAGATAACTGCATCTTTCCCCTGGTTCAGCAGCGCCCGCCCCGCTTCTTTGATATTGAGGATCAAATGCCCTGCCGCATCCTGCGCCGCCATGCCCGAATACACAAATCCCACGAGATCGGAAATCGTGTGATCGCGGAAAATCATATGCATCCGCGCATTACAATTTTCAAACCGATGGATGTTGTAGAGGGTTTGCGCGGTTCCCTCGGGCAAACGTCCGGCTCCATCTCGCGAGAAATTGATCCCTAAGCTCCTTCCCAGCACACCTTCGTCGGTCGCCATCCACTCCACACCCAGGTTTTGCGCAATTGCCAGGACTTCCTCCGAGACGCTGCCTTCCGACGGCCACACTCCAACCGGCCGAACTCCAAAAACCTTTTCATGCAGATCCAGCCCACGCAGCAGTTGCTCCCGTGCGTCTTCAGGATGTCGAAAACGATTTTGTGGCAGTGGCAGCCCCGGAGTGGAAACAGCCCCCTGATTCGTATCGCAGACCAGCGGCAGGATCGGATGATAGAAAGGCGAAGTCGAGATCTCGATCCTCTTTTCGCGGGCCGCCGCAGCATGGGCCGGAAGAACCTTGGCCAGCAGTTCACGCTCCCGCGCGATCACGAATTTCTGATCCTCAAGCGAGTACCCATGCCCCTTTTTGATCAAAGCTGCGACGTCAGGTTCATCCAGGAAAAATTCGTCGAACCATGCAATCTGAGAAAGAACCTGCAGGTCCGTGAGATCTTGCGGCTGAAAATAGCGCTCCGCTCGTTCCGGAGAGTCGCCCGCTCCGCGAAAACGCTCCCACAGCTCGCGGTAGCGCGGGTACCGCCCAATCATGTTGACCGGATTCGCCTGGAACAGATACTGCAAGGCAAATCGTCGTTCTTCGGCTGTCAAATCGCGCGCCGGCTTTGAGGCAACTTGCAGAAACGGATCGTTTGCCCCGCCTGAAACGTATTCCTGAATCTGTGTAATCAGCGAGGGAACCAGATTGAACGTCTGGTGAACCCGGGGGAACTCATCCAGGATCTTCACCATCCCGTAATAATCTTTCAGCGCGTGCAGCCGCACCCATGGCAGTCGGTACTCGCCAGTGACCAGATCTTTATAGAAAGGTTGATGCTGATGCCAAAGAAAGATGACGCGAAGTACAGGCATGACAAAAACTCAGTCTAGCACGCACTCTGCAGTTCCTCTGTGACCGCCACTACCCGATAGGCCGTATGCCGAAATCCGCGCCAATTCGATAGACTATTGACTACTCATAATGGAAACCGAAATCATCGGAACGCGCTCGGATGTAAGCCTTCTTACTGCCGAAGACATTTATCTCTTCAACGAAGGGCGGAATTATCGCGCCTACACCAAGCTCGGTGCGCACCTGACGGACGCCGGAGACGAACGCGGCGTCGCTTTTAGCGTTTGGGCCCCAAATGCCCGGGAAGTCAGTGTCATCGGCAGTTTCAATCGTTGGGACCCGCAGGCTCATCCTTTGCACGCGCGAGGAAGCTCCGGCATCTGGGAAGGATTCATTCCCGGAGTCGAGAAGGGCGCGCTTTATAAGTTTCACATCCGCTCCCATCACCACGGGTACGTTGCCGACAAAGCCGACCCTTTCGGCATCTGGCACGAGAAGCCTCCACGCACCGCGTCGGTCATTTGGGACTTGCATTATGACTGGCACGACCATGACTGGATGCAGAAACGTCGCGACCGAATCTCACTGCACGCGCCCATCTCAATTTACGAGGTCCACCTCGGCTCCTGGATGCGTGTCCCAGAGGAGCACAATCGTCCGCTGTCCTACGCCGAGACCGCTCCGAAGCTTGCCGACTATGTTCAACGCATGGGTTTCACCCACGTTGAGTTTCTGCCGGTCATGGAGCATCCGTTCTACGGCTCGTGGGGATATCAGACGACCGGCTACTTTGCCCCGACTGCCCGCTACGGCACTCCTCAGGAATTCATGTACCTGGTGGACTACCTGCATCAGCGCGGAATCGGCGTCATTCTCGATTGGGTTCCATCACACTTCCCTTCCGACGCCCACGGCCTGGCTTATTTTGACGGTACACATTTGTTTGAGCATGCGGACTCACGCAAGGGCTTTCATCCTGATTGGAAAACCCACATCTTTAACTATGGCCGCAGTGAGGTGAAGAGTTTCCTGATGTCCAGCGGCATGTTCTGGCTCGACAAATATCACATCGACGGCTTGCGCGTTGATGCGGTCGCTTCCATGCTTTACCTCGATTATTCCCGCAACCAGGGCGAGTGGCTGCCCAACCAGTTTGGCGGGCGAGAGAATCTCGAAGCGATCGACTTCTTGCGTCAATTCAATCAGGAAGCCTACGGCGAGCATCCCGACATTCAAACCTTCGCCGAAGAGTCCACTGCCTGGCCTATGGTGTCACGTCCGACCTATATAGGCGGCCTGGGTTTCGGCTTCAAGTGGGACATGGGATGGATGCACGACACATTGGAGTACTTCAGACAGGATCCCATCCATCGCAAGTATCACCACAACAAACTAACTTTTCGCATGCTTTACGGCTTTACGGAAAATTTCGTCCTGCCCCTTTCGCATGATGAAGTCGTCCATGGCAAAGGCTCGCTTATCGGAAAGATGCCCGGCGATGAATGGCAGAAGTTCTCCAACCTGCGCCTGCTCTTCGGGTACATGTTCGCGCAGCCCGGCAAGAAGTTGCTCTTCATGGGGGGCGAGTTTGGCCAGGTGCGCGAATGGGCTCACGATACCAGCCTTGAGTGGCATGTGTTGCAGTATCCCGTCCACAGCGGTGTGCAGAAATGGGTCGAGCAGCTCAATAAAATCTATCGCGAGCAGCCCGCTTTGCACGAACTGGACAACGATCCCTCCGGCTTCGAGTGGATCGATTGCAATGATGCAACCGCCAGCACCATCTCTCTTCTGCGAAAAGGTAAGTCCGAGCACGAAACGATCCTCATCGTGGCCAACTTCACCCCCGTCCCACGCAAGAACTACCGCATCGGCGTGTCCAAGGGTGGCTATTGGCGCGAACTACTCAATAGCGATGCCGCCGCTTATGGGGGAAGCAATATAGGGAATGGGGGTGGCGTCCAGGCGGAGGAGATTCCTGCGCATGGGCGTCCTTTTTCGCTCTGCTTGACTCTGCCGCCCTTGGCAGTTCTCTTCCTGAAAGCCGACTAATCGGCAGACAGTGCCGATATTTCGGCACTTGTGGTCGGGCCGGGATCTCAAAAACGAAAACAGCAGCGCTGTCTTGTGAGGGGATGACTCTGTTTTTGGAGCCTCCCGGCACGACCTCACAGGGGTACTATTTCGCATTCCTTGCACGCCTCAGGCCATTCTCGTGCCATGCTAGACTCCAAATATCGGCCTTCATGCGGATTCTCACCCGTTACATGTTGCGGGAAGTGACAGCGCATGCCCTTATTGGCGTCGCGGTCTTTACCTTTATTCTGTTCACCCGCGACCTCGGCCAGATCCTCGAACTTGTGGTCCGCAATAGCGCCCCGCTGCCCAGCGTGGCCGAAGTCCTTTTCTTTATTCTTCCTCTTACCCTGACTTTCAGCATTCCAGCCGGAGTATTGGTCGGCATCCTTATCGGCCTAAGCCGCCTCGCCGCCGACAGCGAGATCACGGCCATGCGCGCCAGCGGCATGGGCATCTGGAGCTTCCTGCGAATCATCTCCATTTTCGCCATCGCCGCCTGGTTACTTTCGCTCGGCAATGACATCTATCTCGCGCCCCGCTCACAGGCTGCAATGGCACAGCTTGAGAATCACTTGAAGTCTTCGCAGGCTTCGTTCGAGATTCAGCCGCGGGTCTTCTATGAAGGATTTCCCCGCCTCGTCCTGTACGTGGAGAACGTGAAATCGGCGCAAGGTGCCGCAATTTGGAAGGGCGTTTTTATTGCAGATACCAGCAACCCTGAGGCGCCGAGAATTACTCTGGCGCGGCAAGGCATTCTGGTCAGTGAGGGGCCGAACACGCTACACCTGCATCTGACTGACGGATCGACCCATGAGACCGATCCCAAAGATCCAAATCACTACCAGGTTTCAACCTTCGAGCAGACCGATCTTCCTATTGTTTTGCCCGAGACACAGAATACCAAGGCCCCGGAGAATGCGCCCGTATCTCAGTTGAGCACCGCCGAACTCCTGCATCAAGCCAAGAACAAAAACAATCCGTTCGCTCGCTGGGACCTCATCGAGTTTCACCGGCGCTTCGCTTTGCCAACTTCCTGCTTGGTGCTGGCGCTCGTCGGTGTCCCGTTCGGCCTGTCATCGCGCAAGGGCGGAAAGTCCACCGGATTCGTCCTCACTATCTTGTTGGTATTCGCCTACTACTCCGCTTCTCTGGTTGGAGTTTCTCTGGCCAAGCAGGGTCGCCTGTCTCCCATTCTCGGCGCTTGGCTGGCCGATATTGTCTTTTTCCTTGCGGGCGTGATTCTGGTCTGGCGTGCTGAACGCCGACCGATGGATTTGTCATCACTTCGGGCGCTCTGGAATCCATTCAAGTCCGGCCTGACACAAAATGGCGGCCTGTTCCCGCCCCGTTCCCGCGTCCAGGATGTTTTCCGCCGCGCCGCCAATCGCAGGCGTGTATTCAGCGCTCGCTTCCCCATGATCCTCGACGACTACATGCTGCGCGATTTCTTCGTGAACCTCGCGTTGGTCTTGGCAGCCTTTTTGCTCCTGCTTCTGGTGTTCACCGTTTTCGAGTTACTCGGTGACATCGTCCGGAACCAGGTTTCCCCGTTGATCGTCGGCGAATACCTGCTCACCGTCTCGCCCTATTTCCTGTACAACATCGCGCCTTTGGGAATCCTGCTGGCAGTGCTCATCACCTTGGGCCTGATGCAGCGCTCCAATGAGATCACGGCGATGAAGGCGACCGGCATCAGCATCTACCGCATGGTCACGCCGATGGTCATCGCCTCCGCCCTCCTTGCCGTCGGCCTATTTTTCTCCGATCAGGTATACCTGCCTTACGCGAACCAGCGGCAGGATGCGCTGCGAAACCAAATCAAAGGCAAGCCTGCGCAGACCTACTTGAATCCTGAGCGGAAGTGGATTTTCGGCCAGCACTCCAACATTTACTACTACCGGCTGTATGACTCCGAACGCGACGAATTCGGGCAGCTCTCAGTCTTCCAGTTTGATCCGGCCACATTCCAGCTAACCCAGCGGCTTTACATGGCACGCGCCCGCTGGGAAGACACGGTCCATCAGTGGGTCTGCACCCAAGGCTGGGAGCGCGATTTCCGCGGCCCGGCGATCGAAACCTATCGCACCTTCGATGTCGGCACTTTCGCTAGCGTCAGCGAGCCGCCCACCTACTTCAAGAAAGAAGTGAAACAGTCGTCAGAAATGAATTATCAGGAGCTGCGCAGTTACATTCACGATCTTCAGCAGAGCGGATTTGAAGTCGTGCGCCTTCGGGTGCAGCTCGAGAAAAAGTTCGCCTTCCCCATCGTCGCCCTGGTCATGGCCATATTGGCGATTCCCTTCTCGCTTCAGGCTGGCAAGCGCGGCACGGTCACCGGCGTGGCCTTGGCGGTTGGCATCGCTGTGGTCTATTGGACGGTTTCCGGTCTCTTCGAAGCCATGGGCAATATCAGCGAGCTACCGCCGTTTTTGGCCGCCTGGTCGCCGGATTTGATCTTCGCCCTGCTTGGGGGCTATATGATTCTCCGCGTTCCCACCTGATACCAACGTACCCGACTGCAAAACACTTTTCCTATTCAGCTCTCATCGAAATAGCAGATAATTAAATTGCAGTGCTTCTCCGTCGTCATTTCACATCAATTCTGTTGTTACTTCTGATCAGCGGCGTTGCTGTCGCTTTGCAGACGCCTGCGCAATCTCCACCCAAATCACAGGCCACGTCAAAACCACATGCCGCCACCACGACTCACAAGAAGACGGCCGTCAAGAACACGCCGGTACGGCGCCGAAAACGATCCTCTCCTCGGCTCCGCCGCATGCACCAAGCGTTTGTTGCCTCTGCGACATTAAAGCCGATGGCGCGGCAGCTCATTCAGGACCGCACTCCCGCCGCCTATTCCGGGGTGCAAGCCTACGCGGTTCGCCACTCCCGTGAAGACGCGGGCGCATTGGCTTGGCTGGTCATCGGTTATGCCCGGATTCTGGATCATAGCTATGCCCAGGCCATCGAACCGCTGAATCGCGCCAAGCCCCACGCCGGAGATCTCGGCGATTACGTCAACTACTATCTCGCCACCGCGTATCAACAATCCGGACGACTCGCCGAAGCCATTGCCACCCTCACCGTCTTCGACAAGACCTTCCCCGATTCGCTATTGATTCGCGATGCTCACGTCCTCTATGCCACCACCTTAATTGCCGACGGTCGGCCGGCAGACGCGATCGAAGTCCTCGAGAACGATCGCCAACCCGTGCGCGCCGATCTGGAACTCCTGCTCGGACGTGCCTACGAAGCCGACAACCAACCCTCGAAAGCCTTGACGATTTTCCGCAATCTTTACTACACAATGCCTCTGAGTTGGGAAGCTAGCCAGGTCCAGGGTGATCTAAGCAAGCTCAGCTCTCTGGCGCAGGAGAAGCCAGTCAGCGTCGAAGCTCGTCGCACCCGTGCCGACCTGCTGGCCAAAGGCCGTCAATTTAACGAAGCGGCCAACGAATACCGTGATCTGCTGAACGAGGTCCCTTCTGCCGACCATCCGACCCTTCAGGTGGAACTCGCCGAAGCCCTGCGTCACGCCGGGCAAAATAAAGACGCAAAGAAAATACTGGAATCCATGCCGGACTCCACGCCGGAAATCAACGCCGAGCGCTTATTTAATCTCGGTGAACTGGCTCGGGGCGCGAACGACGATGATACCTTCCTCAGTATCGTTGGCCAGCTTCGGCAACAATATCCCACTAGCCCATGGCTGGAACAGGCGCTGCTTTCGGCAGGCAACATCTACCTCCTGCGACGCGACTACGACAAAGCCATCGATTCCTACCGCGAATTGCAACAGCGCTTTCCCAATGGCGGTCGCGCCTCCTATGCTCATTGGAAGGCCTCTTGGCTCACTCTCCGCCAGGGACGCAATGCCCAAGCGGCCAAAGATTTCGAAGAACAGATCGCCTGGTATCCCACTTCGTCGGAAGTTCCTGCCGCTTTGTACTGGCGCGGCCGCCTCGCCGAAGAAGAGAACGATACCGTTATGGCCCGCGCCTATTATCAGAAGCTTTCGCTTCGTTATCGCAATTACTACTACGGGGAGCTCGCGCGCCAGCGGCTGACGAAAGTCAAAGACAACGGGGACCCTCAGCATTATGCAGTTCTCGACCACGTGCCCCCGCTCAGCAGTTCGGATGTCATCGCTGATGACGACCCTCCGACCGACAATCTGCGCTATCAGAAAGCGCAGCTCCTCGCCAACGGTGCTCTCATCGACTTCGCCGTCCGCGAGTTGCACGCCGCAGCCGATGAAGAAAAAGGTACTTGGGCCCCTGCCGAGATCGCCAAAGTGTATGAAGATATTGGCCGTTATGACATGGCGATCGAAACCTTAAAGCACGCCGCGCCGAATTATTTCGCTGTCGACCTGCCTAACTTGCCGCGCTCGTACTGGGAAGCGCTCTTCCCCAAACCCTATTGGACCGACCTCAAGCATTACGCGACCAGCTATGCTCTCGATCCCTATCTTGTGGCGTCGCTCATCCGGCAGGAATCCGCGTTCAACCCCAATGCTGTTTCCCATGCCAATGCCGTCGGCTTAATGCAGTTGCTGCCGAAAGTTGGCAAGGGCGTCGCCAAACAAGAAAAGCTCAAACATTTCAGCACTCAGCAACTTTTCACGCCCGCCACAAACCTTCGCCTCGGAACCCACTATTTCCGCAGCATGGTTGACCAGTTCGGCAGTTTTGAATACGCACTCGCCGCCTACAACGCCGGTACCGATCGCGTGCATGACTGGATGGGCCAGGGTCAATACCGCGATCCCCAGGAGTTCGTCGAATCCATTCCCTTCACCGAGACGCGCGAATACGTCCAAAATATCTTGCGCAACGCTAACGTGTACCGCCAGCTCTACGGCGCCCCGTAACCTCTTCATTCTCCTCTGTCCCTTCGTGTCCTCTGTGGTTTTAGCTTTCATTTCGAAATTTTTTACAATTTTTCATCTTCAGCGCCCACAGCGAGGCATAGAATTAGTTCCGTTCTAAATCCCACTCTGGCTATCAAATCCAAATAAGGAGACCCTCGTGAAAGCTAGCCAACCCTGTCCAAAAGGATTTCACACCGTTACTCCATCCTTGACCGTCCGCAATGCGGCGCAGGCCATTGACTTCTACAAAAAGGCGCTGGGTGCCGAAGAGCGCGTGCGCATGACCGGTCCCGATGGCAAGATTGCCCATGCCGAGATTCTGATCGGCGATTCGGTTGTTTTCCTCGCCGACGAAAATCCCGCATTCGGCAACAAGTCGCCAGAAACACTCGGCGGAGCCAGCAGTGCTCTCTATCTTTACGTTCCAGATGTAGACAAGTCGTTCCAGCGCGCCGTGGATGCTGGTGGCAAATCCAACATGCCTGTCATGGATATGTTCTGGGGCGACCGCCTCGGGCACTTTGTCGATCCTTTCGGCCACGGCTGGACCCTGGCGACTCATACTCAGGACCTGACCGAGGCAGAAATGAAGGAAGGTGAAAAGAAGTTTTACGCCCAAATGGCGCAACAGCAGGCACAGAGAAAGTCAGCTTAGCGTCGTTAACAACAAGGCACTCACGCACGGATTACCTTCGCGCACCCCGGCCACGGGTGCACAGCGAAACGAACCAGGGGAAAACGCCTTGATGTGTCGCAGTATGGTTCGTGAGGTTACATAATCAGCCGGAGAAACCTCGCTTCGAGCTAGCAGATACTTCGCTGCTTCCAGCGGAGTCTGGTTCTAATTCGCTCCTGCTCCGGCGGCAAGCTTCACGATCTTGAGCGAGTTCGTTTTTTCATCGGCCGCGACGAATGTAAGTGTGTCGCTATCAGCACAGGCTAGTCCCCATCCGGCATCAGGGGCCAAAAGGTACTTCCGCAGCGGCAACCCGCTCTCAGGATCGAAGGCGTAGGTGGAAAGTTCTACCGCCTCGCTATTCGGGACATTACGCAGGAATTCGACGATCCACAAATCTCCGTCGGGCTTAATTGTGTACAGCGTGTAATCACCGTCTATCTTCAGTTTATGAACGCTAATCTCACCTGATGGAGAAATAGAAAACACAGGAGCACGCACCGGACGGATTAAAAGGAGGTTTCGACCATCCCTCACAACCTGCGATGTCGATACCACTACCATAAGGGTCTCGGCAAAAGAAGACATCGGTAGGTCGCCGGGGGCGGGCACCATGCGAGGCAACGCGGTGGGGTCGCTGCTTTCCTGAGACGTGCCTGAATTCTGCCGCGCGTGTACGTCTCCCTTCAGCTCTAGAAGCCGCCGGAGCTGCCCGTTGGAGGCGACAATGGCTACGCGAGGCTCTTCGCTGGTCGGTTCCGCGCCCGCAATCAAGAAATCACCATTCTCGAAGACGCCGAGTCGCATAGCTTGGAAGGGCACATCCAACACAACAGCCCCGGCGTAGCTCCCGTCTGGCATAAAGTGGGCCACGAACGTACTGCTCTTCGATGCTTGCTGCTCTATCACTTCTCCGGTCGGCGTGCGCCACTTCGTCCTGTACCCGAGCGGCGTACTGCCTCTTGTTAAGAGGTACACATCCGAATCGGCAAAGAAGACGCTGAGTATAACGGGGTGAGTAATGTCGTTCATCTTCTCCCTGGCAAAGCGCACGACCGTCTTACCATCGCTGGAGACAGATACGGGGTCCTCTACGCCGGCTTCTGGTGTCGCCAGCCTGAATAATATTCTCCCCTGCTTGTCGCAGAGTAGCGGAGCTTCTATGCTTTCCGCCGGCAGGGACGGCACTGGAACCGAGGAGACTTCTCCAAAACTCAGCGATTCGGGCGGCAAAGCGGCTTGTTCTTGTTGCCGCGGCGAGCCGTTTTGGGCAATCGAATAGCTTGCCAGCAGAAGGGACAAGACTACCGGAACAATTCTACAAGCCACCATCAATCTTCCCCCTGTGACCGAGCAGCGCAATCTGCGCGGGCAGATATGCACCAGGGTTCAAACGGGTGTTGTACCTGTTGCAGCAGAAGGCCTTTCATCAGGTGCCTTCCTCGGGCGCATTTTGCGTCTCGGCAGCACCTTTGTCAAAGGATTTGACAGCCTCCCGGGGATTCCCTGGCGTCTGCCGCTAGGCATCAAGGATGGAATGCAGAGCCGGTATTGCCGCAAACTGCGCGGAGCATCCGACTCCTGTATTCCCCGGCTCTCTAAGCCTCTTCTGCGGCATTTCTTTGCGTGCTTTGCGCTTCCTGCTTGTCCCCGCAAAATGATCTGTGTGCAACCTTCCTCATAGAGAGTTAATCTATGACAGACGGAAGGAACATACCTATGAAGAACAAGCAGACAGCAGGAAAGTTTTCCGCTCAACCGCGCCTTCACCAGCGTGCCGGTGAAATTCAGGCGTATGGAACCGTGAATCACGCTCTCCCGCTCGAACTCGAGGAACCGGTCCGCCTCGAAATGACCGAGCAGCTTAACCAGTTGCTGGCCGACACCATGACGCTTCGCGATCTCTACAAGAAATCGCATTGGCAAGTTGCTGGGCCGACTTTTTATCAATTGCATTTATTATTTGACAAGCATTTCGAGGAGCAAGCCGAACTTGTCGATTCCGTCGCCGAAAGAATTCAGCTTCTTGGCGGAATCAGTATTGCGATGGCCGCCGACGTCGCCGAAACTACTCAGATTGAACGTCCGCCCCGCGGCCGCGAAGAAGTTCCGGTGCAGATCTCTCGCCTGCTCGATGCCCATCAGATCATCATCGGGCAATGTCGCAAACTCGCCGAGCGCGCCGATAAGGTCGGCGATGATGGCACCAACGATCTTGTCGTCAGCGAAGTGCTGCGCACCAATGAACTTCAGGTATGGTTTCTGAGCGAGCACCTGGTCGATGTGCCGCTAGTGAGGGCTGCGCCGCCGGCCGGTGCCGACGCAGCGTAAGATATCGGTCGCGGGTATCAGGTCTTCTTAGCTACGATGAATGCCTGACCTGTCAGCCAACACCTAAACCAAATGCCGCTATGCACCCATCTCGATCAGGTCAGAACCACGAGCACGAAAATCCATGTTTGCCAAGATTGCGTGAAGATCGGGGATACTTGGGTGCATCTCCGGCTCTGTCTCGAATGCGGTCATGTAGCTTGCTGTGACTCGTCCAAGAACAAGCACGCCACCAAACACTTTCATGGAACGCACCACCCGCTCGTGCGTTCCATTGAACCGGGCGAAGCCTGGGTCTGGTGCTATGTGGATTCCGCGGTCGCTGGTGAAGTGCACGGGCACTCGGTCATTCCCGTCGAAGAATAGCTCAGAACTCTTCGCCCAACCCCAGCAGGTTGGACCTCAACTCAGTCATTCGCTCATTGATTTCTCCGAACCTACTGGATGCGGGAACTCTCTTCGCCTCATGCCATCGTTTTCCATCTACATCCCTTCTGCATCCAATTGAAGCCATGCCCAAACGGGATATCGTCGTCGTCGGCGCGTCGGCCGGGGGCATTGGTGTCCTGCAAACCGTGCTCTCAGCTTTACCCTGGAATCTACACGCCGCAATTTTCGTCGTCCTTCACACCACGGAGGATAGCCCGGGGCTTTTGCCAGAAATCTTGAACCGCAAGAGCCGCCTGCCGGTTCTCTATGCGGTGCACAACGCACCGATCTTCCCCTGCCGTATCTATATCGCTCCTTCCGGGCGTCACATGTTGGTCGATCGCAACCGGGTCCGCCTTACTCTCGAAGCTCGTGAAAATCGCCTACGCCCTTCCGTCGACACCTTGTTTCGCTCGGCCTCTTACGCCTACGCAGATCGTGTGATCGGCGTCGTTCTGACCGGCAATCTCGACGATGGCTCTGCCGGCTTGGCCGATATCAAAACCCGAGGCGGATTGGCTATCGTGCAAGACCCTCAAGATGCCGCAGCTCCGTCCATGCCCGGCAATGCGATCGAGGCTACCAACGTCGACTTCATCTTGCCGGCCGAAGAGATCGGTCCCAAGATCGTTGAACTAACGCAGAAAACCGTCGCTCAGGTGACTTCCATTGACCAGGTCCCGGCGCAGGGCGCGCAAAAAACCAACGAACTGCAAGCCACTGGCCAGTTCTATTCCTGTCCCGAATGCGGTGGAGTTCTGGAGGAATTGCCCGAAAACGGCACCCTGCGGTATCGCTGCCGCGTCGGTCACATCTATTCTCCTGAAAGCCTGCTGGCCGATCAGAGTGTCGCCCTCGAGAGAGCTTTGTGGGCCGCCATCCGCAGCATGGAAGAACAGGCGGAGTTCTCCCAAAGACTCGCAGAGAACTCCCAGAACAGTAAGCGTTTGCGGCTGGCTCGCCGCTTCAGCGAGAAAGCATCGTCCAGCCGCGAGAATGCCAACGTCTTACGTGATCTGCTGCAACCCACCGCCGACCAGGGGCTCGACATACCCGATGTCCCGGAGCAGACGACCGGAACGGAGTAAGAACATGAGCCTTGAAAGTGACAGGCGCCGGTTCCTGCAACAACTCGAAAAATTCGAAGCCACAGCCCACGAACTTCGCAAACTCGCCGACAAAGTCCAGAAGAAAACCGAGCAGATTCACCTGGAAGCAGAAGCCGCCAGGAAACGCGCGCGTGCGACACGCCAACCAGCACAGACGAGAACACGCTCCAGAACCAAAACCGCCCCTCGTTCCCGTCGAAAGGTGGGGTGAATCATGGCAATTGCCGATCGTGATTCCCAGAGAGAATTGACCGAGACCGCCCTCAGCCTTCAGCAGCAGGCACGAATCTTGCGCAAACAAGCCAACGACCTCACCAAGGAATCTGCTCGCATTCGCAAAGCCAGCAAACGCAACCGCCGCTCCCGCAAAAAGAAGAGGAGTTAGCCCGGATCGTCAACCTCGCGGCTCACGCTCCTCGCGGTAGGAGGAACCTCAAACCACATTCACATACTCATTGGATTGCCCCCAACGTTTCTTCCTTTCTCGGTCCCACCCCCTCCACTACAATGGCCGCGGTATATGCAGTGACTGCTCGAACGAAACCGGCTAAGGGGCGAGAGCCACCCAACTGGGAGCTGGTCGCCATTGGGGCCTCGGCCGGAGGACTCTCAGCCTTGGGGAAAGTCCTGGGCGGGCTCGCTTGCCCCTGCCCTCCGGTCGTCGTTGTCCAGCACCTTGATCCCCGTCACGAAAGCCGGCTCGCGTCACTGCTGGCGCGGCGCACCTCAAAAACCGTGAAAGAGGCACAGGCCGGCGAGCGTCTCATGCGCGACACCATCTACATCGGCCCTCCTGACGAGCACCTGCTGGTCTCGCGAGGCCGCATTCAGCTTGCGCAGTCGCCTTTGGTACGCTTTTCTCGTCCTTCGATTGATATGATGTTTGGCTCAGTTGCTGCCGTTTACGGAGCAAGCTCGATGGGTATTATTCTAAGCGGGTCGAATCGCGATGGTTCCGACGGCATCGCCGCGATCCGCAGTGCCGGTGGTACAACCATTGCCGAGGATCCTGCCACCGCCGAATTTCCTGTCATGCCCCAAGCGGCGATTGATACTGGCTGCATCGATTACGTTGTTCCGCTTCACGAGATTGGTCACCTTGTTACTCGTCTTCTGACGCGCGGCCGAGAGATGAAATGAGCAAGGAACCAACATTAAAGGATCTGGTCCAGGAACTCGCCGAGCAGCGTCATGTCGATTTCCGCGGTTATAAAAAGAACACCCTGGAACGCCGCTTTCGCCGCCGCATGTTTCAACTCAATATCAGCGGTTACGCCGAATATGGAGACTTCATCCGTAAGCACCCGGAAGAAGTCAATCAGCTTTTAACCACCATTCTCATCAACGTCACGGAGTTTTTTCGCGATCCCCCGGCCTGGGAAATCCTGCGCCTTGAAATCTTCCCGTCTCTGCTGAAACCGCTGAAGCCCGGCCACTCCTTTCGCGTGTGGAGCGCCGGCTGCGCCAGCGGCGAAGAACCCTATTCCCTCGCCATTCTGCTCGCAGAACACTTCGGATCTCGTATTCAGGATTACGACATCAAAATCTACGGCACTGATATCGACGAAGACGCAGTGAACGCCGCCCGCCGTGGCGAATATCCGCTCGATTCATTGCGGCATCTGCGTACTGAGTGGCGAAATAAATATTTCCGCGGCAAGGGCCCGATGCGGGTGAATCGTGAGATTCGCCGGCTTGTGATTTTTGGTCGCAGCAACATGACCCAGGACGCGCCCATTTCCCACGTCAACCTGCTGGTTTGCCGCAATGTCTTCATCTACTTTGATTCTGAGCTGCAGAAACAAATCCTCGGCCGGCTGCATTATGCGCTCGAACCCGGTGGCGTCCTGTTTCTCGGCAAGTCCGAATCGCAGCTGACCAATTCTCCGCAATTTCAGCTGCTGAATGCGCGCTGGCGCATTTTCCGCCGCGTCACCAACTCTCCCGGGCTCGACGACCGACCTGAGCCCCGGACGGAAGCCATGCAAAACAATGAGCATGTAAGCGAAATGAATCAGGAACTCGAGGATTTACGTCAGCAACAAAGATATTTGCTGGAAATGTTGCGGATCGGCGTCATCGTACTCGCCGTCGACGACACCATTCTGCAGAACAACGCGGCGGCACTGACGCTCTGCGGTTTGCCCCCCGCCAATCTCAGCGGCAAACGTCTGCTGGATAGCGATGTCTATCTCCGCGTCACTGAGTTGCCGGCACAGCTCCAGGCCACACGCGTTAACAACGAAACTGCCCGCTTCCCCAGCTGTGTAAAAACCGGCACTGAAGAACGGCTTATGGAAGTCACCATTCGACCCACTTTCGATGAAAGAGGGCAACGCAATGGAACTCTGATCTACATCGAAGACCAGACCGTGCAGGAAAAGCTTCAGACGACGATGGAGGAACTCGAATCGACGAGTGAGGAACTCCAGTCCGCCAACGAGGAACTCGAAACCACCAACGAAGAACTGCAATCCACCAACGAAGAACTCGAAACTACCAACGAAGAGCTGCAATCCACCAACGAGGAACTCGAAACCACCAACGAGGAATTGCAGTCTCTCAATGAAGAACTGGAAACCACGAATCAGGAACTGGAAGAGCGCACCAAGGAATTGGACCAGGTCAACAGCGTTTACGCCCAGACTCTCGAGCGAATCCGCCTGCCTGTAATGCTGGTCAACCAGGAGCGCAATATAGAATTTTGGAATGCCATGGCCTTACGGCTGTTCGGATTCAAGAGCCGGCCCCCGGTCAATTTGACCATCGACCAACTTCCGGTTTCGGATCAGCTCAAAAAGCTCCTGATCCGCAGGCATCGCGCCGTGCTGAGCAAAGAACAGCCTATGATTGCCCGCTCACAATTTCTCGGTGACCGGCTGCATTCCACCGCCGACATTCACTTCAGCGTCATTCCCCGCGAGGATCGCAGCAAGAATGTCCTGATCATGTTCGAGCCTCACACCGACACCCGAAAGAACAAACTCCCCAAGTCTAAATAACGCTCTCTCATCCAGCGCGCGGCATCGTTTGTCATCCTGAGCGCAGGGCTGTGATTCGCCAAGCCAATCACGATGCGCGGTCGAAGTTGAGGCGTTTAGCAGGCGCGTGACCCGCGGCCGAAATCCCGAGCGCAATCGAGGCAGCCCCAAAGAACGTTCACTCTTCCGCCCCCACTTCCTTTCCCTCCTCCGGAGGATTCATCAGCAACTTCTCGATCAACTGGAACACTCGTATCTCATCCGGCTTCATTCGCCGTCCATATTTCTCTTCGAATTGGCGCTTGAACCTGTCAATCTCCGGCAAGTCTGGACGATTAGAAATCTTCTCCATAAAAATCTGCCCCGGTTTTTTCCTGGGACTTTTGGCTTTGGATGTTTCGGGGCCTCGACGCGGTGGCTTGGCTTGTCGTTTGTTGACGCTTGCGGCCAGAAGTTATTTTCTCGTTAAATAAACGACATAGCTGAACATTTGTTCGCGCAAGGGGTGTCGTATGGTACCCGACCAGAAATTTGCTGAATTGTGCCGGGAAATCGCCGAGCAGAAAGATCCAAAGAAGCTGTCCAGCTTATGTGACCAATTACTCAAACTGCTTCACGATGAGCAGGACGGAATCCGCACGGAAATCGATCAACGCCTGAGTAGACGTTCCAGCAGTTCTGGCTAATCGGGCAGCAACCTACCCCATTCGCTTGCGGAATTCGAGAATTCGTTGCGTCAGCAGTTCGGCTTGGCGGCGCTGCCGAACACTACTCTCTGCCACTTCTCTGGCGAGGGAATGTACTCTGCTCGAGAGCTCGCGTGAGTACGCGATAGTACTCTCACTACCTCTTTTCACCACCTGCCGCGGCACTTTGTCTGTCGCTTGTTCCACGCCCGAGGTCGCGAGCCAAAATTTCAGCTCACTTACGCTTGCATACACTGGGCTGCGCTTTCCATGTCCAATGCGATGAACCGGCATCTTGAGTTCCTGCTCCCACCGCTGCACCGTCCGAACACCACGCTGTAGATACGACGCGATCTCCTTCCACGAGTTCAACGTCCTGCCATCAGTTGCGGCCACCGCCGGGATCATCCAAGGGCCTCCAGCCTGAAGAACGCAGCTTTCCATCCTCATTATACAACCAGGTATTTTGTCACTCGAGCGACGTCGCGCTCAACCATCGTCCGCGAAAATCAACCCAGCTGCCTTTTGGGCCAGCCATTCACCATTCCGCGTTTTAACCTTTTTCGCTTTCATTTGACCGGAGCCAAAATCTCATCCAGGAGATCCGGCTTCGACTCCACTTTCTCCAGATGCGGATACCGAAGCCCCTCGTGATAATCAAGATTCACCGTGATGAACTCCTTCTCGCGTTTCAGAAGCAACTTGATGGGTTCACCGCCTTTTTCGGCCTTCACGATCGCTTGCCGCAGGGCCTCCACGCTGAATGTCTGATCATTGACCGCCTGCAACTGCATTTCCGGCGTTATGCCCGCCTTGAATGCCGGACCATCCCAGCGCACGTCAGTGATCGCTCCCGAGGGCCCCCCATCGCCGTCCTCGCCTCCGCCCTTCACCGCAAACCCTACCGAAGTCTCAAATCGCGTCGGCCGGGATTTGTCGGCGTGCTTCATCCATTCCGGTTCGCTGTCGTTGTACACCAGGCGATAACCACCTTCTGTAATCCCATTCTCCGGAACTTGCGGCGCAACCTGGTACACCCGGCTGCGTAAGAATCCTGCCCAATCGTACGGCTGAACCGCGTTCAACGCTTTTATCAGATCATCCAACGTGTAAGTAACCGTGATATAGCTTCCATTGTTGATCCCATAAAAAGCCCGGGCGAAATCGTCCAATGACTTCTGCCCATTGCTAAGTTGCCGGATTTTCGTATCCGCTTCCAGCCAGATCAGGTCCGATTCCGGATAGTAATCGTACGAACGTTGCCAACTCGGCCAAAACTCCGGTGCCGCGCCGTGAGCCGAAATGATCGGCTGAAACGTCGTGTCCTCCAGCGACCGCCATCTCCTCCCTGGGCTGACTTCAAAACTGGCTGCGATGCCGGCCAGATCATCATGCGCCTGCTCCAGGGTTCGCAGACCGGAGCGCGCCGTCAGCACGTTTCCGTAGTAGTCCGTCAGCCCTTCATATACCCACAGCAGATCATTCTGCATCGGCACGTTGAAATTCGCCGTCCACAGATCCGCCGGACGCCGGAATTTCCCGTTCCATGAATGCACGTATTCATGCGGCAGAAGCGCCCGTCCTGCAATGCCCGCCGACCAATCCGTAAAGTAATTGGCTCGCGTTCCATCCTCACTCGATTGATGATGCTCGAGCCCTTTGCCTCCCACCGAATCGCTCAGCGAGAACAGAAACGAATAGTGATCGTAATGGTGCGAGTTGAACAGCTTCTGCGCCTGGACCACCAGATTCTTGTGATACTGCAGCTCTTCCGGAGTCATCTCCAGTTGCTCCGGTTTGTCAGCGAAAACATCCAGGTAAACGCGATTGTCCGGACCCGACGAGATATCCACGTGCTCGTAGTTCTCGCCCGCATACAGGGGCGAATCGATCAAGTTGTTCAGGGAAATATCTTTGAACTGAACCGTGTCACCGTTCGACGACTTCACATCCAGTGCGGACGCGAACTTCCAGCCCGCCGGCAACTTGAGCTCAGGAGAAAATTGAATTCGCCGCGAGAAATATCCTGCCGGATAGAGCAGAACGCTGTTCCAGGTTAAGTCAGCAATCTTGTTGGAAATCCGTCCTTGCTGCGGTTTAACCGGAGCTAGGTATTCAAAGGTCGCATCCAGCGTATTCGCTCCCTTCGGCACGTCCAAGTGGAATGCCCAGACGTTCACCCGATCCCGCTCCCACTCCAGCGATTTGCCGTTGGCCGTGATCACCAGCCCTGAAATGTTTCCAACCGGATTGGACGGCGAGTGGGTCCCGGGAAGCCACTGCGGATACAGCAAGATCGTGTTCCCCGCCTTCACCGGAATCGTTTCGTGCACCGTTAGAATGCGCTGGTTCACATTCGTCATATCAACGCTCAGCGAAATTGTGCCCGGATAAGCCTGTTCAACCGGCGCTGGAATAGCCGGAGGCAGCGCTACCGGCTGAGGTCCGGCAGCGTTCTGCGCCGCAGCAGGCATGCTCAAGACCTCCGCGAAAATCACCAGCGCAACCAGGAAGTACCCAAGATCAAAACGTGCCATCTCATTCTCCTGAAACGAAACACTGTATATCAGAAGGTGACCCTGCGACGAGGCGCGCCCGCGTTCCTGCATCCTTATTCCACCTCGTGACATCCATCGTTATAACAACTATTATGCGTGCTATGCCATCGAAAATCAGCCGTCGCCCTCCTGCCTGTCCCGAGGAGACTACATTCCTCGAATTGATGCGTACCAGCGATCTGCTCTCCCGCACCCTGGTCCCCGTGCTCAAGGCTGAGGACCTATCGCCCAACCAGTACAACGTCCTGCGTATCCTGCGCGGCGCTCCAGAAGGCCTTGCCTGTGGGGAGATCGCCAACCGCATGATCACCCGCGATCCCGACGTCACTCGCCTGCTCGACCGGCTGGAAAAGCGCCAGCTCATCGCCCGCTGCCGTGAAAGCAAAGATCGCCGCATGGTCCTCACCCGTATAACTCCCGAAGGCCTGCAACTGCTTGCCCGGCTAGACCTTCCGGTTCGGGAAGCCCATGTCCGCCAACTCGGCCATTTGGGAGCCAAACGGCTGCAGGACCTGGCGAAACTGCTGCAGGCCTGCCGGCAGGAAGCGGCCTGATTTTCAGGTCATTTATTTGTTGCAACGAATATCGTTCTAACACATCTAATTAAAACTGAAAGGAGCTGTCATGAGTACACTCGCTGCCCCCGCAATCGCCCTCAGTACCTGGAACATCGACCCGGTCCATTCCGTCGCTGAATTCAAGGTAAAACATATGATGATCTCCAACGTGAAGGGTCAGTTTACCGGCCTGCAAGGCACCTTGACTTTGGATGAAACTGACTTGCACAACTCCGTTATCGAGGCCACGATTGACGCCGCCTCTATCAACACCCGGGATTCTCAGCGCGACGCGCACCTCAAGAGCGCGGACTTTTTCGATGTCGAAAAGTTCCCGACGCTCTCGTTCAAGTCGACGCACATTTCTCGTACGGGCGAACTCGAACGCGCGGTCGACGGCGATCTTACGATCCACGGCGTCACCCGCAAGGTGACCTTCGAGGTCGAAGGCCCGACCGCTCCCGCCAAAGATCCTTGGGGCAACACACGAATTGGCTTGTCGGCAACCACCAAGATCAACCGCAAGGATTTTGGCCTGACTTGGAGTGCGACTCTTGAGACCGGCGGCGTTCTAGTCGGAGACGAGGTCACCATCACCCTCGATATCCAGTTCGTCAAAGCCTGAATCATACGAGTAGCCGCAAACATCCAACTGTCTGCTGCTCGGGAAAGAGAACACTATGTCACTGCGACCAGTGAAACAGATCATTGAACCCAAGCCCACCATCGAGGGCGCTGGCGTGAAACTCCAGCGCGCTTTCGGGTTCGGTAAAACCAGGGAATTCGATCCATTTCTGCTGTTGGACGATTTTCGCAACGAGAATCCCTCAGACTACTTGGCGGGATTCCCCTGGCATCCGCATCGCGGCATCGAGACCATCACCTATGTGCTCGCCGGCTCGGTCGAGCATGGCGACAGCCTCGGCAACAAAGGCAAGATGACCGCCGGGGACGTGCAATGGATGACCGCCGGCAGCGGCATTCTCCACCAGGAAATGCCCAAGGGTGATCAGCGCGGCCGCATGCACGGATTTCAGCTCTGGGCGAACCTGCCCTCCTCGCTGAAAATGACCGACCCGCGCTACCAGGACATTCCGTCCAGTGCGATTCCGGAAATCACCGATGACGATGGCACCCGTGTGCGCGTCATCTGCGGGGATTTTTGGGGTAAACGAGGTCCGGTCGAAGGCGTTGCTGCCGACCCCAGTTATCTCGATATTTCCGTTCCGCCAAATCAACACAAGCGCCTTAGAGTTGAAACCACTCGCAATGCTTTTGCTTACGTCTTTGCCGGTTCGGGATCGTTCCGCGACGCGTCCAATCCACGCGCGGTCTTGACTGAATCAGCCGTCGATCCAAATGCCACGCCGAAGTACGACGTCAGCAATCATTCGCTCGTTTTGTTCGATCGCGGCGATGAGATTCTCGTACACGCCGGCGAGCAAGGAATTCGATTCCTGCTGGTCTCAGGTAAGCCGATTGAAGAACCGGTCGCGTGGTATGGCCCTATTGTCATGAACACGCAAGACGAACTGCGCACGGCCATGACCGAACTCCAGGCCGGAACTTTCATCAAGCATCGCTGAACTGTGTTGTTGATTAAAATGCGTTGGATCCCGTCGCCTCGCTCTCGCCCCGGCGGGGCGCAGGATCGCGCAGGTAGAGCACTGCCGCATCTCGAAGTCCCGCGCCTCCACCAGCAAATTCATTAGCACAGGCCGTCGGGCCTCGGTGGTCGAAGCATCCGAGTGAGCCCCGCAGCGACCGACACAACCGCGAGCCTACGGCCCTTGGGTCGGCTCTCCGCGATGCGACTTCGGGGTCAGGTGCCTCACGATAAATTCCTGAATAACGCCGCCTATCGAACCTTCCCCAATTCGAATCAAAGCGTTCTCGAAGATCAACCCAACTCCATCGCGCTCATTCGCCGGTAGCATTGTCTGCGAAATCCCGCCACTCGCAATGCTCCCCAGCACAAACGAGTAATTCGGCTCCCACTTCTTATTGTCGCCTTTGCAGATCACCGGACTGGCCAGCGCATAGAGCAACCGTGATTTCTTGCTTCCTGTTCCCTTATAAAAGTATCGCGGGTCTTGTTTGAACACCGAGGGCAGAATCGCATCACTAATGAAAATACCCGAGAACGCCGCGCCGTAGGATTGTCCAAAACGTTTCGAGTAGCCCTCCAGCCCTTGGCCGTACTCCGGATAGCGATCCCCAGCTTGTTCCAGACCGGCATAAAAAGCAGCTCCGACAAACGTCACGGGATCAATTACGGTCCTCCACGCAAGCTGAAATTTTTGCTGTGTATTGAGCGGCGCAGCGTCCGGAACATAGCTCACGTAAAAGTTTGGAATAAAACCGAGTGCCCGCTGATGTTCTTCTTCGTGGATTTGCTGTTCGGCAACCTCAGCCGTGGACTCGGTAACGCGAACTTCCGTATCCGCTCTTCCAATTGGCAGCACGATCGCCGGAACCAGGTATGTTTGGCCCGAAGCCAATTGTCCGGAAACACTCTGCGATGTAAAACCGGGCGCGCTAACCGTCAGTTGAAATGTTCCAGCAGGAATCTCGGCAAAGGAGAATTGGCCATTGCTGCCGGAAGCTACATCCTGGCTCAGCGCGCCGTTGTTGGCACTGAGGTGCACCTTGGCGCCCACAGCCACGGCGCCACTCGGATCAAGGATGGTCCCCATGATGTTGCCCGAGGCACCCATCGAGGTGGTCGCCTGCGTTTGGCTCGCATCTTGCGCCGGCAAAGACGCATCATTGGCTTCAGAGAGCATCTGCGCTTTTACCGCTGAAGGCGCCGACAGCAGATCCTGCGCTATCGCACAAACGCTCGAAGCCAGCACCACCGCCACAGCCGTAAAGCCTGAAACTCTACGCACAGCCCGGCACAGTCTTAGCCCACAACTAGGAAAACCCACCACATGAACCCCTGCGTTTTCAGAAGCGGAATATCAAACTGACAATGAGATGCGAAAAACAAGCAAACTCGTTTGTCCCGCTAGTCCGAAAGCGCAAATCATTAGTGAATTGATGAGCTTGGACGTGGATCGGACGCGCAAATCTCCCGGATTGATCCGATCCTACTCACATTTCGTAACGTAAGTAGCGGATTTTCAGTGCACGATTCGTGACTGAATTTTTCGGACCTACTTACCCTGGTTGGACTAGAGCGCCGCGGCAGTGCTGGTTCCGGCAGCGGCGAAGACATCCGACGCTTCCTGTTCCGCTACGGGAATAAATACCTGCACCACTTCCGAGTCGAATTGTTTTTCGCAGCCGGCGAGCAACCGGCGAACCGCTTCTTCGTGCGGAAGCCCTTGTCGATAGCATCGGTGCGAGACCATCGCGTCGTAAGCGTCGATCACCGACACGATCCGCGATACCAGCGGAATTTCATGTTGTTTCAGCCCCGCAGGATATCCGCTTCCGTCAAAGCTCTCGTGATGATGCAGCGCGTACAAGCTTGCATCCTGCAGCCCCGGCAACAACCGCAACACCGACCAGCTGTATTCCGGATGACGGTTAATCAGCGCGCGTTCTTCTGCCGTCAGCGGTCCGTTCTTTTTCAGAATGGCATCAGGCACACCCACCTTACCGACGTCATGCAGCAAAGCCGCAACCTCCACTTGGTGAAGGTGCTCCTCGGGAATGTTGAGCTTCCGCGCAATTCGCAGTGCCCATTCCGCCAGGCGGGTACTGTGCACTCCCGTATTCAGATCTTTAAGATCCAATAATTGATTGAACGCACACACCAGCGAATTGCGGAGCCCGAGCTGCTGTTCCTCGAGCTCTTTCACTCGCAACCGCAATGACGCCATTTCAAAGTTTGAATGAGGGCTTCCCATGTGGATTAGAACAGCAGAGCATGGCACGCCTGCACTGCCTGATAGGTATCCAGGCGTCCCCATCCTAGTTGCGGATTGAAGATTACCGCGGCGTGCGAAAGACCGGACGCGACATTGGACGGCTTGCAGCTTCCGTTCGCCCCCAGCATCAGCGCTGCCGTGCCGCTCACCATCGGTGTGCTGAACGATGTACCCCAACCCGCCGCATAGGTTCCCCATGGATACGTGGTCATGACGCCTTCTCCCGGAGCGGCCATGAACACCGGCGGAGTTCCGTAATTCGTGAAAGTCGATTGGATGTCCTGGTTCGAAGTGGATGCCACATTGACCACGTTAGGCAGTGCGCCGGGATAAACGAACTCGTATTGCCCGTCATTCCCCGCCGAGGCCACCGAAATCACGCCCTTGCTGTTGGCGTACTTCACCGCTGTCGCCAATTCGCTCGACGAGTTCGGAAAATCAAAACTCATGTTCATCACATTCGCGCCATTCGCCGTCGCGTAATAGATGGCGCGCAGAACGTCCGACAGATATCCGGTTCCATCGGCCGAGAAGGCTTTCAGCGGCATGATCTTGGCCTGCGGCGCCACCAGGTGCACGAGGCCCGACGTCATCGTCCCATGCCCGAATGCGGCATATTGCTCGCCGTCGAGAACCGCAACCGTACGCTGATCGAGCACAGCCACCGTCCGCTGATTTACCTGACCATCTGCCGTGCTGTTCAGATTTGGAGAAGTCTGTACGTCGGGCATTTCCGATCCGCCGCTTACGTTGCGCGTGAAGTCGTAACCGGGAACCAACACGGCCTGCAACACGGGATTCCCCGGATCCACACCGGTATCAATCACCGCCACCGTCACACCTGCGCCGGTAACGTGAAACGCCGACTGCGTTGTGCTCGTCCGAACCAGGGTATTCGCAGGCTGCGCCAGGTAGCCATGCCAGACCGTTGCCCCGTAGTACGTAGTCGGCGTGGTGTCGCTAAGATAAGAACTGGAACTGGCGTAGGCGTTATCGTGGGTAGCGGCCGCTTGATCAATTTCAACGTCCACGATTCCGAGGTTCAGTTGAAGCTGCAGCAGCTTCGTGACAGGGTTCAAAATCGCCGGAAAGGTGATGAGGAAAAGCTGTCCTTGCGGATCCCCCAGCCCACGAACCACCTTGCATCCCAGCACCAGGCATGTGAGATTCAGCCCGGGAAGTCCGAGAGAATCACGAACCACTAGTCGGGTTTGTGCCTGTGCGGCTGGCGCGCTCGTCACTCCCAGCACCACCAGCAAACATAGGATTAGTCCATATTTCTTCATGTTGAAACGCCCTGTCACCGCCATAACGTTTTCTCCGTGCAAGTGTTTGAGAAGTCTAGCGGGGAAGGCTTGCTTGTGCTACTAACGGCTGTAACCCTTACCGGTAACCAGCCCTGATTTCGCTGGTAACCATTCTTTACACCGAGCTGGTTGCGCCAGGTATGACCATGCGCACCGGATATCGCCCCGATATCGCAATCGAAAGATGCAGGTTTTCCTGCGCTTCAAACTCCAGCTGAAACTCGCCATGATCATTGGGATTGGCCTCAACGATCGGTAACCCCCGCGCCGTCCAAAGCGTGATCGTTCCTTTGCTCAGCAGGCTGCGGGGCGTTCCTTTGTCTAATACCTGGCCAACCGCTGAAATCTTGCCGGACCGTGCTTCTTCTTCCAACCGCAGATCCACCGTCAGACCATCCGCTTCATAAAGTAACTGCCGGGCGATTACCGATCCCGAGCGGACGCCGGCCACCAAAGGATGACAAAAACTGTCAAACACCGGGGCTATAGCTCTTGCCACATTTCCGGCAGCGCGGGTGCTCAACTCGAGCTTGACTCTCCGAACCAGATCGTCCGGTGGCGCATAAATATTCTCCTGAACGGCGGCCAAGCGCAGCCGGTCCCACATGCCATTCGCGGCCATGCAGTCGTCACAGCCGCGCGCCAAGTGAACTTCGATTTCGCCGTTGACTCCGACCGCGCCTGTTCCCCTGACAAAGTCGGCCCACGCTTCTTCGGAAAAATGCTGCATTCTCATCCTCAAGATCAAGACTTGCGTTCTGTGATAAAGGACAAATCACGCCGCAAAAAATATAGGGCTTGGTAAATTTTCTTTACTCCTTTCCTATCAATAGGAAAGGAGCCCAATAGTAGGGATGCGCCCAATCCTCGCGCACAGCAAGCATCGCCTCTCGCATAGCAATTGCTTTCGATTCAGCATTCTGCAAAGAACGATAAAAGTTGAGCATGAACTGCTTTGTGCTCTCATCTTGCACATCCCACAGGCTCAGCACCAGCGACTGCGCCCCAGCCTGCAGCAGACCTCGCACCAGGCCCATCAACTCGTCCCCGCCGGTCACCACATTCAGACCCGTCGCGCAGCCACTCAGCGTCACAAGTTCCACCGGCAGTCTCAATTGATGAAGGTCGTACAGGCTCAGATAGGAGTTCCCCAGGCGAATCGAAGAAAACATTGGATTGTCCTGCCGGAAATAACCGTGCGTCGCGATATGCAGAATGCGACTGTTCTTTCCCTCCCGCCGCAGCACCTCTTCCGTCGCTGCCGAACCGGTAAAGAGTTTCGCATCCGGCAACATCGTGCTCAGGGCCCGAACCTCGTCCAGGATCAACGGCGCCTGCGCATCGTCGATGCCGAAAATCAGAGAACTGCCCCTGCGATTCACCGCTTTGGATCGGCAGAGTGCATACACGCTCGCGCTCGGTGCATACGAAACTGAAAATCCGTCGATCAGGTAATTTGCACCGTCGTGCAGCGCATGAAATGGAACATAGTGCAGTAGCCCATGCGGCAGAATCACAAGCTGCTGCCCTTGCAGTAAATCTGCGATCGGCGCAATCAGTTCCTCATGCAATCCCTTCAGGTGAGAAATTGTCGACTCCAGCATCGAATCCTGAAAGGTCTCCACATACTTAGGATCAAGCCGGAATTTTGAGAGTTGAAATTGCAATAGCTGCAGAAGCTTTCTTACTCGCGAGTGAACCGTGACCGGCCGAACCTCAATCGCCTCGCGGCTGACCGCACACGCGACATATCGGTCTTGAATCGAGAAATATTCCAGCAGCACCGTGTCTCGCGGAATCGCCTCGCGAACTTCTTCCAGCGACACTGCAAACGACGTCTGAAATCCCGCTTGGCCCGCCTCAACCACGCTGGCGTCTTTCAGCGCCCGTGTCAAAGCATTTTCTCGCTGCCGCGCTTCTTGTTCCAGCTTTTGAATCCGCGTGATCGATCGCTCTTCCGGCCGCAGTTGCTCGCGCTCGATAAGGTTGTAGTACCAATTGAGTTCTTCCCGCAGGGTGCGGATAGACCGCACCAGTTCGCTTTGTCCAGAGTCGTCACCCGGCGTAGTTGTCGGTTGAATCAGTTGCTCTGTCAAACTTCGCGACTTGCCCTGTTGTATGCATGTGAACGCTTGCTCCAGGTCTCCCTTTGAAATGCTGATGTTTACCAGGTGCTCGTAAACCTCTAGCTTGTTTTGGAAGAATGCAATCTTCAGCTCTTCTCCACGCAGGCTCCCCCGCAACACCTCGAGTGCATCTCGCGCCCGAAGATACGCTTCGAATGCCTTCTGCTCATCGCCGCTGGCACGCTCAACCTCGCCCCTCAAGAATTCCGCCTGGTAGCTCAAATTGCGCGATTGCAGGCGATCGATATCCGCTCGAGCGCTTTCGCAATATTGCCGCGCTGCGCGTGCGTCGTTCATCTTGAGGGCAATTCGCACCATCAGCAGATCCGCAAGCGCGGCTTTTCCAGGAATTCCTGAAGTCCTGAAAAATTTCTGTGCGCTGTTACATAACCCACGCGCCTCGAACAACCTTCCTTCCTTGAAAAGCACCAGCGCCTGATAGAGATCGATCAGCGATGGCCAGACCTGGTTCTGGTCCCGCAAAAACATCTCTCGTGCTTTGGCGAACAACTTGATGCCTTCAAATGCCTGCCCTTGGCGGCTGCATGCCAGAGCCGCGAACGCCAACGCCTTCGCCGCTTCATATCCGAATCCAAGCTGCTGAAAGCTGTCGTGGGCTTGCCGCCCCAAGTCGGAGGCGTCGGCAACCAGATTCAATTCCAGATAAATTTCAGAGAGATCCAAATTGCACAGCGCCATTTGATAGGCATCCCCGGCCTTATGGGCGCTGATGGAAGCCTCGCGCAGCATCTGGACCGCGCGTCCGTACTCGCCTCGCAGAAAGTAGAGATACGCGATGTTGTAATCGGCATACGCAACCAGAATCGGCATGGCTTTCTGTTCACAGTGCTGCCGTGCCGTCCTGTGAAACTCCAGTGCGCGTGAAAATTCGTTGAGGCTGATATAGCAGAGCGAAAGATTGCTGAGGACCGCCGCCATACCCTCTGCGTCATCGTGCGCCGCCAGCCCCGCGTATGCCCGTTCGTAGTACGCAAGCGCTTCGGAAAAGCGATCCTGCCGGTGATAGATGTTGCCAATATTGATTTCCAGCCGCGCCAGGCGTAACGCATCCTGCTCTTCCGAGAAAATCGCCCGTGCACGCTCGCTGGCTGCTAAAGCCTCCTCATACCGGCCGAGCAACAGCATTGGCTGGAGCGAACTGCTTAACGTTCGGGCGAGTTGGGACTGGTCACCAACTTCTTCGAACAGCGTCGCAGCCCGCCGATGCATGTCGATCGCAGCCGCATGCTGGTCCGATACGTATAATGCATTGCCCTTCGCACGCAACGCTTTCGCCAAGCCTGCTTTACTGTCTCTAGCTTTAGCAATGCAGATGGCCAAGTCCGCCAGCGATTGTGCGCGGGTCGCATCCACGCGCAATTCCTGCCAAACCCGATCGGCTACCGTCGAGATGACGCCGTCCCATTCGCAGGATGGATTCTGATGAACGAATTCCCGCCGTTCGTCATCGCTATTCAGCGCCGTTAGACGCGCAATGATCGCGTCCAACTCCGTTCGCTGCGCGGCTTTCGTTCCCAATCAGAATCCCTTCCGTTCGAGTGCTTTTCGGAGTTTCGCCAGGCAGCGTCCCCGAATGAAGCCGATCGAGCCGGTTGCCAGGCCCAATTCTGCGGCAATCGTGTTGTACGCGCGCGGCGGAGTTTCAAAGAACAGCATGCGAATCATGCTTTCGCACCGTTGAGGCAACTCCGACATCACATTGCGCAGCATCTGCTCTCGTTCCAATTGCGCGATCAGGTCTACCGGAGCGTCGACATTCTCGTCCGCCAAATCCCGCCCCGGTTCGTCAATCGATACTTGATCGTGCGGGTTCCGTTTATACCGCAGGCATTTGCGATACGTCGCTTGCATGAGCCACTTCGGCAACGCGCGCGGTTCCCGTATCTTAGGTAGGTCTGTCAGTAAATCAAGGCACACAGACTGGAAGATGTCCGGCGCCTCTTGATGCATTCCCAGCTTTATCGGAACAGAGAAAATCAGGTTCTTGTACTTCTCGATCAGCGCCGACCAGGCTTCCGGATTGCCGTTAACGCACTCCCGCACCAGGCGCTCATCGTTCCAGCCTGGCTGCTTTTCGCGCTGCTGCTTTGCCGCGGCGACGCTCACCGGATCGCTGCTTTCTCAGTCCCGCGGATGTAAAGCTCGTCCGCATTCCATAGTGTGTAGGGGTCCAGCAGCGCCGGACGGAAATTGCCAACCTGGTTCTTCGCCCCGACCAGCACATCCGGCGTCGCCAGGAAAATAAACGGCAGGTTTTCGGCAATGATCTGTTGCACCCGATCGTAGAGCTGTTTGCGCTTCTTATAATCCAGCGTCACCATTTGTTGCTGCATCAGCCGGTCCATCTCGTTCTCCCACTGCGTCGCTGGCTGATTCTCTCCCAAATGCCACAGATGGCTGCTTCCGCTGGAGAGCCAGACGTTCATTTCAGGATTCGGATCCGCATCCCCGCCACCAAGTCCCATAAGGGCCGCGTCATAATCGAAGCTCTGAAATACACGGTCGAGCATGGCACGAAACTCCAGAGGAACGACGTGCACCTCTATCCCAAGATGGGAGAGATCGTCCTGCACCAGCGTCGCCATCTTCATACGCTGTGCATTCGAGGAACTGCTGATGATCGTGAATTCCACCGGCGTCCCGGTCGCATCCAGCAGTTGCCCGGAAGCGTTCCACGCGTACCCTGCGGATTTCAGCAACTGGCGCGCCGTTTCCAGTGATTTCTGTGGACGCGCGATAGCAGTATTCACCCACCGCTGATTCCCGGGTCCCACGTTGCCCCACAGCGCCGCGCCACGCGCACCGTAAACCAATTTCACCAGAGACTCGCGATCGATTGCCGCCGACACAGCTTTGCGGAATTGAAGGTTTCTAAACCACGCCTGCTTCCGTGCCACAGCATCCAACTTCTTCCCGCTGAGATCATTGAGATTGAAAACCAGAAAGTTGTATTCGAGGCTCGGACCCAGGTCCGCCAGTTGTACGCCTAAACGCGCTGCATCCCGTTGCAGCAAGGAATAATTTTCCGCGCCCACGCGACTGATCACATCGGTTTCGCCTGCTTCAAAGCGCATCACCTGCGAGTCTTCGGCGCCCACAAATAGAAATGTCAGCTCATCGAGATACGGTAGCCGGCGGTTCTCCTGATCGACTTTCCAGTAATACGGATTTCGCTCCACAATCAGCCGCTGTCCCGGCACATATTGCTTCACCCGAAACGGTCCCAATCCCACCACCTGGTCCGCAGGCGTCGTCATCGCCCACACTTGATCGAACTTGCCTTCCCGGTACGGCTTCTCCAGCAGATGCTTCGGCAGCATTGCAAATCCATCAAAAAGCCGCTCGGCTGCCGCGTACGGTCGCGGCAATACAAATTGCACCGTGTATTGATCCAGCTTCGTGATCAGCGGCGGCTTGCCATCAATGATCAGCAGATCTCGCTGCGGTGATCCGATTGACCCATCCAGATAAACCGCGAAGGAAAACAGCACGTCATCGGCATCGAAGGGATGCCCATCCGAAAAACGAATCCCTTTCCGTAGATGCAGCGTAAACGTCCGCCCCTCGTTCGAAATTTTCCAGGATTTCGCCAATGCAGCTTCAGTTTGCTGAGACGCGCGGTTGATCTCAATCAGGTCAGCATTGATTCGGCCGATTACTTCCCGTGAAACCGCATCCGTCGCTGTCACCGGGTTCAGGGTTTTCGGCTCTGCCTTCTCCCCGATCACCAACCGCCCGCCGTAATGACCGGTGACTGCGTCCACGTGCTCAAGCTCTTCATTGGGACTGGCTGGTTCCGGCACTGGGGTGCCAGCAAAAGAGGTGGCGGCAAATAGGCACACCACGAGGGCAAGGCGAGCTGCAGGCTTCATTTCACCCCTCCCCCACAGAACGGTGATTTATTGAGATTGTATCGAGGAACGAATCATGTCAGCCAGCAGCCAATACATTACCGAGGTAACCACCAATGCTGCCGCCGGCGCCAGCAGCCAGCTGTAAGACCGCAGTACGCTGTATTGCTGCAGCGCGCTCATCATATTGCCCCAGCTTGCCGTCGGCTCGCTCACCCCGAGTCCGAAGAAGGACAACGTGACTTCCGCCGCCACGTATTGCGGTACCAGCAGCGCCGCCTGTGTCAGCAGAACCCCAAATGTCTGTGGCAGGATATGCCGTTTTAATACGTAGAAATCTGACCCGCCGAATCCCCTGGCAGCGGTCACATAATCGCGGCTCCGCCCGCTGAGCACGATTCCGCGAATCAGGCGCGCCGGACGTGCCCAGCCAATCAACCCGATAACCGCAGTCAACAACAGGAACGTCCCTATTGGACTGGCATGCAGTGGAAGCAAAGCTCGCACCACCAGCAGGAAATACAGCCACGGCAACGCCAGAAACAGTTCGGCCCATCCCATCAGTGATTCGTCGATCCAGCCGCCGTAATATCCCGAAAAAATGCCCATCACCGTTGCCGCCAGTAGAGCTAGAAAAGTCGCAACCAGCCCCGCAGCCACGGAGATTTGTCCCCCGTACAGCAATCGCGAGAATTCATCCCGCCCGAAGGAATCGGTTCCCAGCAGAAAAACTCGTCCCGGATCATCAACCCCAAACAAATGCAAATCCGATCGGAACATTCCCAAGATCTTGTATTCGCTACTGTGCACCAATAAATGAATTGGATAGGGCTTGCACACTTCGGAACCGCAGACGGACGGCCGGAGATGCACCCCATTCGGATCGGCGAAATGCACCCTGGTCGGCGCCGCATATGCAAACTCTCGATTCTGCATCGCCGGATCATACGGCGCTAGAAATCCCGCAAAAACAATTGCTAAGTGCAGCAAGCCCGCAACCCCGAGCAGAATCCATGTCCCTCGTCTGCGCATTAGCCCTGCGCCTCCGTACGAATCCTCGGATCACACGCCAGCAGCATCACGTCAGCGACCAGATTTCCGCCGATCATGAACAGCGCCGACAACATGGCCCCACCCACCACCACAAACAGATCGCGTGACAGCGTAGCTTCGAGAATCAGCGGCCCCAACCCTGGCCACCCGGTAATCACTTCTACCAGCAATGATCCGCTCAGCAGTGCAGCCAGAGAAAATCCAAACAGTGAAATCGCCGGATTCGCGGCAACTGGCAGCACATGGCGAAACAGCAGCCTGATTGGCCCGATCCCGAGCCCGCGCGCAGCCTGCACATACGGCGCGTCCAGAACTTCCAGAACGCTGCTTCGCACATGACGGAATATCACCGGCAATCCCGCCAACACGAGAATCGACAGCGGCATAATCATGTGCAACATAAGATCCTTCAGACTGTCACCGCTTGATAGTTCCTCAAATCCCAGCGAATGCATTCCTCCGACCGGCAACATGCGGCCTCGCACCACCACGGCGAGCAGTCCAATTGCGATAACGATTTCCGGGACAGAAATAAGAAGAGAACTAACACCCGTAAGAGTCTTGTCCACCGCCCGGTTCGCCGCCGCCACCACACCGAGCGGCAAGGCAATCACCCAGATCAAAATCATCGCCGTGGTCGTAAGCAGCAGCGTATTTCCCAGCCGCGTCCACAACAGTGACGCCACCGGGCTGTTGTATGCGATGGAATAGCCGAAATCCCCATGAGCCACCGCTCCCAGCCATCGCCCGTATCGCAGTACCACCGGCTGATCCAATCCGTACCGGCTGTTCAACCCTGCAATCGTTTCCGGCGAAATCTGCGGATTCAGCCGCAACTCGTCAAAGAACTTTCCCGGCGCGATCTGCGTCAGCAGGAAACACAAACTGGACACCCCGATCATGAGCAGCAGCGCGCGTGCGATGCGACGAACCAGGTACTTCATCTGCCCGCTCCCGCCGCCGAACGCCGCAGCGTTCCTCGCGAAGTCAGCAGTCTTTGTGTTTCAGCATGCTGGGCGTTGCCAACAATTGCCGATGTAGTTCCCCACTCCACAATCCTGCCGTTGGCGATCACCGCAACGTCATCTGCAATTTTCGCCACCAGCCCGAGATCATGCGAAATCACTAGGTAAGCCAGCGAATAGGCAGCCTGCAGGTCCAGCAGAAGATTGGCAATCTGCGCCTGTGTCGAGAGATCCAACCCGGAGAACGCTTCGTCCAGCACCAGCACCTTTGGCTCAATCGCCAACGCGCGAGCAATTGCGATTCTCTGTCTCTGCCCGCCGCTAAACGCCATCACCTTCCGGTCGGCCCAGTTCGACGACAATCCGACTTCTTCCATCAGCTCCACAGCTCGCCGCCGCCGCTCTTCCGCATTCCCGCGTTTTTGAATGAGCAGCGGTTCTTCAATCGCCTCGGCCGCCGAGAAACTTGGATTCATCGCCGTCGAAGGATCCTGGAAGATCATCTGGATTTCACTGCGAAATTGCCTTAGCTGCCGCGACGACAAGTGCGAAATTTCCGTCTCCCCCAGCCAGATTTCGCCACCATCTGGCCTCTCCAGACGCGTCACGCAGCGCGCGATCGTCGATTTGCCCGATCCTGAACTCCCTACCAGCGCCAGCGTCTTCCCCGCTCCGATCTCGAAGTCGACTCCATCCACTGCAACTACCGGCGTGCTCCTGCGCCAGGGCGCATTTCGCCTCGCATATTGCTTTCGCAGTCCGCACACCCGCAAAATCGGCCTACTCGAATTCGGAGTACCAGTTGTCATACTTGAAACAAGAAACGTAATGACGCGGATCTGGCATCAACTCCCGCGGATCCCCAACAGCGCAGTGCTCCATTCGTTCAGCACAACGCGGCTCGAAACGACATCCCACAGCCACTCGTGTCAAATCCGGCAATTCCCCCGGAATCATCGGAAAACGTACCCGCGCACCACACGGCGGAGAATTCTCCGCCAACGCCAGCAGTGCCCGCGTATACGGGTGCAGCGGTTTTCGAGATACACTTTCAAACGTCCCTTCTTCTACGATCCGCCCCGCATACATCACCACCACGCGATCCGCAAAACCGGAAAACAGCGAGGGATCATGACTGATGACTAAGAAAGCAATTCCGTGGCGTCGTCGTATTTCCCGCATCAGCGAGATGATCTCAGCCTGCAGCCGTGCATCGAGCTTGCTCGTCGCTTCATCCGCGATCACCAGCGCCGGCCTGCATGCGATCGCTTGTGCAATCGCGATCCGTTGCCGCTGGCCTCCACTCAGCTGATGCGGGTATGCCGATGCAATCTCCGCCGGATTCTCGAACCCCACTTCCCGCAAAAGCTCGTAAGTTCGGTTCGTGCGTTGTGCGCGACCCAGATCAGTGTGGGCCCGCAGCACTTCAGAAATCTGAGTACCCGCCCGCATCACCGGATTGAGCGTCATTGCCGGATCCTGTGGAATTAGCACGATCTCCGTTCCTCGCAGCTGACGCAACTCGCTGTCCGGCAATCTCAGCAAATCTCGCCCGAGAAATCGGATGTCTCCGCCCTCGTATCGCGCAGCTCGCGGCAACAGCCGGATCAGCGCCAATGCCAGGGTGCTTTTCCCACATCCGGATTCCCCAAGTATTCCGATCACTTCTCCAAAGCGAATATCCAGACTGACGCCTTGCAGCGCGCCAACCGGCTGCTGGCCTTCTGGTGAATACGTAACCCTGAGATCGCGAATTTGGGCGAGGCTCTCCCCCGAGATATTCCTGAAGCTCCCCACCTTTCAAGTTTCCCGCAGCGGCCGTCCTGCTCACAATTCACCAAAGTAATCAGGCTGTAGGGCGGGCTTTCCTGTCTGAGTAACTGCCAGCGCTACAGAATCACCCGATAATTAAAGAAGAACCGCCTTCATCCTACGGTTTGCCATCTCCCTTGCCACAGTTGCCCTGGCAACTTCGCGACTCATTTCTGCAACGAACGTCGTGGCACGATCAATGTCTCACCGGGAGCTAACCGATGCGCCTTCTCTGCCTTCCGCTCATTCTCATGCTGACCACCTTCGCTCTGCCGCAGTCCAGCGCACCAGAGTCATCACAGGAGCAGCTCACGCGGCTTCACCAGGAGTTTGTCGACCATTACGGCAACCACACCGATGGCGACGTCGAGTTCTTCAGAAACACATTCCTTGATCCTTTCATCCTCGTGCACAAGGACGGCAAAATCGAACTCGTGCATCCGCAACAGTTCATCAATGAAAACGTCGATGAGCGTCAGAGCGACCCGCAGCGCCATGTCTCAACCCAAGTACAGGATGTGGCCGTCCACGTTTACGGTGACACGGCTTTGATTACATCCCACTATTCAACCCAGGTTTCCGGAAGCAATAAGCCGGATGGCAATCACCACATCGAAGGAACCGATATGCAGACCTGGGTACGTCAGGGCAGCCAGTGGAAGATCGCAGCCATGTCGACCGCCGGCGCTGTCGGGACCACTGCCGCTTCTCGATGAACTTTGGTTGTCGGGCCTGACCGTTCTAGCGGCGAAGTCGTAATCTGCGAATGAGCTCGCAACCGCGCGGCCGCAAACCAGCACTCCGCGGTGCGCCGGGGCTCTAGGCTTGCCAATAAGGTTGTTTCAGAGTAGCATCAGGTTGTGCGTTAGATCGACTCGGTCGTGAGCAGCTCTCGCCTTTAAAGCAAGTAACCTGCGCAAATTTCCTCCGACTCTCTCCAGCGTAACTTCAAAAAGGAACAACAGTAGAACAATATGGAACAAGGAACAGTAAAGTGGTTTAACGACGCCAAGGGCTATGGCTTCATCAGCCGCCAGTCCGGCGAAGACGTTTTCGTGCATTTCTCAGCCATCCAGGCTGGCGGTTTCAGGAGCCTCCAGGAAGGCCAGACCGTGCAGTTTGAGGTCACCAAAGGCCCGAAAGGCCTGCAGGCAGAGAACGTCCAACCACTCTAAGTCTCGCTTTTACGAGGGGCAATTCGCATGCGAATTGCCCCTTTTTGGTTCGCTGTTGCTGAAGTGAAATGGTCCAGAACTTTCTATTGCACTTTAGGCGTGGCACAGCTAACCGCATTCTTGAACACCACAAGCTGTCTAACCGTTCCATCCAAGGAGTTCACCATGTCCGCACGCAACGGAGACAAGTCCAGATATCACCGCGAACGTAAACAGAAGATAGCCCGGCGGAAGCGAACCCATGAACTCCTGGAACAGGCAACGAAACCACACAAGCAAAGCGAGAGCGCCGGACCCGCACGGCGACATTCGGTGTCGGCATGACCGCCCTACCGCCGACTGGATTACCGCTTCCCCCGCCAATCCCCAGCACAGGGAAGAGCAAACGAGTGCTGCTCATTGACACTGCGCAGGCCAAGCGCGAGTTGCGTGCTGAGGTCATGAAGAAACTCGGTATCGACGTGGATTGTGCCGCCGATATCGCGGAAGCCCGTTCGTGGTGGAAAGCAGCCTTTTACGATCTCGTCCTCATTAACATGGAAAAAGGCCGGGGACATCGAGACAAATTTTGTGATGACATGCGTAGCGCGACACCTCCGCAGAGGTTGGCGTTTTTTGTGGGCCAGCCCGAATACCTTGCGGACGCTCCCAATGTGGAGCCCGACACCGCACTGGACGGCGATGTCGCATTAGGCGCCGTGGCGGCAAAAGTCATTCCTTCTGCTGCGCTTCGAGGATCCCAGCGTTGGGGCATTCTTGAGGCTTCGCGCCGAATATCCGAGGTCCGCTCTGCATTCCTCGCCCGCACCCAGGCGATTCGTGCACTGCCCACTCCGCCGAGAGATTCCGAAGTACGTGTAGCCAAGAAATCTGGTATATCCAACAAGTTGGATGACTTATTGAGAGAGGAACTGCAATGAAGAATCTCTATGTCGGAAATCTGCCGCACGCCACAACCGAAGCCGAGTTGCGCAATGTTTTCGAAGCCCATGGCGCCGTCGAAAAGGTCACACTTGTGACCGATCGCGATACCGGTCGATCGCGCGGCTTCGGTTTCGTCGAAATGACCAACGCCAGTGAAGCAGACAAAGCCATTGCCGCCCTGAATGGGACCGATTTAGGCGGCCGCACTCTGACCATCAACGAGGCAAAACCTAAGTCCGACCGTCCACGCGGCGGCGGTGGTCACCGCTTTGGAGGCGGAGGCGGTCGTGGCCGCGATGACTACCGCGGCCATCCGCGGCAACCTCGCGAACCGCGCTGGTAAGTTGTCTAACATCACGTGTCCCGGGTGCCCCATTGGCAAGTGCGCACCGGCGCGAAAACACACAGGGGGAACATGCCAAGAGGTAGATCAACATTTACCAAACGCCAGAAGGAACACGCACGGCAGCAAAGACAGCGTGACAAAGCAGAACGCAGGAACCAACGCAAGCAGGAGAAGCTTGGCGATGCCAGCGTGGATCAGATGGCTGAATTACAGGAACATGCAGCCGCCCAAGCTGCGTTGTTCAATGTCGACGTGGATGACACCGCAAGTGGTGAGAATCCGACCGTTGACCGCTCAGGAAGCAGCTCGTGATCCACGGGGGCGAACCCGTTCGTGGAACAGCCAACTTGGCATCACGAAACTTCTGTATTTAGAGACGGCTATTGCGATAATCTGACGTAGGAGGCAAGGGTGGCAGAAATTCGATTACACGAGGGCGAATCCTTAGAGAATGCGCTCCGTCGCTTTAAGCGCAAGGTTCAGTCCGAAGACATCATCAAAGAAGTAAAGCGTCACTCCTATTACTTGAAGCCTGGCGAAAAGCGTCGTGTCAAACAGGCTTTGGCACGAAAGCGTGCGCGCAAGAAAATCCGAAAAGAGGGCGCAGCTCCCAAGGACTCGCGCCGCGAGTCATAAAAGGTTAGCACCGGCAACTTACACAAGCGTTGGAGGGAGCTTCACATCTTCCTCTGACGCTGCAAACAGTGGATCGTGTGGATGCCAGGTTGGTCACACCGCCTTTGGTAGTTCCCCGCTCGGAGCGTTCCTGATCTGCTCTAAAGCTCGTTTCAATGCCGCCAGCTGCCTCTCTACCGGAATGAACATGCGCAGCCGCTCCAGGCATTCCTAACTTCATACACCGCCGCTTTGCTACCTGTTCCATACCGTGGATACAATATTTCTGCAAGGCGAACTGCCTGCACTCTTCCCTACTGCCCGAACGTGTATTGCAACCCAACCCCCGCCTGGTACGTGTGCTCTGCGGCGGCGCTGGTAAACGTCAGCACGTATTCTCCGGGAATCAGTTCCAGCGACAGATTTCCTTTAATACGAATGTGTGCGCCTCCCGCCACCTGAATCGTGGGCTCCCATTGGATATTTCCCGCGTAACTGCTGCGAGTTGCACCGCCCAGCGTTTGCACGAACGGGCTAATCCTCGGATTCCCCTTGCGAACCCTAAATGTCAAGCCGATGAGCCAGGCGTGCTGGTTAAGCGGTAATCGATGGAATGATCCCCAGAAATCCTGGTGTTGAAAGCTGAACCCGAAACGTTCTGATTCCTCCCACGTCGCGGTCCCATACCAGCCATTAAGGTTGGCGTGGCCGTCTCCTTGATCGGAATGACTGAAATTCCAGCCTAACGACACATCAACGGGCTTGGCCTGCGCACCCGCAACCAGGCATAAACAGAACGGCAGGAGCAGTAATAGGAGACTTCGAAGCTTACGCACCCGAGTAGGATGCGAAACATTCACCCCTCGTGGCACGCCATTTAACGCCACTCCGGTCGGACTTCGGAACAGCAGCGCTCTCCTGAGCCCGAACTAATGCCTTATTCTGCCTGCTTCAGCCCGGCAAGCACTGCTGCAAGTTGATCGAGTGTCTGGTTCCAGCCCTCGAATTGACCGCTATTTTTCGCGCTCTCCAGGGGTTCATTTCCAATGAAGGTGAGTTTCGTCTGGCCGTTTCCTAGATCCTCAAAAAGCGTCACGTCGTACGCCCCCTCGATGGCCTCATGTTCTATTCCTAGCTGAGCGGGATCAATCTTGTTTCCCTTCGAGTCCGAAAAGTACATCAAGGAAACGATCTTCTCGGGCGGAACGATCTCGTGGTATTCAACCGCGTTCCAGAACTCCTGCCCATCCGGAGATTTCATGCAGCAGAGGAATTTCCCCCCCACGCGAAAATCCATCTTGCAAACCGGCGAAGTAAAACCCTTCGGCCCCCACCACTGCATCACATATTTCGGGTCTGTCCACGCCTTCCAAACCAATTCGCGTGGAGCATCAAAAACTCGTGTCACAACCATCCGCTCGACCTCATTCACCATGCTTTTTGCCATGTCCGACCTCCGCTTTTTTCATTTGATTCACAACCGCATCCAGTTTTTCGAAACTCTCTTCCCAGAATCGGCGATAGCTGATCGCCCAGTCGCTGACTGTCTTTATCGCCTCTGGCCTGAGCGTGCAGATACTCTCTCGTCCACGCTTGGTCTTGATCACAATCCGCGCCCGCACCAGGTAGGCAATGTGTTTTGAAATCATCTGTTGCGAGAGTGCAAACGGTTCCGTCAAGCCATGCACAGAAGCAGGCCCACGGGAAAGCCGCTCGATCATCGCCCGCCGGGTGGGATCAGACAACGCCGCAAATGTTGTATCCAGCCGATCCACAACCATATGGTAGTGGATTATCGGTCGATGTCAAGTGTGAATTTCGCGATTCCTGATTTCTCGACCGCGACTCATCAACCTTACGATGAAAGTGCGTTCCGCAAACTGCGCACGAGCGCGAAACCCCAACGCTCGCGGGTGCCCCCTGTCGCGCTGCCTTTGCCAGACATGGGTGAATGAGCGGGGTATGCACGCTCCTTGCGGTTTTGGGAATCTCTGGCAAAGAGAGCAGGATTCGAACCTGAGCCGTCTTACGGGCGTGAACGCAGCGGAGCCCGCACCATCCCCCGTATTGAAAACACGCAAGTTGCTGATTTTTCAATTACCAGGAATTAAGGAAATAAAGAAGCGGTAGCACGAATTAGCACAAGAAACTTGGATGCCAGGACCGGCCATAGGTACTCTGGCTGGGATGGCTCAAGATCATCATTTCTTAACAATATGAAATCGACCGCGAGTATTATTTGTAAGGGGAGACAAAGACCTCACCACTGCACTCCGCGTGAGGGGGCGAGGAGGGGTTAATGCCTTGCCGTTCGTGCAAATCAGAAAATCAACACCGATTCCGCACTGAAACCAATCTTCATTTTCCCCATGTTGTGGATAACGGCGGTTTCGAATTTCCGAACGTCTTCATATTCCCGAAGCTGACGATTTGTCTGGATTGTGGCTCTGCGGAAGGTGAGCTTACGCCGAAGGACCTACAGAATCTCAAGAAGGAATTTGCTCAGGCGCAACAGAAGCGGGCGCAGGCTGCAAATTAGATCCGCTTCCCACGCGACCCATGGCGGCTTGTATCGCGGGCAATAGTTCACGAGCAGCATCTGTCTTCAAAACGTAGGCCTCGGCACCCACGCTGAGAGCAGCTCCCCTTACTTCGGTGTCGCTGTTCTGACTGAGAAAAATCAGTTTGCATCGGGGACAGGCTTGCCGAATTCTCTTTGCGGCTGCGATTCCGTCCAGGATGGGCATTCCCAGGTCGAGCAGAACGAGGTCGGGCCCCAGTTCTACCGCCTTCTGGACCGCTTCTAGACCATTACACGCTTCATCGATAATCTGCAGTTCTGGGCTCGCTCCCAACAGATTCCGTACTAGGGCCCGCCAGTAGTGAAAGTCGTCAGCGACCAGAATACGAAGCGTGCGCCTTTCCAAAATGGTTCTTAGCAACCCAAACCCCTACCCCAAACCGCGAACTTTGTTGTAATCGTGGCAGGAATCCTTTGTAGCTGCATCTGTAAGTTTTGACAGGGGGTGCTCTCGCAATACATCCCGATTCACCCCAGTGGGGTAATTGTGCGGTGAATCATATTACGCTTGTAAGTCGTTGAATATAAATAAATATATATCAATTTAGTCATCAGTGTGAATACGTCTCACCTCACAATTCATGTCAGATGTGTGTCCTGATCTGGGCCAAAAAAATTGTTCAAAAACGGGACACTAAGTCCTTTCCCTGCGCCAAAATTCCTAAAATCGCCAATTCCTTGTTTGTGCAGAATTGTGACACTGCCGGCTTGGTAGCGAATCGGCTTTCAAGATTTGACCCCGCCCCCCTCACCGAACTGTAAGGGCTAGGCTAGACAGGCTCAACCGCTAGCCCCTATGATGGGCGCACCTCAAGTGAGCCCCCCTCTATGGACAGAACGGTTAGGGAACACATTTCGTTTCTCGAAGACCGGATTCAGCAACTCAATTTTAAGATGATGGAGAGCCGCCAAAATCAGGAGCAGATAAACCAGATTGAAAGCGAGCTACGTGCAGCTATCCTTGCCCTGTCGTACTATCGCAAGGCGCTGGAACTGGAACAGAACCTCGCAAAACCCTCAAGTTCTAGCTAGATACTTCAACCTTTTCTTGCTCTCTTCTTTGTTTTCTCTTCAGCTGCGGCGACTAGGAATAAGTGCCCTTCGCCGCATCGGCAGGCGATGACTACCGGTACTTCCTCGTTCTCTAATTTCACCAGCACAGCGCGGGTTACCGGACGAATCGAATCGTGACCGCAAACCGGACAATTCTTCGGCGTCTTCATTGCCCCAGCCTAGAAGTCAGCGACATCCTCAGATGTGACCCGGCTCACGTATTAAAGTGATGGTGAAGTAGGATTAGTTGCCACGAACAATTTGGGCTACAATTTCCAAAATATCTCTAGGGTCCGGTTGAATGTGATAGTCGGCACCATCAACAGCCTTTTCCCCGAATAGGCGTAGCGATATTACGGGAGCGCGACAGTTACGCCGGAAAGTATCCACCAACTCCTTCTTGTCAGAATAATCAATCGAATGTCCGAGGATAAAAAGATCGAAGCCGCCCTTTTCGCATTCTTTGAGACTGGGCACTAGTCCTAGGGTTGAGACCACATCATAGCCTTCCCGCTCCAGCAACATATGTCGGGTTCGTAAGAGCGGCTCATCGAAGGACACCGAGAGAATGCGCGCTTTAGGTTTTCGTGCGCTGATGTTGGTTATTAGCGACGCTACCAGCGCGTCAATGTTCGCAGGTTTAACCAGATAATCATCCACACGCTCGTGGATGGCCTCAACCGCACTTGGTACATCCGGGTAGCCAGTGAGAATTATTGTGGCGCAGCGAGGATTGACTTTGCGGATCGCGCTGATTAGCAAGTAGCCGTCGCCAGCAGCGTCAATATTGAGATCGGTTAGAAGCGCATCGAACTTACGTTCCGTGATCTGCTTTTCTGCCTCCGCGACGCTGCTTGCGACTGTGACATCGAATCCCTTCTTTTGTAAGATCAGCGGCAACGTCGCGCGAATGCTCGGTTCATCATCCACAAACAGAACCCGATTGTCGGTGCGATCCGGCATTCTCGCTGTAACAGGCAGCGCAATTGTATGCTGATTTCACAGGCTTAGCCATACGGTTGTGTTCTGTAAGAGTTGCTTTGACAGCATAAGAAGGCTGCATGAAACCGAAGGCAATTTTCCTGACGTTTCTTGGCGCTCCAAACGCCGCCAGCGGCCCGCCCTGTGAGCACCTTTTTCTCAAGCGACTTCGTAGCGACCTCACCCAAGCTGGCGGAAGATGAACATCACTGCCGAAGAGATAGCGGGGCGTAACCGGCTGCTGACCAACGCGGGTATGTCGCCCAGCAGATGTCCACGGCACACTCCTGAAAGCGATTGCCCTGTAATCATCCGAATGCACCAGCCCTGATTGACATATTCGCCCAACGCACCATCACATCCTTACAAGCCGATGGCACGCGGAAATCTTCGAGGTACCCGGAGATACAATGAGGGGTTTTGAGTGTAATCGCCCGTTCACATCAATTGGAGTGTCGGTAAACGAGCGTTTTCTCCGCACCCATTAGCTGCCGTCTTTTCAGATATGCACCGATTGAATACATTACCGACACAATGAATGGTATGGTGTAGACAATTTCGTATAGGCACTCCGTATTGCCACATTTTCGTGTTGGGGCGAAGAAGTCAGCGAGTACAGAGAGAACTCGACTACTTCCAGTTGCCGCGCTGGCGTGCCAGAATCTGAGGTCATCGAAGTAAATTCCAAAGATCAGCCAAGCCAGACCTGCCGTCCAAGTCCACTTTGCTACTTTCGCACCTAAGACTCGACCGCCTATGAAATAACCCAGAAGGAAGCCGATGATTGGAACTACCGGAGAGTAAGCCGGAGCAAAGTTTCCAACGCCGATCCGCTCACAGAAATGCTCAAGACTGATTTCTGGAACAATGCCGAGCACAAATCCACCAACGACGGCTATTAGATAGTGGACGGCGACGAGAACTGGACGGTACTCCGGCGCTCCGTCAGGACCATAAGGCATGGCTTCCGTGAGTCTAGGCCAATGTTGCTCCGAACGCTAGTTGGCGTAACATCGCGATTACACTCATTGACCTGTCAATGAGTGCTAACGCCTGGTTTCGTAAACTGAGCAACTCGGCCACCAGCCTGGGGGTATGGGGGGCTCAAGACGGGAAGGGAAAACCCCTCTCCGCATGTCGCAGGTCCATCCCGCTTTCTCGATCACATCACACCGAACGGTGAGGCCGCTCCTTTCAGAGCCTGGCCAACGAGGATAACCTTGGCTTGAGGTTCCGAGTCCTTACTCTGCTCGCACGTAGGCCCCTGCTCGAAATCCAATTCAGAATGACTCGGACCGATCGGGTTTTCCTCCGGCCCGCGTCTCTGCTCGTGATTGCTCTCCGGGCCGCCCGCAAACCTCAAAGAGTCACCAATCCTGACAAGCCACACATAGTGGCGGGAGAATGTAAATTGAAACACGCAAAGAGTGTTGTTTCGAGAATCGCCCCTTTTAACCGATTGACATCACCTCGTATCAGCGCGGCACTCATACTCACTGTCCTCATGCTGCTGGGTGCCGCGGCAACGACTCTGGCAACTGCTCAGACTTTTACGACGCTGCACAGCTTCAACGGAACCGACGGCGCCAACCCCTTCGCGGTCCCGATCCAGGCGACGGATGGGAACCTGTACGGAACAACTGGTAATGATGGAGCCAACGGCCAGGGTGGGACAGTTTTCAAAATCACCCCAAGCGGCAAGCTAACCACGCTATACAGTTTTTGCTCCCAACCCGGGTGTGCCGACGGCTATTTTCCCGGCGCGGCGCTGGTCCAGGCAACCGACGGGAACCTCTACGGGCCAGTGAACGGCGGCGGGGCCAACGGCCAGGGTGGGACAGTCTTCAAAATCACCCTCCGTGGCGAGTTGACCACGCTGTATAACTTTTGCTCCCAAAGCGGCTGCACAGACGGCGAAGCCCCGGGTGAGACGCTGATCCAGGCCACCGATGGCTACCTCTACGGGACCACGGTCTATGGCGGAACCACCAACTGTGGGACGATTTTCAGAATCACTTTGAGTGGCACCTTTACCAGGCTGCACAGCTTCAACCGCACAGATGGCTGCAATCTCTTGGGACCGCTGATGCAGGCTGCGGACGGGAACCTCTACGGGACGACGGAGTGGGGCGGGACTAGCAACGATGGCACGATCTTCAAAATCACTCCAGGGGGCAAGCTGACCACGCTTTACAACTTTTGCTCGCAAAGCGGCTGCACCGACGGCTCTGCCCCGAACACGGGCCTGGTCCAGGCCAGCGATGGGAACTTCTACGGGACAGCACCCGTCGGTGGGGCCTGGGGCGGTGGAGTGGTATTCAAGATGACCCCCAGCGGGGCGGTGACGACGTTTTACAGCTTCTGCTCCCAAAGCGGTTGCGCGGACGGCGAAGAGCCTCTCGGGACGCTGATACAAGCCACCGATGGGAACCTGTACGGCACAACCAGTGGTGGCTCCTACGGCCAGCCCACAGTCTTTCAGATGACCCTGGGAGGCACCCTCAACACGCTTCACAGCTTTTGCCCGCATGGCGGTTGCGCACAACTTAACATCTACCAAGGTGTGGTCCAGGCCACCGATGGGAGCTTCTACGGGACGACGTATTCTTTCGGAGCCAGCAACGAAGGTACGGTCTACAAGGTCTCTGTAGGCTTGGGCCCGTTCGTGGAAACACAACCCAACTTCGGCAGGGTCGGGAGGGCCGCCAGGATTCTGGGGACCGACCTGACTGGCACGACCGGTGTCAGCTTTAACGGCACGCCGGCCACCTTCACCGTGCTGTCGAGGTCCTTGATCACGGCGATTGTTCCGGACGGTGCCACCACCGGCTTTGTCACCGTCACCACACCCACGGGCACGCTGACCAGCAACAAGCAATTCGTGGTGCGGCAGTAGCAGCGAACCCGCATACCAAATACGAAGCCGCTTCCTCGGGGAGGCGGCTTTTCCGTTGCGGCAGGGTCCTATCAGGGCCCTTGGGGGAAGCAGCAGTCCTCGTTCCCGAGGAGTTGTTGGAGAAATATCCCCATTACACTCATTGACCTTCGGACGGGGATCATGAGGGCAATTGCTTGGCCTCATCCTAGCTGGGCGTCACGCGCGGCATCAACTCAGGACTGGCCAACCTCACCCTCATTTTCTGGTCGAGGATTCACAGCGCTATGTGCGCGGAGTCACCGCTTCCGTTGTGCGCGAGATTCTAATATGAGTTAACGCGATTATGTTTCGTAAGGGGCTTCTATGAAATTAACCCGCACGATCGCCAACGTTTTGAGAAGCAAGCGTGAGAATCGAATTCTTTCCATCTCTCCTGATCAAACTGTGTACGTAGCCATTAAGAAAATGGCCGAATATGGGGTCGGCGCTTTATTGGTCATGTCCGGCAATCAACTCCTCGGGATAATCTCGGAGCGCGATTATGCCCGCAAAGTGGTTTTGAAAGGTTATTTATCGAAGGACATTCCAGTTCGCGAAATCATGACCACCGGCATCATTTCAGTCGACCTTCGCAGACCTATAGACGAATGCATGGCGATCATGACCGAGCATCGCTTTCGACATCTTCCCGTCATCGAAAACGACGTCGTCGTAGGAGTGGTCTCGCAGGGCGATGTTGTGAAATGGATCATCTCGGAGCAGGAGGAAGTCATTCACGAACTGGAGGGCTACATTGTAGGTTCGTACCCTGCCTAGGACCGCGCTTGGATTTCTTATAGGTTGCAGACATTCGGCCGGACTGTCCAGATGGGATCTTCCAGCATGGCCGAGAGTGGGTTGCAATCGCGATCAATCGAACGCCGCCGCCCGGGAGCTTGAGCTCTACGTGAACTAGCCACGAACCGGGTGCCGGGTGCCCCATGTCTCGCTGCCTTTGCGCGACATGGGTGAATGAGTGGGGTATGCACGCTCCTTGCGGTTTTGGGATTTTCTAGCAAAGAGCAAGATTCGAACTTGAGCCATTTTGCGGGCGTGAGCGCTGCGGGCGCCCGCAGACAAAATCCCAAGCGATCCCAGCCAGTCGAGGGACCTCACTCTTCAGAATTTCTGGCGGAGAGAGTGGGATTCTTTTTCGCCTTGATGCCAAAGGACTTCGGTAGTAGCCGATTTGTTACATCGCCGAAATCCTAGCAAAAATGGCGAAAATCTCAAGTTCAAAACGTAGCCGAATATTGTGGAAAAAGGTGTTCCGACGTCAGTCCTCCGGGATGGTCACGAACTCCGTCTTATCTCCAAGCCGAACACGATAGACCTGATTGCCAGCGGGCGTGATGAACTGACCTGCCACACACGCGAGTTTGCTGGGATCGACGTCGAGAGATTCGCTCATCTCATGCAGCAGGCGGCGTGCGTTTTCTTCGGTGCTTTTCATCCTTCTTCCCCTGCTTGTTCGGTTCACCGGAGGCGGAAGCGACTCCTGTTGAACGGGCGGATAATCGCCTCGAAGCCATCCTGCGAATTACCGATGATCTCGACGCCATCCTGCGGCTCGCAACCGGAGCACAAGCCGATGCGTTCCTCGGCCGTCGCGCAGGGACACCCAGTCGGATCGGGGCACGGATAGATCGTGCCGCACTCCGCGCAAATGTGGTCATGTGACTTCGCTACCATGTTCGGCTGAGATTCTAGCAGGCCGTCGTTACGCTGACTTCTTCTCAGCGGCTTTGATCTTCGCCCGGGCCTTGGCCCATCGCGCACCTTGGGTGGCGCGATTCGCGCCTTTGAAAGCCGACTTTCGGGTAGCTATCGGTAGTAGTGACTGAAGAACTCGTGCGTCTCGATATGGTGCGCTTTACGCTGAAGAACGAACCGTGGATGGTTACAGTCTCGGCAAGGTGGGAAACGTTTTCCTTTGACGCAGGTGACCTCGTGTTCCTGCGCGTGTCTCGGATCGTGAGTTACTTTGTAAATGCCAGAAACAGGCACCGTGTCACCCGGCTTGAATACGTCGCCAATCTCCGGCATAACCGCCATCCTTCTCTCAAATCCTACTTTCGCCGTCGCAGGTATTCTGTCAGAGATTCCGCTCCCGTTCTTTCGAGAAGGGTTCCAAGAGTAGCATCGCTGCGCATGCCAGCCGCGAAGTCTTCGCCATACTCTTCCCGAAGACTGCTGATCTGCGTGTCTGACCGTTTTCTCCGAATCGTGCCATCCTCATCGCGGCAACGTTCATCGAGTCCAGTGCTGCATCTTCCTCGGGCCATGATGCCTCCTAAAGAAGCCCTTCCAGTTCGTGCGTCAGAAGGTGGTCCAACAAGGTTTTGCAGCCCCGGTTGCGGCGTGGACTGCTCATCAAGTAAAGAGTTGCGCCAACGGCCAGCAATCCCCACAGCATCTGACTTTGTTTGTTCGTCATGGAGTCCTCTTGGTGCTAATGAGCTACAGTTACTTCCGCTTTGGTCGGAATTGGGTACGGTTTGCCCTCGACTTTGAACCGAAGATCGTTGGGAGCGATCTGGCTGTGCGTCCACCCACTTCCCGGAAGGAAGAGCCAGATGACGGAGATGTGCCATTCGCCCGGAAGGGCACCTTCGGGCAACGTGCCTGCGACTCGGAACTCCGTCTGCGTGCCGCCCACAGCTTCGCCCGAACCGAGGGCGATTTCTTCGTCCCCCGACACTGGCGAGATTCGGAAATCGAAATGCGATCCCTTCGGCAAGGGTTCGTTCAATTTCACATTGAATACGATTGGGCCGCCGGGATGGAATGGGCCTGACGCTTGGGTTTGCACTGTGGCCTTGTCCTGCGCCGAAAGTAGACCCACAGCACTCAGGAGAATCACGAGCGAAAACACTGTCTGCTTCATTTGCGAATTCCTATCTCCGGGTCTGACCCGGCTGGTCAGGCTCTCTCGATCCTGCGTGGGCACTGGTCGCGCCGATAGGATAGAGTTATCCTGCTACAGGAAGTAGAGCATGGCCTAGAACGGCTGTCAACACCAAAAGGAAATCTTTATCCTGAAAGAGGAAGCCGCCTGATGTCTGATATTTACGAGCGCATCGGTCACAAAATCCGCGAATTACGAACAAGTTATGGAGGCAAGGGGATCAGGCAAGACGAGCTAGCCAAAGAAATGCGGACCACTGCGAACACAATATCCAGATGGGAAACGGCGGAATACAAGCCGTCTGTGACCGACTTGGAACGATTGGCCCGCTTTTTCGGAGTTCCAATCACCGTGTTTTTCCCGCAAGCAACAACGCCCCGGATCAATGCCCTGCTCAGCGCGACGGGCGATCTTGACGAAGACGATTTCGACGAGGTGACCAGATACGCTCAGTTCAGAAAGGCGCGGGCGGTGTTGAAGAAGCACAAGCGGAGTGGCTGAGGCACTGCGTGTCGAGGAGTGAATACTACGAGGCGATGAAGCTGCTGGCCGCAGAGAAGCGGCAGAAGTACAGCATCACGACTGCCTCGTTGGGCCTCAAGAAGATTCGCGACGTGTACAAGGCGGAAGGCATTGCCATCGACCTGTGGGACACGTCTTACAAGATACGTGCGATGTACATGTGCGATGGCGGTGATCCCTCGGTTCTTGTGAATCGCAACCTCCCTACCCAACCGAGATTATTCGCGATGACGCATGAACTGAAGCATCATTATTGCGATCAAACAGCACTGAAGAACGGACAGATTCGCTGCGGCGACTACAACGCTAACGAGGTCATAGAGAAGGCTGCCGAAGTCTTTGCCGCCGAATTTATATACCCGGCGCAGGAATTCTTGGATTGCGCCTCTTCAATCGGGCTGGAACACGGCAAAGTAACGCCGGAAGATGTCGTCGAACTCAAACGGCTTTGCGGTGCGCCTGTGAGCTACAAGTTCCTCCAGAAACGACTTGAGTGGTTCGGATTCATTGAACGGGGTGAGTTCGCAAAGGTTCAGTTCCAGAAACTCGAAGAGGAGCTTCACGGCGTTCCGATCTTTCGCCAGCCGTGGTTCAGGGCCCGGCGGCGTCGGGGCTAGGCGGTTTCACGAAGGTAAGTGTGCGGCAGCGTGATGCTGCGCGTGTTGACGCACGCATCGACAACTTGCCCCGATGGGACGGAACCATGCGCGTCGATCCAGTCACGCCGCCCCCGACCGTAAGCCGTGGGCGGGTTGGCGATGTCCACGCAGTCTCGCATTAGCATTGTCGCTTAGGCTTTCCCGTCGCGAACCAAAACGTGCTTCCTACGCTGACCTTCTTCTCAGCGGCTTTGATCTTTGCCCATCGCGCTTTCTGGGCTGCGGCGGTCTTCCTGCGAGCGGTGGCTGACATCGTCTTCTTCTTCTTCGGCATGGCCACGACGTTCTGCTTCCGATTGCCGTTCGCTCGCACCTTTGCCCGCCGCGCTCGCTGGGCTGCCGCGATCCTCGCTCGCGCCGCCGCAGACAGACGGCTACGACTTCCTGCTTTTCTCCCCGAAGTCCCGCCGAGCGAGGCAAGCGCAGCATCAAGTCGTTCGACAGTCCTCGCTGCCTGATCGCTTTTCCGCAACTGCTGAACAACACCAGCCAAATTAGCCATGAGTTCCCCCTCGCGGGGGACTGTATCAATATGCCATTAGAAAGCCGATTCTACGGAGATTTGGCTGACGACAGGGGTTCAGGTCGGCTCCCGTGTTTCAGAGGTGCAGGCAGCCTTTGTGACCACCCGTAGCGCCTGAATATCCGAAGCGCCTGCGTCCGTCGAATCACCGTCCGGATGATGACGGGATAGACTACTCTCTGGGAACAGATCTTAACCCGCGACTTATGCCTTGGTCTCAGCAGCACGCGGGCACGATCCCCAATACAAGAGGCGCGCGGTACTTTGAACCAGACCGCCCTAACACAATCTTGTGCCGCCTGGGTGCGAAAAGCTTGGCACAGTATGAGCCATGTCGGAATCCATATTGCTGAGCTACAATTAAGTTCGCCGTTCATTCGCCGATAATGAACATTTTCGGACTGCAGATTCGTAAACCAGTACGGGGTCGTATCGGGAGTTCGCGAATTGCAATTCTGACGATTACAACGGATGAATTCGATGGTGTACGTGAAGTGTTTAAACTCAACAAAGAGGTCACGGGTAGCGCCTACGCAGTTGAAGCCATTAATAAGAAGCATGAATATGAAGTTGTTTTGAGGAGGGCCCCCGCACAGACGAATGTAATTTCGGCACAGCTTACTCGCATTGTTCTTGAAGATTTTCGCCCCGATTATCTGTTCCTGATAGGCACAGCTGGGGGACATTCCGAGCGTGAGAAGTGTGGACTCGGAGATGTTGTGGTCGCAGACTACATCGACTACTCCGCGTATTGGAAACTCAACGCCGGGTCCTACGAAGAACGAAAGCACGCGTGTGATCATCCATCTCTCAACCTGCTCGAAAACTTTGCAGAAGGGCTGAGACGGAATCCGGGCGACTGGACTCCGCAGCTAAAAGCAAATCGCCCCCTAGGATCGAATCCGCCAAAGGTCCTTATCGGTGGTATTGTCGCGGGTGAACTGTTACTCGGGGATTCTGACAACGTAGAGCAAAAGCGAATCCTGACTCAATACAGAAAAGCTCTCGCATTCGAGATGGAGTCATTCGGAGTTGCCCGGACGGTGTATCAGTTTCGCTCGTCTGTCCACTACAACCCGCAGTTTCTAATAGTGCGAGGAATATCGGATCTAGTCGATAAAGACGCTGGGGGAAACAATGCACAGCGCAAACTATGGACTCCGTTCGCGATAGAAGCCGCAGCAACTTTTGCTTATGTTTTGATCAAACGCCTGCTTCAAACACAGGAAGGTTCCTAGATCTGGAGGAATTGTGGCCGGGATCATAAACACGTTGAAGAGAGTTCGGGAGCCTAAATGGCAATCTGCTCTTAGGGCAACCGTTGGAGCAATTCGGGATCCAGAGCCGAAATTCAATCTCCAAATTGGGCGCGTCCAATCTTACGACGAAATGTTTTCCGGGATACCGTCCCGATTGATAACAGAAAACGATCTTATCGATGAGGCTCTTAAGAACGGTCGCGTGCTAGTTTCCGCGAGAGGAGGAGGTGCGAAGACGGTAATGCTCGGTAGGATAGCCAAAAGAGCGTCGAAATTAAATAGTCTGCCAATTCTTCTTTCGCTAAAAGAATGGACTCAGGCACACTCAGAGAAGTGGTATGGGTTGGATAGCCGATGGGTGCGAATCGACTACCTGCTTCGTTCGCTGGGGAAGTTTGATTTTGGGACGTCTGAATTGGACAGGCCCTCCGCCGCACTTAGCCGAATCCTGATCATTGACGGGCTCAACGAAGTAGATGGGAAAATCGCGCAGGAACTAATCTTCAGTTTGGATGAGTACGCTTCAACAGCGATCAACACCAGCGTCATTGTTTCAGACCGCTTGGTCCGACGCGAATTCATTCGACCAGAACTGTGGGCGCTCTATCTCGTTTTGCCACTCCAGAAAACCGAAGTCAACAGGCAAATCGGCGCGGATGCGAAGCTGACTGATGAAGAAATCGAGCTCCTTCGCAGCCCATATTTTCTAAACGCGTATTTGTTGAGCGGACAGATTGCATCCACACGGTCCGAAGAAATTGGAAAGTGGTTCGAAATACATGCCGGACTAACGCCAGACGAGATCACCCGCGCTACGGAAGCAGCTTATCGTGTCTATGGAAGCAGTTCGCGAACGTTCCCTATTCGGGCATTTGAAGACATCGTGGGAGCGGAAACCACCGCGAAGTTAAGTAAGGCCGGTGCATTGATTGTTCAAGAGGAGTCAGCGATTTTCGACCATCACCTCAAGCATGACTTCCTAGCATCAAAATTCCTGGCGGATCATCAGGATTTGTGGAAAAGAGACAGTTTTAATCATGTAACTTTTTCAGGAAGTTCTTTCGACGCGATAATGATGTGTGTTGAACAAATTCCTCCGGGAGCAGCCGATGAGTTCATTCGAGCTGTTTACGATTGGAACCTCTACGCGGTCGGTTATGCGTTGGGGGAAAGTCGCCGACATAATGTTTCTCCTGAGATGGTCATTGTCATCCTCTCAATGTTTGCAGAAAAGAGATGGGACATCGTAGTTCCGACGAGGCAACGTGTTGTTGATTCTTTACTGATCCTGAAAGATAAGGGTGCAAATCCGTTCTTAAATGCGCCTACGCTAGACAAAGTGTTTGACCTGGTCAAGCAGCATCCGGTCTCGGCTCATTCGGAGTGGTTTGAGGAATGGAAAAATCTGTTTACCCGGGCTATCGGGGCGGAAGCAGACGATGATCTCTTGCACTTATTGTCCGACCGAAATTCGGTAAGAGGTTGGACGGCTGCGAATGTTGTAAAGCGGAGTCGGCTGAATGAAGTACATCAAGAATCACTCAGAGCAGTCCTTAGAAGTCGCGACGCAGTAGTCCGATGGCGCGGTGCTCACGCGATTGGAGCCTTCGTCTCTCCGGAGAATGCAAGATCGCTTCAGGAATTGCTGGCTGATGAAAGTGAGTCAGTACGGTATGGAGCTGTACGCTCGTTGATTGAATTGGCTTCTCGAGCCGACAAAGATTTGCGTCGATCGATTTTCGACGTCTTGATCCAAAACAGAGCAGAACTGATTAGGTTTCCATCTGTGGTACAGGAGCTTCGTAGGTCACTTTTGATCGATCAGGTGCGGGATCCTGATGATTGGTTTCAGTTTTCGCTCGGGTTAATGATTTCGTTTCAGCCTGGCGATCTGGAATCTGAGCGCGAAAAATGGAGCAGAGCGACTCAGGAGATGGTCAACATGTTCGCTGCCCAGAGAGGTTAAATTAATGGCAGATGTCTCCGAAACCTTGCTTGCCGAAGCTTGGAAAGTCCGCGAGCGTGCCTTCGTGATCGGGCCGACAAAAGTAGGTTGCGCACTCTTGACGCAAAGCGGGAAGATTTATGCCGGTTGCAATGTTGAGCATCGTTACAGGTCTCATGACGTCCATGCTGAAGTGAACGCCATTTCTTCGATGATCACAGGTGGAGACCGTCAAATCATCTCCCTTGCCATAGCAGCCGAGCGTGATCGGTTTACGCCGTGTGGAGCATGCATGGATTGGATTTTTCAATTCGCCGACCCTGAGAGTTGCGCCATACTTTGCCAGACAGCGCCGTCAAGTCAAATTGCCAGATATCGCCTGCACGATTTAATGCCTTTTTACCCTCGATGACTCGGCTCGCATTGTCCTACTATTGCAGCATTTGAACGAAATACCCCATGCCCGGTTCGTTGGGCTTCCCAACCAGCATTGCCCTGTCGAGAAGGCGGTTGCCCTCTTCGCAGGATGTTTCTGAAATCAGCAGGGGCCTTGGTGTAAATATGTGGTCTCATACAGCCGCCTGCGGAAGAGGGGGAGTACGTTAATGCGGATGTCGGGAGACACAAGACGAACCTGAGTACCTGAATCGCCACTGCCGTGGAGACATCCAAGTGGATCATGCGAAGCTTGAGAATGTGTTTGGGGAAAGACTGACGCCACGCTCAGCTGATCCAACTTCCGGCGATCAGAGGACACCAAGAAGCGACGTCACTCGCCGGATACAGTCTCTTAGATCCCGTTTTATTTCGTGCTCCCACAGCCGCACGACTCGCCAACCGCGCCTCCGTAGTTTCCGAAAGTTGCTGCGATCTCTTTGTCGATTCCTTCGAATTTTGTTTCGCCAGAACGGTTGTAGAGTCTTTTCCCAAGCAGGTAAACGATAACCGTGCCAAAAATCGCCATCAATGAAGACGGCGACCTTGTCTCGGTTCAGAACAATGTCCGGGCTTCCAGGTAGTACTCTCACGTTCTTCCTGAACCGGCAGCCCTTCCGGTAAAGCTCTGACCTGACAAGCCGCTCCAAGTCGTTATCTTTGGTTCTCACGCGGGACATCAGATAGCTGCGTTGCGCGGGTGTAAGCCGATCCATTCTGCACCAAGACCTCTTGAAGATGTTTCTTCACCGACCTTGCAATGATCCGGCCAAGGCGGACCGGAACAGCGTTACCGATATGACGCGACAGGATTTTGTTATACACCTTCGCTCGCGGAGCAACGAACTTATATCGGCGTGGAAAACTCTGCAACAAAGCGGCTTCGCGCAGGGAAATGGCCCTGTCTTGGCGAGGGTGACCGTACCTTCCGTTTCCAATTCCCGTGCAATGAGTGGTCAAGGTAGGTGCTGGTTCATCCCATGCCATCCGACCATAGATGGACCGATACGTTTTTCCTGTCGATTTCTTGTGGCATGCGAGCTTGAGCTCATCTGGCCAGTCGTTCCAAGAACCGCATGCCGGGGTGTGCCTGATTCTCGCCAGATTTGTTTCGTTTAGCGTTCGCGCCTGATGAATCCTGTCCTTGCGGCTACGGCTCCCAGCTTTGATTGGCTCAAGATGGCCGATGGTGTCCCTCACTGTCCGCCACCTACTCTTGGGGTGGGTCTTCTTGATTAGGTCGATTTCTCCCAATTTAGACGCAAGAAGTACTAATCGCCGACGACCTTGAGGTACACCATAGTCGGGGCAGAAGACAACCTGATGTGAAACGTCGTAACCAAGGTCCTCAAGCGATGATACGAACTCGTCAAAAACGGAATGCTTGGAAAGCTCCGGCACGTTCTCCATCGAGACCACGTCGGGTTTGACTTGTGAAATGAGCCTCTGAAATTGGAGCAGCAGCTTCCATTTTTCGTCTTTTCGATGTTTGACCGTGTACAACGAGAACGGTTGACACGGAGCGCAGCCAACCAAGATGCGAACTGGGGCGTCGCCGAACGTGGAAGAGAGTTCCTGCGGTGTAGTGTCCTCAATCTTCTTGTTAACAAAAACCGATTGGTTATTTGCTTCGTATGCGAACTTGCACGCCGGGTCCGAGTCGTAACCCGCCAGGACCTTGAACCCCTCCTGAACAAATCCATGCGTCAATCCGCCCACACCACAAAAGAGATCAATTACGTGAAAATATTTAGCGTTCCAGGTCATTGATGTCCCAGGGCATACTTTCGCTGAAGCATACTATATATCGGGGTCCACATTTTGCAAACCCCATATTTTGAACCAGCATGTAAACCGCACGCAATAGAGCCGATTGCCTTGCAAAAGAGGCATTCGGCTCCTATCCTCAGATTGTTCCTGTCGTAAGTCTATCAAAAATAAAGAAGATGGTTTGGCCGCTGTGCTGCAAAGAGGGTAGTGCGATGCCGCTTCAAGAGCAAAATTCGAATCACGAGTGTCCGGCATACGAGCCGGTCGCAAAGCTGATCACACGACTTCTACCGGGCGACAGTCAGGCGACGAAGCTGCTCAGAAACAGCATTCTTGATTTCAGTTTCGACTTTAGCGCGCGAACCGCGTTCTTGAAGGGACCCATCGGAGCTGGTAAGTCAACGATTGCAAGAATCATCAGTTTTTCGAAGCGTTTAGCGCCGTTGAAGAGCGAGGATGCCGAGCACCTAATAAGGGATCTGCGATTCTCTGCCCCCGGTCTGATAGACGACAGGGTCATGCACTGGTATGTGGAGGCTCCACTGACGGGAGTTGTGGAAACTCTGGCTGAAGCCCAGTTGCTGGGCATCGGCAAGAACGTTGCTACCGGTGTACAGGAAAAGCCCGGCGTTTTTGAAGTAGCTCAGACAGGGCGCCGATTGGCCGAAGGAGGGGCGGCAGTGCGATTAACCGGAGGGATCGTATTCCTTGATGAGATTGCTGAAATCTCTCAGGAGTTGCAGGCCAAACTGCTTCCTGTCCTGTCGGGAGGGGTGTTCCACCGCGTAGGTGTCGAATCGAAAGACCTCACTTTTAGGGGGATCACGATCGCCGCGTCTTGGAGGAACATCAATGGGCTTCTCCGACCTGACCTTGTTTCACGGCTCAGTGATCGGGTAATCGCCGTGCCGGGCCTGGCTCACCGTGGCGCAGACATTCTTCCGTTGATCGAGGCGCTTCAGGCCGACTTGATCAAGCGCTACCAGGAAGATGTAAAGGAGATGTCCCGCGACGCTGCCGTGGATCGATACTGGCTTGAAAAGGCCACCACCCTCAAGCCCGTTGGGGCAGACACGGTTTGCCGCCTTGCAGAAGTAGATTGGGATTCGCTCGGAAATTTGCGTGGCTTAACGAATGCATTGAAGCAGCTCTTGTTTTCAGGAAAGACATTCGATCAAGTCATCTCAACGCTTGAGACCATCGACCCCAGAGATGACGAAGAAGATTCTTTGCTTGATCGGCTTTTTCAAAGGAAAGGAGACGGTAGCGGATTGGCAAGCCACGTGAGTGAACTGGAGAGAGAGGACAGGGCAGAACTGCGAGAAACGCTACTGAATGAGGCCTCGACGCGCAACCGCTTGTTCTCTCATCTCGGATTGGATGCAAACAAAGCTCGGTACCAGGTACAGCAGCTGAATCGTTCGCGCAAACGGGAGAAAGGCGCGGCCCACAAATGACTAGCATCTGCATCGGCGCGGACATAGACAGGGTATTGAGGCTGATCGAGTACATGCCTTCGCGTTACGCTCAGATAGTTATTTGCTCACCATTTATCGACACCACAACCGGAAACCGCATACAAAGCCTTGCACAATCTGCACGCCGTGCAGGATGCGGAGTGCGAATTATTACATCGGCGGATTCGAATGCAAACTCGCATATTGCGTCAATGCCCGGACGTGGGCAAGTGGGAAGTCGAGTGTTTGCTGCGCTCCCGCACTTGCACGCGAAGGTTTACTTAGCGATAGGCCGTGAATTTCGTGACAGTTGGGCTATCGTCACGTCGGCTAACGCAACCGAAGCTGGTCTAAGCAGAAACATCGAGCTCGGTCTGCTCGTCCGTGCAGTATCTCCCGAGGGTGCTCGAACCGTTGAACAGGTTCGACATTTCCTCGAGAATTTAGCGAAGTTCTTCAAGGAGAAATAAATGGAAAAAAACATTGAGAAGTGGTTCTTCTTGCGCCCTGGGTTCGATACGTTCCGGCTTGAGCCAGACAAGCACCGTGCGTTCATGTTCGGGCATCGGGACCGACAGCTTCGCGACGTCGTGCTCGGCTCGCTCGAAGAGAGCTGTTATAGCCGCGAGGGACACAAGGCGGTGGTGTTCGGCGACTACGGGAGGGGTAAGACACACCAGTGCCACAACATTACCTACGAGGTCGAAAGACGAAAATTACCTTTGATTCCTATCTACATCAAGTGTGCTGCGTGGAAGGCCAAGGAGTCGTTCCAGAGCCTTTTCAAGGAAATGGTAACTCGTCTTCGCAGCGAAGAGGTCCGACGAGTAGCCACGGACTACGAACGGAGGGTCCAGGCCGGAACAGCCAAGAACCTTGCAGACGTTATCGAGTTCGAAGAGATCGCAGAAGTGATAAGTAAGGCGCTCACTGTACCAAATCTGGAGGAAGTAAAGAAAGCCATGCGGTGGCTGGGCGGCGAAGCGAAGGTCCCGATGTCGACCGTCAAGACTGCACTGCAGCCAGAATTGAATGACAGTCGAGAGTTCGGTGCCGTGTTGCGGGCAATGGCTCACATGTTCGCGACCGTGGACGGAAAGATCCTGCTGTATCTCGTGGACGAGGCCGAGCGCTTTCAGAACATCACCAACACTGATGCGTACTGGAGCTGGCTTGCCGCTGTTCGAGAATTGACCGAGATTCTTGGTGTTGCCATCGTGTTTCAAGTGGGTGCAAAGAATCGCAACGATCTGCCAGTCATCCTTGTGCAAGAAGAGATTATTAGGCGGATTGGGATGCCCAACTACGTGGAGCTCAACAATCCGGGTCAAACCGAGCTGCGTGATTTTGTTGATGAGCTACTTCGAACGTTGATCTTGAAGGGCGAGGTGCCGGACATCCACAAACACGCGCTTATTCCTGAGGCGCTGACAAGTGAAGTACCAACTGACCTGCAGAAAATAGTCGATGATGACGCCGCAAAATTGGCGGCGTATCCATTCGAGCCAGATGCTCTGGATGGCTTCGTCAATGAGCTCAGTTCGGGCGGCTACGCCAACAAACCTAGCGAAGTGCTAGTGCGTCTTCAGAAGTACGCCCTGAGGGCGATGCGGCACGATAGCAAATTGATCACTGACAAGATTGTGCAAGAAGTGAATTCTGAGGGATTCTAGTATGAAACTGTTCGATATAGAACCACGGGTCAACGGTGATGTTAGCTTCGGTAGCACCAAGGGCGAAGCTGTGATCTTGGCCGGGAGAATGGCTGAAAAAGGCAATTCTAACAATGTGTTTTTCGATGGTAGTGAGAACTTTGTCGTGTTCGAAGTCGGCAAGAGGGGTTCCGGCAAATCATACGGCATGGGGTCTCTTCTCGAAGGATTTGCCACCTCCGAAGCTTCTAAGATCAGCAAGCACAAAGAGCGGCGAGCTATCGTCCTCCTAGATCCCCTGGACATCCATTGGACGGCCCTATTGCCACTGACCACGGAGGGCCCTGAAAACCTGCGCAAACAACACTCGATCCTGAACAAGTGGGGCGGCTTGGAAGTGGAACCGATCAATGTGAGCGTTTTCGTCCCAGCCGGGTACGGCTGGGACGTCGACCGACCAGAGTTTCGAGAATACCAAGTTCCTGTTTCCTCGCTTACGGCCGGCGATTGGGCATTACTCATAAGGGCTGATCTTGTCACGGAAACTCGTGGACGGCTGATCGATGAAGCGTATCGAAAAGTTATTGAGCTGGGTTGGGGTGGTCAGAATGGCATTCCTAGACACGACCCGACCACTGAATACGCCATATCGGATTTGATCGCTTGTATCGAACAGGACCCTGAAATCGCTGGTTTCTATGCTCAAGAAACGTGCCGCAGTGTGGTTCAACCTCTTCGTGCATTGGCACGAATGCCCCTATTTGCGTCTCGCGAGGGAACTCCGATGACCGAACTCGCGCGGGTTGGCGTGCTATCGATTCTTTGTCTCGCCAGACTCCCTGAAGACCTTCGCACGGTTGTCACCACAGTCCTGGTCCGTAAACTGCGTTCTGATCGTATGTATGCGAGTCAAATCCGCAGGCGCTTGGCACTAGCGAACGAATCCGAGGAGCTGACAAAGCACCTCACCGATGAGCTAGCTCGGCACGTCCCTCGAACTATCTTAGCCATTGATGAAGCCCAAGTTCTAATGCCCGCACGCGGAAGTAGCTCAGCACGACAGGCCCTGGACTCCTACGTGCTTGAGGGCAGAAATTACGGCCTATCTCTTTGGCTCGCCACTCAACGACCCAAAGGCGCAATATCGGACGCAGCTTCCAGTCAGATCGACACTTTCATCATTCATCGGCTGAGCGTCGCCGAGGATATCGGTTCCGTCTGCGGACTGCTACAGAATGCACAGCCTGATCGCATTCGTTTCAACAATCGAGATATCGACCTGGCAGAACTGATTCGATCTCTCGATGTAGGCCAAGCGGTATTCTCGAGCTCCACATCGACTGGGGCGCGCTTCGTCGTTGCGCATGTTCGTCCTCGTATGGTGGCTCACGGCGGAGAGGCATTCTAATGTCTGGTGTACCGTGGACAAAATTCCAAGACTTTTACCTGCGCCTGGGTTTTCTGAAGACCCTTGTCGCGGCGCTGAGCCCCTTCCGTCGTAGTACGACGAATGACGGTATCTATCACACTCTTGAGTCTCCTCTCTTTCGAACCGCGACTTCGTTTACCTCGCTTCACGAGAGGACTGAAGGGATAATTGACTGGTACTCCGAAGAGGACAAACGCGAGGGGAAACCCTATGTAGCGGAGGCCCTTCTTGTCGACGGGACTTGCCCGTCTTGGCTTTTCGCCGTTACTCCGAAGACGATCTACAAGATTCTAGATTGGGGACATGACGTCCAGTTTGTCGGCCGCGGCAATCAGATTACGGAGCGTGGACTAAATCTTCGTAATCTCCTTCCAAAGACATCCGCAGATTTCTTTTCAGGCGATTTGTCCTGGAACCCCTTCATCATTTCTCCAGCAGAGCAGCTCTTCTTTCTTTATCACCTGAGTGACATCGATCAGGTAACAGTGCTGCTTATTGACTACTTAGCTGATCTTGAAGAAGGCACGGTCTTAGAATCGTCAGATGCCGCAAGGTTAACGTGTCGCGCACTTGTACAAGTGTTGAAGGCAGCTCAGTCGACCCTATCCCCGAGATCCTTCCCTGATTTCCGAGTAGCGCACGAACTGGCGAAAGTCATAGCTCAGGAGCTCGGAATGCTGCCTGAACTCTTCCCAGGGGAGGCGGGATCAACCCCCGGAATCCGGCGCGTTCCAAAGCCACTCAAGATAACCAGGCGCGCGGCTCCGTCTGCCCAAGGCGGTAGCAGCCGACGAACACCCAACAAGAATGCTGATCACCAGACGATTCCCCGGTTTGAGCAATTAGTTGATCTCGGATTCTTGGCTAAGCCGCCAGCGGAGACCCCGTCTGTGCAGGTACCACAGCGTAGGTGGCGGTACGCTCCGACCGAGAAATGCAGATTGTGGAAAGCTGCGAAAAGGACGGCCCACGTTAGAAACGGAAATTGGTTGTGGACAGGGTTTGCACAAACGGTAGTCGGCTCCTTGATGAGGGACAAACAGCGAACCGTACCAGCCACAGCTAATGAAGTTATCCAGTTCTTTTCCAACGCCTACGATGCAGTTCGGCGACCGATTGGGCACACGCCACTCGACAGTGTTGCGTTGCGGGGCATGGTGGATGCGGCACTTGAGGGTTACGTCGTTGAAATGGCGACCTTTCATAACCTGATGCTTGAGATCAAGAGGCGGAATTTGTTGCCGGAGCATGCATTTTTCGCGTCGGGTAATGAGCTCAACACAATGTTCATAAATCTGCGCCCCGGTTTTCGCGAAAAACTGCAACAATGTGAGGCGCAGCTTGGCTTAGGAGGAGTGGCGTGATGAGCGCACGAAAGGCTCCCATCAGCAGCGATCCATCCCTGAATGCTCGGACGTCGGCATTTTGCGATTCGATTCATGCGTTTGCGAAGAGATTGAGTGTGATCACTACTCAACTCAGGCGGTCGCCGAGTGTTGCTTCGAGTCAGCCACAAGCACTCGCTAGTCTTGCAGAGGCGCTTTCGCGAAGCTCTGACCTACACGAGAGTGCAAATAAACTACGGGCTGAATGGGATAGCGTTGTATCTCTTGCGTTCCTTCAGCTTGAGGCGTCGCTCCATGAGCTTTGCGGGTCGCGTGGATGGAGACTTGACGGCCAATGGCCCGATTTCATTGTCGAGTTTGGTATTACTCTGCATGTCGACGAATCCCATCACTCGATACTTGTCGGAGACACGAAGCGGATACACGTCGATGAGTTAGAAGAAGCTTTAGCCGGAGCTACGGCGGATCTTCTCCCTAAGAACTTCGCGCCAAGGGCGTTCATGGAGAAGCTTCTGTCCGCATACGATTCGGTCGCAAACGGTGAGCGGTCACAGGTTCCGATTCTTAGTCTGTACAGGGAAATGGTAACGCAAAATCAAACTCCTAAGTTTTGGAAGGATGCAAGCTATTCTGCGTTCACGCCCTTTACGATTGCTCAATTTCGAGCGCGTGTTTCACGCATGCTGGAAGCTGGAATCTTGAATGCGGTGGACGGGAGGGAATTGCATCTGTTTCCCCCATTGAATCCGAAGGACGCTATCTTTATTTTCCAACCGCAAGAAAGGCGGTTTGGTTTTATAGGCAGGATCGAATTTTGTAAGTGATGAGGAACCAATGGCTACGTCACCCCAGGTACCCGGAGATTTATCTCCCCAACTCGCTCGGGCACTCATCAGAACTTTAAATCGCGGCACTGCCATTGCGGCTGGCGTTCGATTCATCCATGTAGGACATTCGAAATGGTTATCCGCCCAGTATGAGTTGCTGACTGAATTGCAGGATGATGGGCACGCAGACACCAAGTTCGTGAGAGGTGCGTACGGGGCTGGAAAGAGTCATTTTCTGTCCGTAGTGCAGGATCACGCTAGGACTCTCGGCTGGATGACAAGTCACGTAGAGTGCAAAGTCGACGGAGTTCAGATAGACCGTTTCGAGACCCTATACGCTAAGGTGGCAAATAAGCTGACCGCTGCTGAGTTTCAGAGCGCGGATGGACAACAGCGCAACACGGTGCGGGAGCTGCTAGATCGGTGGAGCGCTACACTTCTCCAGAAAGTCGGTGTAAACCTCAACGGCCTGAAGAGGCCTTTCGATGCTGAAGAGAGAGCTTACGCCGAATTGACGAAAGGCCTGTTAAGAAGCAATCTCCCTCCCGAGTTCACAAAGGCTCTTGCGGTGTATGTTCGCGCAACCCTTTCGGATGACCTCGACGTGCAGATGTCGGTAACCAACTGGCTCCAAGGCTCCGAACAGCGTGTTAAGTTACCCGACCACTATCTATATAGGCCAGTGATCGGACAACGACGGTCATCCTCGATGTTCGAATTGAAGCCGATCGGGAAGGGCACCGCCCGAGAAGTCATGAGGGGGCTTCTTTGGCTGGTACGCTCAGCCGGATATAAAGGGTTGGTGTTGTGTATCGATGAAGTTGAAGAGATCGGTAAGCTCGGGAATCGTCGAAGAGAAGACCAGGCGTTGCAAGCCCTGCGGGATTTCGTGGATAACGCTGGAAGCGAAGTTGGCTTTCGCCACTTCTGCATGTACTTGGCAGCAACTCCCGAGATGTTCGAAAACAAGGACTACTTCCCGCGATATGACGCGTTGGCGACCCGGATTCAGCCAGTCGGCAAAGACATTAACTGGAGAGCACCCGTGGTTGATCTTGATCGTACGCCCCTCCAACCGCCGGAGTTGTGTGAGGTGGGGCTAAAGATAAAGGCTGTCCACGAGGTAGCCTATGGCCATGAGGCCACCCGAGGGTTCGGCGAGAAAATAATCCAAGACTTTGTCAGTGAGGTCACGAGCAGTAAGTTTCGGATTGCAAAGCCCCGTCTTCTGGCCCGCCTCCTGGTCGACGAGCTTGAGCGTATTCGACAGACAGGATCGCCGTATTCTCCACCGACGGACCTTTCCAAGGTCATCCAAAGTACGGCCGAGAGGATCATTAAAGAAGCCAATGCGTAACGGAGATGCGCGTTCAGCAATCCGCCTGCTGCGCACTGGAATTGTCCCAAGCTCTGCGATTGATAGTCTTTCCGTTGGTTACACCCAGTTCCGTTCTGATGTGACAAGCAAGCTTGATGAGTTCATAAAGGGCAAGAATCCAAAACCCCTCTTCGTTCGTGGAGAATGGGGAGCAGGCAAAAGCCACTGCTTATCGTACTTGCGATCGTTGGTTGCCGACGTTGCGCTGCCGACGGCATTGGTAAGTTTGAACGCAAGAACAGTGGCGCTGAACTACCCCCAACGAGTATATGGAGAGATTTCAGCTAGCCTTGGGATTGGTGACTTGATCGGGCTGAGACCCCTCCTGCATGCCCTGCTTGTCGACACTAACCTAAGGGCCAAGCTGGCCGACCACGCGAGAGCACAGTCAAGTGATTCTCTTTCTTGGGCTTTGCTTACACTCTCCACGCATTACGATCGCGATGCTTTCAGCCCGAATCTTGAATTCGCATGGGCACGATTACTCGGAGAAGATCTCGGCTGGGCTGATTACGGATACAAGCGCGAACAAGCACTGCTTCGGGTCGAGTCTCTGGCCGAATGCTTTCGCGCCGTAAACGGAGCTGGGCTGGTACTTCTCTTTGACGAAGTCGAAACGATCGATCAACTTTGGAGCTATCGCTCGCGTCTTGTCGCCTATGAAGTTATGGCGCGGCTCGCGCAGATGCGCTCTGTCTGGGCGGTCTTCGCAGTTACCGCAAGATTCGATAAAGTAGTCGCCGTGGATGCCCCTCGATCCGAGGGGAATGCCAGATGGCTTTTGCAGGGTCTCGGTGCTAGAGCATTCGAAGCGTTTGACGCGCCTAGCCTTGATCGGGCGAAAGCCTCAAAGTTGGCTAGTGCTGTGGCTGATTTGTATCGTGAGGCTTATCCGTCGACGAAGATTGCCGACGGCCAAATACAATATTGTGTAGAAGAATGGGGCCGCAACCCTAGCCGCAATCCACGAAGATTGATCAGGCTCGTCGTAAATCGGCTCGACCTTTCGCGGCCCCTGTCCTACTAGAGGGTCGCCGTGAGCGGTTCCTCGGGCGAGAGATTCATCGGACTCATACTCCTCGACGTTTTCACGGTCTCTTCGATGGTTGTTAGTGTGTCCCGAACTTCAGTGCGCAGCGTCGCGGCCTCGGCTTCAATGTCCCCCGCGCAGCCCCGAATTTCGTTGGTCTTGCGGTTTATGTTCTTTATGCGGTCCAGCGCGATCTTTACTCGACCGATCTGGGCCACGACACTGTCGGAGTCGACGTCCTGATGAGACTCACGCATTTCGTTCAGTTTCTTTTGCGCGATGAGAAATCTCAGTGCAGTAATTAGGTGTTCATAGGTGCAAGCAACATAGCTGCCACAGCCACATTCCCCTTCTGCCCATTCTCCTATTTCACTGGCGAGGCCTTGGCGGTCTCGGACAAGATACACTGCTGCGTTCGCCCGCCGCTCCGTCATAGCGGCGGTAAGCACGTCAGCGACAGCCTTGTGACCTTTAGGGGACTGCGTGTCTTTTGCCTCGACGACGATCGTGATCGGTACTGTCAAACCCTCCTTGACCTCGATGACGATGTCGCCAGGATGGTTGTCCGTACCCACGTATTGCACCTGGCCACCTACGCACCGTGCCCAAGGATGTAGGCTTGCGACTATATCCTCCTCGAACGTTTTGCCCTTTGCTGTTGTTTGTGCAAGTGCCTCGACTGCAGCGTCTTGTCCTCTGATCTCTTTGCCGAGGCTGTCGAGTTCCTCCCGCAGAGGTTTGAGTGCTGCCTCGATTGTTGTCTGAACGGTTCTCGCCAACGCGCCGTCTTGGGAGGTCAGGGATTTCACGGCGGTGCCTATTGTCGCCTGCACCGAATCGTTTCGATTGGGGTCGAGTAGATCACGCAAGTTTTTCACGACGCGATTAGCGGCACCTCCTTCCTTGGATGGGTCTACCTCATTGAACATCACACGCAGGTCGCCTAGTCGATCAGATGTCATCTTTACGGACTGCGCCACCATCGCCTGAATCGGGGCAAGCACTTGCCCTTCGGAAATACCGATTCGGCTCATCAAGGCACGCTCAAGCTCAACGGGAATGACGGATACCCGTTTCTCGATTGTTGCGATGAAGGAATCCACCTGACGCCGGACGAAGTCCAGGTCCTGAGCAGCGTTGGCACGTTCAAGACAGAACGTGCCGACCTCCATGGCGCTGATGAAAGCGTCGATAAGTTGCTCATCCGGAATTCGCTTGAAGTACTCCACCAAATCCTTCCGGTGAATGAAAAGTTGGGTGATGGTCATGGTGCTGTCGCCTATTACGATATGTCCAGAACTCATTTTGCTTCTCCTTCTCATCGTGTCTGCCAGTTGATCTGGCATACCTCACAGAAGCAACGGACTTGCCAGCCTGATGTTCTTTTTCCTCAACGAGATATGAACGAGGCAAGGCGGCGATTGAAGGCACTCGCCTTCAAACGTGAGGCGACAGACTCGCGCAGCTGAACTGGCGAACGATGCAGTTTTCCTAAGGGGATGTATTGACTCAAAGCAGGCGTAAAATCCCTACGATCAGGCAGGCGCAGCCAAAATATGGATTTGTCGTATGTTGGACCCCGAGCCAAAAAATGAATCGGTCCGCTTCCGCATGTCGGCGTCCGACCGACCCTCCCATCGATTGGTCTCGGTGGACGTCGCAAAGCTGGATCTCGCGTGGCAGCGGACTGGGGAACACTATATAGCCTTGGACGGTCAAGGGGCCAACTTTGGCCGCCTTGAACGCTTCGCAAGTTGGCTCAAGGAAAATCCAGGTAAACCAATCGTAGCCTCGTCAGTGTATCTGACCGACGAGCGGAACTGGGTATGGTTCCATGATGGTCGCCACCGCTTTGCAGTATTGCGCGACCTTGGTTATCGCACGATCAAGGTAGCGGTGCGTCGTGGTCAGGCTGCGCTGTTCCGCAAGCATTTCGCACCTAACCCCATCGGACCTTCGACGAAGAGAAAAGCCAGGACCACTGACCGGATCACTAAAGATCGGATCGCAACAAAATGATTCAGTTCTTGGATTTGAAATCGGCAGGCCCCTTGTGTTCCCGGATCCGCTCAAAGCTAACCGCCAGGTGCGATCCCAGCTCCGCCTTGCCACCGTAGTCGTTCATCGGTTCGTTGTCGAGCCGTCCGAACACCAGCCGCTTCTCTTTGTCGCAGTTCTCAACGCGGACCCACATCCACTCGCCGACTCCAGTAACCTCGTCCGGGAACTCAACTTTCACATAATCGCCGGGTTCGTAGCACGGCTGGCACTCGTCTTGGTGCCCCTCGGGAAGCCAGCAACCCGGTGTCTTCTGGCAATCCTTGTTGAGAGACCTGTTCTGCTCGCGCCACCAGAAGCGATTCGCTTTCATCGCGGCTGCGTGCGGATCGGTGCCCTTGTCGTGCTCGCCAGGAAAATCGAAGCGCCACACTGGCTGCCAGTCATCCATCGACATGTTGATCGAGCGCAGGGCGTACCTGACCTGATCGAGCCAGACGTCGTATGAGTCAGCCATCGACCTCCATTGTAAGGCGAATTCCTCGCAATGACTGGAGCCTCTCCAACAGCTTTACCATCGCCAACGTATCGAGTCCACAATACGCCCGAACCGCCTTCTCGATCCGTTTGCGCTCGTCATTATTCAAGCCGCCGCCAATCAGTGACTCCCATACAAGACCCGCTTGCTGACCGTTCGCGACCTCCATGCCCTCGTACGTCATGTCCGGCACAAGGGCGGGCAACACTGATTTGATGGAATATGAACCTGCGTATGCCGGATGATAGGTGTGATCCCGCACAACGGGCAGCATATCGAACAGCCGGGCTTGGATCGCGTTGATCCGCTCTGCATATTCCGGCAACCACGCTGCGAGGTCGGAGAGTCTCTGATGCTCGAACGAGGAATAGACAATGATGCTTCCGCTGTCGCCGAGCGCACTGCAAAGGGAGGAGATGAACTCGCGCCGGGGGTCGCTGGCATCTGTGGCAAGAAACTCGTAGTGCTCTGGCTCCGCACCCGGTTTCTGCTGGACATGCACGCTCCACTGGAAGGGCAGTTGGTCGTAAGGACGCATCCCTGCAAAGCGTGGGATCGCAGGGTTGATCGTCTCGAAGTCCATAAAGAAGACGGGATGCGTGACAGTGTCCAGTTGGGCTTTGAGAGCTTCGCGGTCGAACCACGGCTCGCCCGTTTGCACGCACGTAGCGGCACGCCGCTGAATCTCCGTCAACTCGAAGTCGTCAGGGATGTCGCGAATCAACGCGACGCCCATTTTTTCGAGCTTTTCGGCGGCGCTCGCGTGCAATCTTGGCAGGTATCCAATGTGATGGTTCGGGCGCGGGGGATTGCAGTGCTCGAAGAATTCGCAGGTAACGGGATCGCTGCAATGCCGACCTGAAGGAATGTCGGGAGCCTTGGGCATGGACAGAACGGTAAATTGTGCCCGCAGTTGGAAGGTCAGCTTTGGCTGCAACTTCACTACCCGGCGAGTAATGTTCCTGACCTTGAAAAACTGCCGCACGTTGATAGAACCGCCCTCGAAGACGTAGCCACGGTTGATGTGTGCTAGACACGCCGAAGCAACGTCCAGCCCTGATCGAGACACCACCCGGTACTGAATCGCGACGTCCTCAACGTGGTGCTCTTTGAGGTCGGTCGTGGACTTCACTTCGATCATCCGCCAACGACCGTCCCTACTGCGATGCAAGACGTCCACCCTAACTAGAACACCTCCATGCTCGAATACTCCCTCGTAGATCGCAGGAACTTCAGGGTTCGTCACTAGCTCACCCGTGGCACGGATCGCCTGATCGAGTCCGCCTTCGCTGGTTACTTCCACGCCGCCCGGAAACATCTGCCGAGCGAGCAGGCCGACTTCGTGCCCCTGCTCGATGATCGCTTCGTCGGCGGCGTCTGGCTCGGCAGCCAGCTCTGGCTGGTAAACTTGAAGGTACAAGCGCTTCAAACATTGTTGCCCAGCTGCGAATTTGGTCTTGCTGATTCTTATAATCACCGAAACTCTGCATCCTGCTGCAACTCTTTGACCATGTCGCAGAAGGTGCGCATGGCGAAAACGAGGTCCGTGGTGGCGGCATGCTCCTGCCAGTTTGGGGCCACTGGGAAACTCTCGAAATCGTTTTCGATGCCATGCCCCTTGTGCCGCTCGGCTTCGTGGAGGCTGAAGGTCACCCCGACGTTCATGCTCGCGACATTCCCCTTGCAGTCAAGATGAAGGGACGTCAGCACGTAGACGCTGGTGGCGTTGTCCATCATCCGCACTCCATCTGCCTCCTGCTGCGCTGCCAAAGGTGCAGCCACAACAGAATGACAGGCCCGAACGTTGCGAACGGCATCAGCGCGAAGCCGACCAGTTCCCGCGCCATTGCTGATGGCATCGGCACACGGCTGAACGCCAGCACGAACAGCACTTCGCAGACATACGACGCGAATAAGCTGCCGAACATTATGGCGATTGACCGCAATCCGGTGTGGAACAGACCGCCGTTGTCTTGGTTCCACTGTCCCGGCTGTCCGCCTTCGCGCTGCCATTGCTTTACCGAAGACCAGTGGTAGTAAAAGTTCGTGTAGAACCCCGCAGAGATCGGCGTGACCCAGAACAGCGTCAGCGCCAGCCAAGTGTAGTCCGCGTGTGGATTCTTGTGGATCAAAACGAAGGGCACCACGAACAACATTGGCCCGAAGATCACGACCGAATACACGACCACATGAACCGCGATAAGCCTGACAGCGAGTCGAAACATGAACTTGAGCAATTCCATCACATCCTCCCAACGTGTGCTCTTTCCCGACTCGACTACACGCCGGCCGCTTCGCGTAGCGAAGGCTGCATGGCGTTATCGCAGAGCACTTGCAACAGTGCGCGATACTTTGTGGTCAGCCCCGACACGGTCTCTACAGCCTTCGACGCTTTCTTCAGTTCCTTGTCGATCTCATCCAAATCAACGAATGTACGGCGGACTTCTTCCGCCAGCGCGGAATTCTTCTGAAGAAAGTCCGCGCCCTCCGTTCGCATCCGCTGAAAAACTGGCTTGAGCACTTCCAAGTCTCTCGGCAGCCAAGTCCGCGTCGTTCGCAGAATCCAGACACCGTCCACTTGTCCCCACCTCTGTTCGAGGTCAACTTGACGAAGCTGGCTTTCTTGCCTCGCGACGATGACCCCGACCGGGCTACGACGTTCCTTCGCGTCGCGGATCAGTTTCCTAATATCGCCTTCGCTGACTACCACCTTGTCCTTGTTGTCCACGATGATGCGCGGCTCCAGTGGAGTGCCGCTGGGATCGCGGAATGTCAACACGTAGTCCCCGTTTTTCGGCAGCTTGCCACTCACCACGATGCCTGCCCACGTTCGCGCCTCTTCTTCGAAACTCCTCTCCTCGCGCTTGCCAATGCGGGCAACCTTCGCCATCTCGGATTCCAGTTGATGGTTTCTTTCGCGAAGCTGCGCCACTTCTCTCAAACAATCGTCGATTCGGCGAGTGAGGTCGTTCCTGTCGGATTGAGCCGAACGCAGTTCATCCTTGTGGCTCTCTCTGATCTCGGCGGTTCTCTTCGCCAGTTCAGTTTCGAACCGAGACCATACGCTTTGTTGATCGTGATTGTGCTTCTGCATGAGCAGGCGGAAGGCTTCCTCAGCGCTGAGTTGCGCTACACGGGCGAAATCCTTGACTCCGAGCCGATCCAGCACTTCGGTTCGCTTCAGCGTGCCTTCCCCCAAACACAGCGGACATTCGATGTTCTCACTCATCGCGGACGACTCAGCAGTCATGCAAACCTCATGGTGTGGCATTTGGCTCCCTGTGATTGGTATACGGCACAACGGAAAGAAGCGTCTGGTTCTGGACTGAAATCTTCGGTAACACGCACTCGGATTTCTGGACGGTTCGTCCGAAGGCTCCGTATACCAAGACAGGGGGAACGGAATCTGACCATCCGGCAACTCATTCAGCTACAGCGACAGCGGTTGCGCTCAAAGAACCCTGTGGAGCGTTTCGCTGCCGCCTTACTGATTCCAAGCGAGCTGACAAGACGCCTCCACAGGCTGAAGGACCGCGAGATCGGGCACCTACTAGACGATGAGGTCGGGGCGCGATTGAACGTGCTAGCACCCGAGTCAACGATCTGCCTTGCGGCTGCGGATCGGCTGCGTGGCCGTTTGATCTTCTCGTCGGGCCGCAGGCAATTCGGGACTCGACGCCGAGAGTTTCCTGCGCAGGCGATGACGCGCAATGAAGGTGATCACATCATGCACGCTGAGGCCGCGCTCTACCGGGCTGGCATTCCTTTTCTGCTGCTTCCGTTCCAGCAGGACAGGTTCAAAAGCGACACCTTCATGGTCAGGAACGTTGCGGCGGCACGACTCTGCCTGCACCGCGCTGGTTTCAGGGTGAATCCCCGCTCCCCAACTGTGCTCATCGATTGGCAGACCAGACAACCGATCCGGCTGTATGAAGACACAATCGTTCTGTAGCTCTTGTTTGAAGCGAAGGGGGACTGAGCAGATGAAAAGAGCCGCATTCTACGTCCGCGTTTCCACTGTAGATCAGCACCCGGAGACCCAATTAAGGGAACTTCGCGAGTATGCCCAAAGGCGTGGACTGATCGTCGCGCAGGAGCACGAATACGTAGACCACGGTTTCGGCGGGGCGAAAGCACGCCGCCCCGCGCTCGACCGGATGCTGGAAGACGCCCGGAGGCGGCGCTTCGACGTGCTGGTCGTTTGGTCGTGCGACCGCCTCGCACGCTCGACGAAGCACTTCTTGCAAGTGATCGAGGAACTGGATTCGTGCGACGTCCAGTTTGTTTCGTTACGCGAAGCTTTTGACAGTGCTGGCGCTTTGGGGCGGGCATTCCTCGGCATCATCGCGGTGCTGGGCGAGATGGAGCGAGCACTGCTCATCGAGAGAGTCCGTAGTGGGATGGCCCGCGCCCGCGCCGAAGGCAGACAGATTGGGCGTGCGCGTCTGGACGTGAATCGGCAGCAGGTCATCCAAGACCGCCGTTCAGGTATGTCACTCACTGAGGTCGCCAAAAAACACGGTATTTCCCGCGCATCAGTATGCAGGCTGATGAAAGAGACGAGCACCAACGTGGATTCTTCGGTTCCGGCGTTCGCAAGGAGCGCATCTGAGCAAGCCAGCGCTGCGGGAGTTGCTTAATGGAGCAGAAAGAGATCGTGGGCAAGGTCTTTGTTGTGGTCGGTGACATGCGGCTATGCCTGATCTGCGACGGCGTGTTCATGCCGAAGGAAGCTGACGCACATGCGACTACCCCTTGCCATCCACGCACTACGGGTTCCGAACTGGATGCAGATACACTTGATCCGTGCTCTCCGTTTCTCCCTTCCATAGACTGTTCGTCCTCACCGGGGCAGGCGTAAGCGCCGAGAGCGGGATACCGACGTTCGTCGGCGCTGGGTTGTGGCGCGAGTCGCAGGTCGAGCCTGTATCGCGTACCTGCACCACGCCCCGTGCGCTTAGGTGGTTTGGTCGGGCTTGATGTTCTGGTTCAAACGCAGGATATTCTTTGGGTCGTACTTCTTCTTGATCGCGACGAGCCGATCATAGTTTGAGCTATAGCCAGCCCGGACTAGTGCTTCACTCGTATCGCCCAACTGGTTGATGTACACCCCGTGCGCGAAGGGCTGTAATGTGTCACGCGTGGCATCGACCCAACGCACTGCATCGGGCTTCTCTGCGGGAGCGCTCCAAGCAGCCGCAATGTCCACTTCATAGCCCGGTTGCCGCAGAGCAAATGCCGTATCGCTCAACTTCACGCGGCTCACAGCCCCACGCAACGTCACAATAATCACCTTGCCCCGGGGTGGAGCATTCTCAACTGCCTTGGTGATCGCCGTAATTGCAGCCTCGCTGAGTTGGGGAAGAAACAGGTCAGTCTGGAAGTGTGCAACCGGGCTTAGCAAGAATCCCCCTGCCGACTGAGCCTCAAGATAAGACATCGCTTTGACGCTGTCATCCTGTGGTTTGAGCGCACGCAGCGGTCTAACCAAGTCATTCCCACCCTGTGGATCACCGCAGTAGCAGACATCAATTTTGAATCTTGCCCCCTGTTTCGACGGCATCAACTGAACGAACGCACTCATTTCATCTGGTGCAGCGGCGATAAACCTGACGAACGCCTGTAGGAGTTCTGAAATCCGTCCCACTGGATAAGACAGTGCTCCTGACAAAACCTGTCCTACGGGGTGGAGTTGGTACTCCAATGCAGTCAGCACACCGAAGTTGCCGCCGCCCCCGCGAATAGCCCAAAAAAGATCGGAATTGGACTTTTCGCTGACCTCGATTTGCCTTCCGTCCACCGTCACGAATTGCGCTGAAAGCAGGTTGTCGCAGGCTAGACCATACTTTGAATCCAACCGACCTTCTCCCCCACCGAGTGTCAAACCAGCAACGCCTACTGTCGGGCACCCGCCCGATGTTGTCGCCAGCCCAAAGTGTTGCGTCGCTTGATCGAGATCGCGTACGAGTGCTCCAGCCTCCACGCGAGCCACGCGCTGGCTGGCGTCCACCTCCACTCGTTTCAGCCCGGAGAGGTCGATCACCACGCCGCCATCGCACATGCCGTACCCAAGTCGGCTATGACCACCACCTCGCACGGCCAGCGGCAAATTGTGTTTCTGTGCGAAATCAAGGCTCCGTGCAACGTCCGACGCGACCCCGCAGCGCACGATCAGCGCCGGATGCAGATCGAATGCACGATTGAAGATTAGGCGTGCAGCTTCATACTCTGGCGTGTTGCTGGTAATGACGTGACCTGTAATTTCCGAAGCCAGTTTTCGTACTGCCGCAGAATCCAAAGACGCGGCATTTTGTTCACGGCTTTCGAGCGTCCGCTGAACGTCAGCGAGCGTCTTAGTCGGACATCCGTAGAGCACAGCACCAGCCAACGCCGTTTGCTGAATGAACTTTCTTCGGGTGATGACGGTCATATTCGACTCCCACGCGAAATGCTCGCCGCTCTCTACGCGACCACGGCAGAGGCTTTCTCGACTGATTGCTTTGCAGGAGCCAGCACGACCAGCACTACCCCGACGACTGCGAACACAACCACTCCCGCCAGTTCTCTGCGCTCGATGACATTCCGGTATTCCTGAACTGCCATCACCCCGGCATGTGCAAGATTTGCCCATCCGCCGAAGGCGATCAGGCTGCGGTTGGCTGCTGGGTCACGCACCGCCGACAGCAAGAAAATTCCGAGCGTGACATAGATGCTCATGATCATTGGCACCGCAGGCTCTCGCGAGAAAAACATCGTCAGCGGAACAATTCCCGCCGCAAACAACAATCCCACCGCCACAAGCACGACCTTCAGCGCCCGTTCTCGACGCATGGTTCCCTCCACTCATGTTCGCAATCACGTCATGATAGCGCGAAGCAAGCAAGGCGTACTCGCCGTACAAGATCGCGTGTCACGCTGGAGGCTTAGATGGCGATTCTCGATCTGGTATATGCGAGCCAGCATTTAGGGGGCAAATGCTTCATGAGCCGAGTGCCCGGCACGGGGACTTCTTTGACAATCAACATGGCATGGATAAACTCAAGGGAATCCAGAAGTCCCCAGTTTCTACGACACAACCATGAGGCATGCATCATGCACACTCTCACGCCGTTTCTGATTCTGTGTGGCTGTATTGTAACCGCTCAGATGCAGGCACAGTCGTCCGCGCCTTCACCTAACAAACTCGCATCGGAAGTGGACCACGTCTCTTTTTCTACCGAGGATGGTGGTCTCCTCTACGCTGATCTTTATGGAAATAGTGATCGAGGTCTGGTACTCGCGCATGGCGGTCAATTCACAAAGGAAAGCTGGCAACCGCAAGCGCAATACTTAGTGAAAGCAGGTTTTCGAGTCTTGGCATTCGATTTTCGCGGGTTCGGAAAGTCGCATGGCCCCGGAGATTCAGACATGGATACTGCGCCCATGCATCTTGATGTACTTGCAGCCGTTCGCTTTCTCCGACACGACGGAGCAAAAACGGTAGCAGTCATGGGAGGCAGTTTCGGTGGTGCAGCAGCAGCGGATGCATCGATTGCGTCCAGACCGGGTGAAATTAATAAGTTGATCCTTCTCGCCGCTGAAGGAAACGGGCCAGCGGAGCGGATCAAGGCTCCATTATTGATAATCGTTGCACGAGATGATGCAAATGATGACGGACTAAGACTGCCCCACATCCGTACATGGTTTGACAAAGCACCGAAGCCGAAGAAACTGATTGTGCTTGGCGGCTCGGCTCATGCCCAGTTTTTGTTTCAGACAAACCAAGCAGATCGTGTAATGAAAGAGGTCGTCCGCTTCTTGTCCGCAACGAAGTCGCCTGATTGACATTGATTGGCAAAAGCGACCGCGAAGAAGCAGTTCTCCGCGTAGCGCGTTACTCACGCTATTCTTCCAACTCGCTCTCCTCTGGCTCATCGGTGGGACTTGCGAACTCGATGCGGTAGCCATCGGGATCGGTGAGCGGCACTACCCAAAGACGATTACCAACGAATGGGCGTTTCCGCGTCTGAATTCCGCGTGATTTGAACTCGCGATAAAGCGCCAGCGCGTCTTCGCACTGAAAACAGACATTTACTCCAGTCCCCAGCGTCTCCTTTGGGCGGCGTTCGGGCAAAAACTCCTGAAGCATGATGGCGGCTTCGCCAAGTTCAAGCCAGCACCAGCGAATTCTCCCGTCAGGATGGTCTTCGGCGTGGTCGGGAATCCAGTAGTTCTTCATTTTGAAGCCAAGCCCGTCAACGTAGAACCGCAGCGAGGCTTCCATGTTGGTCACGCCGAAAAAGGGCACCGCCTGCTTGACATTAACGCTCGTAGTGGATGCGACGGTCATAGTCATGGTTTCACCCCAGAACGATCACTGCTTGCCGAAAATTATAAGCCGCTGTCGCTCTCGGATTGCTCTCAAGCCAATCGGAATCAGGCAGGCTGGCGGCGGTGTCGCGATGGCGAACGCCGCGCTGTGTCGGCGGTCACAAATTTGTGAGCCATACCGAGCAAGTCCCGCAGTACATCGGGCGTGACGCGGGACAGGCGAACCAGCACGGCGCTGTAGTTGAGATAGTGGTCGGTCACGTAGTAAACGTCGGGAGCCGCTGCGAGCAGGTCGGCGCGGTTGTCAAAGTCAACCCGAACTGCAAGTGAACCCGGCTCAGCCGAACGATTAACGGGCACACATGCCAACAGCTTTCCCCTAACTTTGAGCGCGGGTGACCCGTAGGCTGTGCTCTCTTGCACGCCGGGCAGCGCCAAGCCGATCTTCCGCACCGTGTCGAAGTTGATTGTGCTTCTTGGCATGGGTGCGATTATCCGCAAGAACAAGAACCCTTTCAAGACAGGCTATTGCAGTTTCGCGTACTCGGCTTTCGCCTGCTTCAGGATGGGGATGTCGGGGTCGGCGTCTTTCCAGAAAGAGATGTCACCCGGTACGTTAGTCAGCCCATCCCTTCGGCTCGCATCGCGATTTCACTCGCAAGAAAAGGATCAAGGTGCGATCAGACATTATGGGCAAGCCGTCAGCACGGTTGTTTGCCGCTTTGTTGATGTGGGTAGTTGTGGTGCTTGGCAATGCCCAAGCACAGACGTCAACAAGCAGCATTTCTGACAGCGGCTCCAATAAGGTCGTTGTTTGCAAGAAAGATTCGGAATGCCCTTCTGGTCAACGCTGCGGTTTTAGCGGCTCTACGAGCAAGGGAAAATGTGTGGTGCCCAGCCACGATGCTCACTGCATCGATCCCGGAGGTCGTTGCGGCTGCGACGGTGGCGTGGTCGATATTTTCTGTGCGGTTGGCTCGCGGACGGAATACACATCTGCTCCTGCGTGTTTCATTGGCGGTTGCCCAAAAACCTGCACCGAGGAAGCAGATTGCGGAAAAACGGGTCTGGTGTGTCGCAAGGGCGTCTGCGTTAAGCAGTGAGGCACTCATAATTCACTGAGTCGTTGCCTCTTTGAAAAGAGGCTCGGAACAGCAAAGCCGATAAATCCAACGGATTCAATGTTGGTCAAAAAGGGTCTTCGGATCGGCGTCCGAAACTGGCTTGTTTTCAACGCGGCGATTTACGTTTCTTGCTGGTGCAAGGGAATACCTTCTGACCAGTAGTGGATTATTCGGGCTGCCGTGTAATAACTTGAAACCCGACGCTACAGGGCAGCGCCGAGGGGTCGAAACTCGTCGGACGCCGGTTGGCACCCCGGAGTTCCCAATCACGGCAGGCTTGACAGTTAGTCCCTGCTCGGATTTCGTGGCTTACTCGCCCGCTGGGGCAACTTGTGTCGCCTGAAACGCGACAATCTTCCAGTCGCCGTTCAGTTTTACCCAGACCCGAGTGTTGCGAACGTCGCCGCTGAATGGCTTACCGTTGATCGTCGCCTTTATGGAATTTAGTGAATTATAGATCGCAGTGTTTCCGTGGATGCGCACCGTTGCTTCGCGAATCTCAATGGATTCGTATTTAGTTGCGCCCGACCTATAATTCTCGATCTCCTGAACCTTTGTGGTCAGCTTGCCGTCATTGCGGATCGCCACGTAATCATCGGCTAGGTACTTCTCCAAGAAACCGGGATCGTGTTTCAAGGTCGCCTCCATAAGCTGCGCGTGGAGCGCCTTGATTTGTTGCTCGATAGTCTCGCCGCCACCCTGTGCGCTCTGTCTTCCTGCTGCTTTGGAGAGTGCTGAAGTGCGTCCGTTCATCGGAATGCCTCCACAGGTGGAGGATACTGCTCTTTTCTCGAACGGATAGCAACTGCGATCCTCACCCCAAGGGCAGTAACAGCGACAAGAACAAAGGGCGTGTAGAAGACGGGTTTAGTTATTGCGTGTCGGGTGAAGCTGACTGTGAAAAGGGTCATCAGATAGTAGTGCGCCAGCGCCTCAAAACGCAATGACCAGAATGTGAGATGGCGAAGCAGAACGCCAGCAGCCAGAGCATAGATGAGCATGAACCCGACCGTGAACGGGATGGGCATGATCCCTTTCAAAACGTTTTCTCGTCCTATTGCAGCCGCTAGGATAAGAATGAACGCAAGATGCACCGTGTGTGATGCCGCAAAGCCCAAAACAAACCCATCTTTGTTTGCCTTCAGCCAGCGTGTAGCGGCAGCAGGCACGAGGCGGTAAAGCGCGTCACCCAGAAAAGCACCGAGGAACAGCACGAACGAGACACGCGCTGTTGCTCGAATTGCCATGCGAACTGTTGTCTCGGCCATCATAGCCGCAAAGTTGCTCCCACACCGAGAGTCATGCCACCGAGGGCATCACTCTCGCGATGCCGCTCACAATCATGGTCACGCCGACGCAACATTGCGGCCGAGCTTGAGGTCTTCCGCCTCATACACCACACCCATGCCCCCCGCCGCCAATCTTGCGGAGGATGCGGTAATGGGAGACCGCCTTACCAACGGGTTGGGTTGGCGTGGGCACTGAGGGGAATGTTAGGTCGGATACAGGGGAAGGTCAACGCTCGTTTGGCATTGCAGTTCAGGTCAGTCGAACCACAACCGCCACATCGAATTTCACGTCCGTTGCCCCATACTTCTCGCCGAACTACAGTTGAAAAATCAGCGGCAGTTGCGGTCGGAAGTCCACAGTCTGCTTTCGTCGCCTGCTGTCAAATTCGATTTCTAGGAGAGATTCTTTGCCCGCCCGATTCGACAGAATGCCATCCTCCATGATTCTCTGCGCCACAGTTGAACGTAGCGGTACGGTGCTCGTGAGAGTAAGACCCGTGATCTCGCGAACGCCAATCGGATGCTCAACGAAACGATTTTCGCGATCAACTCGCCGCATGAAGCTCAGGTAGACCCACATCGGCTCCTCTACTCCCGTTTCGGCGATGTGCATGACGAGCGGATCGGGCAAGTACGGTGGTCGATATTCCCATGCCGGAAATGGCGGGTCTGTGCGCTCTGGATCGGCAGGACGCACACAGATACCAAAGGGCGAAGCACCGCCACGCCGATCTGACCACCGCTCCCAAAGCAGCGTGCGCTTTGCAAGTTGGCTCTGTGCTTCTTTAGGATCACTCACCCATACCAACTCGATCATGGCATTGGCGAACGAGAAACGTCGATTCGCTGTGCCTTGTCCCGGATGCCGATTGGAAGGCGCTTCCCGCAACCCCAACTGAATGAATCGTTCGGCCTCAGGAGCGGTCGGGGCAGCGCAGACGAACAAGTGGTCTAGCTCAATTCGCATTTAGGCTAGTTTAGAGGAATGGGCGGGGCGCAAAAGTTTTCAGGCTTGTCGTACATCCTGATACGTCCGTCAGGTGACAGACCATCGGTGCGCGTCCATGCCAGACTGTTTTCTGCGGCTCCGTGGTTCGGTGCTACACTGTGCCGATCTGTCGCGGGGGTGCTACGTGAGCGCTCTGCTCCAAGCAGAATCGAAGCCACAACAATCAGCAAGCTGCGCCCGATGCAGTCAACCGTTGCGCGTCGTGGGTCAGATCAGCAACGGCCGCAAGCTTCCCGCTGTCGCCGGATTTCCCGAAACTAAAGCCCGCGTCTCTTGCGACCCTCCGTCAGAAGACAAGAACAGGCTGCCAGCCGCGACACTGGCGACTTTCGTGAAATCGCGACGTGAAATCATGGGTTTCCGATCAGAGTTGTTAGACCAAGGCAAACTAGCAAGGGATCTGACATTGTATGGAGCCTCCCCTTCTGATCCTCCTTCCTACCGTTCGGCAAGTTGTATGTTCAAGGCAATGCGGTCTTCGGTTCCGATGGTGCGCGAGATGTGCCCCTTCCCCGTCGAGTCCTCTTCCAATATGACGCTTCCCGGTTCCAAAGGAATCTTGCGGCCTCCAGCCACTTCAATCTCCCCTTTGCCACTGAGAACCACTATGTATTGATGGCGTTCTCCTGTGTGCCAGTTCCTCACCCAGCCGGGGGATGTGCGGGCAAACTGAAGGCCAGTCACTTTGATGACATCTGATACTGCAAGCCCACCCCGCGCCGGATCAGCATTTAGTTTTATGTCGCTGATCTGTTCGGCGTGGGTCTCGCCATCGGAACCCGTGTAGAGGCGAGTTATGGAAACAGGCGTATGCTGCTGAGTGGTCAGCGCATGTGTACTCCAACCTAATGCAAAACAGCCTGACAGGACTAATACAAGCAGCCATTTTGATCGCATTGTCCCCTCCTCGGTGAGGAGTATATTCCTATGTCTGTCAGCCCCTGTGTAGTGAGACTCTCACCGCATAGCGTAGTCTTTCAAGTTTAGGAGGCACTGCATGAGAAACAAGTTTATCTTGCTGGCGTTGATCGTAGCTTCCGTTTTCTCAGCGGCAGGCAACGCGCAGTGCAACTTCAGCGTTGTGGGAACGTGGAAACTTGTGTCTGTCGCCTCCACGACCGACAAGGGCGAAACGAACAAGGCTGCTCTTGGGCAACATCCATCGGGACTTCTCACTTACACGGCGGATGGCAGAATGATGGCAATTATTTCCGACGACGGTCGGAAGCCTCTCTCTATTCCCGATAGAATTGCAGCGCCATCCGAAGAAAGAGCACAAGCGTATTCCACGTTTATGGCTTACGCCGGACGCTACACGTTCACTTGCGACAAGGTAGTCCATCACGTTGAAGTCGCATCGCTTCAAAATTGGGTGAACACAGATCAAATCCGGTTTGTAGCGTTAGAAAACAACCGCCTCCATGTGCGCAACGCTCCCCAACTGAGAAATGGCGTTATGGTCACTCTTGAATCGGTGTGGGAGCCAGCGAAATAGCCGACTCCTGTTAAAGCGAGGCGTCCTCGGATCGGATTCAGATGAGCGACTGGAACCTGCCGTCGCCCCAGCTTGCGATTCTTCGACAGGAACTCAAAAGCTTGCAGTTCCTATTCAACCTGAATTTGTTGCACGACCTTCGCCTTCAGCAACGGTACGGAAAACTCAAGTTGCAGATTTCCGGCGACGCTCGGCCGATATTCAAAATCGTAGATTTCTCCCGGCAAAATAAGCTGCCGCGCCTCTTGCATCTCTGCTTGTGCGGGCGGTAGATCAGCGCCGTCCTTCGCAAGCGCCTGCCACTGAACCTGCTTGTCAGCCGCACGCAGTGAAAAAGTCCCCCCATCGAAAGCCGCAATATTGACAAGCCGCAGACGGTAGCGTTGCCCAACTTTCCAGTGCCACGTTGGTGGGTTCACACTGCCATTCAAGAGCAGCGGCCCGTCTACGGATCCGGGGCCGGGACGGCTGAAGATGGCGATATGATCGTGGGCCGGGTCAAACTTCTCTCCGGGTTCGAGCACGATCAGTGGTCCGTACAAACCCGCAGGAAGTTGCACTTCATCATTCATGTGGGTGTGATACATGAACGTTCCAGCGCGAGGCGGCGTGAATCGCGCACGGAAGGAACCACCCGGTTGAATCATTGGGGTAACCTCACGACCTCGCGCCCCCCAACCTGCGACGCCGTCGTAATAGCTCTCCAGTTCCATGCTGTGCCAATGCACAGTTGTCGGTTGGCGCAGTTCGTTGATGATGTTTATCTCGACGGGGCGACCGCGCTCCAACACGATCAGCGGTCCCGGCGCTGCAACCTTTTCGGAGAGAAGCTGGTGCCCCTCTTCGATCTGGTAACCGAATCCAGAAGGAAGACCGTTGCTCGCAGCGCGTTCGCGCACCAGTAGCCGAATCTTGCGAACTCGACCGTGGGAAGGCACGGCTGGTCTTTTGCCTGATACCGTGATTCCCAACACCATTCCCGCCATGTGACTTCCGCCGTGTTCCATGTCCGATCCATGGCCCAGAGCATTGGCGACCGTCAACGCGGGAGAGATATGTGGGACGAAGTGACAGTGGAAAATCCAATGACCGGGCGGTGGAGTCCAATCCATCGTCATAGTTCCGCCAGTTCCAATCTTGTAGGTTGAGACTGTGCGCTGTTGTTCTGGCGCGAACTCGTGGTCGATTTCGCCGTCGCCTGCGCTCGTCACGAGGAAGTAGGAACCGTGCATGTGCATCGGGTGTCCCCCGTCGCTGGTATTAATCACTCGCCAACGCACCGTGTGACCCGCCGTATAGTTCAAACGCTCGGTGTACGGCCATGACCTCCCGTTTATCACCGTAATCATGTGTGGGAGAGTCGGGACATCGTGTCGCAACGCAGCAATCTCGGAACCGCTTCGCCAGAGTCCCAGAACAAAAATCCGATCTGGGATTGCATTGCCCGGTGGATCGACTATGAACGCACCAGCAAGTTGGCTGTCCTCCCGAAACGGACGACCCGCGTCACCTAATTCTCCTCCCGCGCTTGCGTAGTATTGATAAGTCCCATCCGCCCCAGCCGTAAAGCGCACTTCTCGTGTTTCCTGCGACGGGACTTCCACAACTGCCTTCGCTTCTCCGGGATGCTGATGCAAGCCATGCACTACTGCCGCAACTGGAAGTAGGTTGTGCAGAGTCACATCAATCTCAGTACCTTCGGGAACTCGAATCAGTGGAGCAGGTACTTGAAGCGCCTTACCCTCCTCGCCGAATGCGTACACCTTCATGCTCGGACCCCTCTCGGCTTCGGGGAACCAATCTCCCTGTTGGAGTCGGAGATGCAAAGTAAGTACACCTTTCTCAACCCTGCCAGCGGGTTCAAGGTTTGAGTTGGCTTGAATTGGCGGGTTGGCGGGCGCGGAGTCGTGCTGTGCCGACAATTGAACTGGTGTGAGGAGTGTGACTGCGGCTAAAGCAATTAAATCGAGGACAGCACGCGAGATGCACTCAATGAACATGCCCGTTCGCCTCTGTTAAGGTATGCTAGACGTATTCCGCTTATGTTCTATGGTACGCTTTGCGCCCGCGCAGTTTGACCGACTTCTGCTCCGTCCTAGATGATTGTGACCCATGGACGTTGAACGCATCATTGACGACATCGAGCAGCTACAGGAAATGTTCGAAGCGCCGGACATTAGACCTCTCAGCGCAAGCGACATCTCCGCTGCAAATCGAAGGCACGACGAGATGCTCGCGCACAGCCCGTGGTTTAAGCTGTGGCAGCATTATGGCGTCTGCTGCCGATCTGAATCTCCGGTAATCCAACTACCTGAATAGAGAACTAAACCTTCCGCACACTATGGCGAAGAAGAAAGCGGCAAATGTTGCGCCAAAACTGACAGATGGCGAGCAAGACCTTATCTCTCAAATGGAAGGCGGCTATCAGCTTGAGACAGACTCTCTAGGCAGTAATCCGGTTCTGCGCAGGCTGAAAGATGGCGAAGTGATCCGTCCGTTATCCGCGAATGCCAGTACCGTGAAGGGATTGCAAGGGCGCGGGCTGATCCATGCTGTTAAAGGTCGCGATCCCCTCGCCATCGTGTGGCGTCTAAGCAAGAAAAGAGGGTAGCTGGGTTCGCTTCACTGCGCATACCACTCCGAATGCGGCGACCATCGGCTGCACGAGAGACACTGAGTCTCAGTCCACTCATGAAGACATGCTGGGCAGACACCTCCCGTATCGAACGTGTTCCACTCGTGTCCGCAGTTGCAGAACCATTTGTCCTCCTTGCGGGGTGACCAACCGCAGAGCGGGCAGCGGATGCGCGGAGGTTCGGACTCGCCGGGCTTCTTCTCTTCTTCAAGCTGGCGATCCAAAACAACTGACGACTTGGACGATTCATTCACGAGACTTCAGACTAGGGTTTCGCAGTTGGCGCAACTAGCGGAACGAGGTCTTCGGCGGCTACGATCTGCCATTTACCATTTCGCCTGATCCAAGTGTCAGTCCAGACGAACTTGCCGAGTGTTCCATCCTTTTTCTTCCAGCTTTCGTTGCCTTGCGCTACCGCCGCGTCCCCGTAGAAGCGAGTCTCGACTTCGTTGAGATGGTTGGAGATGAAACCAGAAGGCTCTGTGCGGAAGTCCTTGATCGCGTCCGCCTTGGAATAGTGGCTGCCATCTATGTCCACCCCAACGAAGTCATCAGCGAGGATGCGTTCGAGAACGCTCACGTCATTAGTGACAACGGATTCAGCCCAGTCTGACTCGGCCTGTCGTATGTAGGCTCTGTCGCTAGCATGGTCACCCGAAGTTTGGACATGCGCCAAGGACGTGACGAGCAGGAGAAACGCTAGGATCATGGGAATTCGAGTTGGCATGACAGTCCTCTCCGTGAAGTTCTTGTTTCTGTTCCGCAACAGATGAGTGATTAGATCACTGCATCGGCTGTCCCGACGCCAGCACGCCCTTACCTGTGATCCACGGATGGATTTCGGCCTTCAGCAGTCCGGCTTTGACGGTCGGATCATCACGTACGAGTTTCGCAGTTTCTTCTACTCCAACGCGGAATATGGTGACTCCTCGTAACTCGCCCGGATCACTTAACTGGAAAGGTCCTGCGACTGCAATCTTCCCTTTCTCGATCATTTCTTGGAGTGCTGCATGGTGCTGTCTTATCACATCCATGAACCCGGGTGCGTTGGGATTCCATTTTTCGCCACTCTTCAGCAGGACAAGCGTGTACTGCTCCATGCCCTGTGTCGTTTCTGGTTCACTGATTGCGCTGGGGGCGATGTCCCAAGGCCCGTGCATTTCCGCTTCGAGACGCCCAGCCTTAATCGCTGGGTCGCTACCAGCCCAATCTTGAGCCTGCTCCAGTGAATCCGCTTTCAGCACAAAAATGCCACGCAAAGATGTGTCGTCCGTGAAAGGTCCCGCAATTACGAGCTTGTGCTCAGAAAACAGCTTGCGGATGTTCGCCATGTGCTCTTCCTGAAGCTTTTCACCAGCCTCTTTGCTCAGTTGCGGAGCGTTAGAAGGACGCTTCAAGAGCACAAAGAAGTATTTGGAGGCATCTGCCTCGGACTGAGCGACAGTCAAGGCTGCAAAGGCGAGCAGACACACGAAAAGAAGGTTGCCGCACAGGATTCTCTTCATAGCAACCACCCCCTGTTGTCGGTTACATGGCAGGAAGTTTATCAGTCACCCATGATCGGCTTCACGGCACAGCATGCCCGAACAATGTTTGCTGGTTCTGTGCGAGTTCTACAGGTCGCGAACACTCCGCGTCATCGTTTGCCACGTGATTGATTCGCGTGCTTACGGGATTTACCGCTTGTCACTTCTCTTCCAGTGGATGGGCGTCAGACGCGGCACTCGTGTGCTTCAAACTCGGCGCGTATCCGCAGGAGGACATCATCTACTCGTTCAGCAGGCTTTGGTTCTGCCCTGAACTCCCGCCCGCAATGAGTGCATCGAGACGAAATGTCGGGCTTCTCCATGTCGATGTTTTCGAATTGAAGATATCGTTCGGGGGTGACCATGCTAGACGGTCTCCTCGGTATCGGCACGCGGCGCGTGGAAAGGGCGGAGTTTGACTCCGCCCCTGATCTGTCGAAAAGACTGTGACCTACCGCTTCAACTCGACTTGGATGACTTCGAACGACTTCTTGCTGGTGTTTTCCGGCAGGTGAGTAAAGGCATCCATGTGCTGAACCGAGCCAGCCTTCGCTTTGATGTCCTCACTCTTTCCATCCGGGTAGGTGAACTTGGCATGGGCGTCAGTCAGGAACACAGCAATAGATTCCGGATGGCTGTGCATCACCGATTTCTCACCCGCCTTGTACTTGATCCGAACTACTCGAACTCGATCATTTTCGAACTCAACGGTGTAATGCTTAGCATCAACCTTCACTGGGTCAGCCGTGATCGGTTGGGGTACTCTTGCAGTTGCCATCGTTCCCTCCTCTCGATTCAGTGGGATGCCGACAAGTCTAGTCTCCGGATACCTGAAAGTACACCCTGCGTCTCACGCCGGATGAACACTTATAATCTGAGCGGGTTTAGCACGCGCTCAATGCACGCAGGAGGCATCATGAAGACCCCACTTCATACGCTCGCTGTTGTCGTGCTGCTGGCTGCACTACCTGCACCTGCGAGGCAACAGCCATCGCCAGCGAAGACCATTCCCGGCTCGATCAACTACATGTGGAAGATGGTCGAGAGCGACTTTACTTCGCTTGCCGAGGCGATGCCCGAAGACAAATGGAACTTCAAGCCAACGCAAGGGGCATTCACTGATGTGCGCACTTTCGGCGAACAGGTGAAGCATGTGGCCTGCGCCAATGAAGCATGGGCAAAGAAGTTGCGCGGAGAGGCACCGCCAGACCATTGCGATACTGGAGGGCCAAGTCCGGCAAAGACGAAGAGCGAGATTCTGGCTTACCTACACGAGTCGTTTGACATGATGGACGGCGAGATCGCGAAGAGCAAACTGGATAACCTTTTGGCTCCCATGAAAGGCCCATACGCGGGCGACAATCGTCTCGAAGTGCTCAACTCGGCACTGTGGCACATCTCCGATCACTACGGGCAGTTGGTTGAGTATGTCCGCATGAACGGCATGGTTCCGCCAGCAAGCCGCTAGGTTGGTAGGAGGATCAGGTTATGCCCAGAGAAGCAAGGCTGTTTACGTCAAGCGCAGGTTCCGCTGTTCGTGGCTACCTGAAATATCGGGCGAATATCCCGCCGCGCTGGATAAAGAATGCGCGAGGTTCTCGGAAGCGGATTGAGCCGGAGATCGCCGAGGGCTTCCGTTCTCTCAAACGTCTTCGGATCGAGAGACCACGGGCTAAAGTCGCGATTCGGAATGCGCAGCGGGAATTGCGCTCTTTCTTGGATCGGTGGGAAACCGCCTACCGCAAAGAGAACTTTTATCGAGGAATACGAATCTTGTTGGAATTGCAGCGGGAAGGCTCAAGCACGCTGTAAAAATGGACATGAACTGGAGGGGCAAATGCAAGGAACACAACTGAGGTACGTCATTAAGTTTGTCGCCGACATGGACAAGGCTGTGAAGTTCTACCGCGATGTGCTCGGCTTGAAAGTGAAGTTCGAATCGCCCGGCTGGAGCGAGTTCGTGACTGGCGAAACCACTCTCGCGCTGCACCCGGCTTCCGAGAAAAATCCAGCAGGCAAAGTCGAACTGGGTTTCACAGTTGTCGATGTCGAGGCTTTTTACCGCGACATGAGCGCCAAGGGCGTGCTGTTCAGCATGCCTCCCAAGAAGCAGGATTTCGGCGGGGTGCTAGCGCAGTTTGTCGATTCCGAGGGCGCACATTGCAGCGTTGGCGCGGAGGCGGCGTAGCGATTGGTTCACATCTGTTAGCGATCCAAATCAACCCGAATACTCAGGAGTTGTGTTCCGAAAAGGCGCACTGCGCTCGCATTTCCTGCGCTGCTTGGCAACTGTTTCGCGAGCCAGCGTTGACGTTCACGCGGATCATCGTCCGACAGAATATGTGCGGTGCCCGTGTGCCAGCGGTACCTTAGCCCCTCACGCAACTTCAGACGTACATGCGGATCACGTTGAATGTTGCGGACGTATCCCGCCTTCATCCCATGCTCTGCCACCATCCAGAACTTGTTCCCGATGAGTCCATCGCCGACGGGCGTGCGTCGTGGCTTCCCCGTCTTCCTTCCTTTTGTTTCGAGCAACGCGTATCCGGGCAAGGGCAGACCCGCCGCAAGCGCAACCTTGATTGGAGGGTTAAGAAGATATTTCTGAAGCGTGTGAACAATCCGATGCTTCATTTTTTTGTCCGCAACGTCCGCTTCCTCCTAGATCATTTAGGCGTCGAGATCGGGAAAAGGTGGCAACGGCTTTCAAAGGGCAACCGTTCCCCCGTCTTCCGCGATCTCATAGCCAGTCTCAGGTGCTCGACGGAGCATTTCCGCACTCAAATGCGTGAGAATTACTCGCTTAGCACCAATCTGCGGCAGTTTCGCGGCTAGTGTTGCAAAATCAAGATGGAACTTGACCGATTTATCGAAAAAGTATGCTTCCACCAGCAGCAGGTCCGAGTTGTTAGCGGCAAGGAGCAGGTCATCTACCCATTCTGTATCACCCGAATAGCAAAGAACCTTGTTATCGGCTTCGAGTCGAAGTGCAAAAGGAGGTGCTCCAGACGGATGCTTGACAATATATGGCGTGACCGTTATCCCCAGCACGTCCTGCGCCTTCCTCGGCTCAAGTTCAACAATGTCGAGGGCGAACTGACGCTCGATATGGCTAGAACCGGGAAAAAGAACCTCCATCGCTGCAAACAAGCGGTCACGTAAGCCGGGTGGCCCCGCGACGGCGAGGGATGTGGTGCGACGGCTTACGAGTTGAGCATCAAGAATTAGGAACGGAAGCCCACCGAAGTGGTCGCCATGCAGATGGGTGACGAAGACAATTTGAATATCGTTGGGATCGATTCCGAATTTTCGCATGGCGATCAATGACGAAGCGCCACAATCAACGAGAAATGCACCATGCCGATGCTCGACATAGAAGCAAGTGTTGAAGCGACCCCCGCTGCCAAACGCATCTCCCGTACCCAGAAAGCGTAGTTTCATTTGACCACGCTCGCATTCTCCTCGCTACCCGAAAACTTCAAAGCTTGACGGGGCATTCCGGTTGAGCGGAAGGTCTCGCCGCATGCCACTAAATCTCGGCAACAGCCTTCTAAGTACAGGTGACACATTTGTCCCCTCTGTCTCTGATGGCTGCGCCGGATGAGCAATCAGGTGAGCCTTAATGTCGGTGGGCAGAGTCTTCCAACTGGGCGTGAAGGAGAGGAGAATGCAGTCGCGGCGACTACCGCAGCCATTCCTGTGCGTGCCGTGAAGTAGTCTGTAGTCGATCACGACAGCGTCACCAGCACTTAGACACTGCGTTATTTGACCGGGAAGGTCGCGGAACGCTGCGTGCTCCGGACTGAGTTCCTCCGCAGCAGCACCATGCGCTTCCGGAAGAACAGCATGAATTGGTGCGCTCTTCAGGTGAGAACCGGGGAGAACCCGGAGCGCACCATTTTCGGCAGTAGTGTCCGCGAGATAACAGAGGAGAGCTACCTGTAAGGTTCTTGGCTGATAAGTGACCGGATGATCCCAACACCACCAGTCCTGATGCCACCACAAGGGCGGGCTGTACGCTTCCTTGACGCTCACGTACCCGGAAATCCATTTAAGGTCGTCCGCACGTAAGGCATCGGTCAAGGCTTGCGTTCTGGCGTCGGATTCCAGCAGCAGTCGAACGATAGGATCATTCCATCGTAGCGGTGCGAGAGTATTGTGCGGGCGTGTGCATGCGAGTTCGCGGGATGATGTCAGGATCGATTCGACGAGGGGTACGAGGTCTTTCAACTCCACCTCGTTCACGAAACCTTCAAGCACAGAGAAGCCGTTACGGACGAAGGTTTCGAAGCGTTGCTCGCACAGGCTAGCAGGTGACCAGTTGTTGCTAATCATGGATGAGCCTTGCGGTCACTGGATTTTCCCTTCTTCGCCGAGCGTTTGTCGATTCTTTCCGATCACGCGCACTTCTTTTCCACGGAGACCAGCGTACTTGATCGCCATGCCGAGCAGCGTGTACTCGTCCTCTTGGTAATCGGCGGCAAAGGCGTCTTGGTGCAGTATGACAGTCTCAACATCGGAGGCGCACATCCCCGCGAAGTCAGGAAGCTGCTTCCTGATGGTTGCGATCAGGCTGGACTCCCGTTGCATGCGTTCGTCACTGTTCATCGTGCTACGAGAATAGCCGATTCTGGGTGTGGGCGAATTCCACAGGTCGAGAGCATTCCGCGTCGTCGTTCGCCACATGGTTGACGCGACTGCTCACTGGATAGCAGCGCATCAGCCGGGCGTCATAGGGCTTCAGCAGTTCCGAGACGACCTGAACATTGGTCACGCCCGGATCGAGCCACAAGTCATAGCTCTCCCGGTCGAGAATCACTGGCATCCGGTCATGGACGGCTGAGGTCACTGCGTTGGGAGTCGTCGTCAAGATCGAGCACGTCTTAATCCATTGCCCGCTCGCGTCCCTCCAGCCATCCCATAAACCAGCAAAAGCGAACAACTCTCCATCATTGACCTCAAAACAGAACGGCTGTTTGGCCTTGCCCTTCCGCGACCAGTCATAAAATCCATCCGCAGGAATCAGACATCGGCGAAATTTCAGTGGATCGCGAAATGCGGGCCTCGTGGCGGCTGTTTCGGACTTTGCGTTGATTGTGCTCGCCGCAATAGAGGCATCTTTCGCCCAGTGCGGAACTAAGCCCCAACGCATTGTCGCGATTTGGCGGACGGGTTCCTTCGGATGCTGGCGGATCACCGGGACGTTCTGTGTCGGAGCGAGATTGAAGCGGGGGTTCCAGTCCTCATCCCACGGCGCACTCTCGAAGTATTCTTCGATGATCTGCTTCCGCCGTGACAGCCTGTAGCGTCCGCACATGGGGAGATTATGGCAGATCGGCAATGCGCAAACCGTCTTTAGCGGTCAGCTCACTATCCCCTCCGGGGTATCGTCGCTAAAGTAGTCACCGCAAACCGCGATCTGGCACTCGCGGCATAGCAGATGCCCGTCGCAATCACCGCTGCACCAAGCACATTCCGTCGCTGGCTTGCCACAAAGATTGATGGCTTGAACGCCGCACATGCCGTAGGCACGGATTTGGTCTTCTTTGCCGAGCGGCATTTCGCAGGGCGGTCTCTCGCCGCCGAGGTTGGCGGTTAGCTGCCAGAATCGATCCGTCTTGGCTGTCATCCACGATCTCCCGACACCGCGTCATAGGGGTTCCCGTCCGCATCCAAGTTCTCGCCCTCTGTGTATAGGAAACTTCGCGTTTCTAGATGGTCGTCGTAATGCCACGGACAGAGCCACTGCTTTTCGCCGTAGACGATGATGTAGTGGTGGGCAGGTCTCCCGCAGCAATCATCCTGCGGGGGCTGCTGGTTGAGCCTGATGCCGTCGTCAATCTTGCGTCTTTGGCAATAGTAGGTCATAGGCAAGCTAGAGCGCTGGGTACGCTGACAGAACATCCAAGCGAAGGCGCTTCGCGATCTCCGGGTATTTTGCGAGCAGTCTCGAATAATTCCTCCGCGCCCGTGACGGCGAGACGTTCGGGAAGGCGCTTGGGTTTCTCCCAATAAGCGCCCAGCGCTGCATCGCTTTTGCGATCAGGATTCGGCGGATTTCAGGTCGTGCGTTCATGTTCTTGTTTTCCTCGGCGGAGCGTTCCGTTCTTTCCGCCAGCATTCGAGTCTTGGCGCAGACGCACTCAGAGCTGTTTTTCCAGCAAGGATGCCAATTCTGCGAGTCCGGCATCCTGATCTGGGCTGCCGGAACAGCAGAAATACCGCTCCATGAATGGCATTTGAAAGTTCGGGAACTGGGCTTGATTGTTCCTGAAGCCGCACTGATCTTGCTTTTCGTGACCGCAGCCTCAGCGGGAGTTTTGCTGTCGCTCCATCGTGTTCAAAAGGACGAATACGGCGTCAGCGTCAGCGCCGTCGCCGTCCTCGCGATCAGAGTGGGTGTGCGTTTCACTGCCGTCAAAGAAGTGACGGCACGAATGACGGCAGATGACGGCACTTACCAGCTAAGTCCTTTACGTATACGCAACTACCCCCCACACACTCTCCCCTCATATGAATATTGACGGCTGCTCTTGGTTTGGACCAAAAAATGACGGCGGACATGGTATCCGCCGTCAAACGCCGTCAAGCTTGCCGTCGCGTTTTTCAATCCCTTAAACGCACATTTCCGGTGCGTGCGCCACGGCTTCCGTCATCCTTCAGTTCGAACTCTTCTTCGATCATTTCTTCGTGGATCATCGCCTTCTTGACACGGTTCAGGACCGTTGCGCCGTGGCGATGGAGGTTATATTTCTTGCATAGATCGCGCCAACTGATCCAGCCTTCGTGGAGTGATAGCGCACGCACGATAGCCTGTTGGCAACGGCCGTCCTTGTCGTCCATTTCCGATGGCTTGTATTTCGACCGAACGCTTTCCTGCCATTCCATGAACTCTAGCGCCTTTGCCATGCACTCCGCGCTTACCACACTTTCGTGGTTCAAGGACGCCGTAATGACGGCGACGCGCAATGCCAATTCGCCTAAACGCGACCTTCCGGCACGGTCCACATCCCGCCATTGATGCATAGCTTCGTATGCTTCATGGGACACGCTCAAAGATTTGGAACGACGTCTAATGATGTCTCCATCTTCCTGCTTAGGTGGTTGCCAGTTTTCGTGGTCGTAATCCCATCCCTGCGGACATACGCCGAATATCGTGCGGTCAAACATGCCTGTCGTGGTATCCACGCCATAGATTTCGGCGAACTCGTCTGGATTCTCGCAAGTCAGGCCGCCTATGATGGTCAGCTTGGCGCAGCACTCCCAATGTCCTTGCTTGGATGCCGTTCCGAACGTGTCCTTGTAGAAAAGCTGGTTCATTGCATAGGGAAGAGCTGAATTCTGGATGTTGACCTTGCCAAGAGTAAGGCGCATCTCGTCCTGAAGCAGGAGATACGGCTTTGGCACGTAGTCCGTGTCGTCCATGTCCTTGTGCTTCTTGCCGCCTAGAAGCTGGATCAAACCGATTTCGCTGCCGGGATACTTGCGGATGACCTGTAAGCCTGTTGGTGGTTCCCATGACTCTTGTGCGCGATCCATTGTCACCGACTTACCACTACCTTTTGGTCCGATCAGCGTGACCATCAGATTCGTGCGTATCGTCCCCGGTGATGGCACGCCGTATCCCGCCGCGACGCCTAACACCGCTGGATATGCGATGGACGGCGGACAGTTGAGTTTCCTCGCGTATTCACCAAGCCAGCCATACATGCACGTTTCCGGCATTAGCTTCAATCCTATTGCGGCCTTGCGTGGCTTCTCATGGTGTAGGCACTTGAAGCACAATGTTTCGCCTTCTTCCGGCGACGCATGCTTGCATCTGGTGCATAACTCGCCACGTTCGAACATTTCCTTTCGCGCAGCGTCTATCTTGGCTTGTGGTGTGAGAATTGGTTTTCTCTGCCTGACGCAGGAGTGGCAGATCGATGAACTCATGTTGCCGGGAAATCCGGCTTTGTTCTTACCGCATGTCTTGCACAGACGCTTGTCCCAGCACGCTTGGCAATGATCGCTGTTTTCTGATCGTTTGGGATTGGTGTTGCACTCAATGCAGGGAAGCCGTTTCCTGACGGGATTCTCCTCGTCTTCCCAAGGCTGTCTTGCTGTTGCGGTCTGATTAGTTCCTAACATTGTCAACTTGCTTTCCGCGTCAACTTTTCGGCCTTGTCGAAGGCGAGTCGGCATTAGCGCTTGGGGACGGTGAAGTTGACGCGAACCGTCCCCGCGCTGTGATCTCTGGTCTGCCCAAAGTCACCGACATCTATGAATACTGAAGTCGGGCGATTTTCGATCTCATCGCTTCGGTCTCCATCCCTTGCCACGTACGATCCCGGCGTTCCGAGCGATCCGCTTCACGTTTCCGACACTCGTGCTGAACAGTTCGGCGATCTCAGCGTAGGACTTGTCCTTGGTGCGGAACACGTATTCCGCGACCTCGGCGTCCTGTTCGGCGCGTAGCTGATGCAAGCGATGCTTGTAGTTGAAGGGCTTCATGCAGGAGAGGAAGAAAGTCGGAAAACAAACTCCAGTTGGCGAATTTGGTGACTTTCAAAGCCCGTAGATAGGCGGGCGCTCCAGTTTGTTGCCCGTGGAGGATTGGAAATGGCAGAAGAGGAACTAATAAGGCCGCGCTGCGAGCATAGCGCGTGCATCAACAAGGCGAAGTGGATCGTGGCTTATCCCTTGGCGAACCGCTTTTGGCGTTTAGCTTGCGATGAGCACTACGAGAACTACGGCGGGCCGGGTTATTGGGTGGGGAATCTGGCGGGTTTCGTTCCCGTCTCTAGTCCAGTTCATCCGGTGGGGACGCCGGAACCTTAGTCGTTAATCCGAAGCAACTCACTCGTGTAAGGCAGGATAGTGTGACCATCGGCGATTAGCCGAAGCAGCTTGGCGCGAACTTCGTCTACAGTTGGTTCCTCGCCGTCTGGCGAACCGTACAAGAAGAACTTAAACCAGAACGACTCGATACCGCGCACGTCCAATTCACGGAGCATCCCCGGCAAGTCTACTTTCATAATTTCCGTGTTCATTCGGATTTGTCCTTCCACGCAGATTTCCTTGTTGGCCTGCTGCCATGCTGTGTTGAAACTCTCGTAGTCTTGGCGTCTGGCAAAATCGCTCGAGAAAATCGGAGCATCTGCGGTGCCAAAGTTACGCAGGATGAGGTCGGGATGGTAGCTGCCATCATCGCTGTCAATGCCTGTCTTCGCCAGATGGCGGTCATGCGCGTCCATTCTCTCCCAATAAGTGGGGACGACAACTTCGACTGTTTCACCGTTGAAAGTTTCGCGTTTGCAAGTGATCATAAAATCCTCCGTTAGCACAATTTAGAAAGCCTGCCTTCCAACGGTCTCCCGATGGATGCGGCAAGCTTCCTCCAAAAACCTGCTGTGCCAGTCCCCGACTCCGACTTGTAGGCCAACTGGCGGCTTGATTAACTTCACTGTTTTGATGCGTTGCTCAAGAGACTGGCGTCACGACTTTCCGCCATGACTTATAACTTGAGGTTGGCTTTCGGCGAATTAACTTCGAGCGGAATCTCGACCTTCTCGACTTCGATTTCGGCGAACGTTTCCCACGCCTTGGATTCGGGATTCCTGACTTGAATCGCCGTCCACTTGTCTATGCCGACTGGTTTCATCGTCCCCCACCAGTCGTAAGGGTTGCTGCCGAATTGACCTGCGATTCTGTCCAAGTTTGCCGCCATATCCTTCGGCATGCCAGCCAGCCGCTTCAGCTTCAGGTAGGGGTGCAGAATGGATACGGAGACAGCGATGCGGAATACATCCATACCATATTTCGAATAGTCCTCGATACCGTGCAGGTCAATCGGGCCTAAAGGTGTCATGACCGCACGATAAGACATCGGCTCCCAGTCTTCCCGCTGCGAGAAGAGCAGCAGCTTCTTATCCGCGACAAATCCCCTGTCCTTTAATATGGACTCTCCGAATTGGGCGACCGCACTCGCTTCCTGCATACGGAAGCCGGGTGTCAGATAGGGCGGCAGCAGCACCTTAGACTCAAGGATAGCGCCGATGTTGTGCGAGTAGGTGTAATGCCAGACCGTCTTGTCGTTTTTCAATTTGTTTCTCATAGCAGCCTCCGTTGTGAACATCCACGGGCTGCTATCGCCTTCAGGTGGGCTTGGCACTTTGCCAAGGGCATTCGACTAATCTGACTCAGTCCGGCGTCGATCCTGCCATTTACAATATACGGAGGACTTGGCGAAATTGTCTGGTTTTTGGTCGGTGTGACCGCGTGATCTTTTCGGGTATTACTTTTCGGGTATGGGACGACCAATTTGAGGCTTTTCGACACGCGGTTATTTCTGTTCTGCGGCAAGTGGGCTCGGTTTCGGAGCGATGGATGTTTTCTTGCCCGCTCATCCTCATCTGGCACGCGTGACATCGCCATACGACGTATGCACGAGGCGCTGCTCTACGCGGACTTGTCATTGCTGTTGGTGAACTATGAGAAGACCTGAGTACGAGAATGAGTCGTAGTAGGTCGAACGGAAGAACGCAAGAAAGGATTTTCGGACATCCACGCTCTGGACCCCCGACTGGATTAACTTGAGTCTGCGTGCGATGACTGTTGCAGTAAGCTCCGAGTCCAGTTGCTTCACGGTTCGATTTGCATAATCAACGTAGGACTGGTCGATGTCGAAGCCCAAGCCTTCCATTCCCAAGTTTTCGCACGCGACGAGAGTCGTCCCCGATCCGACGAACGGGTCAACCACAAGCGAACCTTTTGGCACACCTGCCAACTTGATACACTTCTCCGGCAAAGCGACCGGGAACATGGCTGGATGCTTTGGCCGGTCTTTTATCTTGTTTGCCGTCTCATATGGAATGAACCACACATTTCCTCCGCAGCGCACATCCATTTCATGACCGAACCGAGCGATGTTTGTCTTGTCCATAAACGGCACACCGATCGCCAACCTGTCTACCGGAACCTTCCCGGTCTTAGTCAGGTGAAAGACAAATTCATGCGTCTGGTTCAGATAGCGAGGGCTGTTTATTGGCTTGAAGTGGCCGTGCGACTCGTCCCCCACAGTGATGCTTTTTGCCCAGATGATCTCATTCTGAAGGACGAATCCCAGTGTCAAGGCTATTGCGCGCACGTCCGAAGGGATCAGCGGCTTTGTAGCTGTGCCGCCGACTTGAAGAAAGAAATGCCCGTCGTCGGCGAGCACTCGTTTGACAGCAACGAATACAGCCTTCATCCACTCCAGATAATCGTCTCTGTCGTCGTCGTGAGTCCCATACTTGATGCCGATGTTGTAAGGCGGCGACGTGACCACGCAAGCAACGGATTTCTCCGGCAGCGAGTCAAGTCCCGCGATGCAGTCTATGCACAAAGCCTCACTCATCGCTCGCGTGATCCCTGATGAATTTCGACAACTGGCAAAGGAGAACCGTCGTCAACATCTCCTCTTGGATCAACCGTAGTTTCGTCGTTTCTTTCAGCGGCGCTCGCGGGAATCGCCTTGCAGTTGACCGAGTAGCGCACGCTAGTGCATCCCCTGCACTTTGGCACCGAGTGCAGATGCGTGTCGTTGGCTTCCGAGGACAACGTGATAAGCGATCCCGCCGTGGCAAGCAACTTTGTGGCTGTGCCGTCCTTCACAGGCTTCACCACAAATGGACGCTCCGCGCCAGTGGACACGATCCAGACCGTGGCGTCGTTGCCGCGATCTTCGTCGTGCTGGTGCGGCGCGATGAAGTCGTCGCCGTCACGGTATTCCACGACTGCCGCATAGTTCACGTTCTTGCCGCTGTGAGCGGACAGGTCGGCGATTAGCTTCTTGATCGCGTCCGGTGCTTCGGACAGCGGGGAGAGTGCGTCCTTTCTCCTGACAGCGCCTTGTTGGTCGCAGAAGATGCGGACGGCATGGCGCACTTCCTTCCCGCGCACCTTGCGCCGCACGAAGTCCAGCTTGGCGCAGGCATCGAACAAGGCTTGCGTCTCTTCCGGCGAATACCAGCCGGACTGGCACGTGGCAGCGCCGTCCGCGCAGGATCGCACCGGGGAGATTGGCGGTGTCGGCTCGTCGTCGCCTAACTCGGCGACCAGCTTGAGAAGCACGCTGCCATGGCACTCGCTGTAATCTTCGATCCGGTGCCAGCATCCCAGCACCTTCCCCTTTAGTTCAGGAAGCTCCGCCATAAGTTCGGGATTCGACCGAACTTGCTTCTCGAACGCGTCCAGTGGCAGGTGTTCGTGGTTTCCCCAGATGGACGCTGGCAAACTCTTGCCGTTCCTGTTGTGCTTACGACCTATATACACGTCGTATGGCTGACCGTCGTTGACGTGGACGATTGGCACGTGGAGCACGACTGGAATCAATTTAGCTCTGCCGTCGCCGTCGAGGCCGACCGTGTAGATGCCGTTGCGGATGACCACCTGCTGATCGACATCGACACGAACTGACCTGTGTGTGTTCGCTTTTTTCTCTTGTCGTCCCGCGATGACCTTCTGACACCATCTCATCGTCACCTTCTGGTCTTTGCACCACGCCTTGCGAGTCGCAAAAATGCCGACCGATTCGCCACGGTCGAAGGCTTCCCAAATCTTGATGAGTATCGGACGAAGCTTTTCGGTCGCTTCCCTGCGCCGCGTGTTGTATTCATCGCGAGTCTGCTTCGCCTTTTCGAAAACCGAAGCTTCCGACCGCTTCTGCTTGGTTTGAAGTATCAGCGCTATCGCTACTTCGTGCAGCGCTTGGTTTGGTGTGTGCGGCACCTGCGGTCGTGGCGTTGCGTATGCTGCTGTGTTTTTGCTTTTCATATTTTCCCCCAAAGACGAAAAGCCTGCCGTGTCCAACGGTCTCCCGATGGATGCGGCAGGCTTCTCCAAATAACCTGCTGTGCCAGTCCCCGACTCCGATACTACTTGTAGGCCAACTGGCGGCTCGTTTGTGACTACGTCTCTATGATGCGGAGATCAGCAGAGTGACGTCACGACTTTTCGCATCAGTCGCCGCTTTCGACGCGAAGAGCTAATTTGAGGCATTTCGTCGTGTGGTTATCTCTTCGGCGAGCGCAGACCGATTGCCCAGACGCCAAACTGTCTAACAGAAGCTTAGTTTTCGTCGAATTATCTTTCGCTTGACAGATCAGCGTCGAGTACGAGACGTGCGCACAGGAGGTCTCTTATGACCAAATCAAAAGCGGTAAACCAGAAAGATGTGAATGACTATCAATACGTCGAACTACGAGAGGACGGCACCGTGTGGCTGGTGGACACGGCGACATTCACCGAAACCAATATCACTCGCCATCTCAGCGATGTGATCCTGATCGAACTGAAACAGGGAGCGACGCAATGACCAAGCAGCAGAAGCAAAACCTCGAAGAAGCGATGCGCAGCATGCCGTTCATGTTGGGAATGGCGTTGTTGGGATTGAATGAAGTTCATGCACAGCAAGCTATCGAGTGGCTTGACTACCACAAACGATGGATCATCCCGGTAGCCATAATCCGCTTGCTGAAAGACCGTGGTATCCCGCCAGAATAAAGTCCCACCAGCAAGGCGCTATCCCAAGCGCCGCCCGTACCACGAAAAATAATGTCACATCGTTCCCGGTGCCGGAATCTCAATGGTGGAGGAACACTATGAAGAAGTTTGAAATCACTTACAGCTTGAAGTTCGTGAACGTTATGCTCGTTTCAGCGGATTCGGCTGAAGACGCCGTGAAGAGGATGCGCCAGATAGAAGACGAGGAAGGCGAACTGGCGGCACTCAAAGGCTGGGAAGAACCTGAAGGATACCAAATAGAACGTGTGGAAGAAGTCCAGCCTGATCCCGCCTAACCACCAACTCCGTCTCGCAAAGGGACGGACCCCCGCCTGCCGGAAAACAAATCCCCCGAAGGTAACCACACGAGAGATTTTCTGCAAACAGTGAATCCATCTCATCGAAGAGATTGTGGACATACTCCACAGGAGAAGAAACCATGACACCTGATGACCAGAGAAACGAAACAATCGCGCTCGCTGCGAACTTGGTTGATGCAATGAAAGCGTCTAAAGACTTCTATGAGTTGAAAACGGCGCTGGTGAAATTTATCACGGCGATGGACGAAGATACCTACGTCCTTGGCGATTGCGACCTGTGCGGATTGGCGCAGGAATCGCTTGCACGGCGGGGAAAGTCTCCCAGTATGTTTTCCATCTTGGCAGCCGTGAATCAACGGTCGCCAACGCCTGACGCATAGGAGAAACCAATGGCTGCGGATGGTCAGGATGTTGTAGAAGTGAAGTTTGACGAGGACGGATACATTGTTGCGTGGGACCGCTATCCGAAAGTGATTGATTGAAAGCCGCCTGTCCCTGTTCGAAAGACAGGGATACGGGTGCTCTGCACATTTCCTTTTTTACGACCGCCGCTTCGACTGCTTGCTTCAGCCTGTCCTTCGTCAGCAATCCCAAGTAGCGCCTTACGCTTTCAATGTCGCGCCAGTTGCCAAAGCTTGCACTCCGTGAATCCAGAACCTCCGTCGATCACCTTCATTGGCCCTCGCAGAACCTTAGCCCTTCTGTCGATAGCCGCTCGGCTGATTCTCTGACTATGCGGCAGCGGCATTCCAGATCGCTTCTACCTTCTCCCGCATCGCCTTGCCGCGATCAGGTTTCAAATACCGTAGCGTGCTGGAGAGATCGTCGTGTCCCATCCAGTCCTGGACTGTGCGGAGATCAATCCCGGACCACAAGGCGCGAGTGCAGAACGTGGCCCGGAATTTGTGCAGCCAGACTTCAGACTCCGGTATCCCTGCCCGACGCGCTATCGCCTTTGCCATGTCGAGGAAGTTGAACTTCGGCAGACCACTCTTGGTTCGGAACAACAAGCCGCCTTTGCCGCGTTCCATCAGCATCCGCTTCAACTTTTCCGTCAATGCCTTCGGCACAGGGATAGTGCGTTCCTTATACATCTTCGGCGTCCATCCGAACTTGTCGTTGTGCCGGACGCTGATCGTGTGATTCTCGAAGTCAACGCAACGATCAGTCACGTAGATCACTTCCTGTTCGCGCATCCCGGTCATAAGGAAGAACTCGAACAGCAGAAGTTCGTCCTTCTCGCACGCGGCGAAGAACTTGTCCAAGGTTTCCTGTTCGTAGATTTCTGGTTCTTCTTCCACGAACTTCGGCCAATCGTGCGGTTTCACCTTCGGCTTCACTTCATGGTGCTTGAGGAAGGACATCACGTTCGAGAACTTGTTCCAACAGCTACGCGAGGACTGTTTCTTGCGGTCACGCAGGAATGTGTGGAACTTCAGCATGTCAGTGCGACTGGTTTCCTTGATCGGCTTGTTGCCGATGCACTCGAAGAAGTAGCGCAGCGCGATGTCGTAGGCTTGGTAGGTTTTCTTCTTGCGGCCGTCCTTGATCTCAGCGAGATATTCGTCTATCGCCGCGTCCAGCATTAACGCCTTTGGCTGTTTCTTGGTCGGTTTCGGCGTCCATCCGCCTAATAGTTGGACTGACCTGTTGAGTCTGGCGCGTTCCGCATCCTTTAATGAAACTTCGCCGACCGTTTCCCATGTGGAACCGTAACGAAGGACGAAGACCGTCCCCGGTTCGTAGAATTTCTTGGTTGCCTTGCGGTATTTGCGAGTCCCTGATTCTCTGATGTAAAGGCTGACCTTCATCGGTATCTCCCGAAGGCTAATACCGAGAAAACAGCCCGGAGCTAGAATTCAAACGTAGCCGAATCCGTAGCCGAAAGGCCTTTTGCCTTTAAATCCTTTGGAATGAATACTGGCGGAGAGAGTGGGATTCGAACCCACGTTAGAGTTTCCCCTAAACACGCTTTCCAAGCGTGCGCCTTCAGCCACTCGGCCATCTCTCCGGATAGCGGCTGCCAGCGTGGAGCTTGCAACCAGGCTTTCCTTTCGATTCTATGGGGCAGAATGAGAAAACCGCAAGGCAGGATCACAAGTCAGCCCGCACAACTTCCTCCGGCTGACTCCCGACGACCGGCTTCTGATTACTCTTTCTTATCGTCCAGCTGTTGCGCCAGATAATTCTCGATCCCCATCTCGCTGATCGCATGCAATTGCGCTTCGAGATAATCGATGTGCTCTTCTTCGTCAACCAGCAGCTCTTCCAGCAATTCACGCGAACCGTTGTCCCCGGCGTTTACGCAGGTCTCGATTCCCGCATTCAGCCGTTTCACCGCGTCGTATTCCACCTGCAGATCGTTCTGCAGCTGCGCCTTCACATTCGGCCCGATATTGATCTTGAAATAGTCGGTCATGTTCGGCGTACCATCCAGCAGCAAAATCCGTTCCATCAGCTTTTCGGCGTGCGTCATCTCTTCGATCGACTCGCCGCGGGTATGCTTCGCCAACTTCTGGTAACCCCAGTTTTCGCACATCTCGGCATGCAGGAAGTATTGATTGATTGCCGTCAACTCCGCCTTCAACACCTGGTTGAGAACCGCTATGACTTTTGCATCACCTTTCACGTTCGCCTCGCTGACCAGCCGCACTATCAGTGACAACTTGAGGACGGCTGATGATTTCGCCCCAAAACTATAACACCTCAACAAGCGAATCTGTAACTGCGCTCCATGTAAATCCCGAATTCAGTCGTCATCCTGAGCGAAGCGAAGGACCTATGGATTTGGAGATTTTGGAGGGATAAATCCTGAAAAGGGACTACGAAATCTTTTCGGGTGTTGGCGCAGCCATGGAAGGAACTTCCCCACTCGCTTGATCGCTGGCAACCGCTTGCTCCGTAGCCGGAGCCGGCATCTGCCCATTCGACTTGGCAGCTTCCACCACGCGGTTATTCAGACAATACAACGCAAGCTCGAGCCGGTCTGCCACGCCCAGCTTGTCATACACCTTTCGCAGATAATTCTTCACCACCTGCTCAGTCGTTCCCACGCGCTGAGCGATTTCTTTGTTCTTCATCCCCTGCGTCACGCAGGCAACAATTAGTGACTCTTTCGGCGTCAGTTGAACCTTGGTCCGCGCATTCGGACCCCGTGTCCCGTGGGTCCGATACGCCTCGAGCACCCACTGCACGCCCCGCCGGTCCAGCCACGCTTCGCCTTTCGATACCGCCCGCAAGCACTCGACCAGCACTTCCGGCTCGATCTCGCGGGAAACAATTCCGTGCGCCCCGCGGCGGAACAGCTCTAGCGTGATTTCTTCCTGCGGCTCCGGCGTCACCACCACCAGCTTCAATCCAGGATTCTGCCGCAGCAAATCCGATACCGCATCCAGCGGATTCGGCGCCAACGCCGATTCAAACAGCATCACATCCGCCGAAAATTTTTGCGCCGCCGAAAACGCCTGCCCCAGCGTCTCCGCCTGCCCCACCACGCGTACATCATCTTCCACCGCAAAAATCTTGCGCAGTCCGGCGCGGAAAATCGCCTGCGTATCCGCCACTATTACGCGGATGAACTGGCCATTGCCTTCACCCACGCGCGGCATCTGCGGTTTTTCTTCCACCCGAACTGGACTGCTTGCCATCCGTTCCCTCTGCTAGTGACGATCGAAATGATACTCGTCGATGACTACGCCCACTCCATGCCGTCCGGCGTCTTCAAAATTGCGCACCACGCGGCCCTTGCAATCCAGCCGCACATCCGTTTCCGCTCCCACAATTTCCGCCGGCAACGAAATCGTGAAGTCCACCGTCGATCCCACCGGCATCTCCGCATCCACCACCTGGAACAACACTCCGTTCGCCGAGATGTTCTGGGTCTCCGTGTGCCGTTCTCCGCTCTTGGATTTCACTGAAATCGGCAGCTTGACCGGAAAGCGTATCGCACTTTGCATGTCCGAATACGCTTTTTTCGCCTTAGTCGCCGGCTTCGCATTCGCTTGCTCGGCAAGCGAAGCGTTCTCCTTCCACGGAAACGTGCCCGCCTTCGGCGACTCTGATTCGTGGTTCGACATTGCCCGCAGATTACACCCCCGTATCTGCATGGCAAAGTTACTGAAGTCATTGAACTGCTGTCGATAAGCCCTTGAAGGCCATGAACTTGCGGCGAAATTAGAGATTCCTTGGAGCACCCCAAAAACTCCTGCCAATTCCCCCGAAATCGCAGAAAAAATCCCATCGACGACGCCCGTCACTAACTCGACATCATCTCTCACCACCCCCTGTGACTCCCGGCACTGACCCTTCGGCATCCCCTGCACTTCAATAGACGACGACGCACACTCCGCCTGCCAGGAGACCATCATGACCACCGCCGTACTCGACAAGAAAGCCGACCTCGCCGGACCCGGAATCGGCGACTATCGCGAACTCGAAAAAATTCTTCCCAAGGACTATCGTTCAATCCTCAACCCGCGCGAAACCCAGCAAGCCCTCTTCCACGTCAAACGCTACATCGAAGACAATCTTTGCAAAGAACTCAATCTGCTGATGGTGGAAGTCCCGCTCATCGTCGACGTCGAAAGCGGCGTCAACGACATGCTCGACCGCGACGGCTCGCGCACTCCTATCCAGTTCCACATCTCCAACGACCGCGACCAGCACCCCATCAACGCCCAGATCGTGCAGGCCGCTACCAAGTGGAAACGAGTCGCGCTTGAGCAGTTCGGATGCACCGTCGGCGAAGGCCTCTGCACCGATATGCGCGCCGTCCGCAAAGACTATTTCCTCGATCACGACCACTCCGCTTACGTCGACCAGTGGGATTGGGAGCGCGTCATCATCCCCGAGCAGCGCAATCTCGACTTCCTCAAAGCCATCGTCAGCAAGATTTGGAAAGTTATCGTCGGCGCCGAGAAGTTCGCGCAATCTTTATTCCCCCAGCTCAACGATTCCCGTTATCCCAATCTTCCCGAAGAGCTCACCTTCCTGCACGCCGAAGAAATTCTCGACATGTATCCCGACCTGCCGCGCAAGCAGCGCGAGACCCAGGTGCTCCAGAAATATCCGGCCGTCTTTATTATTGGGATCGGCTGGCCTCTGAAAGACGGCTACCCGCACGAGATGCGCGCCGCCGACTACGATGACTGGGTCACCGACACCCACGATCAGACCGGGAAAGACACGCACGGCCTGAACGGCGACATTCTCGTCTGGAACCACGTCACCAAGCGCCGCCACGAACTCAGCTCGATGGGCATCCGCGTCACCGCCGAATCTTTAAGAAAGCAGTTGCAGATGTCGAATCAGCTCGACTTTATGAGCTTGCCCTATCACAAAGCGATCTTGAACGATGAAATTCCGCTTTCGATCGGCGGCGGCATCGGCCAATCTCGAACTCTCATGCTGCTGCTTCGCAAAGCTCATTTGGGCGAAGTCAGCGTCACCGTCTGGCCCAAGATCTTGAAGGAAATCTGCGCCAAACGGAACATCTTTGTGCTGGAGTAGCGGATTCAGCTGCTAGCGGGTGCCCCACCTAAGCCGCTTTCGCGGGCTGCCCCACCCTTCGCGCCTTTCGAAGGGTGGGAACTCCAAACCCAAAATCGAGAGGCGCGGCTTCAGCCGTGCCGATTCACCACCAACGTCACGCTAGGCGCCGACGCGGCGCAACCGCACTCGACCTCCGCGTGCCCCTGCCATCAGCCCAAGACATGCTTTACTTCGCGCGCTTTGCGGCCTTTCTTCGCGCCCTCTGCGGTTAAACTGTTTCACCAAGCGCGATCATTACCAACTCGCGTTCACCAATGCTTCACGCGCGGCGGGCGCCTCAAACCCCGCGCACGCCTGAATACTTTCCACCACCTCACTCTTCAACAACTCCCACGCCTCCCGATACTTTTCATACTTCGAACTCTTCAGCCTCGGATACAGCGCCACACTTCCCTGCCCCTGCACCTTTTCCGCCGGAATGATGTAAAACAAATCCTCCGGAATCAGGTACACCGCCACATAATCGAACACATCGCCTTCATACGGCCCTCGGCATCCGCGCACCGAGCACGAGTACCCGCCACGATCCACAAACATCGTCGACTTCACCTGCACCCGCGCGAAATGCCCTTCGTACTCCACCGCGAAATCGTATCTCGTCGTTTCACCCCACGGCTTGGTCACCGTCAATCCGTGTTCCGCTGCTCTTGTCATGAATCGTAACTCCGCCCACTCACCCCGCAGCTTGGGATGCTTGATCTTCATGCCTTCGTTTTCCATGGATGTCCTTATTTATAAGTTCGCAGAATAAAAACGCGACCCCATCCGGACCGCGCGCATTTCTCCCCATTTTCAGTATCCCACCAAGCCCTCGTTTCTCATCCCCTTCTCCTTCTAAAATTCTTCCACTCTTCCCATTTCGGGAACGCTCAACTTAATCAATCTCTGTCATCCTGAGAGGAGCGAAGTGATTCGCTCGCGAATCACTTCGCGTACTCATCCACCTTCTGCGCTGTCATCCGAGGCAGCAGACTTTCGCTCCGCCCACGCCTGCATCATTCTCCTCCGCTGTCATCCTGAGGAAGAGGAATCGTTCGCTGCGCGAACGACTCCCGACGAAGGATCTATGCATCTCGCATTCAACCGTATGCTGTCATTCTGAACGTCAGCGAAGAATCTATGCGAAACATTCGAATGGCTTCGGCCAACTCCGTCAACGTTCAACCATCACACTCTGTAACCCACCTCTGCTGTCATTCTGAGCGTAGCGAAGAATCTATGCATTCGCGCTTCTATTACGTTTACATTCTCACGAACCGCTCCAAGACGCTCTACACCGGAGTGACGAGTGATCTGGAAAAACGAGTCTTCGAGCACAAGAATGGGCGCACGCCCGGCTTTGCGTCTCGATACAACATCGATCGATTGGTCTACTTTGAACGCTTCGGAGATGTCGTAGCTGCCATCACACGCGAGAAACAAATCAAAGGACTGACGCGCCTAAAGAAGATGGCCCTCATCGTGTCGCTGAATCCGGATTGGAAGGATTTGAGCGAAGGCTGGTTCACCCGGCATCAGTATCAACCGCAAAATGCATAGATCCTTCCTCGGAGACCTCGCCAGCGAGGTCTACCTTCGTCAGGATGACAATTCACTAACATGGCGGCAGCCCGCCATTTTCATCCACCTTCTGCGCTGTCATCCGAGGCAGCAGACTTTCGCTCCGCC
>Ga0070741_10000446_pt1 | contig 151605 bp, 125 predicted proteins | sample Coa_R1_4_FD_66440 | JGI IMG/M metagenome (GOLD analysis project Ga0070741, IMG submission 66440) | Surface soil microbial communities from Centralia Pennsylvania, which are recovering from an underground coalmine fire - Coalmine... | ecosystem: Environmental > Terrestrial > Soil >... | reverse complement strand
CAGACTTCATGACCTCCTTGAGTTGCTGACGTTGTGCTTTGGTGAGCGGCTCGACGAACTTCGTGGGTCTTTTCATAGCCCGCTCATTTTATCTCAAAATTTATGCTTGGGTGCTTATGTGTTCACGTCGGGCCGGAAAGGAAAGCCGGAGAGAGGTACAAGCCTTCTCTCCGGCTTTCCTTGTATCCTTCCGATTAATGACTCAGTATCCACCGAAGATCGCGCGCATGATCTTGAAGAACACGTCGGTGTTCTCCTGCACGCCGGTGAAGAGCTGCCACGCATTGCCGCCGCTGCTGTAGACGGAGATAGGAATGTCCGAGGCCGTGTGAACTGCCTGCGTCTTTCCCGCGGCCTGCCCGCGCATGAAAAAGCCAGTCTGTTTATCCGCACGCGCATACGGATCATCGGCGTAACCCCTGCCGCGCAGTTCGGCCTTGATGTCGTCCGACAGCAGGCTGTCAACAATCGGCAGCGGCTTCTCAAGCCAGGTTTCAAAGCGGTCGCCGCTCGCGCCGTAGCCGACGAGCAGCTTCCCGTCAATGTCGAGCGTCTCGGGGTAACCGTCGGCGGCGATGATGTATTTCGGGAAGCCCGCGGCGTCATACACGCCGACCACCTTCTGGCGTTCGGGCTGCGTGGCGGGGTCGAGTGTCTGGCTGTCGGAAGGCGTATTCTTCAATTTGCTGATCCCGCCCGTCAGCGCGCCGATCAGTGAGAAGCCGGCACACTCGTGATCCGCTGTCACGATGATGAGCGTGTCATCGTTTTTATCTGCGAACCGGCGGGCCGCGGCGATGGCGTTGTCAAACTCGATGGTTTCGAGCAGCACGCGATCGGCGTCCATCGCGTGCGACTGCTTGTCAATGTGCGCGCCTTCGACCATCAGCACGAAGCCGGTCGGGTTTTTGCTGAGGATCCGCAACGCCGCCTCGGTCATCTCGTCAAGCATCGGCTGGTCGGGCGCGTGATAATCGTCAACGACAAACGATGCCGCGCCCGGCAGCAGTGTGTTGCGCCGTCTGGCCAGCTTGTCGAGCGCCACGTTCATATTGCCGTAGCCGAACAGGCCGAGCAGTTTGTCGGGGACGTTACCGCCGAGCGCGCCGTTGAGGGCGGAGGCGCTGTCAACATAGGTGAATCCGGCGCTCTTGAAATCCTGAAGCAGGTTGCGGTTGGGATCCTGCCTGCCCGCTGATGCGGCGGGCACTCCCCAGGCGGCAATCAGATCGGCGGGCAGGGCCGAGTAATCAGTGCCCGCGCTGCGGCTGGAGCCGAACTGCCCGGCGGGCAGGAACCAGCGGCGGCCACCACCCATCAGCACCGACAACCCGGAGCCGAAGCGCATCGTGTTGCCCGCGTCGCTTTCATCAAGGTACTGATCGCTGATGCCGGTGCCCGCGCCGCGGTTGGCCGTATGGACGGCGTTGGCGGCGGGCGTAGCGTCTTCAACGTCAGCCGTCGTCACGATGCCCGACACTTTGCCGTTCACACGGTGCAGGTATTCGGCCAGGTATTCGACGCGCGGGGCGAAGAAGGGGTTCGTGACACTGGCCGGAAAAACTCCTTCCTGATTATTGTTGCCGTGGCTGCCGGTCGTGTAACAGGACATCCCGGGCGCGGAATCGGTGATGATGCTGTTGAGCGAGTGAGTAGTCACGAGTCCCGTCCCGGGAAACTGATCCATCGCCAGATAGCCGTTGGGATGCCCTGCCGTCACGCCGTATTTGACCAGGCGCGCCGCGGTGCGATGGGCCGTGCCCATACCGTCGCCCAGCATGATGATGATGTTTTTGACCGGCTTCGGTCTTTTCTGTCTGCCGAGACTTGAAAACGGATTGATCGGCGCGGGGAAGGGGCTGATGATCTCGAACCGCGAAATCACCGTCACCGTCCCGGTCGCGTCGGTGAAGGTCGCGGTGATAGTGTGAAGGCCGGGCTGATAACTGAAGTAGCCGCGGAGATTGAACCCGCCGAAACCGGCGACCGTGATGCCGTCGGTCGGATTGGTATTCTGCGCGCCCGAAGTGAATGTCTGCATCACGCCGTCAATCGCCAGCGTGGCGGAGAAAGGCCCGGTGCCTTTCCCTTCGACGCGCAGGTCGAATTTCTGCCCGCTCAGAAAACGTGAGCCGTTGGGCGGCGTGACCGCCACGCTCGTGGGCAGCGCGAGCGCGGTAAGGCCCGTTCCAAAGACTGCCGCGAAAAGGCAGACGAACAGGGACTGACGAAACAAAGACCTCATGGGTTATTTCTCCTTTTTGTTTTTAGCCTGAATAACTGCTCCGTTTTTCTTTCGGTGTCTGGAATCCTGTCGGGCCGGGCGTGGGCGTCCTCCGGGGCCGTCCAGAATCAGGCGAATGAGTGAGACGTGACCTGACACATCGCCGGGGTCATCGTTCTGCCTGCCGACCCGGAGGATGCCGGTGACTTCAATGGCGCGCGGGATGAAATCAATCCTTCTGCCCTTCGCCGAACGCACGATCACGCGCACCGATTCAACTGGCAGATCGCCGCTGCCACCGCCACTTTCATCGCAGGCGACCGGGCGCGGACAGAGGTAAAACGCGCCTTCGGGCGGGTCTTCCATCTGCGCCATAAAGCCCGTCAGCCGCGCCCGCTTTCCGTCGAGACTCAGCAGCTTCACTGACGGCTTCAATTCACTGGTGGCAGGCTCGAAGAACTCACTGAACTCCAGCCGGGTGACTGGGGCAGTGGAAGGAGCGCGAGCTTTGCGTAAAGCCGCGCCGGGCGAGGCAGGAGAGGGTGATGACTGCGCCGATTGTGTGAGCAGCGCGAGGAGCAAAAGACCAGTCAGCATAAATGGCACTGAATCCTTCAACCGCGCAGACACTGCCGGAGCCCGCCGCGAGAGTGTTGAAATGTAGAGTTGGATTACTGTGTGGACGACAAACGCCTTTATAGCAGCCGGAAGTTAGATGTGAGTCAGGGGAGAATGAAATCGAAGTAAATCCTGCCGGGGTCAGAGAGACTGATGGTTTTCGCCGCGCCGAAAAAAAGCGGGAACGATGCGCGCATCGTTCCCGCCAGTCCAGGATGGTGTTGAGCGAAACAAGTATGATTTCAGAAGACCATTCGCACGCCGAGCTGCAACTGACGAGGCCCGCCGAAGCGCGCGGTCGAGGGCGCAAAGAGCGGCTGCCCCGCGGTCACGACCGGAGCCGCGGGCGTGCCGTAGACGCTGATGCTGTCGTTGGCAAAGTTTTTGTTGCTCGCCCGCGTGACGTTAAAGAACTCGGCGGTGAAATCCAGGTGGCGATGCTCACCCAGCCGGAACGCCTTGAGCAGGCGCAGGTCGAGGTCGAAAAATCCCGGCTGGCGCAGGCTGTTGCGCCCGGCCACGCGGCCCCCCGTCCCATTGAAGATGATCGCGCGGTCGTTGTCATCGTTGGCGTCGTTCTGCTGGTCGCTGCCGATGACCGGCGTGAAGGGAAAGGCCGAGCGCGCGAAGAGAATCCCGCTGACGGTGAAGCCCCAGGGCAGATCAACCAGGCTGCTCAAGTTGAAATTGTGGCGCACGTCCTGTTTCGACCAGGTGTTTTCGATGGAGAGGTCGAAGGGGTTGAGCGCCGTCTCGCGCGAGAAGTTGCGCTCGTTGGAATCGTCGTCGCGGTTGTAAGCGAGCGTGTAGTTCGCCTGGAGCTGAAAACGTCGGGACAGCCGCTTCGTCGCCGTCAGGACTGCCGCGTCGTAGCGCGAATGCGCCGACGATTCGTTAATCTCGATCTGCGCAAAGTTCGGGTTCGGGCGCGTCTTCGGGAAGACTGGCAGGCCCGTCGCATCAATCGTCGGGCGAAAGAGGTTGCGATCCAGACGGCGCTGCAAATTCCACGTCGAGTTGTGAACATAGCCGAGCGACACCACCAGGTCAGTGCCGAGACGCTGCTCAATCGTCGCCGCCGTCTGGAATGACCGCGGATTCCGGAAATTCGGCTCGAAGCCGAAGACCCGCTGGGCCGGAACTTTCAGGCCCGCCGGGAATGACGCGAGCGGGTTCGGGAATTGCACGAGGTTGAGGATCGCCGCGTCGGTTTTGCTGTCAACCGCCAGCGCGTTGGTGCCGTTGTCAGTGAAGACGCGCTGGAACAGGTTGGCCGGAGTGCGTGCGTCAAGGATGCCGGCAGAAAGACGAATAACGGTACTCGCCCGCCCGCGCACGTCCCAGGCGAGCGCGAGCCGCGGCTGCCATTGCGCCAGGTCGTTCGGGATGCGCGCCGATTGCGGGATGGCCGGGTTCGGGTTCGTCGGCTGCGGGTTCCACTGCCCCTCCCAGCGCAGCCCGGCGGTCAGCGTCAGATTGCGGCGCAACGCCACCTTGTCCTGTGCGAAGAAGGCCAGTTCCTGCTGGTGGCCGCGAAAAGTCAGCGCGTCCGCGTTGAGCGTCGAGACGGTCTGGCGGTAGCGGCTGATTTTGCGCGCGATGTAATTGGCGAGCGAGGTGAAATCGTAGCGCCCGAGGATGTTCGACTCGCGCTGCTGCGCCACGCGGTTGAGGTTGTAATCAAAGCCGAAGCGCAGCCGGTGCGCGCCGCCGGTCAGGCTGATGTTGTCGGCGAGTTCATAACGCGTTGATTCAAACAGACGCGGCCTGCCCGTATCGCCGCCAATCGTGCCGAAGCCGGTGATGACGATCTGCGGCAACAGCGCGTTCGGCGCCTCGTCGCGGAAGTCGGTGGCGATCTGCGCGCGAAATTCGTTGATGAAGCTCGGCGTGAAGACGGTCACCAGACCGACCTTGCCGCCGTGACTGTCGGTCGTGCGTTTGAAGTTGGCGGTCGCGGCCGAGTCGAGTTGCGGCGAATCGAAGTTGAAGTTTTCGCCGCGCAGTCGCGCGTAAGTGTATTGCACGTTGAGCGAGTTTTGCGGGCTGAGAGTGAAGTCGGTGCGCACGAAGACTGCCGTCGGATTGTTCGTCCCGTGCTGTTCGCCCTGGAGTGCCAGCAGGTCGGCGGGCACCGTTACGCCCGCGGCCTGCGGCTGGAACTGGACGACGAAGGGCACGCGCAGAAAATTCTGCTCCGCGCCGATGAAGAAGAAGGCGCGGTCTTTTTGCAGCGGGCCGCCGACGGAGCCGCCGAACTGGCTCTGCGCGTTGTCGAGCTTGCGGTCGAAGGCGTCTGCGGAAGTGAGATGCCTGTTCCGGTTGAAGTAGAACGCTTCGCCGTGCCACTCATTCGTGCCCGATTTCGTCACGACGTTGACGAAGCCCGCGCCGGTGCGCCCGACTTCGGCGCTCGCGCCGCTGCGCACGACCTGGAATTCGCGCACGGCGGTCTGCGGGAAGAAGAAGACCGATTCATTGCCGCCGCGCTGATTGCCCTGCACCGGGTCGTTGAAATCCGCCCCGTCAATCGCCACGTTCGAGTTGATCGAGCGCTGGCCGGAAATCACCAGTCCGAAGCGGTCGGATTCCTGCACGATGGCCGGTGAGAGCTGAACGAATTCGGTGAAGTTGCGCCCGCGAATCGGCAGGTCGGCGACCGAGCGCTGGATGATCGTCGAGCCGCTCGCGCCTTCTTCCGTATCCAGCGTGGCCGCGTCGGATGAGACCGTGACCTGTTCACTGACCGAAGCGACCTGCAAACCGAGGTCAATCGTCTCGGTCTGCCCCACCATCAGCCGCACGCCTTCGCGCCGCGCCGTCGCAAAGCCGCCGGCTTTGACTTCGACGGCGTACAGCCCGACCGGCATGACGCTGGCGATGAACCGCCCGCGCTCGTCGGTGCTGAGCGTGCGCGTGTAGCCGGTTTCGATGTTGCGCACTGTGACGGTGGCGCCGGCAACGACCTGCGCGCCGGGCGCGGAGACCACGCCTTCAAGGGCGGCGCTGCCGGATTCGGATTGGGCCAGCGCGATGACGCTGAAAAGGCAGAGTGCCAGCACAGGGCAGATGATTGGGCATAGCTTTCTGACACTCAGACGGAACAGGCGATTCAGTTCCCGTTGGTGATCGCAGTACATGGCCGCGGGCCTTCCTGGTGATTTACCGGATGTGATATTGCGGGTTTGGAGTGGCGTATGAACTTAAGCCTCGCTGAGCTTACCAGGAAGGAATTAAGTCTGAATCAGGCGGGGGTAAATTTCAGATTAAGTTTTGACGGCGAAGCCGGAGGTTGCATAAGCCGGCAATCTGCTGCTGCCCTGGCCGAAAAACAACGACGGCTACAGGACTGCCGCGGGGCTCGGCAGCAGAATACTGTTGATGACGTGAATCACGCCGTTATGACATTCGATATTCGGCTGAACGACCCACACTTTGTTGACCTGGACGCCGTCGCTGCTGCCCTCAATCATCAGGTCGGGGCCGTCGAGTGTTTCAAGGCAATCCACGAGGCCGAGGTCTGACGTCCGCAGCCTGACGGGGGCGATGTGATATTTAACCAGCGCCGCCAGCGTGGCCTTGTCTCCGATCAGATCCTCCAGGATCTCCTTCGACAGCTCTGTAAAGGCCGCATCGGTCGGCGCGAAAACGGTGAACTCGTCCTCGTCTCTGAGGATTTCGTCCATCCCTATCGCCTCCAGCGCGACGACGAAGGTTCTGGAATGAATGTCTTCCAGGGTATGAAGGATATTTTTCATGCGTCACTCTCCTGCGCTATGACAACCGTTGCCGGCAAGGTTAGCTGAGGCAGGTTAAGTCGGATTCAGACGACTGTGAAATAAGCGTTAAATAAGCCCGGCCCGATTTCACCGAACAGGATTTTATCCCCGGCCTTGTACGTCACGCCGGTGAGTGGGTCGCGCACGTCAACTGTCAGAATGCCGTCGCGCTGCGCGAGCGTCGGCAGCGTGGAGAAGACGAGGTTCTTCTGGATCTGACGGAAGCCTTCGTAATCGAGGAAGAAGAACGTCCGGTCTTTGATTATGGGGCCGCCGAGCGTGAGGCCGAACTGGTTGCGAATGAGCGGCGGTTTGACGCCGCCCGCGGGTTTGAAAAAGCCGACGGCATTGAGCACCGTGTTGCGGTGAAACTCCCACAGGTTGCCGTGAAACTGATTCGTGCCGCTGCGGTACGAAGCGTTGATGACGGCGCCGCCGCTGCGCCCGAATTCGGCGCTGTAGGTGTTGGTCTGCACCTTGAATTCGGCGATGGCGTCGGGCGAGGCCTGCACGACCTGGCTCGAAAAGCTCTGATTGCTTGTGCCGTAAGCGTTGTTGTCGACGCCGTCGAGCAGGAAATTATTGAAGGTGTTGCGCAGCCCGTTGACGTTGAATGAAGCCTCGCGGCCCGCGGTCGTGATGCCGTTCTGTGATGATTCGCGGACGCCGGGGGCGAGCAATGCGAGGTTGGCATAAGAGCGCCCGTTCAAGGGCAGGTTGACGATCTGCTGGCGCTGGACGACCTGACCACGCACGCTCGAATCGGTTTCGAGTAGTTGGGCCGCATCAGTGATGACAACGCTTTCGCTGACTGCGCCGGGCTGCATTGCCAGGTCTACGCGCTGCCGGGCATTGACGACGACTTCGACTTTTTCCGCCACCGCCGTGGAGAAGCCCTGCAACTCGGCGCTCACGCGGTAAGTGCCGATCCTGACGTTGGGGAAGAGGTAATCCCCGTTGCCGTCGGTCTGCGCCGTGGCGGTAATGCCGGTCGCGACGTTTTTGAGCGTGACGGTGGCGCCGGGCAGCGCGAGGCCCGCCGCATCGCGGATCGTGCCGAGGACGGTCGCGGAATCGAACTGGGCGTAAACGGGCGTGACCCCGGCCAGGACGAACAGAAAACAGAGGACGGTGTTGCGACACAGGGACCCGACGCAACGCATTAGTTGATCGCTTCGCATGATAAACGTTTCCTCTCTGTAATTGTCAGATCAGATGGGTCCGGGGCCCCTGAAAGGAGCTGGGAAAGAGGGGCCCCGGGTTCTGATCACGATGGCTTGCTTTGACGATGAGCATAGCCGAGAACATTTAAGTCCGGTTCAGGGGAGCTTCAAATCAATCTCAGACCGGCCTGAAATCCGGGTTAAGTGTTCAATCCGGCCCGCGGCGTCGGGTATGATAAGCAACCGGAACATCATTGTCAGGTAAGGCGTAATCATTGACGCAACACCAGAGGTTTTCCCGATCCGGGGAGGCACGAGCAATGGCAAGGGATAATTATTTACAGGATGATGACTCGGGCGGCAATGTGTCGGGGGCAATGGGGCTCAGTGAACATACCCTGACGCGCGTGATGGCCGGCGATGCGGAAAGCGTCAGGCAGCGGCTGATTGTGGCTCTCGAAGAGATGGGCTGGCGCGTCCTCAACGAAAACCCACTACGCGCAAAGCACGGCGCGCGCGGCGGGGCCGAGTATTACATGTCGGCCAATGCGCTCGAATACCCCACGACGCTCGACATCGGTTTCAAGCAGCAGGGGCATGGCGCGACGCGCGTCACTTTTGATTACTGCGTCGTGCATGGCTACTTCACCAAAGGCGACCGGCAGACGCTGACGCGCGAAGCCGAAGCGATCATGGCCCTGGCCGCGCTGCGTGCCACGCAGTCGAACTGCGCCGTCTGCGGGGCCGAGACCGGCAACGACTCGCGTTTCTGTCGCAAATGTGGCGCGCCCGCCGCCGCCGCCGAGCCCGCCGAGCTTGAAGTCCTGCGGCTGACGGCGGGCACCCGCGCCGGTTATCAGTGGAGCGTCATCGGGGCGATTATGCTGGCCGTGGCCTTCGCGCTGACGGTGATCGCGATCTTTGTGGATCAGCCGAAGGCCGTCAAAGTGCTGACGATCATCGGGCTGATCAACGGGCTCCTGGGATGGTGGTCATTGCTGGCCGGGTTGCGGAGGAGTCATCTCACACTCAACCCGCCGGGGCAGAGGGAGGAGCAGGGGAGATACGTGGCCAGACATCGCGTGCCCGTGACGCCGCGGACCAATGAATTGCCGGAAGCCCCGGCTGAAGCGCCCGAGCGTCTCTCCATCACCGAAGGCACGACCGATCTGCTCGCATCCCAGCCTGAACGCGAGCCGGTCCCGGCTTCCCGCCGCCAGAAGATCAAACCTGAGTGAATTCTTCAGGCGGCAACTGGCTCAGGTACCAGCGCGCCGCCTCCGCTTCGGTGAGTCGCGCGCCGGCTTCGGCACATTCCATGCTGCAATAAACTTTCCAGTCGCGGCCGATCACGCCGTCTTCGAGCGTCACGTATTCCGCGCAGTAAGCGCATTCGTGTTCATCACGTCTTGCCATTTTTCACCTCCCTGATAGATGCCGCTGACAGGGTAATCCCCGGATGTTCGGGCCGGATTATGCAAAGGTCAGGCGAGCGTTAATTCCCTGATAAGAAGAGATCAGGTTGCACAGGCGTGTGGAAATCCGGGCGCGGGAAAGAAAAAGGCCGGCGACGAATCTGGTTATGTACCCGCCGGGCCGGCTCTGTTTCGTCTTTAGAATGAACTGACCTCGCTTCAACCCACCTGATCTCTGAGGCCCAGCACTTCGGCCTGAAGCTTCGGGATCAGGGTAAAGCTCTGCGTCCCGGCCTGCGCGGCGGCGGCGCGCGCGACGTGCCAGTGGCACAGGCCGAGTTTCGTGACCGCCCGCAGGAACCGCCGGCGGGCGCTGAAGAGCTGGTTGTTGCCCATGGCGGAAGTCAGCCACGACCAGCGCCCGATGACCGAGCTGGCGATCTTCAACTGATCTTCGGTAATCAGACCGCGACCGACTTCCCGGGCCAGCATCTCCCTGAGGATGCGCCCTTCGCGCCGCGCTAGGTAGATCGCCGTCCCCACGAACACATGGAAGAGCGGGACCAGCACCACGAAATACATCAACAGAAAAATCCGCCCGTTGATTGACGCAATCCCATTCCACAAGGCGTGCAGCATCATCGCCGCGACGTAACCGACTATCGGCATCGCCACGCGGAGGGCTTTCTTGTGAGTCTCGCGCGCGATCCCGCACCCGATGCCGGTCATCCCGGTGAACAGCACGTGGGCGAAAGGCGAAAGCACGCCGCGCACGAAGAAAGTTCCCACCAGCCCGGCCAGCCCGTTCTCATTCAGACTGCGCCCGTAATAGCTCACGTTTTCCACGGTCGCAAAACCCAGCGCCACCACGCCCGCATAGACGATCCCGTCAACCACGCTGTCGAATTCCCTGCGGAAGGCGAGCGCGATCAGCAGCACGCCCAGGCCCTTTGTCCCTTCCTCAATGATCGGGGCGGAAATGACTGCCGCCAGATTCTCGCTGGTGATCACGCCGAAGATGGAATTGATGATTGATGAAATCAGGATCGCCACCAGCCCGCCCCAGGCGAACGCCGACGCCAGCAGCCACGCCGGCTCCGGGTCATAACGATCAAGCCACAGCAGGATCATCAGGTAGAAGACCGCCGGAATGAACGCCACTATCCCGCTGACGAGCGCCGTGACCGGCCCCAGTTCGACGACGGTCAATCCCACAATGATCAGCCCGATCACCGCCGCGATCATTAACGCGAGCCCGATCCCCAGCGATCTGGCGGCCTTCCCCTGATCCCGGTCAGGGTTATACAGGCCGAGGTTATCGGCCGTGCCGCGCGCCCATTGCACCTGCGGCGGCGCGGCAGCGGCAGGGGGCGGAGCGAACGCCGGCGGTGGCGGCGCCTCAATACGCGCCGCCTGATAAGGCGGGGCCGGAACTGTCTCTTCGATGACCGCCTGCAACTGCGGCCCCGGCCAGCCGAGTTCAATAACGTCGCCCGATTTCAGCCGCGCCTGCGCGACGCGAACCTGATTGACGTAAGTCCCGTTGGTACTCTGCTGATCCACGAGGTAAAACCCGTCCGGTCTGGCGAGGATCATCGCGTGGCGACCGGAGACGATGATCTCGTCCTGACCGGCGAAACGCAACGCGCAGTCTTCGCCGCGCCCGAGCAGCATCCATTCCTGCTCAAGCTCGTATTCACGTCCCGCGAAGGAACCTCTCAGCCCGATCAGTCGCAGTTTCATCATCTCTTCGTCAGATCGTTCAGATTTGCAGCCGGCTGATTCCGGCCGGCAAATGCAACGCGTCGAAAAGCCGCTACAGCACCTCACGGCGCAACTCCGGGAATACTTTGGACACTTTGCCGAGCAGGTATTCGCCGTAAGTCCCTCTGAAGTTGTGAACGCTCGCCCGATCCCAGCGCTCTTCCCTGTCATCACGCACCGCCCCTGCTTCGCTCAGTTCAATCGGCTTCACTTCGGCATTGAAGTTCGGGTCAAAGAAGAAGGGGAATGAGAGCCGGTGCCGCCCAAGGCTCATGGCTCTCGCCCGGTGCGGCGTGGATTTATAGAGCCCGCCCGTCATCCGATCCAGCATATCCCCGATGTTGCAGACTAACGAGCCGGGAATCGGGGGCGCGGCGACCCAGCCCGATTTTGATTTCACCTCCAGGCCGCCCGCGTCGTCCTGCCTGAGGATCGTCAGCAGACCGTAATCAGTATGCTCACCGACGCCCCATCTGTTTTCTTCTGCCGCTGGCGATGTGTCAGGCGGATAGTTGAAGATGCGGAACAGGATCAGCGGGTCGGAGGTGTAGCGGTCGGCAAAGTAGCTCTCTTCCAGTCCAAGGCTCAGTGCAATGCCGGCCATTAGCGCGTGTCCGAGCCGCGTCATTGCTTCCATATAATCAAGCACCGTCTCGCGGAACAGCGGAATGGCTGGCGGGAAAAGATTGGGGCCGTGCATCGGGACGCCGGCTTTCACCAGCGGATGACCCTGCCCAAGTTCAGCGCCAAAGTAGATGCCTTCCTTCAGATCAGGTCTGCCCGAAGTCAGTTCGTCGCCGACCGGAAAGTAACCCCGCCACGCCCTGCCCCCTCTGGCCATGCCGATTTCAAGCTTCGTCTGAAGATCCTGCGCGAAGAAACGGCGGCTGAGATTTTCCAGTCGTTGCTGAAGCTCTTCATCCACGCCGTGACCGACGATGTAGAAGAAACCCCATTCACGGCACGCTTGTCCGATCTGCGCGGCCACTCGCTCGCGTTCGGCAGCGCCTGACATCAGCGGGCGGATGTCTATGACGGGGAGATGTGAAGAACAGTCAGCCATCATTTACAATTTCTTCGTCCCTTGTTCTGTCACGGCAACCCGGATTGTGGAAATGCAGACATCAGTTGTCAACAGATCAGACCCTGCGGATGTAACAGTTCTTCCACGATTCGCCGATGAAAGTGATAGAATCCCGCTATGCCGGCAAGGGACAGTTATCACGATCAGGTCAGAAATGCGCTCAATAAAGACGGCTGGCGCATCACCCATGATCCTTTGACGATCAGATACAAGGGCTTGATGGTGTTCGTTGATCTCGGCGCGGAAAAGGTGGAAAAGGACGAATCCGGGGAACAACGCATCGCTGTTGAAATCAAAGTGCTGGGTGCCCACTCACCAGTGAGTTCGAGAAAGCCGTCGGCCAATACAACCTGTATCGCTTTTTGCTGAAGCGTAAAGTCAGGGATGATGAAATTTTTCTGGCCCTGCCGCAGGAAGCTTACCAAAGCCTTCAGGAGATTCCCGCGTTGATTGAATTCATCGCGGATCAGCAGATCGGCCTGCTGATCTTTGACGCCGAAAGGGAGGAGATTCTGCAATGGATCAGGTAGAGAAACTCAATTCATATCGCCGCGCCCTGCAACAGGTCATCGAAAAGCATGCCCGGATGCCTGCCGAACCATCAGATTCAGAAGCCATCGCCGTCTGCGATCCGGCAAGCGACAACTACCTGCTGCTGGACGTCGGCTGGGAGGCGGACGGCCGCGTGCATTACGTGATCATTCACCTGAGGTTGAAGGATGGGAAGGCGCTGATTGAAAAAGACGGTATCGAATACGGTGTCGCTCAGGATCTGATTGAAGCTGGCATTCCGGCCGAAGACATCATCACCGCCTGGCGGCGTTCACCGAAATCAACAGTCAAAGAACCCGCTGCCGCCTGAAGCCGGCTCGGATCACACCTGCTTCCTGTATTTTTTCCACCAATCCGGCTCACCGACTGCTGGCTGGATCGTTTGTGTCGCTTCGTCAGCTATATATGATTCAATAATCTTTATCGTCACCTCATCACCCGGCTGTAAATCAACGAGGCCATTAAGCCAATCCAGATGCACATCAGCATGGTTACTGCCTCCGACATGCAAAAACAATCTTTCTCCTGATTCCGTATGTCTGCTGTTAACCCAGGTGACTATGGCGGTGAGAACGCCTGAATCGTCAACGCTGGCGGTGCAGGCCTTATTCCCATTGATGAATATTTCAAAACAGATCATCTCTGATTTCGGGTCGTTAACCGGGCGAGGTTCTGAACTCACAGAGGACAGCGACTGCTGCGCTACTTGACTCCCCGCCATTGCGCCTCCATCTGCCTGCTCACCGTCCGCGTGTTGTATTTGCGCAGGTACTCCTGATGCTGCGGGTTGTTCGGATAACTCTCGCCCGGAGCGGGCGGGTAGCTCTTCATCCCGTGGAAGGGCAGTTCGCCAATCGTTTCGGGCCGCGCCGAATTCAAATCCATATCCTTGCCGAAGCCGTCGGCGTAAACCAGGAAATCGCGCTTCCACCCCTTGGAGAGCGGCGGCAGCTTCCGCGCGTCGAAATCAACCTGAAGTTCGTCGCCGTTGCGCGTGACGACGTACCTATCTTCGGGCGCGAGCAGCAGTTCGCGCACGTCGCCAAAGCGCGTGTAGTTGCCGAGGTGCGCTTTCCACGGCGCGGTCGGCTCAATCGTGCGGTAATCGTAAATGAGCGGAAGGCGCCCGTCCGGCGAATACTCGCGCGGGAAGCCGCGCCAGCGCAGGTCGGCCCGCATCGGCTCAAGCGTCGTCACCTTCACGGGCGCGTCGCCGTCAGACGCGTCAACGAGGATCTGATCCCAGTAAATCCGCATGCTCGTCACGATCCGCACGCGCGCGTCGTCGCAGAGGAATTTGCCCGTCAGGTCAACCGTCATCGTCTTCGGGAGCCCGGCCGGGAAGCCCGTCGAATCAATCACCGTCTGCCATTCGCCACTGGCGTTCTTCACCTGAAGGTAGGGCGGAATGATCTCGACGCCCGCCTGCGAAGCGGCGAGGCTCGCGGTCGAGTCGGCGTAATCAATCCAGGCGTGCAGCAGCAGCACAGTCTGCTTTGCCCGCAACGCCTCTTTGCCGAGGTCGAGTTCAATCGTATGCTCTTTTGCGTAGCCCTTGAACGGCAGCTTCTCGAAATCTTCCGGGTAGCGGCGGTCAATCTGCGCGACGAGCGGCAGGATGTCTCTGCCCTTGTCGTCAACGGCGCTCGCGGGCGGCTTCGGCGATCTGACCGACCAGATTTTGAAGGGCGTATACGGCGGCCCCGGCATCAGCTTTTCGTTCGGGTAGATGTCCGTTTCCGCCGGGTGGTCCACCGCGAGCAGCTTCACGGCGTCGAAGAAGATCACCTCCTCAAGCTGATTGTTCATCCGCAGCGAATAGACCCCGTCGCGCGGCCTGAGCTGTTCGCCGGTCACGCGCACGTACTCATCGGTGTCGGGGATGCTCCACGTGTTGCCCGGCTCGCGCGCGCCGATGGCACAGCCGCCGAGGAAGTCCGTCACGAAGGCGTATTCGCTGCCATTCCAGGCGTAGAGCAGCGGGCACGACGTGCCCTTGCGGTCAAGCTCTTCGATGTTTTCGGGCGCCGAGGTTTTGACCGTCAGCTCGGATTGCACAATGCCCGCGGGCCAGAGCAGCTTGAGCGCATCAACCTGCGTGCGGTAGCCGAGGCCGAAGACGAGCGAGGCGGGCGCGGGCGCGGGCGATGAGGCGTAGAGTTCAAGCTTCTGGCTCAGGCTGCCGCTACGGATTTCGGCCTTCGTGCCGACGCCGCTGCGGTTGCTCGATTTGCCCGCGAGATTGACGGCGACGTAGTTTTTACTCGCACCTTCGTTGCGAAGAACAATCAGTGAGCCTTTATCATTGATGGTTAGCAGATCAACCGTGCCATTTGCATCAAGGTCACCAGAAGAAAAAGCGCGTAAGTCTGCTGTCTTCAAGTCAGAGCGAAAGATATTCGAAATTGTATTGGAGCCAGAAACACTCCATAGGTAAGAATCTCTTGGCCCGCTCCTTCCAAGAGAATGCTTTTCAAGCAAACGATCTCGTGTCACCAAAAGCACATCAAGCAACCCATCATTGTCGTAATCGACAAACTGTGCCGCGACACCGTTTGTCGTAAAATTTCCTGGAATCCAGCTATTGAACACCGCTTGCCCCTGACTCAGATAGAACTCATCAGGCGTACCTATGTGAGCAATAAAGAAGTCTGTAAATCCATCCTTGTTGAAATCTCCTGCTGCGACCGAAAGTGACTTACCAGAATCATTGATCTGTACCTGTCTGGCCACCTCCTTGAACGACCCGTCGCGCTGATTGGCGAAAAGCTGTACGGGCGCGTTGTAGTTCACCACTAAGAAATCAATGTCGCGGTGATTGTCGAAATCGGTGCAGACGACGGCAGTGGTTTTGTTCGCGCCGCCGCTCAGTCCGGCTTTGTCGGTGATGTCGGTGAAAGTGACGTTGCCGTCCTTGATGCCGTTGTTGCGGAGAAGTTTATTCGGCGTGCCCGCGAAATCATCGGGGAAGGTCGCCGCGTCACCGCCCGGCCATTTCGTCAGGTCGGCGAAGTTGCCGATGAATATATCGAGATCGCCGTCGTGATCGACGTCAACAAATGCTGCGGTCATCGCCCACGAGTTGTAATTCGCGGGCAATCCGACTTTCGCTGTCACGTCAGTGAATGAACCGTCGCCGTTGTTGCGCCAGAGCGCGAGCGTGTTGTAACCGAAAATCAGAATGTCCTGTTTGCCGTCGTTGTCGTAATCGCCGAAGACTGCGCCGCTCACCGGGCCATTGACAGTGATCTTTGTTTTCTCGGTCACGTCAGAAAATTTGCCGCCGTCGTTGTGCAGCAGTTTTGCGAAGGGCTTGCCGTCCGCGTCAATACCAGCGGCAAAAATATCGAGCTTGTTGTCGCCGTCGTAATCAGGTAACCCAATAGTCGCGCTGAATGGATTCACCAGCTCACGCTTCGTCGCCTCATTCTCGAACTCGGCCTTTGTCACCTTGCGGCCCAGCACCGAGGCGAGCGGCTTGTTGCCGAAGCTCACCTTGAGGTTCATCGCCGCGGTCGCGTCAACGAACTTCACGGCGGACGGTTCCTTTGAAACCAGTTCGGCTTCCGCGCCCGTGCTGACGACGCCTTCGGCATAGCGGCCCTGCTCGCCGTAGGTCGGGCCGAGCGAGGTCGCGTAGCCGGAATTCTGCAGCTGCTGGAAGAGCGTCAGGTACTTCTGCCCTTCCGCCGTCCTGCCCGCCCGGTTGTAGGCGGTCGCCAGATTGTAGGCCGCGGTCTTGTTGTAGGGTTCGGATTCGAGGGCTTGGCTCAGCACTTTCACCGCCTGATCGAACTGGCGGTTCTGCATGTAAATCTGGCCGATCTGAAGGTTGGCGTAGGCGTCCTTCGGGTCAATCGCCAGTACCTTGTTGAATTCGGCGACGGCCTCGTCGTACTGCTTCTCGCCGCGCAGTATGAGGCCGAGGATGTAATGCGCGTGCGGGCTCTCGGGCATCAGTCTGATCGCGGCGCGCGCGGCGGCGGCGGCGGTCGGGATGTCGCGCAGGAAGTAACTCGCAATCGCCAGGTTGATCTGGCCGATGGCGAAGTTCGGGTCGCGGGCGAGGGCCTGCTTGAATTCTTTCGCGGCCTCTTCGTGCTTGTACTGCTCCAGGTAGGCGACGCCGATATTGTTGAAGCGGTAGAGTACCTCGCGCTCGATCCTCGGGTCAGGCTTGCCGGTCTGCGCGCCCCGCACAGTGCGGAGATGACCGGTTACGACAAAAGTCGTGATGACAACGACACACAACAGGGCAATCAGGTATTTCGGTTTCATGGCTGATCTCGGAATATGATTCGGGTTCGTCGAAGCAGTAATGGAACGCGGATCTGACGGGCGAGACGGATTCAAGCGGATACCGACGTGGATCTGCCGCATCCGTCCGGCCCGTGTTCCGTTTATTCTTTCACTCGCTCAATCTCCGCCCCCACCGCGCGCAGCTTCTCTTCAATCTTCTCGTAGCCTCGATCAATGTGGTAGACGCGGTCAATCCAGGTCTCGCCTTCGGCCGCGAGGCCCGCGAGCACGAGCGAGGCCGAGGCGCGCAGATCGGAAGCGATCAGCCTCGCTCCCGTGAGCTGCGTCGGGCCCTGGACATCCACGCTGTTGCCACGGACGCGCAGTCTGGCGCCGAGGCGCTGCAACTCGCTGGCGTGCATAAATCGGTTCTCGAAGATCGTCTCCGTAATCGTCGCCCTGCCTTCGGCCTGAGTCATGAGCGTCATGTATTGCGCCTGCATGTCGGTCGGGAAGCCGGGGTAAACTTCGGTGGTGACGTCGGCGGCGCGCAGCTTATCTGAGGCCCTGACGTGGAGCGTGCCGGGGGCGGTCTGTTCGATCACGACCCCGACGGCGCGCAGCTTGTCAATCACGGCCCGCAAGTGGTCGGGCTCGCAATCGGTGATCTCAAGCTCGCCGCGAGTGACTGCCGCGGCGACGATCATCGTGCCGCATTCGATGCGGTCGGGGATGATTTTGTGCATCGCGCCGCCGAGCGCGTCAACCCCGGCGATGGTGATGGTCGGCGTGCCCGCGCCTTCGATCTTTGCGCCCATTTTGTTGAGCAGGTTCGCGAGGTCGGTGATTTCGGGCTCGCAGGCGGCGTTGGAAATCTGCGTCGCGCCGTCGGCGAGCGCCGCGGCCATCATTACGTTTTCGGTCCCCGTCACGGTCACGGTCTCAAAATGGATGTCGGCGCCACGCAATTTGTCGGCCTTCGCGTGGACCATGCCTTTGGCCATCTCGACGCGCGCGCCCATTTTTTCGAGCGCCATCAGGTGCAGGTCTATCGGGCGCTGCCCGATGGCGCAGCCGCCGGGCATGCTCACGCGGGCTTCGCCGCAGCGGGCCACGAGCGGGCCGAGCGCCAGCACCGAGGCGCGCATCGTCTTGACCAGTTCGTAAGGCGCTTCACAGTTTTCGACCGTGCTGGCATTGACCTGATGCGTCCGCAACCCGGGGACCAGCACCGTGCAGCCAAGGTCTTCGAGCAGCCGCCGCATCGTGATCAGGTCGCGCACGTAGGGCACGTTGTGCAACGTGACCGGTTCCGCGGTCAATAAGGTCGCCGCCAGACACGGCAGCGCCGAATTCTTGGCCCCGCTGATGGCGACGCTGCCGCTCAGTCTCTTCCCGCCGGTGATTCTGAATTGGTCCATAAAATCACACCCGTTCCGCTTCGTTCTTCCTTCCGGAATGTAGTGATCCTCGCACAACTCCCGGTGAAATTAAAATCAACGCGCCGGCTTGCGCGGTGTTGTCATCAGGCGATTACCTCTGTCAGAATCAGCGCCGCCTGGTTCTCCCTCTCAGCCGATGATTACCTCGCTGAAGTAAAAACAGAAAAATCAGTCAGCTGTCAACTCCCCGAAATGACAGATGAAACCATGAGAATTGCCGGGAATAAACAGGGGAGAGATGAGCATAGACGATGAGAATTCTGCTGGCCGATGATCACACGCTGGTGCGCGCCGGGATTCGCGCCCTGCTGCAAAATTTCGACGGCGTGGAAGTGATCGCCGAGTCGGATGACGGGCGCGCGGCCATGCACCTGATCAAAGAGTACCTGCCCGATGTCGCACTGGTTGACATCGGGATGCCGGGCCTGAACGGGATCGAGATCACGGCGCGCGTGGCGAAAGAGTGCCCGCAGGTGCGCGTCCTGATCCTTTCGATGCACGCAAGCGAGGAGTACGTGCTGCAGGCGTTGCGCGCGGGGGCGGCGGGCTATCTGGTCAAGGGCGCTGACACCTCTGAACTGGAACTCGCGCTCCGGGCCATCACCCGGGGCGAAGCCTGGCTCAGCCCCGCCGTCTCAAAACATCTCGTCACTGATTACGTCAACCGGGTCGGCGCTGAAACCAGTGCGCTCGAACTGCTGACGCCACGCCAGCGCGAAATCCTCCAACTGTTCGCGGAAGGCCATTCCACCAAAGAGATCGCCCACCTGCTCAAAATCAGCATCAAGACGGTGGAAACTCACCGGGCCAACCTGATGGAACGCCTCGATATTCACGACCTGGCCGGCCTGACCCGGTACGCCATCCGGGCCGGGATCGTGACATCCGAAACGTAGCGGGGCGTTGCGGCGTGAGCTTTATTCTCCGCCTGCAGCATTGCGGCAGGATCACGTCCTGCACCCGGGCCCGTTCTCTGGATGATCTGCTCTCAGGTATTTCCCCTGTCACTCTCAGGTTTTCCCCGATGGCGGAAACCGAGTCTTACCGGTAAGGTTTATTCAACTAGTGGCGCTGTCCTGAGGGCAGCCTGTGCGCTGTCTCCTTCATCGGATGCAGCCTGTGCAGGCTGCCCTCGTTTATTAATAGCAACAGTGCTGCTGAAAGCCCCCTGCGGCTCCGTTCATCCGGATACCTCAGTCCGTGTCGCTATGCATCGAAAGCCCCTGTCAGATTAATCCCAGGCTGGATGATGTATTGGAAGGAGAATCACATGACACAGGAACCTGCGACTTTACCTCTCCGAATCCTGCTGGTGGATGATAGTGCCGATTTCCTCAACTCGGTCGGCGAATTTCTTTCCTTCGAGCCCTGGCTGGAAATTGTGGGCCGGGCAAAGTCGGGGCGTGAGGCGGTCGCCCGTTCGCTGGAGCTGTGGCCCGATCTGGTTCTGATGGACATCTCGATGCCGGAGATGACCGGGCTCGAGGCCACGCGCCTGATCAGGTCTTACCCCGCGGCGCCGCGGATCGTCGTTATGACCCTGAGCAATGACCCGCTGCTGGCCCAGGCGGCAGGTGAGGCCGGAGCCGACGGCTTTGTCAGGAAAACGGATCTGGAAACCCGGCTGCTGCCATTGATTCGCCGGCTCTTCAACCTTCCTGAAGAGATCGAATCGCATTGCGCTGATCGGGCGAAGCTCCCTTTGACAGTGCCCACATACTGAGGAGTAACCTTTGCCATCGGCCTTCCCGGGATCAGGAAGTTGTTCCTGAGAGGCTGGCGATCCGGCCCATTACTTCAGCCACCATCTCCCTGGCGCGCGCTTCCGTTGCCGCTTCCGCCACGACGCGCAGGATCGGTTCGGTGTTCGAGCCGCGCACGTGAAACCATTCCTGACCTGAAACAACCTTGACGCCGTCGCGCAAATCCATCTCGCGGTCCGCATACTCGCGGCGGATCAGCTTCAGCACCTCAGTGATTTTGTCCGAAGGGCATTCCAGTTTCTCCTTCACCATCCGGTAGCGCGGGAAGTCTGAGAGGATTTCCGAGACCGAGCGCCCCGTTTCCGCGAGCAGGTGCAGGATGAGCGCCATCCCGACGTGGCTGTCGCGGCAGAAGTTGACGCGCGGATAGATCACGCCCCCATTGCCTTCGCCGCCGATCACGGCATTGACTGCCTGCATCTTCTCAGTCACGTTCGCCTCGCCGATCTTCGTGCGGTGCAACTCGCACCCGAATGATGCGACTACGCCGTCCAGCGCATGCGTCGTCGAAAGGTTGGCGACAACTGGCCCGGGCTCTTTGCCAAGGACGTAGCGCGTGGCCAGCACGAGCGTGTAATCTTCGCCGATGGGTTCGCCCTGATCCGACACGACTGCCAGCCGGTCGGCGTCCATATCCTGCGCGAAGCCGACATCCGCGCCGCTCTCCCTGACCAGCCGGCACAGGTCAGTCAGGTTTTCCGCCACCGGTTCAGCCGGGCGCGGGAATGAGCCGTCGGGCGTGGTGTTGATCGTTACAACTTCGGCGCCTAAGGCCTCAAGCAGCCGCGGCGCAATGATCGAGCCCGCGCCGTTGCACGAATCGAGCGCGACTTTCAATTTACGCACGCCCTCAGGCAGCCTGCCGGTCGCATCAATGATCGCCTTGATGTGGGCATCGAGCGCCCCTGTCAAAGCCTCAACGCTGCGCATCTCCACCCCGGCGACTTTCGTGTAATCGCCCTGGTGATAAATATCAAGCAGCTCCCGCGCCTGCCCCGCGCTCAGAAACAACCCTTCGGCCCCGACGAACTTGAGCGCGTTCCATTCAGCCGGGTTGTGGCTGGCGGTAATCGCGATGCCGCCCTGAGCGCGCCGCTGCCTCACGATCAGCTGCACGGTCGGCACCGGGCAGACATCGAGATCAATCACGCGACAGCCGCTTGAGAGCAGACCGGCAATCACCGCCTGCCTCACCATCTCGCCCGAAGTCCGCGTGTCGCGCCCGATCACAATCGTCCCGGAGCCGACGTAAGTCCCGAACGCCTGCGCAAAGCGCGTGAGCAGCACGGGCGTGAGCGAATCACCAATCACGCCGCGCACGCCGGAGATGCTGATTTTGAGTGTTGGAATTGCGCGCATTGTTAATGTGGCTGCCCATGCCAAGGATAATCTTCCGTAGGAAGATACGGCTTCTCACTATCAGGAACACTGGGATGAGTAGAGATGAAATCAAACAGATGTTGAGTCAGAAACACACCAGCAAGGTCATTCCCGCCGTATATCGCATACAACCGCTCTGAAGAATTCGCCCCAGCGAGCAATTTATTGACAATTGCGAAGGTGCGGGCTGTAGTCAGGCCCCAGATAAGCCCCAGTTTTTTGCTTTCAGCTTCCTCATCCTCGGCTCTCGTATAAATAACGTGGACGGCATCATTGACGCGAACACAATACTCATCAGGGACATCTTCACCCTGAAGTGACCTGATCACCACCTTCTGATGCTCAAGGAAGAAAGAAAGGGACTTTAGAAAACCAACCACTCCATTCTCAGCCAGATCCTCTCCATCCGCATGGTAAAAACGACCATTGTTTTGAAAGATGAACGGGCAATCAGATTCCATCGCTTCAACCTTGAGTCCGGTCAACTCGCTGGCATCTGCGTATAAGTAGTAACCGAGTGCCTCCAGCTGCTCCACAAATTCCCTGTTTCTTTCCACATTTTTCCGAACCCGATCAGCGTTTGCACGGCGCAGCAATGGATCAAGCAGCGCTATAAAGCACTCTAGCACTTTCAAAGCCGCTCTTCTGATATAAGGCTCAAGCATTGTCCAGCAAACCAACGGGTGTGCAGAGAGCGTTGGATGAAGAAGCTGCCGAAACGATGATAGCGGGATCGTGTTTGCAGAAGGGCTGACACGAAAAGGACAAGTGCCAAGGGCTCACAACCAGCCAGTCGTAAACGGTTCGGTTTCATCTCTGACCAGTTTGACAAAAGGCATCTTCACGCCCTCTGCGCGCGCCTGTGCAAAAATCGGTCGCGGGTCAGGCCCATGCCCGACGAGGCGGTCGCCATCCAGCACGACCCATTCGCCGATGTACTCGTGCGCGTGTTCTTTCAGCCAGTCAAGCTCTCTTTGCAAATCAATATGCCCGATTGACGATTTGCGGACTTCCGGCATGGTTGTGGATGACATAACTGAACTCCTCCGGATTCACGGCTTCAATGCCCTCAATGCAAAACAATTATGCGAGTGTTCGGGCAAGACAGCAACGGAAACTTTCAGCCCCACTCTGATTGCGCTATCTATGCAGCCGGTCGCGCGCCCAGGAGAGCATTTCCTGCGCGCGCGTTTCGCTCTCGGCTTCAGCAATGATCCGAATCATTGACTCAGTATTCGACGCGCGAATGTGAACCCAGCCGTCCGGCCAGAAGAGCTTGATGCCGTCGCTCAGGTCAACTTCGGCTGCGCCCGCCCGCTCGACTTCGCCGCGCACTTCCTGCAGGACTGAATAGAGCAGGTGCGGCTCGACCTGGACGTAATGCTTGAGCATCGTGTAGCGCGGCAGTTGCGCGACCATTTCTGAAATGCGCATCCCGGTCCCGGCCAGATGTTCGAGGATCAGCCCGATGGCGGCGGCGCTGTCGTTGGTCGGCTGCACTTCGGGGAGCGCCACCGCGCCGTTGCCTTCGCCGCCGATGACGGCCCGGTGTTCGAGCATCGCTTCGGAAATGTAGGCCGTGCCCACGGGAGTGCGAATGACGCTCGCGCCGTGGCGTGACGCGACGGCTTCAATAGTCCGGGTCGTGGAGATGTTGGTCACTACCGCGCCGCTCTTGCGGCTCAGCTTGATTTCGGTCGCGAGCGCGAGCGTCAGCTCTTCCGAGAGTGGCTCGCCCGTTTCGGTCACGATGCCGAGTCGTTCGCCGTCCGCGTCGTGGGCAAAACCGATGTCGGCTCGCCCGGCTTTGACGACGGCGCGGAGCTGCGCCATCGCCTCGCGCTTCGGTTCGGGGCTGTGCGGGAAAGGCGCGGCGATGTCGTCGTTGATCGTCAGGGCTGTGCAGCCGAGTGATTCCAGCCAGCGCGGGCTCAGCAGTGAGCACGCGCCGTTGCAGCAATCCACGGCCACGGTCAACCGCTTTGCCCTGACCGCTTCGACATCGAAAACGTTCTTCAGCACTTCAACGTGATGTTCGATGGCGTCACGGCCTTCGATCCTCGTCCTGATCTGATCCCACCTCGCCTTGGCGAATTCGCCCTGATGAAATACGTCGAGCAGTTCCTCGGCCTGCGTCGCATTGAGGTAAAGCCCGTCGCCGCGCACGAACTTGAGCGCGTTCCATTGCGCGGGATTGTGGCCGGCTGTGATTGAAATGCCGCCCTGCGCCCCGAGCCACTTCACCGCCAGTTGCAGGCTCGGGGTCGGGCAGATGCCCAGGTCAATCACTTCGCACCCGGCGGCCAGCAATCCGGCCATCACTGCCGAACGCACCATCGGCCCCGAAGCCCTGGTGTCACGACAGACCAGAATCCTTCCCGAATCAAGGTAAGTGCCAAAAGCCTGCGCGAAAGTGACGGCCAGTTCCGGCGTGAAAGTTTCGCCGACAATTCCGCGCACGCCGCTGATGCCGATTTTTAGTGGTTTCATAATGAGCTGAGAGCGGTCAGCTGTCAGCCGTCAGCCCCTGGGCATCTGCGCTGCCGCACTATGCTCTGGCTGAAAGCTGACAGCTGATCGCTGACCGCTGTTATTCAAATCCGCCGCACCAGTCCCGCTTCGGTCGCGCGATTGTTGCGCACGAGCAGCAGCACCAGAATCGCGCCGGCGAGCGGGATCAATCCGGCGGCAATGATGATCGGGTCGAATGCATGGCCGGCCTGCGCGGCGCGCTCGTCTGAAAAATATCCGATCAGCTTGAAGGCGATGATCGTGCAGATGCCGGCGCCCGTGCCGCTCATGCCGCTGACTGAGGCTACCGATTCGCTGTGGTAAAGGTCAGCGGGCAGCACATTCGCGATGGTTGAAAATGACGCGTAAGCGAACGTCGCGATGCCGAAGAGCAGCGCGATCAGGAACAGATTCGTCGTGAAGATCGTCGGGATTAACAGTGTCACGCCAAGCCCGCCGAATACGACCAGCGCCTTGCGCGCGGCCCCGAGCGACCAGCCGCGTCTGATCAGATACCCCGACACCCCGCCGCCGAAGAAATTGCCGAGGTCGGCGGCGATGAAAGGAACCCAGAAAGTAAACAGGCCTGACTTCACTTCAATACCTTTACTCACCACATAGATCGGGAACCATTCGACGATGAAAAACCAGACCGGGTCGGTCAGCGTCTTCGCCGCGATTGTCCCCCACGTCTGCGGCAGTTTGAGCAGATCGCCCCAGCGCGGCCTCGCTTTGCCTGTTGTCTCGGCTGCTGACTCCCCTTTATCGCGGAGGATCATTTCGCGCTCGGCCGCGCTGATCTGCGGATGAACTTCAGGCGGATGATAAAGCCGGCGCCACGCGGCCAGCCAGATGAAGCCCAGACAGCCCGGGACGACGAAGGCCGGGCGCCAGCCCCAGTTGAAGTAAATCCAGAGGATCAGGTAAGGCGCTATCGCCCCGCCGATTGAAGAGCCGCTGTCAAAGAGCGCCGTCGCGAGGCCCCGCTCGCGCTTCGGGAACCACTCGGCCACGGCCTTGGTCGCCCCGGGCCAGTTGGCCGATTCGCCCGCGCCGAGCAGGAAGCGAAAAGCCATGAAACTGTAATACCCGCCGGCCAGCGAAGTCAGGATCGAAACGACCGAGTACCAGACGACCGAGAGCGTCAGCATGCGGCGCGTGCCGACGCGGTCCAGCAGCTTGCCGAAGATCGTCTGGCCGAGCGAGTAGGCGATGCGGAACGCGATGATGATGTTGGCGTAATCGGTATTCGTCCAGTGGTAATCCTGCTTGAAGTAAGGCGAGAGTACCGAGAGCGTCTGCCGGTCAAGGTAGTTGATGACGGTCGAAGCGAACAACAGCCCGCCGATCCACCAGCGCAGATTCGAAGTCGGTCGCGGCTTTGTAACCGGATCAGCCGGGGCGGTCGCCATCGTTTTCACCTTTCACTTGCTCTAACAGATCAAGGGTTAATTATCGAGAGCCCGTCGCCCGGCGTCGAGACCATGACCGCGCCCTCGCGCAAACCGTCACGCCCGCGGGGGCCGTAGAATTCAGACTGAACAAGGCCAATCAGCTTCCGCACATTATCTGCCGTCGTCAAAGCCAGCACGTTGCCGCCGAAACCGCCGCCCATCAGCCGCGCGCCGTACACCTGCGGGTCAGACCGGATGATTTCAATCAGGCGATTGACCTCGGGCGTGCTGACTTCATAAAGGTCGCGCAGGCTCGAATTCGATTCGTCGAGCAGTTCACCTATCCGGCGCATCAACGCTTCTGACGCCACCGGACTTACCGCTTCATTCGCAGTTTCGCGCAACATCTCCACCGCCACAGCGACGCGCCGCACTTCGCCGACGTGATGCAGGGCGCGGTCCCGCAATTTTAACGGCACCGCGCGGCGTTCCTGAACGAGGGCCGGGAAAGCCTGCCTGCATTCGCTGAACGTCTTCGGGTAAAGCTGCCCGACTTCATCAAGCGTAATGGCTGCCGGCAACTTATTGATTGCGGCCTGCAGGTCACTGAATGTTTTTGATGACTCACCGATGATTGCTGGGATCAGCAGGCGCGCGACCGCCGCGCGCTCGTTGTATTCGAGCATCACCCCTCGGCCCTTGTCCGCCTCATGCGAAAAGAAGGTCACCCAGCGGAAACGATCATCGGGCAGCGGAACCAGTTCGGCTTTGTCTTCCCGGTAGCTGAGATGGACCGCGTGATGCTGTTTCGACAAACAGATTGCCGTGTGATCCATCGCACCGCCGCGGGTGCCGACGTACCATTCGGCCTGTGAAGATTCGCGCGCCAGAGTGCGCGGATCAAATTCGACCTGATTGACGAGCCTGATCGCCGCGCCTGACAGCACGACCAGTGCGGAAGAAGATGACGCGCCGCCTTTCGGCGGGATCGTCGAATCAACCAAGAAATCGAAGCCGTTGCTGATGCGCGCGCCTTCTTTCAAGGCCGCGAAGAAAACCGCGCCTTTGACGTAGTTGCCCCAGTCGGGCGCGGGCGCGGGCCGCTCGTAGAGCCACCGATTCCAGTCACTCCCGGGCGCCGGCGCTTCACCCGGCGCGAAAGTGAAAGGCTCGAAAGCGTTATCCGTCGAAGCGCCGCGCACCCGCCCGTCACTCGCCGCCCGGAAGGCCATCAGCATCTCGTGTTCGCCGCTGCCAAAGACCAGCGAGGCCGTCGGCAGGTAAGACACGTAATCAACGTGTTCGCCCAGCACGTTGATCCGCGCGGGCGCGCGCAGCAACGTCACCGGCCCGTCGCCGTAAAGCCGCCGGAAGCGATCTTCGAGCTGACGGGCTCTTTGCTTTCGGTCTTTCGTCGTGTTCATAACCAGCTATTGACGTAATGATCCTGTCACAACCGGCCGGCAAGTAAAAAGGGCGACCCGGAAATTTCCGAATCGCCCCTTTTATAACGAATGCTGATGCGGATGAGAGGACTCGAACCTCCACGGAATTGCTTCCACTAGCGCCTGAGGCTAGCGCGTCTACCAGTTCCGCCACATCCGCAATGCCGGGGAATACTACCGTAGAAATGTGAAACGTGGCAAGTGTGCGGCGCGGCGTTTTTATTGCTCTGCTCCGGCCCGCCAGACAATGCGCCCGCCAACGACAGTCGCCACCGGACAGCCTTTTAGTTCCCACCCGTCGAACGGCATGTTGCGGCTCTTTGAAGACAGCCGGCTCACGTCAACTTTCGCCACACGCTGCGGATCGAAAATCGTCACGTCTGCCACCGCTCCGGCCGCTAGTGTCCCCCCGGCCAGCTTGAAAATGCGTGCCGGATTGCACGAAAGCAGTTCGATCATGCGTTTGAGAGTGATCACGCCCCGATGCACCAGCTGATCAAGCGTCAGACCGACCGCCGTTTCCAGACCGATGATGCCATTCGGGGCCTGGTCGAATTCGAGCATCTTCTCATTCGCGTGGTGCGGCGCGTGGTCGGTCGCAATCGCGTCAATCGTGCCGTCGCCTAAGGCTTCGATCACCGCCTCCACGTCGGCCTGCGAGCGCAGTGGCGGGGCCATCTTCGTGTTCGTGTCGTAGTGGCGTTTGTAAACTTCGGCGTCGGTCAATGTGAAATGGTGCGGCGTGACTTCGCAGGTGACGGGCAGGCCCTGGGCCTTCGCCTGCCGGACGAAATCCACCGACCTCGCCGTCGAGATGTGCGCGATGTGAACGCGCGCGCCGGTGACTTCGGCGAGCCGGATGTCGCGCGAGACCTGCAAATCCTCAGCCGCGCCGTTCAGGCCCTTGAGTCCGAGCAGCGCCGAATACTCGCCCTCGTGCATCACCCAGCCCGGCGCGATGCAGCAGTCCTCGCAATGATCAACCACAGTCAGATCAAAATCGCGCGAATACTCCATCGCGCGTCGCATAATCCCGGCGTCACAGACCGGCCTGCCGTCATCGCTGACGGCCACGATGCCGGCCTTTTTCATCTCGCCGATCTCGGCCAGCTGTTCGCCCTTCGACCCGCGGGTGATCGCGCCGAGCGGATAGACGCGCACTACGGCGGTCGTGCGCGCGCGTTCGACGATGAAGCTCGTGACCGAAGAGTTGTCATTGACCGGCTTCGTATTCGGCATGCAGCAGACGGCGGTGAATCCGCCGGCCGCCGCGGCGCGCGATCCGCTTTCAATCGTCTCCTTGTATTCAAACCCCGGCTCGCGGAAATGGACGTGCAGGTCAATGAAGCCCGGCGCGACAACGCAGCCGCCGGCATCCAGAACTTCCGCCCCCTCGCCGCTCAGGGATTCGCCGATGGTTTCGATCTTCCCGCCGCGGATCAGCACGTCGCGGCGCGCTTCGAGTGATTGCGAGGGGTCAATGACTGTTCCGTTTTTAATGAGCAGTGATGTCATAAGTCAAAAACTACAACCCAGTCTGACGCCGTAATCCGATAGCTCAGCCTGTCGAGCAGAAACGAAGTGATATTTCTCATGTGCCTGGCGCCATAGACGATGCCGACGGTTTTACGATCCGGGTTTTTAGTGCGATGTAAGTCCTCAATGACGCCGATCAACTGGCGGTCTCTTTCGTCAATCAGCAGCCTGTCCAGGCTCTCGGTGTCTTCATCAGAGAAAAGAGTTTCATCGCGGGAAGGCATGTCTTCCATGGCCATATGCTCAGCAATCACTTCTCTGGTTCCGAACAGAAAAAGCCAGACCACGTAAACCGGGAGAAAGATAATCAATTGGAATCTCAGCGCCGCCGACACTGCTGACCAGCCTTTATCAAAATCGCGCCGACTCATATCCGCGTTGATCACGTCCTTGCGCGGCAGCCTGATCTTCAACGCTTCCTGCTGAGTGACCAGCTCCATCCTCCTGATCCTTTTTACAACTCGATACGAAAGAGTCAGGTAATCTGCCTTTCGCGAATCAACACCTTCCATCAGTACCAGATCACATTCTGACAGCCGCCTGCTGACCTCCTCGTAATATTGCTTTGATTCAATATGAATCATCGGGAAAAGGATGAAGTGTAGTGGTTCATTGCCTTTTCCCAGGTGGTAGACAGCCGCCCTTACGTTGAAAGAGTTCTTCTCGATGAATTGCATCAGGAAAACCCGCTTGCTACTCGACTCCGCCCGCCAGCAGGTAAAGTACCGCCATCCGCACCGACACGCCGTTGTTGACCTGATCGAGGATCAGTGAAAACGGGCTGTCGGCCACGTCCGAATCAATCTCGACCCCGCGGTTCACGGGGCCGGGGTGCAGCACGACCACCTCTTTTCTGGCCAGCTCCAGCCTGCGACGGTTGAGTCCGTAATGAATCGAATACTCGCCGAGGCTCGGGAAAAAGCCCCCGGACTGACGTTCGAGCTGGATGCGCAGCATCATTACGACGTCGGCGCCGGTGATGGCCTCTTCGACGCTTTGGGCGAAGGTCACCGTCCCCCCGGCGGGCGCGAGCTGTTTTTCAAACCCGAACGGAAGCAGCGTGCGCGGCCCGGCCAGCACCACGTCGGCGCCGAGTTTCGAGAGCAGGTGCGCGTTCGAGCGGGCGACGCGGCTGTGCAGGATGTCGCCGATGATCGCGACCTTGAGGCCCGCGAAACCGCCCTTGTGGTCGCGGATCGTCAGCGCGTCGAGCAGTGCCTGCGTCGGGTGTTCGTGCGCGCCGTCCCCGGCGTTGACCACGGCGGGTTTGATCAGGCGCGCGATCTGGTGCGGCGCGCCCGACGACGAGTGGCGAATGACGATCACGTCCGGCAGCATCGCTTCGAGGTTCCGGGCCGTGTCAACGAGCGTCTCGCCCTTGACGACGCTCGAAGTAGAGGCGGAGATGTTGATCGTATCGGCCGAGAGCCGCTTGCCCGCGATCTCGAAGCTCGTGCGCGTGCGCGTCGAGGCCTCGAAGAAAAGGTTGATGACCGTCTTGCCGCGCAGCGTCGGGACTTTTTTGATCTGGCGCGTATTGATGTCGCGGAAAGTTTCGGCGGTGTCGAGAATGAGGTTGATTTCCTCAACCGTGAGGTCAGCGATTCCGAGCAGGTCTTTGCGTTGTAATGGCATGCGATACTGGTGACGACGGCCGGTCAGGGCGTCTTTACTGCGGCTCAACCAGAAGTACCTTTTCCTCCTCGTCGAACTCGGGAAGCATAACCTTGATGATTTCAGTTTCGGTCGTCGTGACCATTTTGCCAATGTAATCTGCCTGGATCGGCAACTCGCGCCAGCCGCGGTCAATCAGCACGGCCAGCTGCACGCGGCGGGGGCGCCCGAAATCAATCAGCTCGTCCATCGCCGCGCGGATCGTGCGCCCGGTGTAAAGCACGTCATCAACCAGAATGATCGTCCGCCCGGTGATGTCCGCCGGCAGCTCGGTCTTGTTGATGACCGGCTGTTCGGCGACGGTGCTGAGGTCGTCGCGGTAGAGCGTGATGTCGAGCGCGCCGGTCGCCACCTTGACCTTATCCACGTCTTCAATCCAGGCGGCGATGCGTTCGGCCAGCGGCACGCCGCGCCTGCGGATGCCGACCAGCAGCACGTTCGAGAGGTCGGGGTTGTTTTCGACGATCTGCGAAGCCATCCGCGCCAGCACGCGGTTCATATCGCCGGCCGTCATCACACAGGCTTTCTCCCGGAAGTCCATCGCGGTCTCCTCTGAAGTTCACAGCTTTGAATGACAAATGGTGGTGAGCAGGACCCCGAATATAACAGAGAGGAAGTGGAAAGTGAAAAGTGGCAAAGTGAAAAGTAGAAAGTGCGGGCTGCCGCTTGCTGCTTTTTACTTTACCACTTTCTACTTTTTACAGTCGCTTCGCCAGTTCCGCCTGGAAGCGGCGGATGCGGCGGGCATTGGTTCCGAAGTCGCCCTTGCCGACGCGGGAACGCGAGCGGACGTTGACCACCGTGCCGGCGCCTTCCGGCTTGATGGTGATCTTAATATCGTCCCTGAAGCGGAAAATGAGCGTGATGTCCACGGCATTGATCTCGCCATTCCCGCGATCTTCTTCAATCTGCTGCCAGCCCAGATCGCGCGCCACCGCGAGCGCCGCGTCGTAAACGCGGTAAGGGGGCTCCTTGAAATACTGCGGCTGAAGGTCAGGGTACTGCGGCGTCTCGCCGGTCTCGACGTCGTTGATGCGCGGCCAGATCGTCCCGACGACGCCCGCCCCGACAATCAGCAATGCCACGACGGCAACGACGCCCGGAAGAACCTTTTTGATGTTCATTGATGTCGCCCTGCCGAAACCTCGGGAAAGAATTTGACTCCGGGTCAAACAATACTGAAGGCTTCGGCGGATGTAAACGCGCGCCCGGAGGTAAATGCAGCCCGCGTCATCCGGCCCTGCTGCTTGTCGCGTCAGAAACAGGTTTGTTACACTGGCCTGCCCCTTGCAACAGTCCTGTACCGAGAGACAACACCTTGATTGATACCGTTGCCACCGTTGAGCGCAATGACCTGACTGCTTCGGCCTCGTCGCGCAGCTACGGGCGTTTGCGCCTGCGCCTGGGTGAAAACATTCCAGTGCTGCCCGGACAGTTCGCCATGATCAAACCGCGCGGCGTGATCGAACCACTGCTGCGACGCGCGATGGCTTACTATCAGTGTGAACAGAGCGGCGAGGCCTCCAGCGTCGAATTCATCTACCAGATTCTCGGTCGCGGCACGCAGGCGCTGGCGCGGATGAAGCCTGGCGATGAGGTGGATCTCCTTGGCTCGCTCGGCAACACCTATGACACTGATGCGGCGCGCGGCTGCGAGGTGTTGCTGGTGGCGGGCGGGGCCGGATCGCCGGCACTCTTTATGCTCGCCGAAGAACTGCTCAAGGCGCGAGTCACGACAAAACTGTTCATCGGCGGGGCCAGCCGCGGCGACCTGTGCGGGCTGGAGGATTTCACCGAATTGCTCGGCGGGGCGAACGTCACGGGCGCCACGATTGACGGCAGTTACGGCGAAAAAGGTTTCGTCACCGCGCCGCTGGAAAAACACCTGAAGGACAGCGCGGGCGGGCGGGTGATGATCTATTCCTGCGGGCCGGACGTAATGCTGCACCGGGTCTCGCAGATTGCGGCTGATTACAAGGTGCCGGCTCAGGTCTCGCTCGAATCACCGATGGCCTGCGGCTTCGGCATCTGCGTCGGCTGCGCGGTCGCAGTCAAAGCCGATGTCCCCGAAGGGTTCGTTTACAAGAAAGTCTGCACCGACGGCCCGGTATTCTGGAGTGAGCATTTAAAGTGGTGAACAGAGTGTGGAAATCAATTCTCATTCTGGCGATTGTGCTTTTGCTCTTTCCCTGGAAAATAACAGTTGCGCCTGCGGTTCGCCTCCAAGTTCTGGGTGAATCAGGCCTTCCTGCAAAAGGATGCCTTGTGAAGCAGGAGTGGGAATACTACTCAGTCTGGTCAACTGAACATAAGGAATATGGGAAAACAGATGACAGCGGTTATGCCTCTTTTCCACAGCGCTCAGTAAGAGTCTGCATTTTTGAACTGACGCTGAGTGCGCTGATGGAAATCGCGTCAGGTTTACATTATGGAATGGGATCACATGCGAGGATCTGGGCACACGGAACCGACCCGAAAGTCTGGACATTTACACCCTGTACGTTCAAAGAACCGGCTCGACCACAGATCAGTCTGAAGAATTGGAGTACTGAGATATATCCATAAAACGCGAAGCAGATCAGATTAAGATGCCAATTGTTTCCTCTGTTGGAAGAGCAGGACGGAATAAATCGTGACTCAGCGAATCGAAAACAACAACTCCGTACCTACCACTCCGCGCCCAGCCCCTTTGGAAGTTGAAGTCGCGGGCATTCGTTTCAGCAATCCCGTCACCACTGCGAGCGGCACGTGCGGCTACGGCCTCGACCTGAAAGAGCTGATTGACCTCGACCGGCTCGGCGGGATTTTCACCAAGGGGCTTTCGGCCAGGCCGATGCGCGGCAACGCCCCCTGGCGCATCGTCGAAACGCACGGCGGGATGCTCAACGCCATCGGGTTGCAGAATATCGGCGCGCGCACGTTCGTCGAAGAGAAGCTGCCCGCACTGCGCCGCTACCGGGCGCAGATCATCCCGAACATTTTCGGCTACACGATTGAAGAGTACATCGAAGCGATTGAGATCCTCGAAAGCGGCGAAGGCATCGCGGGCTACGAACTGAACATCTCGTGCCCCAACGTCAAAGCGGGTGGCGAATCCTTCGCCAACAACGCCTGGCAGGCGGCAGCGGTGACTGAAGCGGTCAGGCGGGCCTCGTCGCGCCCGGTCATCGTCAAGCTCTCGCCCAACGTCACTGACATCGCCGAAGTCGCCCGCGCCGTCGAAGCCGCCGGGGCCGACGCGCTCTCGCTCATCAACACGGCGGTCGGCATGTCAATTGACATTCACACGCGCCGGCCGCGTCTGGCGAACGTGATGGGGGGGCTCTCGGGCCCGGCGGTCAAACCGATTGCCGTGCGCTGTGTGTTTCAGGCTGCGCGAGCGGTGAAGATCCCGCTCTTCGGCATCGGCGGCATTGCGACAGTTGAGGACGCGCTCGAATTCATCATCGCCGGGGCGAGCGTCGTTCAGGTCGGGACGGCGAATTTTTATGACCCGGGCGCTTCGATGAAGATCATTGACGGATTGACAGACTACTGCCGGAAGCACAATCTCGAAAACATCAGCGCCCTGGTTGGGACGGTTCAACTTTCATGAAGATTGCGGCTTTCCTGTTTTTATTCCTGCTCCTGACTTCAACCGTGAGTGCGCAACCCGGCAACAGGGATCAGACCGTGACCTGGGAGCCGGCGAAGCTCGTCAACGGCTCGCCGTGCGTGTTCCGCTTCAAACCGGCGCGGCAGCTTGAGTCCCTGGGCGGGAAGTGGCTGGGGAAGAAAGTCTGGTTCAGCTTCGACGGGGGCAGCGGCGCCTGGGTCGGCTTCGCGGGAATAGACATTGATACGAAACCGGGCGGACACCAGCTTGAACTCGAAGCCGTCGCGCGCGGCGGCGAGCGCCTGACATTCAATCAGGTCGTGCCGATTGAGAAGGGCTTTTACCCGGTGACGACGCTGACCGTACCGAGGAAATACGTTGAGCCCGCGCCCGAAGACCTCGCCCGGATACAGCAGGAGAGAAAGATCAAGGACGAAACCTTCAGCCGGATCACGAATGAGCGGTTGTGGTCGGGGGGCTTCACCGCGCCGGTCGGCACCCCGACCACGGCCGGGTTCGGCTCGCAGCGCACTTACAACGGCCAGCGCCAGAGCATCCATCAGGGGCTCGATTTCCGCGCGGCCACCGGCACGCCGGTCAAAGCCGTCAACAGCGGCCGGGTCATCCTCGCGCGTGAATTTTATTTCGAGGGCGGGTTGCTCGTGATAGATCACGGGCAGGGGTTGCTGACGCTTTACCTGCACCTGTCGGCCTTCAGGGTGAAGGAAGGCGACACGGTCGGGCGCGGGCAACTGGTGGCCCTGAGCGGCGGCACGGGCCGCGCCACGGGGCCGCACCTGCACTTGGCCGTGCGATGGCAGGGAGTTTACGTTGACCCGGCCACACTGCTCAGACTTCCGCTGCCGCAGTGATAAACGCGCCCGCAGGGTGCGCTCCCGGTGACGGCGCAGTGAGCAGGAACTGCCCGGGGTTGAAGTTGACGGCCCGCGGGCAAAGTGCTGAAATGCCGGCAGCATATCTTCCCGAATCTGAAACCGGACATGCGCTGTCTTTCTTCAAAGTGAGGCGCGGCCTATGATCACTGAGAAGATCCCTGAGAAGCTGCCTGAACAGAAGATCATCGTCGGCCCCGGCGCGCCGGTCACGACGGAGCCGATCCTCACTCCGAGTAGTTCCGCCGAGTATGTCAACACGCTGGCGCATTACTACCGCGGCGAGATGGCACGGATGGCGAGCTGGCGCGACCGCATTGACCACACGACCAACTGGGCGATCACGGTCGTGGCCGCGATGCTCTCGGTCTCGCTCTCGTCGCCGAGTTCGCACCACGGCGTGCTGATCTTTGCGATGCTGCTGGTCTTCGATCTGCTGCTGATTGAGTCGCGGCGCTACCGCTTCTTTGACGTCTACCGCAGCCGCGTGCGGATGATCGAACGCAACTACTACGCGACGATCTTCGCCGGCGACCGGATGGTCGAGGTCAACTGGATGAAGCAGCTCAGCCACGACCTGCGGATGCCGCAGTTTTACATCTCGCTGCAGCAGGCGATGTCGCGGCGGCTGCGGCGGAATTACTGCTGGATTTTCCTGATCCTGCTGCTGGCGTGGGTACTCAAGACGACGACGGCGGTCCTGCAGCCGAAGGAGGGCACGGCCCAGTTCATCCACTCGACGAGCGAGTGGTTTCACAACGCGGAAATCGGATATCTGCCCGGCTGGTCAGTCCTCCTCGCCGTGATCGGATTTTATGTCTGGCTGGGGTACGTGATGTTCAAGTACAGGGAGACGGAAGGCGAACTGGCTTACGGGCAGGTTCACGTGTGACTGAGTGGCGCGCGGAGTCTCCTGCCCCTTCCCGTCAGGCCCGCGCGAGCAGTTTGCCGGCCAGCAGCGCCGAGCCGATCACGCCCGCCTCTTCGCCGAGTTGCGCGGCCACAATCTGGCAATCCTCGAAGGCGGGGCCGAAGGCGCGGCGGCGGGCCTCTTCGGTGATGGCCGGGACGAGAAACGGGCGTGCCGCGGGCGCCCCGCCGATGACGACCATCGAGAAGTTGAGGACGTTGATCAGGTCGGCCACGGCCATGCCCAGGAAATGGCCGGTGCGCTGCATCATCAGCCGGGCCAGATCGTCGCCCTGCTGCGCGGCCTCGATGATGTGTTCGTAGGTCAGGTCCTCCGCCCTGAACCGCGAGAGCCAGGACGTGGCGTCGCGGCGGAGGCGTGTTCTCGTGCGCCGCACGATGTTCGGGGCTGAAGCCTTGGTCTCAAGACAGCCGAAACTGCCGCAGGCGCACTGGTCTCCGTCCGGGTCAATGTTCATATGGCCGACCTCGCCGGCGTAACCCGATTTGCCGCGGCGCAGCTTACCGTCGAGTACGAGTCCCGCCCCGATCCCGGTGCCGATGCTGAGGTACAGCCAGTCGCCCACGCCCTTCGCCACGCCACTCGCCATCTCGGCGTAAGCAGAGGCGTTGGCGTTGTTGTCGAAATCAATCGGGACCTTGAACTCGCGCTCGAATTCACGAAAGAGGTCAACGTCAACCAGGCTCGGCGCGTTCGTGACTGAGACGATGCGACGGGTTGCATGGTTAACGAGCCCCGGCACGCCGACCCCGATGGCCTTGACCGGCGCGGGGCTCGCCTGCTCCGTCGCCGTGATCAGGGATTTCAGGTGGTCCGCGAGAGCCGGGCCGCTTTCCGGCCGGCCCGCATGGTCGTAGTAAGATTCGCGGCGAAAAGAGAGTAGACGACCATCGTCACTGACCGTACCGATGCGAATCACGCGGCTGCTGAGGTAAACGCCGAGCAACACTGAATCCGGGACAGATTCAGTCGAACCCGCGGAGGATAAGGGGGTATTCTGTGCCATAAGCTCGTGTCCGGCGGCGACTATAACAAGCGGTCAGATCACTGTCAATTTCGGGCCCAGGGCGGCCCCCGGGGCGTTTTCGCGGGTTGCCGCCGGGGGGCCTGTTTTGCGCCTTGCGGTGCGGCAGTGCAGTCGGGTATCTTTACACGCGCTTCCGCACCTGGCCGCCAGTATTCGCAATGCCGGAATCCCGAGCGCATGGCGAAAAAGAGGAATTCCAGGGAGTCAGACCTGCCGAAGCCGCGGCCGGCTGTTACCCGTCACGCATGATCGGAATAGACAACCTGATAAGAGAATATGGACTGTGGGCCGTCTTCTTCGGCGTCATGATCGAAGGCGACCTGACCCTGCTCTTTGCCGGGGTGCTGGCCCATTACGGCCTGTTCAGTTTCGGCGAAGCCTTCCTGATCGGCCTGACCGGCGGGTTCGTCGGCGATTCCGTCAGCTACCTGATCGGGCACACCGGCAAGCAGCAGATCAGAAGCAGTTATTTTTACCAGCGCGCCCAGCCCCGCCTCGAACAACTCTGCCACCGCTTCGGCATCTATTCGGTCTTCCTCGTCAAATACATTTACGGTCTGCGGACGGCGAGCGCGATCTTCTACGGCTTCGCGCCGATGAAATACCGCCGCTTCGCCCCGCTCACCCTGCTCAGTTGCGCCACCTGGGTGCTGATCCTGACCGGGGCCGGGTATTTCTTCAGCGGCGCGATTGAAATCCTGATCGGGCGCGTCCGGCAGGCCGGCATCATTCTGCTCGTGGCCCTGCTGATCGCGCTCGGGATCGCGCTGCTCCTCTTCCTGCTCGAACGCTACGTCATCGCGCGCAAGGTGCCGGAGATGGAGCCGCCGCAACTCTTCGAGAAACATTTCAATAACCCCAACGCAACCGACGGAGACTGATTCGATTGATTATTGAAGCACAGGCAGCGACGCGGATTGATCTGGCCGGCGGCACGGTGGACATCTGGCCGCTCTACCTCTTTCACGAAAACGCGCAGACAGTCAATTTCGCGATTGACCAGTACGCGCGCTGCCGGCTCGAAACCCGCGCCGACCGACGCTTCGTCATCGAATCCAGGGATCGCGGCACGCGGGTCGAGATCGAATCGTTTGAAGACCTGCGCGGCGATGACGAACTCGCGCTCGTCTCGAAGCTGATCTACTTCTTCAAGCCCGAAACCGGACTCGATGTCACGACCGATTGCCTGGCGCCGGCGGGCGCGGGGCTGGCCGGGTCGTCGGCGCTCAACATCGCACTGTGTGCGGCCCTGAACGATCTGACTGGCAGCCGCTTCACGCGCGAGCAACTGCCCTTCCTCGCCGCCAACGTGGAAACACAAGTGCTGAAAGTCCCCGCCGGGTTTCAGGATTATTTCCCCGCCGTCTACGGCGGCGTGTCGAACGTCAGGCTGCACGTCGAGGGCGTGATCCGCGAGGAGATCAGCACCGACGTTGACGAACTCGAACGCCGCGTCGCCTTGTGCTTCACCGGCGCGCCGCGCAATTCCGGGATCAACAACTGGGAGATGTTCAAGGCGCACATTGACGGGGCGCCGGGGATCTTCGAGAAGTTCGAGCGCATCTGCTCGACCGCCGTGAAGATTGAAAAAGCCCTCACCGCCAGCGCCTTCCACCAGATCGGCGCGATCTTTGCCGAAGAGTGGGAGAGCCGCCGCGACCTCGTGCCCGGCATCACCACGCCATTCATTGATGAGCTGATCGAGATCGCAAAGCGGCACGGGGCCGAAGCCGCCAAGGTGTGCGGCGCGGGCGGCGGCGGCTGTGTGGCTTTTTACTGCGCGTCGGGCCGCAAAGCCGAAGTCGAACAGGCGCTCACCGCCGCCGGCGGTCAGGTGATCCCGTACCGCATCGCCCGCGAAGGAGTGAAAGTCACAAGGAAGTAAAAAGTGAAAAGTAGGAAGGCAAAAGGGAGGAGGCGAGAGGCGTGATGAATGAAACCAGGCTGAAAACCAGAACCGGGCTGAGTGCCATCAGGCGCAGTCTGCCGCCGGCCACGTCCTTTTTACTTTTTACTTTTTACTTTTTACTTTTCCCCGCCTGTCAGAGCCAGCCCAAAGAGAAAACTGCCTCGGTTGACGCGCTGACCGCGCCGCTCTCGACTCCCGTCCCCGCGCCTTCCGTTGACCCGCGGATCACCGACCTCGAACGAATCAAAGAGGGGACCGCCGCGCCCGACTTTGCGCTCGAAGACATCAACAGCAACACCGTCAGGCTCTCTGATTATAAAGGCAAAAAGAACGTCATCCTGGTTTTTTACCGCGGCTATTTCTGAGGGGGCTGTCAGGAACAGCTCGGGAAGCTGAAATCATTTCTCAGTGAAAGCGAAAAGAAGGAGATCCAGATTCTGGCCGTCAGTCTGGACACGCACGACGATTCAAGGAAGCTGACTTACGAAATCATCAACCAGCCCGGCCAGCTCGATTTCCCCCTGCTCGAAGACAAGGATCATCAGGTCGTTGACCGCTACGGCATCTTCAATCCCGCCGAAGTCTCCTTCAAGCCCGGCATCCCATACCCGACCGTTTACATCATCAACAAGGACGGCGTCGTCGCCCACCGCTTCCTCGACCCCGAAAAATACCACCGCCCGACCAATGAGGAACTCCGCGCGGAGCTGAAGAAACTGGGGATGGTGAAGTAAGGACGGATAAGTCAGAACCGGCGCAGGCGTGCAGTCCGCGCACGGTTTTGCCCATCCCGATTCTTCGGCGGCGCACTGGCATTAATCACCTGTTCTGCGGGGAGAGGACGCTTCCTTCACCCGTCACCTCATCAGCCGGGTCGCCGCCGGCCATCTGGAGTGCGACGATGATCTGCTGCGCCTCGTGTCTGAGGGCGGGCAGGCGCAACCCGAACACCGCCGCGCCGGCGATGCACACCGCGCCGCCAATCGCCACCGTCGCCGGCGCGCCCACATGCTGGGCGAGGGTGCCGGCGAGCAGCGCGCCGAAGGGGGCCATGCCCATAAACATCATTGAGTAGACTGCCATCACGCGCCCGCGCAGTCCGTCCGGCACCATCGCCTGAATGAGCGTGTTTGACGCCGACATCTCGACCATCATGGAAAACCCGACCGGCAGGAGCAGCGCCGCCGAGAGCCAGAACGAACGCGACAGCGAAAACAGGATCAGGCTCACGCCGAAGCCCACCGACGAGAAAGCCACCCAGCGCCCCAAGCCACGGATACCGCTCCGTGCCGCCAGACTCAGCGCGCCCGTAAGCGCCCCGACTCCTGACGCTCCCATCAGCATTCCGAGCCCGCTCGCCCCGCCGTGCAGTATCTGATCAGCGAAGATCGGCATCAGCACGGCGTAAGGCATCCCCATCAGGCTGACCAGCCCGAGCAGGAGCAGTAACGCCCGGACCGGCGCCGTGCGCCCGACGTAGCTGAACCCTTCGATGATGCTGGCAAACATCGTCCCGGGCAGCGGGACGCGGGACTGAACGCTGATCTTCATTAACAGCAGGCCGGCAATGACGGCGATATAGCTGACGGCGTTGGCGAAGAAACACCAGCCCTCGCCGATTGTCGCCACCAGCACGCCTGCGATGGCCGGGCCCACAATCCGCGCGCCGTTGACCATCGAAGAATTCAGCGCGATGGCGTTGATGAGGTCTTCTCTGCCCACCATATCCACGACGAACGCCTGCCGCACCGGAATGTCGAAGGCGTTGACGAGGCCGACCTGGGCGGCGAGCGCGAACACGTGCCACACCTGTATCCGACCGGTGAGCGTGAGGGCCGCGAGTGCGAAGGCTGAGAGCATTGCCGCCGTCTGAGTGGCGATGAGAATGCGGTGACGATTATATCTGTCGGCAATAGTGCCCCCGACTGGCGCCAGCAGAAATACGGGGATCTGCCCCGAGAACCCGACCAGCCCCAGCAGCACCGCGGAGCCCGTCAGCTTGTAGATGAGCCATGACTGCGCCACCGACTGCATCCACGTGCCGGTGAGCGAAATGAGTTGCCCGCCGAAGAAGAGCTGAAAATTCCTGTGCCTGAGCGCCCGCAGGATGGGAGGTAGTTTCGATTCGGAGGTGACGGGCTCGCTGCCGACGTCCTCCGTACTCGGGTGCATTGACTGCGGAGTGCTGCCCACGGTTCGGTCACCGGCTGATGCCTGTTCCACTCGCTCTGATTCTTTGACAGTGCCTGACCCTCTGCTCATTAAGATCCTCTCCCTTCAAATGAAGGCGTCTGACAACCAGCAGAATGGGGAGAATCTTCCGGCAGGGAGGATGGTTGCTGTGAAAGATGATTCACTCGTTGATGCAGGGGAGAGAATGACTGAAGTATTGCATGAGATCGCCCGGTATTCCAGATGAATGACAAGAGAGGGTCGGGGCAGAGTGTCAGGCATTGACTAGACTCGTGAGCCCTTTCCCACCGCAGCCCGGAAGCGGGCAGGTGCTTCAGGCACGGCCGTTGCAGGAGACAGGGTCAGAGTAATGATTGAATACGGGCGGCAAAGCTGATGCGCGTCGGAAGCATCAGAGCGCGTCAATGCACGCCCGCTGAAGGGGGAAGGGAAGATGGATTCACTGACGTTCATCCTGCTGAGGACAGCGGCTGCGATTGGCGGCATTACACTGCTCAGCATTATCCATGCGCTCATCGCCGCACAGTGAAGGCGAAGCCGGACTCGGCAAATCACTGAGGCGGTCCGGACTGCTGATGACGGCACGCTCGCCCCAGGCTGCTGCGCCAGCACTGACCCGCGGCCCTATGAGCCATAGACGGCAATTCCTGGCAGCCTCAATGAGCGGGCCGCTCTTTCAGGAGCATGGTCACCGCAGTCTTCAGCGGCGTCTCATTATCCAGATAAAAATTACCACCACGATTAAAAACAGGAGGCCGCCGGGCCAGATGAAGCCACCGCCCGAACTCGACCATCCCACCACGATGCAGGACGACGATGAGATGCTGATTGCCAGCAGGAACAGCAGGTACAGTATTCTGCTCATGATTTCTCTCAGGCAATAAAAGTGGGGAACCGGCAGCCCGGTTCCCCCTTGAGTGATCCGCTGAAAATCCACACTCAGCGGTAAATATTCTCGCCGCGATTGCTCTTCCATTCGCGCTCGAAATACTCGGCATCTTCGGCCGTGCGGGGGTTGACGCCCATCACGATGCCGCCGTTTCTGATGTCCTGGTCGTAGAGCTTCGCCCGGTCTTCGGGAATGCCCGCGCCCACGAGTGCGCCGATGATCCCGCCGGTCAATCCGCCCGCCCCGGCGCCCGCGAGGGCCGCCGCAATCGGCCCGGCAATGACGATGCCGAGTCCGGGAATCGCGAGGCTGGTCCCGACGGCGGCAAGCGACGCGAGGATCGCGCCAATAGTGCCGCCTATCGCCCCGCCGGTGCCGGCGCCTTCCATCGCCTTGCTGCCGAGTCCGGTGTCGGCGTCGTCGGAGAAATACTTCTTCCGCGTCTCATCCGACATCATCAGATTGACGTCGTCTTTGCTGTAACCGCGTGAGGTCAGCGAGCCGTATGCCCGCTCGGCGCTCTCACGGTCGCGGAACGTGCCGGTCACCCAACTGCGTCCGGTCCCGGTGTTGCTCCCGAAGACCTGATTCGACGACTGCCGCGCGCGACCTTCGGCGTTCTCCCGTTCGCCTTCGCGTTTTGTCGCCTCGTTGCCAGTCACCGACCCCCAGCCTTCTTTAACTGCGCCTTTCGCGCGTTCACCCATTGCGGAAGCCTCTTCACCCACACTGTTGTCATACTCACGTTTCGTACTGTTCCCCATAGTTTCCTCCCTGTTGATAAGTGTGCGCCACTCGGGGGCCGATCAAACTACCAGCCGCCAGAGAAACGAATGTTTCCGGAACACACGGTTGCCGTTGCTTCCGAATACTGGCAACAGTCGTTCCTTAACAGAAACTCCCCCGGAAGAGGCGATCTGAAGCATTCTTCCAACGATGTCAGCGGCGAATCAGTAAGAATATTGCACCCGATCAGAAACGTCTGGCTTGTCTCTTGCAATAGCTGGTGCTGGCACTGTACAGATGTATGAGTCGTGTACAGTCCGGGTCAGGAATTAATCGGGGCCGAAACAGGTTACCCATATACAAGGAGAAGGATATGTCAATTCTTGCATGGATCGTTCTGGGTCTGATCTCAGGTTTTATCGCCAGCAAAATAGTCAACAAGACCGGAGAGGGTGTTCTCCTGGACATCGTTCTGGGGGTAGTCGGCGCGGTGATCGGAGGCTGGGTCTTCAACACCTTCGGGATGGCCGGGGTGACGGGGCTGAACCTCTGGAGCCTGCTCGTGGCGGTGATCGGCGCAGTGCTGTTCCTGGTCATTTACCACGCGCTGCGAGGGACGACCACACGACGGGCTGTCTGATGCCGTGAGCAACCGGAGCGACTGAGTCAGCAGCTGAGGCCGCGAAGAAGCAATTCGCGAAAGGCTCAGGGCAGGTAGTATCTGAAAGGAGAATCAAAATGGAAGGCCCCGGACGCGGCTGTCTGGCTGCGCTCATTTCCTGGAAATTCGGCGGCGGGATATTCTCAACCATTATCCTGTTCATTCTCGTGTACTGGCTGCTCGGCCATGTCCGCTGCTGATTCAGTCATACATCCCTCAGTATTGTCTTTCGCGGCGGCGCGCTCGGCAGACGCAGACCCCGGTGGGAGCGGACATTCGGCCGGCGACAGGGTCTGACGCGGGCGCGCTCGCCAAAGTGTCTGGCGGAGGCGTGTGGGAATCGAACCCGACCGACCGAAACTCTCGCCCCGGCCCAACAGATTTGAAGTCTGCGCCAGTCACCAGACCAGATGCGCCTCCGAATGAAGTTGTCAATTGCCCTCTTCGCCGGTCTGACAGACACCTGGAACATCCCTCGCGACCGGCAGAGTCTCAAACTTGTATCCTGCCCTGCTCATTCAGTCAAGACGGGGCCTTTCCGGGCATAGAAGGCGATGACGCTCTCCGCCAGGCTGACGACCTTCTCGCGCAGTTCCGGCGGTTCGAGGATCTCCACATTCGTGCCAAGGCCCACCAGACATTCACAGGCCTCGTCTTCCATTTGAAACACGAGCGAGACCAGCGCCCAGCCGTCCGCGTCCGGCGCGTCCACCTGTGCGATGCGCATAAACCTGCCCGCATAACGCAGCCGCCAGACGATCTCCTGACGGGCGCGCACCACGACCTCATAGCGCGGCAGTTTTTCCCTGAACTCGACGGAAGATTGTTCCCAGTGCGCCGCCAGATCGAATGATTCAGGGCGCAGGCACGGCTGGTCAGTCAGTGCCGCCTCTTTGATCCGCGAAACACGATAGCTTCTGATTTCGCCGTCAACGCAGGCCACCAGATACCACGCGCTGCCTTTCGCGACCAGCCCGAGCGGGTCGGCCAGACGCTCGACCGTGCTGTCATCGCCGCGCTGGTAGGTGAATTTCAACCTGCGTTCGTGCCAGACTGCCTCGAACAGCGAGGGCAGCATCGGCACGGCTTCCTTCGCGTTATTCCAGCCCGTCACGTCAACGTGAATGCGCCGTCGCGCAAATTCGGCATCACGCTGATGCGGCAGGGGCAGCGACGCCTGAAGCTTGATCAGGCCGGCTTCAGATGCCTTCTCCAGACCGAGGTCGGCGAGCAGGCGCGCGGGCCGCGTCAGGAACAGCGCCCGGGTTTCCGCTTCGCTCAGGCCGGTCAGGTTTGTGCGGTAACCTTCCATCAGCGTCCACCCGCCGCCCGCGCCGCGTTCCGAGACGACCGGGATCCCCGCGATGCCTAGTGCTTCCATATCGCGGTGGATGGTGCGTTCCGAGACTTCCAGCCGCTCGGCGAGTTCATGCGAAGTCAGGCGGCGGTGAATCTGTAAGAGCAGCAGAATCGAAATCAGACGATCAGCTCGCATCCAGGGCCTCCTCACTTTCAGCTATTCAGCTGAATCCGACAGCAAGTATGGCAGACAAATATGACACAAGGTGTCATGAAAGGTCGCGTATGCTGCCGCAAAAAGGAGGGAGACGGGCATGCAATACGGAATGGTCATCGAAGGCGGCGACGTGCGAACCATTGCGGAGCTTGCCGCCGAAACGGAAGAGGCGGGCTGGGACGGCGTCTTCATCGCCGACGCCATCTCCATCGAGACGAAAAAATTCCCCGCCTTTCCATGGTTCGACCCGTGGGTTGCGCTGGCGGCGATGGCGATGCGCACCGAGCGCATCCGCATCGGGACATTCATCACTCCAGTGCCGCGGCGGCGCCCGTGGAAGCTGGCGCGAGAGACGGCCACACTCGACCACCTGTCTGGCGGCCGACTCATCCTCGCGGTCGGGCTGGGGGCGGCCCAGGACGACGGCGGATTTTACAAAGTGGGCGAGGCGATGGAGCTGAAAGCGCGCGCCGAGCGGCTGGATGAGGGCCTCGCGATCATTGACGGCCTCTGGAGCGGGAAGACTTTCAGCTTCGCCGGCGAGCATTACCACGTTGACAAGATGACGATGCTGCCGCCGCCGGTCCAGACGCCGCGCATCCCCGTCTGGGTGGTCGGGGTCTGGCCGAAGGAGAAGTCAATGCGGCGCGTGCTGCGCTGGGACGGGGTCATTCCGCAAAAGTACAAGGCGACCGGCGCCGACATCACCATGCCGCCGGATGATCTCCGGGAGATCGGCAGGTACGTTGCCGAAGAGCGTTCTCAAACGACACCATTCGATATTGTGTGCGGAGGCACGACGCCCGGCGGCAACCGCAAACGGGCAGTTGAAAAGGTGCGCCCGTTTGCGGAAGCGGGCGCGACCTGGTGGCTGGAGCATGTGTGGGGCGATCTGGAAAAAGTGCGCAAACGGCTCCGGCAGGGGCCGCCGCGTCTGGAATAACAAAGTGTTCAGGAGCATCATCAAACTATGAACTCATCAACTCACCGACCGACAGGGTCATTGCAGGACAAAGTCGCCGTTGTCACGGGGGCCAGTCGCGGCGCGGGGCGCGGCATCGCGCTCGCTCTCGGCGAGGCGGGCGCGACCGTTTACGTGACCGGACGCAGCGTCAGAGGCGGGGCGACCACTGAAAACCTGCCGGGCACGATTGATGAAACTGCCGAAGCCGTCACCGCGCGCGGCGGCCGTGGGCTTGCCGTGCGCTGTGATCACACGGTTGACGCGGATGTCGAAGAGCTATTCGCGCGCGTGGGGCGCGAGCAGGGGCGAATTGACCTGCTCGTCAACAACGCGTGGGGCGGTTATGAGCAGCACGACTACCGGAGATTCGCCGACCCTTTCTACGAGCAGCCGCTGCGCCACTGGGACGGGATGTTCACTGCCGGCGTGCGCGCCGCGCTGGTCGCCAGCCGCTTTGCCGCCCCGCTGATGCTGCCGCAGAAACAGGGTCTGATCGTGAACATTACGGCGTGGGACCGGGACAAATTCTTCGGCAACCTGTTTTACGACGTGGCCAAGGGCGCCATCAACCGGATGACTGACGGCATGGCGCGCGAACTGAAGGCCCACAACATCGCCGCCGTCGCCCTGGCTCCCGGGTTCATGCGCACCGAGCGCGTGGCGGCGGCATTCGAGGCCGTCGGCAACAGGGATTATCTGAACTTCACTGAATCGCCGGAATACGTCGGGCGCGCGGTCGTCGCGCTGGCCGCTGACGAGAACGTGATGGAAAAGTCAGGGAAGGTTCTGACGGTGGGTGATCTGGCCGAAGGGTATGGGTTCACTGACGTTGACGGCAGGCGGATTCCGGCGTTCAGAATCCCGGATCAGCAGTGAGTTCGGGGCGGAAAGTGAGATTGCCGGATTTCAGATCTTGCCGCGACACCCGGTCACGCCGCAGCCGCATTTGACGGTATTCTCGTGATAAGACTCGCCGTAATCCGCAGTGATCTCTTCGCCCGGTTCGATGTCGCGCAAGGCCATAAACAGAATGTGGCCGTGAACCGTGCGCGTGTAGCAGTTCGGCCGGCACGAATGATTGATGTACTGCGTCCCGTTGCCGCCCACCGCGCCGTCAATCGCCCACTGGCGATCAATGCCGCAGATGCGGATGATCCTTTTGCCGCGAATCCGGCGATCCGCTTCGGGGTGAGTGATCTTTTCGCCGGCGTATTCAGCGATCTTACGGCCCTTTTTGAAGGGCATGGTGGCGAAACAGCCTTTGCCCGAAATCGGCGATTGCCTGACGGCGAGGCCGGGCGCGTATCTGTCCTTCATCCCCCCTCCTTCGCGTTGAGCGTGATCACCTGATCGGTGAAGCTCTCGAAGCTGTCGTCGTGGCTGATGACGAAAAGCTGCTGGAAAGACCTGATGCGCCCGATCTGCTGGGCGAGGTTGCGGCGGCGCTCTTCGTCCATATTCGTCGTCGGCTCGTCAAAGAAAGCGATGTTGATTTCCGAAAGCTGCCGCAATAAGGCCAGCCGCACGGCGAGCGCTGCCGCCATCTGCTCGCCGCCCGAGAGGTTCGCGAACGGGCGCTCGCGGCCTTCCTCTTCGAGCGTGACCTCATAATCCTTCGTCCAGCGCAGCGTCACGTCGTAACGGCCGGTGATTTCGCGGAAGAGCTGATTGGCCTCGTGCGAGATCGAAAACAGCCACGTCTCGGTGATGTACGGCGCGGCCTTGTTCAGGATGTCGCGGATGAAATCGGCCGTCTCCTGCAACCTGACGGCTTTTTCCCTGGCCGCCAGTTCGTCGCGCATGCGCTCGCGAACTTTGTCGAGGCTCTCAAGCAGAGATTGGAGCTGTATGAACTGCTCGCGGGTGTGTTCGATCTGCGCGGCCAGCTGCGTCGCGCGGTCGCGCGCCTCGATGAGCAGGCCCCGGGCGCGCTGGTGGCTTCCGGCGTCGTATTCGGCTTCAAGCTGCGCGAGCTGTGTGCCGGCGGTATTCAGTGATTCTTCAGCCTGACCGAGGTCGAAAGCGAGCGCCGCGACTTCGGTTTCGCAGGCCGCGACGGTTGCGGCAATCTTTTCATTGGCGATGAAGGCATGGTAATCGCGCTCGCTCAAGGCGCGGAGCGCGCCCGCTTCGGCAACCTCCGCGTCGAGTGTCGCGTGACCCTGCAACTGCTTCCGGAGCTGATCCAGCGTGGCCGCGACCTCTGCCGCCTGGCGCTCGGCGCTTTCAGCTTCGCGTCTGACTTCGCCTTCGCGGGCGATGAGCTGTTCGAGCGCGGCGGCGCGGCCACGCGGGTCGTTGAGCGCTGAGAGCGCCCGTTGCGCTTCGGCCAGCTGCGTTTCGGTGTTCCCGATGGCGTCAAGGCGCGTCTTCAGTTCCTCGCGGTCGCCGCGTCTGGCCGAGCCTTCATTTTTGACCGTGGTCAGCTCGCATTTCAGGACTTCGACCTGACTGTATTTCTGCTGCGCCTCACGCGCGTCGCGCAGCAGTGCCTCGATGCCGAGCTGTTTGTATTTGAGCTGTTTGATTTCGCCGTCGCTGACCGTGCTGCCAATCGCGACCTCATCTTCGAGCTTTGCGATCCGCCGCCGCTGTTCGGCGCGCGCATTGTCGAGCCGCGCCTCTTCTTCGCGCAGCTTCGGCAGTCGTGCGGCTTCGGCGGCATCGGCGCGCAGCTGCTTCACTTTGACAACGAGTGTTTTCGTCGCCGCTTCGAGTCTGGTGATTTCCGCGCGGCGCTTTTCAAGACCCGTGCGGAAGCGGCTGTCGAGCGATTCGCCGGCCTTCAGGTTCAGGCATTTTTCGGTCAGCAGGGGGCAGACTCCGCCACTTTCGAGCGCGGTGATCATCTCGGCGTCGCGGGCGACTTCGGCGCGCAGTTTTGCCAGCCGCTCAGTCTCGCCCTGCTGCCGCGCTTCGCTTTCGGCCAGTTTCGCCGTCGCCGCGCTGACCGGTTCGAGCCGGGCGATTTCGCGGGCGTTGGTTTCAAGTTCGCCGTCGAGTCGCTTCAGTTCGGCGCGCAGATTATCGAGGTGTTCGCGTTTGACCTTGTAGTTGTTGAGCGAAACTTCCTTCTGCTGAATCTCCTGGTTGAGCAGCGTGCGCTCGTCTTCGAGTGCGTTCGCGCGCTCGGCCTGTTCGCGCAGTTTCCCGGCGGCTTCGATCTGACGGGAGAGGTCGGAATAACGAGTGCGCAAACGTTCGAGTTCGCGATCGAGCGCGGCGAGCGAACGCTCGATGCCCTGCGCTTCGCCGCGCGCCTCGCGCAGCCGCCCCAGCCGTGTTTCAATCGCGAGCTGTTCGCTGACCCTGGCGGCCAGTTCCCCGACGGTGATCTTTGCCTGCGCGATTTCAGCCAGCTTCTCTCCGGTCTGCTCGGCCCGCAGGCGGACGGTGACAAGCTCGCGGTCAACTTTCGCCGCCTGCTCGCGCAATCGGTCGCGCTCTTCGCGCCGGCTTTCCATTTCCCCGAGCGCTTTGGCCGCCCGCTGGAAATTTTCATACCCGGCGCGTGCCGCGGCCACGATGGCTGCCGCGGCCTGCGATGCTTTCAGCGCCTCGTTCGCCCCCGCGAGCTGGCCGCGGGTGAAATCAAGCTTCACCCGCAGGCGTTCGGTAGCGCCACGCAGTTCGGTCACGCGCAGCTCGAGTTCGTCGAACTGCGCGACTTCGCCGGCGGCGCGGGCGCGCAGTTCGTTCGCGGCGCGCTGCTCCTCTTCCAGTGAATGCAATCGCCCGGCGGTTTCGTCATGCTGCCGTTTCGTCTCGTCGTAATTCTTCAGCTCGCCCTGAGCTTCGGCCAGTTTGCGTTCGAGTTCAGTGATCCGGCCTTCGATGTGGCGCAGCGTGTCTTTCAGGTTGTCTGAAGCCTGGCGGTACTCTTCGACCTTCAGAATCTGGTCGAAGACTTTTTTGCGCGGGGTCGGGGCGAGGGTGAAATCGTAAGTGAAGGTCCCCTGCGGGACGCCGATAGTGGATTTGAAGAGCGCGGACAGGTCGGCTTCGGGTTCGACGCCGATGTGCTGGCGGAGCCAGGGGACGACCTGGTTTTTCTGCTCGACCAGCCTGATCTTAGTGTCGGGGTCGAAGATGTAATAGCCGCCGCCGGTGTCGCGGTTGACGACGTATTCGCGCTCGTCGAGGTTGGAGATAAAGCCGACCGCGACCGAGCCGCGCTTCGCGCCGCGCTTGACGAAATCCTCGCGGTTGTAATCGAGGTGGTCGAACAGCGCCCACGCAATCGCTTCCAGAATCGTGGTCTTGCCTGCTCCGTTCGGGCCGCAGATCGCGACCACTCCGGGCGAGAAAGTCCACGCGGCGTCGGCGTGATTCTTGATGTTTCTGAGTTCGACTCTGGTGATCTGCAAGGGGCTGGGAAAACTAGGAACGGACAGGCAGTAAGCAGGAGGTCCGGGATTGATGGTCAGTTGTCAGCGGGTCGTTCCTGAATTGTCAGTGATTCACAAAAGGAATCCCGCCTGACGACTGACCATTGATTCAGACCTGTGCGTTCTGCACCGATTCCGGGTTGTCGGTATGACCGAGCAGGTGGCGTCCTTCCTCGCTGCGTGGGTCAATCGTGCGCAGGTGCTTGCGCCCGCGCATTTCCCAGATCGCGGTGATCTTCCCGTTCTTCTCCACGGCGTGGTAAGAGATCTCTTCCTGCGCCGTCCCGCCCGGGGCCGCCGTCTGTGAAGCGGTTTCGGTTGCTGCATTGTCACTCATTGATGATCACTCCTGAATTGATGTGGTGTTGAAGTAACCCGGATTCTGCCACAGCGTGCGCCTGGGTGTCCAGCAGTGTTGCCGGAGAGCCGGCGTCATCGGGCAGTGTCAGGCGCGCGACTGTCTGATCACAAAAGAAGAACGGCAGACCTGCTGGCCTGCCGTCTTTCGCCGAAAATTCTGATGGACCAGAGGGGGATCGAACCCCTGACCTCCGCATTGCGAACGCGGCGCTCTCCCAGCTGAGCTACTGGCCCGAAACGGAAGCGTGATCTTAGCTTGCGTGATTCAGCGCTGTCAACAATGATTCTGCTCTTCCTCAATGACTGAAGCAGTGGCTTCAGTGGCTGCCCTGTGGAGAACTTTTCGGGCGGGCAAAATTAAATTCGCGCGGTGAAGAAAAGCCGCGGGCCTGTTGATTGACATTCCCAGTCAACCGTGTAAATTTCCTCCCCGTTAACTGACCGAAAAACTCTTCAATGATGTGGCGCGGCTGCCAGTCACATCGGCAATCAGGAAGGTTTGGAGTCGCCCTCTCACAAGCCCGATACGACGCCCCCGAACTCATCAGTTTGACAGACCAGCCCCGGCGAAACGTCCCCCAATGCAACGGAAACCAGATCGGTCTGCCCGGACGCTGAACGTCCGCAACAAAATCACCCTGAGCGCCATCCTGCTGCTCGGCGCGATGCTCATCATCACTGCGTTACTGGCTTCCGGATTGCGGACGCTCAGCAATGCCCTGCGCTGGAGCGAACAGGCCTGGGAAGCCAAAGCGCGCCTGAACACGCTCGACCGGCTCATCGGTGAACTGGGCGCCGCCCTGCACGCGGGGGCCGGCGAGGCGCAGTTGCCGGCTTTGCTCACGCGCTTTTCCGCAAAGGACGGCATCACCGCGGAAGTCGAGAGAATCGGCGAGCTGATCGGGAATGACAGCGCACAGGCGGCGCGGCTTGAACAGCTCAGGCGGCGGACTGATGTCGGTCAGTGGCACAGGCTGCTCGCTTCCGGGGGCGGCGCGAGCGTGAAGGAGATTCGCGCCGCGCTCGAAGACGCGCACACTTCCGTTCAGCAGATCAGCGGCGCGCACACGCTCGCGATGGCCAGGCGTCGCGCCGAGACGGAAAGCCTCAGCACGAAGCTGATCATCAACGCCGCGATCCTGTGTCTGCTCGTTATCGCCATTACAGTAATTGCCAGCCGGCGGCTCGCGCGCCGCATCATTGACCCGATCAATCAGATGATGCTCGCGGCCGAAAGGCTGATGCTCGGCGATCTGGCCCCGCGCGTCGAAGAGCGCACCGGCGACGAAATCGGCCAGCTCGCGCGGGCCTTCAACCGGATGGCCGAGCGCATCGCCGAGCGCGAAAAGGCGATCCTCGCGCGCAATCAGGAACTCGACGAACTGCGCGATTTCAACGCGCTGCTGCAGACCTCGGACTCCGAAGAAGAGATCCACCGCGCGCTGCTGCAGAAGGTCCGCGCGCTCGACCTGACTCAGGCCGTGATTCTCAACCGCCGGAGCGAAGACAACACGCTTGCGGTCGCGGCCTCGCTCGATTCGCTCGCCGTTTCAAGCGAAGATTACCTCGCGGCCAGGCCCGGCTGTGGCGAGTCGGCCGCCTCAGAGCAGGCCGATGAGATCCGGCAGATTCCGGTCTGTCGCGTCGTCCGCGCCGGCCGGGAGATGGTCATCCAGGACGTGAAGGATGACCTGCTCTGCGCCGATTGTCGTTTCGGCCAGCGCCGCGGCTCCGCGTTCTGCGTGCCGATCATGGCCGGGGGCAAAACAATCGGCGCGCTCCACCTCGCCAGCCCGAAGACCGATTACTGGAACACCGACCGCCAGCGGCTGGCGAGGATGCTCGTGGATCAGGCCGCGCCGGCGATCAACAATCTGCGCTCGATGAAGACGCTCGAAGACCGCACGCTGATGGACGAACACACGAGGGTCTGCAACCGCCATTACCTGGACGAGTATCTGAAACAGCAGATCGCCCTGGCGCGCCGTCAGGGGTTCCCGGTCAGCGTGATGATGCTCGACATTGATCATTTCAAGCGGCTGAACGACCGCTACGGCCACGAGGCGGGCGACATCGTCCTGCGGCAGTTCGCGGCGACGATCAAGGACTCGTTGCGCGAGGGCGAAATCGTGGCGCGTTACGGCGGCGAAGAGTTCACCGTCGTGATGAACGGCACGGCCAAGGCCGCGCAGACGCTGGCGGAGAGATTGCGCCGCGCCGTGGCCGCGCTCTCGTTCCCGCAGTTCGCGCAGCACGGCGAGGAGGTGCGCGTCACGATGAGCATCGGCATCGCCGAATTCCCGAACAACGGCCAGACGGTCGAAGACGTGGTCAAGTCGGCCGACTTCGCGCTCTACCGCGCCAAGGACGGCGGGCGCAACTGCGTCAAACTCGCCTCGCGCAGCCTGATGGCGATCAAGGGCGCGCAAAACCGGCTCTAGGGCCGCGAGAGACAAACCGGGCACGACTGTGGTAAATCATGCCCGTCATGCCCGCACGCAAGGATCGGAAAACCAGCGACCGGGAAGCCGTACTCTTCGGCGACCTGTCTGTCACACAGGCGCTCGAACATTCCGAATCGGTCGCCGTCCCGCCTGACGATTCACTCGAAAAGATTCGCGAAGACCTCAACCACACTGAAATCTGCGGCGCGTGCAGGGACGGAATGCCGATAGTCTTCGGCATCGGCCCTGACAAGGCCGACCTGATGCTCATCGGCGAAGGTCCCGGGATAGACGACATCAAATCCGGGCAGCCATTTCAGGGGCAGGCGGGGGTGCTGCTCACGCGCATGCTCGCGGCCATCGGACTCTCTCGCGCCGAGGTATACATTTGTAATGTCATCAAGTGCATCCCGCCGGGCGAGCGGAATTTTTCAGTCGAGGAGATCGAAGACTGCCGCCCGATCCTGCTGCGTCAGATTCTGGCCGTCAGCCCGCGAATCATCGTGGCCTTCGGCGCGCTGGCCGCGCAGACGCTGCTGCGGTCAAAGAAGACAATCTCGGAACTGCGCGGCAACCGCTACACGCTGCGGCTCAACGGCAGGGAGATTGCACTGGTCCCGAGTTTCAACCCGGCTTACCTGCTGCGCGTGGCCGATAAGAAACGCGAAGCCTGGGAGGATTTGAAGATGGTCAGAGAGTTTCTCAAGTGAGGTGACGCTGATCAGGTGATCACTTCTTCTTTTCAGCCAGCGCCCGCCTGATCTTCTCCACCGTCTCACGCGTCTGCGCTGCGAACGCCCCTTTCGGGGCGAGGCGCAGATACTCCTCAAACATCGGCAGCGCATTTTCGGGTCGCCGCGCTTTGAGCAGGATGTTGCCGGCCAGCAGGTGCGCGTCGGCGTAATCCGGCTTCAGCTGGATCGCCCGCCCGGCTTCCGGCCCGGCCTTCGCCAGATCGCCTTTGCCGTAATAAACCCGCCCGAGAGTGAAGTGGCCGTGCCATGAATTTGATTCAAGTCTGAGCCCTTCCTGAAGCGACTTCTCCGCCTCAGCGTATCTTTCCTGCCGCAGGTAAACTTCGCCGAGCGCGAAAAGAGCCTGTGCGGCCTTCGGGTTGATTTCCAGCACGCGACGCAACGCCTGCTCTGCCTTCTCCCACTTCTGCGCGTCCATCCAGGCTGTGCCGAGGAGCAACTGTGCTTCAACGAAATCAGGATAGATGCTGATGGCCTTTTCCAGATGCGCCACGCCCTCCGACGGCTTTTTGTGATCGATCAACGCCGCCCGGCCCTTTTCAAATTCCCTCCTCGCTTCGGCGGGGATTCTTGAATCGAGCAGCGGCGCAGTTGTCTCCGCGTCGCGCGCCACATCAGGTTTCGTCGGCTTCAGTTGAATGAACAGATTCGCCGTCGGCGTGGTTTGCAGGTCCACCTGCTGCTGCACCTCGTCGAAGCCGGGGTGTCTGACCGTGACCGTGTAGAGCCCCAGCGCCAGGCCGGAGAACCTGAATTTGCCGGTGCGGTCAGTCTGCGCCTGCGCGATGAAGGCGCCGCCAAAAGTTTCCAGCCGGACGAAGACGTGTTCAGCTGGCGCGCGGTCGGCGGCGAATCGCACCTGCCCTGAGATTTCACCGGGAATAGGCAGAGAGATTATCAGGTGTGGTCGGGCGGGGGCAGGCGCGCCACAAACGCTGATGAGCAGGGTGATGATCAATGATGGAAGCCCGAAGCGACCCATTCATCCTTTCCTCCAGTGGACGTGAAACAAAAGGGAGAGGATTGCCTCCTCTCCCTTTCAAGCCGATCTGCGTGATGGATCGCCTAGAACTCGAATCTGACGCCGAGCCGCATGTTGAAGGGCGGGCGGTATCCGATTCTCAGGTTCGTCGTAGTGGCAAACGGCTTCCCGAAGTCAGGGTTCAACTGCCCCGAAGTGCTTTCGCGGAGCTGATCCGAGAGCAGCACCTTCTGAGTGTTGGTGACGTTGAAGAAGTCGGCCACGAAGACGAACTTCGCGCGCTCGGTCAGTTGCCACGGGTAATCCACGTGCAGGTCGAGGCGGGTGTAGAAAGGCGTGCGCCCCAGCTTGCCGCGCCCGCCAATCGGGATCTCGCCCGAATTCAGGTAAGCCGGGTTGCCGTAATACTCACTGAGCGGCACGCCCGATTCCATGTGGATGCCTGTGCCGAGGTTCAGCCCCTTGAGCGTCTTCGCCCAGCCCTGCTGGCCGAAGGCGTAGCTGCCGTAGAGGTTCACCACGTGACGCCGGTCCGTGTTGAGCGGCCCCGAAGCGAACTGATCCTTGAGCAGGTCGAAATCGCCGTTCACGAAATCGAACAGCGAGCTGATGCCGGGGTCAGTCTGGTTGTTGTCGTTGCGGAAGTGGCCCTCGAAGTTGCCGCGCAGCGACGCGATGCGCCAGTTGGTGAGCAGTTGCCAGTTGTTGGAGAACCGCTTGTTGAGTTCGATCTCCACCGCGCGGTAGTTGTGAACCGGGTCGGGGAAACCATCCGGCACGCCGTCGCCGCCGAAATTGCCGGCGGGCTGGCCGTTCTTGCCATTCGTCGCGTAGCAGATGTTGCCGAGGTTATTGCCGAACAGGTCGGTGACGCCTTTCACATCGAGGCTCGGGTCGCACTGCGAGGGTCTGGGCGCGCCGGTCGCATACTTGAAGCCGATCGGATTGACCGCGGCATCGAGCTTCGCACTGATGTTGCCGATGAAGTACGCCTGACCGAACAACGCGGCGGATTCGAGTGAGACCAGCGCGGCGTCTTCGACGATGCGTTTCAGCCGCCGGTCAATGTAGCGCACAGAGACGACCAGATTGTGCGGCAACTGCTGCTCGAATCCGATCACGTGTTCATCCGCATAGCCGAGTTTGGTCCCGGGCAGGATCGGGTTGGTCGCCGGGCCCGAAAGCGTCAGCCCCCCGCCCGTGCCGTTGGCCGCCCCACTCAGCAGGTGCGCCGCGTCAACCACCGGAGTCACCGTGCCGAATTGATTAAGCTTCACGCGCCGGTTGCCGCTCGAGTCGACCGTGAATTCCGGCGCGAAGCGACCGCTGCGGAAATCGAGTTCGGTTGAAAGCGAGCGCTCAGCCAGATCGAGCGGGAGGTATTCAAAGAAGCGACCGAAGTTGTAATAAGCCTTCGTCCTGCCTTTCCCGAACGGGTCAACCGTCACGCCGACGCGCGGCGCCCACTGACCCGTAAAGCTGTAGGCGAGTCTACTGCCGTCCGGCGCTTTACTGCCGATCATCCGCTCCTGCTCGTGCCGCAACCCGGCCAGCACGGTGATGAATCGGTTCATCCGCCAGGTGTCCTGAATGTAACCGGCATGGTAATTCGCCCTCGAATCGAAATTCGTGACGCCGTATTCGCCGCGGTCCTGTCTGAGGTAAACCCTGACGTCGCCGGTCCCGGGGACGTTCAGCAGCGGGCAGAGCGTGCAACCGGCGCCCGCCGTGCGCAATGACCATTCGGCGTTCATCTGTTGCCCGATGGCCCCGGCCGCGAGGCTGCCGCCCAGCGCGACGATTGAAGTGCCCTCGACGTTCGTCGCCGGGATGGTGTATTTCGGGCCGCTGCGGTCACGCGTCCCTGAGTAGAACGAGCGTTGATACTGGTAACCCAGACCGAAGGTGTGCGTGCCCAGGAAAGTGACCTGCTTCGACGTGTCGAACGTGGCGCGGTAAGTGTTGCTTTCGGTCGGCTCAAAGAACCCGAGTCCGATGGCTGTGAAGTTGCCGCGCGTCGGATTCGTGCGGTCAATGATGCGGTTGAAATTATCAAAGCCCGTTTCGTCGAAAGTATTCCGGCCCATGTTGAATGAGCCGCTCACCGTCCAGGTGGAACTGAGCGAGCCGTTATACCTGACTGCGATGTTGCGGGTGCCGAGTTCCAGCCTGCTGTTCGACGTCGCGTTATCAATATTCACCGTCCTGAACGGCGCGGTGTTGGTCGTGGTCGGGTCACCGAAGATCGAGAAGTTGACCTGGTGACTCGGGGTCAGGTTGTAATCGAGCTTGAAAGCATAGTTGAGCGTGCGGTAGCGCCGCGCCGTATCGCCCAGCAGCGTGCGCAACCCCGACCCATCAGCGCCGCGCACGATCTCGCGCCGCACGGTCGGGTTGAATGAGCCGAAGAAAAACATTTTATCCTTGAGACTTGGAACGTGACCGCCGAACTCCCCGCCGGCGTCGTAATTTTCGTCGTGCAGCAGCTTGCCGTATTTATTGATCCGCAGATCGTCAGGCTGACGGCGTTCGGCCTCAAACGATTTCGGCGAAGCGTAACCGAAGATCGAGCCGTGATAATCGTTGCCGCCCGACTTGGTGATGATGTTGACGATGCCGCCCTGCGATTGCCCGTATTGCGGTTCGAAGCCGCCCGTCTTCACCTGCACTTCCTTGATGTACGAAGTGTTGATGCCGACGCCGAGCGTGCCGTACGAACGCGAGAACACACCGAGTCCGCCGAAGGCCGAATCGGTGATGTTGACGCCGTCGGCGATGTAAAGATTGTCGAGCGCCGACCCGCCCGAGATCGAGGGGTTCGCCGCGCCGCCGAGCAGGCTGTCAGTCGCGCCGGGCGAGAGGTAGAACAGACTCGTGACGCTGCGCTGCAGCGGCAGATTCTGGTAGAGCTGATCGTTCAGGTTTGCGCCGACGGCGGTGCTGGACGTGTCTATCGTCGCCGTGCCCGCCGACACTTCGACGACTTCTGAGACGTTGCCCGCCTGCAGCGTCAGCCTGAGCGACGAGACTTTGCCGACGAAGACTTCGACGTTCGGAACAGTCACGGTCTTGAAGCCTGACTGCTCGGCCCTGACGTTATATCTGCCCGGGATCAGGTTTGTCGCCTCAAACTCGCCCGATTCATTGGCCGTGACCGAACGCTCGCCGGTCGGCCCGCTGATGATGACTTTGGCGTTGGGGATGACCGCGCCAGTCGCGTCAACCACGCGGCCGGCAATGGACCCTTTGGTGGCCAAATCCTGAGAGAATGCGGTGCCCGTCGCGAGCAGCGTAAACAGCAACGCGCTGAGTAACGGCTTCGTGCGACACCATTGTGACAGTGCTTTATTCATAAGCGCCTCCATTGAAAACAGCGACACGCCGAGGTCCGGGCCGCCGTTGATGAACTGTTGCCCTGAAATTCAGGAACGAAGAAAAATTTCAAGCGGGCTGGATGCCCGCCGCTCGATCAAGTGCGCAAGGCGCGTGCCTTGAGCGGAGGGCGAAGGCGCAAACGCTTAAATGGATAAGGATTGTGTGGAAGGCGGGCCGAAGTTATGGAATTACTGTCGTGCCTGCTACGGCCGGAATTTCATATCGAATAGGAATTTTTGGATTTTCGACCGTGTTTTCGGGCGAAGCGTGATCGCCTCCGCGTCGGCCGGCAGGCGAAATCAATCAATTTGGATGGCGATCAATTCTGATTGCGATCATGGCGTGTTCGCGCTTCCTGATCCGGCTGAAGATTTCTCCGATGCGTTTCATCCATCCATATTTTTGTCGGAGCAACTCGTGCCCGTGTTCGGCCTCGGCGGCAGCGAGGATGCGGGCTTCGGCGTCAACCCATTCGCCTTTCACATTGCCGCGCATGTCGCACGGCGCAATGCGGACGCGCGGGTTGTTGCGCACGCGCTTCACCTTCCACGCGTCGGCCAGCGAGTAGACGTAAAAAACGCCGTCCTCTTCGGCGAACCACACCGGCGTCAGCACGGGCTGCCCATTCTTTCGATAGCTTTCAAGGTTGAGGTAATTCTGTTTAGCGAACTGCGCCAGCTTTGCGTCGTTCATGGTTTCCCCTGAGGTGCCGTGAGGTTGTGTTGAGTTTGCGGTAACGCGGACGGCGGCGGCCCCGACGGAGCCCTGATGCCTTCGCGGTCAAAGGCCAGTTTTGTGCGGCGGCGCAATTCGCGCGCGATCTCGGCCTGTTTTGAGGGCGCGGTCTTGACGGCGAGCCTGAGCCCGACGCCCGCCGCGGTCAGCTTCTCCACGCCGTACATCACCGGCTCTTCGGTGATTTCATCGGGCTTTTCAGCGCGCATCTGCCGCGCCGTTTCGATCATCACCTTCATCGCCCGGTCCACGTCCTCGCTGTAATCAATTTCGACGTCCAGCACGGCGCGCGACCAGTCGCGGGACAGGTTCGAGACGGTCGTGATGGCACCGTTCGGGATGGTCGTCAGCGAGCCTTCGAGGCTGCGTACCAGCGTCACCCGCAGGGTCAGATGCTCGACCGTGCCCGTGGTCTCGCCGATTTTGACCGAGTCGCCGACGTTGTACTGGTCTTCGAGCAGGATCAGAAAGCCGGCGAAGATGTCCTTGACCAGACTCTGCGCGCCGAAGCCGACGGCGATGCCGACGATCCCGGCGCTCGCCAGGATCGGCGCGACGCTCACCCCCAGCTGTTGCAGCAGCACCATCAGGCCGACAAACAGGATCACCGCCTGGGCCGTGCCGCGCGCAATCGCCGAAAGGGTTTTTAACCGCCGTCGCTCAATCGCCGCGCCCTCACCGGTCACGCGCCGCTCGTACAGTTCAAAGCTCGTCCTGATCAGCGCCGCCGCGAAGCGCATCAGAAAAACGGTGATGACGGCCACGATGACGGCCGGGATCCCCCGGCTGACCAGAAAGACGTCGGCCTGATGCACAACACGCAGCAGCGTCTCGCGCACCGATGAAATCCTGTCACGCTCCTCGGGCAGCAGGTTGAGCAGGAAGACGAAGTACAGGACCCAGAGGAGCGTGCGCCCGGCCCTGGCGCCCCAGTCAATCAGCAGCCGCCTGATCGAAGGCCGGTCGGCAAAACCCGCTTCCGCCGTCTCCAGATTGAGCCGCCTGAGCGCACGCCGACGGAGCCCGCCCGCGAGCAGGTGCAGCAGCCAGCAGACCGCGAGCGCCGCGAGCGCCAGCGCCGCGACGCGCAGCAGAGGCCCGGATGAAAGGTTCGTCGGCGTTTCGGGTGATGTCTGGACGAGCAGGAGTAAGTTCATCAGGGCGTATTACAAGCGAAAAAAAACAGGGAAGCAATGCGACCGGAATACTTTATTGACACTGCTTTCGCGCCCGTGCTAGATTCGCGCCGTTTTCAGGCCCTCTTTCATTATTAATCACACAGTCCGACCGGTTTCGAGCCCCCTGAACAAAGAGCTTTCCGAAGTGGTTTTGCCGTATGCCGAATATTGATGATCTGCTCACCATCGCCTGTCAGGAAGGGGCTTCAGATTTACACCTCAAAGCCGGGGTCTACCCTTTCATCCGCGTCTCCGGCGAGATGAAGCCGGTGCGTGAATGGCCGCGGCTGACGCAGGAAGACACGCTGACGATGGCCTTCGCGATCATGTCCAACCGCCAGAAGCAGCGCTTCAAGGAGAACGCCGAGATTGACGTGTCATACGGCGTGCCGGGCCTCGGACGCTTCCGCTGCAACGTCTTTCAGCAGCGCGGCAGCGTCGGCCTTGTGATCCGTGTCATCCCGACCAACATCAAGACGATTGGCGAACTCAGGCTGCCGAAGGTGATCGAGAAGGTGGCCGACGAGCGGCGCGGCCTGATCCTCGTGACCGGGACGACCGGCTCGGGCAAATCTACATCGCTCGCCGCAATCATTGATTACATCAACTCCACGCGCAGCGGCCACGTCATCACTATCGAAGACCCGATTGAATTCCTCCACCGCGACAAGAAATCGTTCCTCACGCAGCGCGAGATAGAGGTTGACGCGATCAACTTCAGCTCGGCCCTGCGCGGCGCGCTGCGCCAGGACCCGGACGTGATCCTGGTCGGTGAAATGCGCGACCACGAGACCATCGCCACCGCGCTCACGGCCGCCGAAACGGGCCACCTGGTGCTTTCGACGCTGCACACCATTGACGCGACCGAAACGATTCAGCGCGTCGTCTCGATCTTCCCGCCGCACGAGCAGCAGGGCATCCGCCTGCAGCTCGCGAGCGTACTCAAGGCGGTCGTCTCGCAGCGCCTGATCCGCGCGCTCGACGGCAAGGCGCGCGTGCCCGCGGTCGAAGTCCTCGTCTCCACCCCGTACATCCGCGACTGCATCATCCACCCCGAAAAGACCCGCCTCATCCGCGACGCCCTCAGCCAGGGGAAATCGCAATACGGGATGCAGACATTTGACCAGTCGCTTTACGACCTCTACTCGCAGAACCTGATCAGCTACGAGGAGGCGCTGCACGGCGCCTCGAACGCCGACGAGTTCAAACTCCACGTGCAGGGCATCAGCACCAGTTCCGAAGTCAGTCAGTCCCAGACGCCGGCAAACTGGAACCCGCCCGTCGGCAGCACGCGGGCCGGGCAGAAGTGAAGGGCAGGAGACCGCCTGGTACAGGACTGGAGTGCCTTGTGTGAATATCCCTTCACCGCCGAGGACGCGGAGGAAACGCAGAGGGTTTCTCCTCTCTGCGCTGTCTCTGCTCTCTCTGCGTCTCAGCGGTGAAGGGCACTCTCATCCCAGGTTTCCTGACTTTGCACCAGGAACGCCATCTCGCGTTTTTCTTTCTTTCCTGCTCCCTGTTTCCCTCTTTGCCTTCCCCACTTGACTCCGCCCGCCGCGCGTTCCACGATGCCAGGGTATGGAGCAGAAGCTTTACGAAAAGACGCTGGCCCGCGCCTTCAGGCTGCTCGCCGCCCGCCCGCGCAGCACCGCCCAGTTGCGCGAGCGGTTGCTTGAAAAGGAGTGGGCCGAAGCAGAGGTTGTCGAGCGCGTCATCGCCCGCCTGTTGGAACTCGGCTACCTCAACGACGAGCAGTTTGCCGCGAGTTACGCCGCCTCCCGCCTGACGACAAAGACACTCGGACGCACCCGCCTGCGCCGCGACCTGCAACGCAAAAAAGTCTCGTCACAGGCCGCCGAGCAGGCGCTGGACGAAGTCTATGCGGAGCGGGGCGAAGAGGAATTAATTGCAAGGGCCATCGCCAAACGCGTTCGATTGAAGGGAAAGCCGCAGACACGCGAGGAAACAAAGAAGCTGTTTGATCACCTGATGCGGCTCGGCTTCAGTTACGACCTCGTGAAGCGGAAGGTGAAAGAGGCGGGGAAGGTTGATGAGATCGAAGAGGATTCAACATGAAATGGATGTCTGTCTTAATGCTCCTGTTCCTCCCGGTTGCTGATGTTTATGGCCAGAGCAACTCTCAAGCCTCATCCCTGATAAAAACCGATGAAGTCAAATCCGCCGTCTCGCGGCTCCTGCAATCCGATGAAAAAAGAGATCGCGCCTGGGCCGCGTGGCTGATCGGCAGATACGGCCTCGAAGAGTTCACGCCCGCACTTTACGGGTTGCTCTATGACAAGACAGCGGACGTGCGGGGCGAAGATGATCACGTCATCAGTACCACATTCGACGCCTTGATCCGGCTTGACGCGGAAGCCCCCTCAGAAATTCTGATGCCGCTGTCGGACAGGTTCCGAAACGAAGTCATTATCCTGCTCGCAAAGTCTCCTGAGAAAAATCGGCCTGACCTTCTGTCACTTCTCCAGAGGCAGTTGACCGATGAGCAGTGGCTGGCGATCTGCAATCTTCTGGCCAGCGTCAGGGCTCGCGGTTTTGCCGCCTCGTTACTGCGCGAGCTGAAAATCCGGGTTGATATCTATGTTACTCAGGATCCACATGCCTGGTTCGGCCACGGCGGAAGTGGTCACGGTGTTGGGTGTGGCGTTTTGCAGGTGTCGGAAGGGTTCCCGCCGCTCGTGTTTTACGATCTTCATGAATGGGCGAAGCGTGGCTTTATTCTTGTCGCCCCGGGGCGTCATTCGATTTATTACTCGCGGCGGGAATTCGAACCGGAAGCGAACGGGAAGTTCACCGGCAGCAGTCACAGCATCAATGAGAGGAACCAATACCGCACGGAGTATCTGGCCGAACTGCTCAACACTTCGGTCGAAGTGTTGAAATTCAATCCCTCTCCTTCCTTTACCGTGGTCTGGAAAAGTAACGCGGCTTTCAAAGGTGAGGTGACCCGCAGGCGCGAAGAAATAAAACAGAAGTGGGCGGCTCTGATCGGACGGCTTGTTCAGGCAAAGCTGTTATCCGAAAAGGATGCAGCCGGCGTGAAGCCGAATATCACGATTGAGATTCACGATGAGAGGAAAAACAAAACGGTGAAGCTGCCGGATGTGTCTGAAATGCGACAGGCCGGAATAATCACTCGCTCATTCCCACGAGCCCCGGCAACGTTTTCCCGATCTCCTCATTCACCACCAGATCGGCCGCATCATCGAGCGGCGTCGGCGTGCGGTTGATGATGATCAGCGCCGCGCCATTCTGTTTGGCCAGCGGGGGCAGCGACGCAGCCGGGTGAACGACGAGCGATGAGCCGACGGCGATGAAAACATCGCATTCATAGCAGGCCTGAATCGCCCGTTGCATTTCGCGCTCGGGCATCGCCTGACCGAATGAAATCGTCGCGGGCTTCAGATACCCGCCACACTTCTCGCAGTTCGGAGCTGGGTCGCCGGCCTCTATCCGTGCCAGCGCCTCATCCACAGGAATGCGGTCGCCGCAGGAGAGACACGCCGCCTCGGCCGTCGTGCCGTGCAGTTCAATGACATTCTCAGGCCGGTGCCCGGCGCGCTGGTGCAGCCCGTCAATGTTCTGCGTGATCATCGCGATCAACTGGCCGCGCCGTTCGAGTTCGACAAAAGCGAGGTGCCCCGCGTTCGGTCTGGCGTCGCGCATTTCGGGCCAGCTCAGCGCCTTCTGCCGCCAGTATTCGACGCGCCCGGCGCGGCTGCTCGTGAACTCCTGATAATCAATCATGCGGTTCGTGGCCCAGACGCCGTTCGGGCTGCGGAAGTCGGGGATGCCCGACTCGGTGGAGATGCCCGCGCCGGTAAATCCGGCGATGCGCTTTGAATTCGCGATCAGTGTTCTGGCTTCAGAAAAGTTCATTTGACCGAATGAAATCAGCGGTTGTTATTCTTCGACTGACGAAACGCACTCAGTTTAGTTCTGCCCGCCTGCCCTTGCAACACCGGCGTTTGACAGCGGCGAATTGCTCTGACACTCTGAACGCCAGGGCCGACAGCTCCCGTCAGCCATTGAGCGAAGTCAGAGGAGGGAAAGATGCGAGTCGCACTGATTCCAGTTTGTTTTGTCACTTTGCTTTGTTTATCTGCTATGGCCTGTCAGAGTAAATCCACTTCTTCACAAAACGGCTCGCAGAATTCCCAGTCCGCCGACCGGAACGCGAAACCGGATGAGACGCGTGATGTGCATTCATACTCCAACCCGGAACAGATTCGCGTGCGTCACGTTGACCTTGATCTCGAAGTCCTGTTTGACCGCCGGGCGTTGAAAGGGACTTCAACGCTGACGCTGGAGCGCGTTGCTTCGGGCGATTATCCGCTCAAACTCGACACGCGGGATTTGAGGATCATCAAAGCCGAAGCCTCGACCGACGGGACGAACTTCACTCCAACGTCATTCGCGCTCGGCGACGCTGATAAAATCCTGGGCGCGCCGCTGACCGTCCAGCTTCCGCCGCAGGCCACGAAAGTCCGCATCGAGTATGAAAGCACCCCCGGCGCTTCCGGCGTGCAGTGGCTTGAGCCGGCGCAGACGGCGGGCAAAAAGCAGCCGTATATGTTCACGCAGTCCGAAGCGATCCACGCGCGGAGCTGGATCCCGCTGCAGGATTCGCCGCGCGTGCGCGTGACTTACTCGGCCCGCATCCGCACGCCGAAGGAACTGCGTGCCGTGATGAGCGCCGAACAGGACGCGAACGCCCCGCGCAACGGCGATTATCGTTTCAATATGCCGCAGGCGATCCCGCCTTACCTGATCGCGCTCGCGGTCGGCGACCTGGCTTTCAAACCCCTGGGCCCGCGCACGGGCGTTTACACCGAGCCCTCGATGCTTGAGAAGGCTGCGCGCGAACTCGCGGACACCGAGAAGATGGTTGAGGCGACCGAGAAGCTGTACGGGCCGTACCGCTGGGGGCGCTACGACATTCTGGTGCTGCCGCCGAGCTTCCCGATTGGCGGGATGGAAAACCCGCGGCTGACTTTCGCCACGCCGACGATTCTGGCCGGCGATAAGAGTCTGGTCTCGCTCGTCGCGCACGAGCTGGCGCATTCGTGGTCGGGCAATCTCGTGACCAATGCGACGTGGCGCGACTTCTGGCTCAACGAAGGTTTCACCGTCTACCTTGAGCGGCGCATCGTCGAAGCGGTGTATGGCCGCCCGCGTGAAGAGATGGAAGCCGTGCTGGGGCGTCAGACGCTTGAAAAAGAGCTGGCTGATAACAAGCCCGACGATCAGATTCTGCACATTGATCTGACGGGTCGCGATCCTGATGAAGGTTTTACTGAAATCCCTTATGAAAAGGGCGCGCTCTTCCTGCGGCATCTGGAAGAGACTTTCGGGCGCGAGAAGTTCGATCAGTTCCTCAAAGGATATTTCGATCACTTCGCCTTTCAGAGCATCACGACGGCCGATTTCAGAGAGTATTTGCAGAAGAACCTGCTCGACCCGAATCCGCAGCTCGCCGCAAAGGTTCCGGTAGACGAGTGGGTCAGCAAGCCGGGCCTGCCGGCCAGCGCGCCGCGCCCCGTATCAGACGCATTCGCCAAAGTGGAGGAACAGGCGAAGGGCTGGCTCGAAGGTAAGACCCCGGCGGCAAAGCTTCAGACCAGAGGCTGGTCAACTCAGGAATGGCTGCACTTCCTCAAATTCCTGCCACCGCAGTTAAATCAGACTCAGATGCAGGAACTGGATCGTGCCTTCAATCTGACGAAAGTCGGCAACGCCGAGATCGCGCACGTCTGGCTGCTGATGGCGATTCGCAACAAATACGAAGCCGCTTACCCGCGCCTCGAAGAGTACCTGATCTCCATCGGCCGGCAGAAGCTGATCAAGCCGCTCTATGAGGAACTGGTGAAAACTCCCGAAGGCCGCGAACGCGCCCTGCAGATATATCGCAAGGCGCGGCCCGGCTACCACCCGATTGCCCAGGGGTCGGTGGATAAGATTGTGAAGTGGGAGAAGGCGTGATGCGTGATTGGACAAGCTTTCTTCTGTAGATCGTGGCTTCTGATTGTCGCTGTGTAAGGGATACAAGTGATGCTGACCTCAGATGAGATCGCGAATCTCCCATCAGTCATCATTCGTAACGCCGATGAGCCTGCGAAAATTGAAGAAGCAATTTCCTCTCTGAATGACCAGGATGATCGCTGCCACCTGCTTTACGGTCTGACAAAAAGACTGCTCGCTGAAGGAGAGCTGGAGGCAGCAGAAAAAGTTTCTCGTTCGCTTGACACCTGGCCAATCGAGCGAACATGGTTCTTCGGGGATATTGCGGTAAAAAGGTGGGAAGCCGGACAAGCCGAACACGCGCGGCAACTATTGCAGGAGGCCATCCCGATTGCCCGTAACGGAGGCGTTGAGTGGCAACGGGCAGAATCGCTTGCCAGAATTGCAGTGCGGTTCGACCTGATTGGCGACAGAAGAATGGCAGTTACTTTGCTGGCAGAGGCGGCCGAAATAGCCGGACGTGGGGAAGCGCAGTCTCTTAGCAGGGGAAACATTCAGGATACGCTCGACTCAGCAAGTACGCTGGATGAAATATCAGCCGCGCTCATTGCAGTTGGAGAACCGGTGCTGGCACGACAAGTGGCTGGTTCCATCCGGCATGACCACAGGAGGCAACGCGCCTTGGCAAGACTCAATAGCAAGTGAAGGAATGAAGAGCGTTCTGATCAGGTCACGCATCAGGCACTCCACAGCTTTCGCCGCCGGATTTCTCCTCGGCCAGCTTTGCTTCATTGCTGCGAATGCCTGGAGCTATTGGCATATGGTTATCCCGTGCGAGGACTGCGGTGGAGGTTTTGGCTTTCCGTTCGATTGGTATCGGGTTGGAGGGTATATCGGGACTGTCTCGATGATCTGGAGTGGGTTGGTGGCAGATGTGATTATTGTGTTATTCGTCAGCATTGGGAGCGGCTGGATCAGCCAGCGATTTTTCAGTAGTCGCAATCGCCTGACCTTTGAAGAGGCGGAAACAACTTCAGAAAGCTTTACCACCCATCCGCACTAACGAACACCGGCTCGGGCACGAGCAGCACGCCGAAGCGTTCATTCACGCGCTCCTGAATTTCACGCATCAATGCCAGCACTTCGCTGGCCGTCGCGCCGCCGCGGTTGATGATCGCCAGCGTGTGCTTTGACGAAATCCCGACGCGGCCCTTCTGATGGCCTTTCCGGAAGCCCGCTTTCTCAATCAGCCACGCCGCGGGCACTTTCACCTTCCGGCCCGGGGCCTCGAAGCGCGGGACTTTTTCGTCCGCGCCGATCAACTTGTGCCGCCTGGCCGCCTCTTCGATCTGGCGGAACTTTTCAGCCGCGACGACGGGGTTTTTGAAAAACGACCCGGCGCTTTTGCAGTCCTCGTCGCCGGGGGTGATGAGCATGGCCTTGCGGGCGCGAATCTCACGCACGGCCTCCCTGACCTCCTTCAGCGACGGGTTGTCCGTGCGCCCGGCGAAAAAGTTTTTCACGTCGGGGTAACGGAGCGACGGCTCGCCGCGCGGCCTGAGCGCGTAAGTCACCCCCAGCACGATGTAACGATCACGCGCCGTCGTGTTGAAAATGCTGCTGCGGTAGCCGAAATTGCAGGCCGAGTTGATCAGCGTGAAAACCTGCCGCTCGCGCCGGTCATAGACCTGCACGGCGACAATCGTCTCGCTTACCTCCTGGCCGTATGCCCCGACGTTCTGGACGGGCGTGCCTCCGACAAAACCCGGAATCCCGCTCAGGCATTCGACGCCCGCCAGATCGCGTTCGACGCACCAGGCTACGAACCTGTCCCAGTCTTCACCCGCCCCGGCGGTCACGAGAACCTTGTCGTCTTCGACCTCGGATGAGATGCCTTTGATGGCGACCCGCAGCACGAGACCCGGAAAGCCTTCATCCGCCACCAGCACGTTGCTGCCGCCGCCCAGCACAAACATCGGCATTGATCTGTCCGCCGCCCAGGCAGCGGCACCGGGCACATCATCCTCGCTGAAGGCGTCAACAAAGAATCGTGCCGGGCCGCCGATTCCCAGCGTGGTGTAGGGTCCGAGTCGTACTCTTTCGCGGATTATTTCTGCGACGCTCATGGGGGATGAGTTCATAGTACCGCCTTCAGGCGGGTTTTGCGATCATGAAAAACCCGCCTGAAGGCGGTACTATGAACATTTCTGACGACTACGATTTCTTTGGATCCTTCCAGTCCGCGAGCTGCGCGAAAGGGTTATTGAAAGCAGTTTTGGCCGCGCCTGCGGGACGCGGTTGCTGCTGCTGACGGTTCTGATCCCTGCCGCGATTCGGTTTGCGCTCCTGACCGGCCGCCGGCTGTTTGTCGCGCGGCTGTCTGGTGACTTCCGGGTCACTCTTCATCGAGAGCGCGATCTGATTCTTCTCCAGATTGACTTCGATGACGCGCACGGTCACGCGGTCGCCGGGGTTGACGACGTTGCGCGGGTCCTTGACGAACCGGTCGCTCAGCTGCGAGATGTGAACCAGCCCGTCCTGATGCACGCCGATGTCCACGAACGCGCCGAAGTTGGTCACGTTGGTCACGATGCCGGGGCAGACCATGCCGGGAGTCAGGTCTCTTACCTCATGAATGTCTTCGCGGTAAGCGAACGCGACGAATTCTTCGCGCGGGTCGCGGCCCGGTTTGGCCAGCTCCTTCACAATGTCTTCAAAAGTGAAGTCGCCGACTTCGGCGCGCAACTCCGCCGACTGCCTGACCAGTTCGACGCCGGAACCTGTCAGGTCTCTAACGTCCCTGTTGAGCCGCCCGGCCAGCGATTCGAGCGCCGGGTAGCGTTCAGGATGCACGCCGGTGTTATCGAGCGGGTGTTCGCCGTTCGGAATGCGCAGGAACCCGGCGGCCTGCTCGAATGTTTTCTTGCTGAAGCGCGGGATGTCGAGCAACTGGGCGCGTGATTTGAACAGGCCGCCCGTGTTGCGCTGCTCGACGATCTTTTTCGCGAGCGAAGGCCCGATGCCGGAGACGCGCGCGAGCAGGTGAGACGAAGCGGTGTTGAGATTCACGCCGACCGCGTTGACGCAGGAATCAACGACCAGATCGAGGCTCTTTTTGAGCGAATGCTGCGCGACATCGTGCTGGTACTGGCCGACGCCGATGCTCTTCGGGTCAACCTTGACCAGTTCAGCGAGCGGGTCCTGCAACCGGCGCGCAATCGAAATAGCGCCGCGCACGGTCAGGTCAAGGTCGGGGAACTCTTCGCGCGCGACCTCGCTGGCGCTGTAAATGCTCGCGCCGGATTCGTTGACCATCACGACCGGCACACTGAGTTGCTGTTCCTTCAGAGCTTCACGCACGAAGCTCTCGGTCTCTCGCCCCGCCGTGCCGTTGCCGACGGCGATGGCGCGGATGTTGCCGTTCCTGACGATTTCGCCGAGCAGCTTCTTCGCGTGTTCCTGCTCGTTCTTTGATTGCAGATGCATCACGGTGCTGGCGACGTATTTGCCGGAATCGTCAACCACTGCGAGCTTGCAGCCAGTGCGGATGCCCGGGTCAATGCCGAGTACCGCCTTCGGGCCGAAGGGGGCGGCGAGCAGCAGCTTGCGCACGTTTTCAGCGAAGACCCTGATCGCGGCCTCGTCGGCGACTTCCTTTAGCGCGCGGTGGACTTCGGTTTCGATGCTCGGCAGGACGTAAGTTTTGAGCGCCATCCGCGCGGCCCTGGCGAGTACGCCTGCGCCCGGCGAATCGGGTATGGTGCAGGCCGCGCGTTCGAAGGCCGCGAGCAACACGGCATCGAAAGTTTCATCCTCGGGCGCGCCGCCAATCGTCAGCGTCAGTTCTTCTTCCGTCCACCCGCGACGAATTGCGAGATAGCGATGCGAATTCTCAGGCCTGAGCAGCGTCTGAATTGATTCGTGATAATCAAAGTAGCGTTCGTACTTGCTGTGCGGTTTCGACTTGTCTGTTTTGCCAGTGCGTGCGCAGCCGCGCTCGAAGGCAGTTTTGCGCGTGAACTGGCGCAGCCCTTCCGTTTCCGACAAGCGCTCGGTCAGAATGTCCTGCGCGCCTGAGATCGCGGCCTCGGCGTCGTTGATCTTTTTCTCCTCGTTGCGGAAAGTGAAGGCGAACAGCTCCATCGTCTGGCCGGGCTGCGGCGTTTCCAGCCCGTGACCGCAATTCCAGATCCAGTCGGCCAGCGGCCCGAGCCCCGCCTCCCTGGCCACCGTCGCTTTGGTTTTGCGTTTCTGTTTATAAGGCAGGTAGATGTCTTCGAGCGAATCGGGGTCGAAGGTCGCGAGGATCTTCTCTTTCAGTTCGTCTGTCAGTTTGCCCTGCCGCTGGATTTCTTCGACGATGAATGCCTGGCGCTTGAGAATCTCATCCCAGCGCCCCTTCGCGTCAATCACCTTCTGAATCGCGACTTCGTCGAGGTTGCCGGTGGCTTCCTTGCGGTAACGGGCGATGAATGGAATCGTCGCGCCTTCTTCGGCCAGGCGAAGGACAGCCGCAGCGGATGAGGTCGGAATATCTGCATGAATGGTCTGGAACCAGGTTTCAAAAGTCATGATGAATTACGGATCCTGGATGTCGGGTAATGGGGTGAGCAGAGAGAATACGAAACAAACAGAAATAACGAAACAGGTGAAAGGCCGAAAACACCCGTTCGGGAATTTTCGCGTGTTTCGTTCATTTCGTCTGTTTCGTATTCTCCCTCAGTTTTTCGGTCTTGCGAATCATCCGCAGAATGGATTCTTCCCGCGTGAGTTCTGAAATGCGTGACAGCGCGACCCACCTGAGCGCCTTCGATTCGCTGGTCGCAGCGAGCGGCGCGTTTCTGTCGGCGGTGAAAAGAAATCTGATGTCGTAATGATTATGCCCGGGCTCTTTCGCGCTCGCGGGAATCCCATGAACGTCAACGTCAAAGATGCGATCAGACACCGGGCGGACGTCGTCGAGCCCTGATTCCTCGCGGGCTTCGCGCCAGGCGGCTGAGAGCATGTCGGGGTCGTCTTCGACGTGCCCGCCGAGCTGCGCCCACAGGTCGAGCCTGCCGTGATGAGTCAGCAGCGCGTGCGAGTAATCCTCATCGAGAACCCACGCCGAACCCGTCAGGTGGCCGATGAGCAGCGAGCGGGAGTAGAAGAGTTCGTTGTCAGTAACGAAATCCGCAATCCGTCGGCGCATCTGTTCTTCGCGGCTGTCGAAAGTCCGGTGGGCGCGGAGTTGTTCGAGGATCGGTTCCCGGTTCATTGATCAGCCTTCAGCCTCTCATTGAGCATGTTGCAGAACAGCGCGCCCTGTTCGATGGCGTCGTCCAGCGCCTGATGCGTGTGTGGCAGGTCGTCGAACCAGCGGCGTGGCATGTTTCGTTTGACCGAAGCCCTGTAATCCTTTTTCAGCATCGCCATCGCGTAGGTTTTGATGTCGAGTGCGGAATGTGAGAATGGGCTTTCACCGGTAAAGCGGATAAGATAGTAATAGACGAACATGAAGTCGAAGGCCACCGGGTAGGAAACGAACACAGGTCTGCCGGGCAGCTTCCTGAGCCACGCCAGATAATCCTTCATCGCGGCTTCGGGCGTCTGAAGGTTCTGACGGCAGGCATTCCACGCCACTTCCTGAGTCTTCCACCAGGCCATGGTCCTCGGGTCGCCCGTCGCCCCGGGCAGCGTCTCCAGATTCGCGGTAAAAGTGCTGACCAGAGTTTTGTCGGCCAGATACGCGGCTGAGCCGAAACTGAGCATGGAATTGACGCCCGGGATCGGGCCGTCGGTTTCCACGTCCGTACTCACGTAGATTTCAGGCATATTCTTCCAGAGCAAAAGCCGGCGGAGATGAAGTCATCGCCGTTCCAGCGTCATCTTCATTCCGTACTTCGGCCTCAGTGTGACCAGCGGGCGAATTTCGACCACATGGCCGGGTGCCAGCCGCAGTTTCCACCGCTGAGCAATCGTCGCAATCACGAGTACGCCCTCCATCCAGGCGAAAGCTTCGCCGATGCAGGTGCGCGTGCCGCCGCCGAAAGGGAAGTAGCTGAACTTCGGCCGCGCCTCCCGGGCTTCCGGCGTCCAGCGTTCGGGATCACACCTGTACGGGTCAGGGAACCAGCGCGCGTCGTGCTGGACGATGAATTCATTCATCAGCACCAGATCGCCCTGCCTGAGCCGGTGGCCTGAGATTTCATGATCGGCGAGCGCGCGGCGCCCGATCATCCACGCGGGCGGGTACAGGCGCATTGATTCGGCGAAGACCATTTCGGTGTAACGCAGCTTCGGCACATCCTCGAAAGTCGGCAGCCGCCCGGCGAGTACCGAGTCAATTTCGGCGTGCAGTTTCACTTCGACTTCGGGATGCTGTGAGAGCAGATACCATGTCCACGTCAGCGCCGTCGCCGTCGTCTCGTGCCCGGCGAGGAAGATGGTCAGCGCCTCGTCGCGCACCTGTTCATCAGTCATCCTGCCGGTTCCGCCTTCCTCATCCTGCGCCACGAGCAGCATGGACAGCAGGTCACCGCGATCTTCGCCGCTCGCCCGGCGCTCGTTGATGATGCGGTAAATGATCTCGTCGAGTTTTTTCTTCGCCTGCTCGAACCGGCGGTTGCTCGGCAGAGGCAGTCTGTAGAGCAGAGTGGCGAACGGGTTGGTGACGCGCCCGATCAGATGCATCGTCTGCGTGAGCGCCTGACTGACATCACCGGCCGCGTCCCCGACTTCGGCATCGAAGAGCGTTTTGCCCGCAATCACGAGGGCCAGTTGCATCATCTCCCGCGACATTTCGAGCGGCTGGCCCGGCGGCTGGCTCGCCCATCGTTCTCGCACCCGGTCGGCATAATCAACCATCTGCGTGGCGTAAGCCGCGACGCGCTGCCGGTGGAAGGCGGGCTGGACGAGGCGGCGCTGGCGCAGGTGGAATTCGCCCTCGCTCGTGAGCAGCCCCTCGCCGAGCAGCCGCTTCATCATCTGCAGCCCGCGCCCCTTCATAAACTTCTTCTGGCTCGTCACCAGCACGTCGCGGATGTCATCTGGATGACTGACCAGCCACATGGCCTGCGTGCCAAGCCGGAAACGCACGACATCGCCGTGTTCGCGCTGGAGTTTGCTGAGAAAACCCAGCCAGTCGCGGCGCAGTGCGAGCAGGTTGGTGAGGCTTGATCCGTTGTAGGTTTGCTTTGGGGGAGTGATAACAGCTTTCATCTTCGTTACTCGTACCCTCCGGAACGGGACGGCAGACTGGCTGGGTTGCTGAGGGGATATTGTGAATCCTGCAAAGCCGGACTCTGCGGGTCAGGCGAGACGCATCTGCTCAAGGGAGGCCGGGGCATCGCCTCCGCTGATGTCCGGAATGACGGCCATCTCCAGCCCCGCCACGCCATCCAGGTTGACGCCGTAATCCTCCACCTCGGAAGTCACGGCGGGCGGGCTGAAGTTATACTGCTGGCGCAGAATCTCGCGGTAAGGCTGCCCGCCGCCGGCTGACCACCGCAGCACGAATTCCTGCGTGCGCGCGCGCCCCGACTCCTCGCGGAACCGCAGGCGGATGCGGCGGATTCTCTGCGGCTCATCAAAGAGGAGGCGGATTGTCTGCTCCCCCGCTTCCGCCGCGCGCCAGCCTGACCCTGCGCCCGGCACCAGTGCCGCCTCAATCGGGTGTGCCGCATCTTCTGATGTGACCTCGACCTGCGCCAGTCGTTCCAAGTCAAGCCAGTCGGGTTCAGGCTTTAAGGACTCCGGTGAGCCCCGACTGATTATCCGTTTGCGCATAACGTACCTCCTGCAGAGAAGCGCCATAAAACAACCCGCGCCCGTGCGGCCCGGGGGGATTGCCCATGATAGTTTTACTTTCCGAGCAACGCTTTCGCCTTAGCCGCGACGTTGTCGGCAGTGAAGCCGAATTTCTCCATCACCACCTTGATTGGAGCCGACGCGCCGAAGCCCTGCATCACGACCAGACCGCCCTGCGGCCCGACGTACCTTTCCCAGCCGAAGCCGACAGCGGCTTCGATCCCTAAGCGGGCCGTGACGCCCGGGGGCAGGACTGAATCCTTGTACTCCTGCGGCTGTTTCTCAAACAATTCCCAACTCGGCAGACTGACGACGCGCGCGCGGATGCCTTCGGCGGCGAGCTTTTCGCGCGCGGCCATCGCGACTGAAACCTCCGAGCCGGTCGCGATCAGGATCACGTCAATCTGTCCGCCCTCGGCGTCAGCCAGCACGTAAGCGCCTTTCAGCAGCCCCTCGGCGGAAGCAAATTTCGCGCGGTCGAAAGTCGGCAGCCCCTGCCGCGTCAGCGCGAGCGCCGTCGGGCCGTGCGTGTTTTCGAGCGCGGCGCGCCACGCGACCGCCGTTTCATTGGCGTCTCCGGGGCGGATCACCGTCAGGTTCGGGATCGCGCGCAGTGCGGGCAGGTGTTCGACGGGCTGATGCGTCGGGCCGTCTTCGCCGACGCCGATGCTGTCGTGCGTCCACACGTAAATCGTCCGCAGGCCCATCATCGCGGCCAGCCGGACTGGCGGCAGCATGTACTGAGAGAAAACCAGGAACGTGCCGCCGTAAGGGATCAGCGGTACTGTCAGCGCGAGGCCATTCATCGTCGCGCCCATCGCATGCTCGCGCACGCCGAAGTTGAGGTTGCGACCGTTGCGCACTTCGGCTGAAAACTCCGGATAGCCGTTGAGGAAAGTCTTGTTCGACGTTCGCAAATCCGCCGCGCCGCCGATCAGCATTGGCAGCACCGGGGCGAGCGCGTTCAGAACCTTGCCCGAAGCGTCGCGGGTCGCGACATCCTTGCCCGCCTCGAACACTGGCAGTTTCTCCTGCCACCCCTCTGGCAGTTTGCCGCTCGCCCAGGACTTCCACTGCGCGCCGAGGTCGGGATGCTCTTTTTCGTAAGCCGCGACTTTACTGTTCCACGAGGCCTCAAGCTGTGCGCCTCTTTCGATGGCCTTGCGGAAGAGGGCGAGCGATTCTTCCGGCACGGTGAATGGTTCTTCGTAAGGCCAGCCAAAGTTCTGTTTCGCCAGTTTCACTTCATCCACGCCGAGCGGTTCGCCGTGCGCCTTGTGCGTCCCCTGCTTGTTGGGCGAGCCGTAACCGATGATCGTCTTCGTGCAGATGATTGAGGGCCGCGGGTCCTGCTGCGCCGCGCGGATCGCCTTTTCAATCGCGCCGGTGTCGAGCCCGTCAACCGACTGCACGTGCCAGCCGTAAGCCTCGAAACGCTTCGCGCGATCCTCGGTGAATGACATAGCCGTGCCGCCGTCGAGCGAAATGTCATTGTCGTCGTAGAGGTAAATCAGCCGGCCGAGTTTCAAATGGCCCGCGAGCGACGCCGCTTCAGAAGCGACGCCTTCCATCAGGTCGCCGTCCGAAACGATTGCGTAGATGTGGTAATCGAACAACTCGTGACCCGGGCGGTTGAAGGTCGCGGCCAGATATTCCGCGCCAATCGCGAAGCCGACGCCGTTGGCAAAGCCCTGCCCGAGCGGCCCCGTCGTCGTTTCGACCGCCGGGCTCAGTTCCGATTCCGGATGGCCCGGAGTGAGGCTCCCCCACTGCCGGAAGTTCTTCAACTGGTCGAGCGTGAAGTCGTCGTAACCGGTCAGGTAAAGCATGCTGTAAAGCAGCATCGAGCCGTGGCCGGCTGACAGCACGAAGCGGTCGCGATTGGCCCAGCGCGGGTTTTTCGGGTTGTAGCGCATCATGCGCGTCCACAGCACGTACGCTGCCGGGGCCATGCCCATCGGCATGCCGGGATGGCCGGAGTTGGCCTTCTGTACGGCGTCCATCGAGAGAGTGCGAATCGTATTGATCGCCAGCTTGTCGAGTGCAACCTGATCCATCGTTGTTTTTATCCTCTTACAACAATACAGTACCGCGAGCGTCGGGCGAGCGGTGACATCGCGACACGTCCTTTGCGATGTCACCGCTCGCCCGACGCTCGCGGTACTGTATCTGTTTTATAGACAACCCTCAGTTAAGCAGATGCAGAGTGATGAGTAAAGCAGGTTTCGCCCGTCATCCACCACTCTTCACCAATTATTTCCCTTTCACCTGCTTCTTCGCCGCGGCCACCACGTTCTCCACCGTGAAGCCGAACTTCTTCTGCAGCTCCTTGAGCGGCGCGGAAGCCCCGAAGGTTTTCATCCCGATGCGCTCGCCGTCAAGGCCGGTGAATCTGGCCCAGCCGAAAGTCGAGGCCTGCTCGACCGAGACACGCGCGGTCACGTCCGGCGGAATCACGCTGTCGCGGTATTCCTGACTCTGATGCTCGAAGAGTTCCCACGACGGCATGCTGATGACGCGCGCCTTGATGCCGTCGGCCTTCAACTGCTCGTAGGCTTCGACGCAGAGCGAAACTTCGCTGCCGCTCGCCATCAGCAGCACGTCGGGTTTGCCGCCGTCGGCGTCGGCCAGCACGTAAGCGCCCTTCGCCACGCCGGAAGCCGGGGCGTACTTCGTGCGATCCACCGTCGGCAGCGCCTGCCGCGTCAGGATGAAGACCACCGGCTCGTGGTGCAGTTGCATCGTCAGGCGCCAGGCTTCGGCGACTTCGTTGGCGTCAGCCGGGCGCATAATGATCAGCCCCGGTATCGCGCGCAGCGAGGCCAGATGCTCGATGGGCTGGTGGGTCGGGCCGTCTTCGCCGACGCCGATTGAATCGTGCGTGAAGATGTGGATCGTCGGGATCTCCATAATCGCGCTCAGACGAATCGGCGCGCGCCCGTAATCGCTGAAGATCAGGAAGCCCGAACCGTAAGGCCGGATTTTCGAGAGCGACATCCCGTTGAGAATCGAACCCATCGCATGCTCGCGGATCCCGAAGTGGAAATTGCGCCCGTCATAACTGTGCGCGGTGAAATCACCCGCGCCGTCGAACGTCAGACGTGTTTTCGTTGACGGGGCCAGATCGGCTGAACCGCCGAGCAGCCACGGCACATTCTTCGCCAGCGCATTCAGCACCTTGGCTGAAGCGTCGCGCCCGGCCACGCCCTTCGCGTCTGCCGGGAACGTCGGCAAATCCTTGTCCCAGCCTTCGGGCAGTTCGCGGCGCTGCATCCTGACCATCTGATCGGCGAGTTCTGGATATTGTTTTTTGTAATCCTCAAACTTCCCGAGCCACGCCGCGCGCTCGTCGTGACCGCGCTTGCCGATGCCCTGCTGGAAATGATCGTACACGCCCTCGGGCACCAGGAATTTCGCGTCTTCCGGCCAGCCGTAATTGCGCTTGGTCAGTTTGATCTCCTCTTCGCCGAGCGGTTCGCCGTGCGCCGCATGCGTGTCCTGCTTGTTCGGCGACCCCCAGGCGATGTGGCTGTCAACGATGATCAGCGTCGGCCGGTCGGATGTATTTTTGAATGTCGTGAAGGCGCGTCCGAGCGTTTCCAGATCGTTCGCGTCACCGACGCGCGTGACGTTCCAGCCGTAGCCGACGAAGCGCGTCGCCACGTCTTCGCTGAACGCCCACTCGGTGTGGCCTTCGATGGTGATCTTGTTGTTGTCGTAAATCCAGCAGAGGTTCGAGAGCTTGAGATGGGCCGCGAGCGAGGCGGCCTCGCCCGAGACGCCTTCCATCATGCAGCCGTCGCCCGCCAGCGCGTACACGTCGTAATTGAACATATCGAAACCGGGGCGGTTGAAGTGCGCGGCCAGCCACTTGCCGGCTATCGCCATCCCGACGCTCGTCGCGACGCCTTGGCCGAGCGGGCCGGTCGTGGTCTCGATCCCTGAGGTCCAGCGGTATTCGGGGTGGCCGGGGCATTTGCTGTCGAGCTGGCGGAAGCGTTTGATGTCGTCGAGCGTGACTGACGGTTCGCCCAGGGCCTCGTATTTCGGGTTGACCGATTTGACCCCCGTCAGGTGCAGCATCGAGTAAAGCAGCATCGAGGCGTGGCCCATTGACAGCACGAAGCGGTCCCGGTTCGGCCAGATCGGGTCCTGGGGGTCGAAGCGCAGGAAGCGCTGCCACAGGCAGTAAGCCACCGGGGCCATCGCCATCGGCGTGCCCGGGTGGCCGGAGTTGGCCTGCTGCACCGCGTCCATCGAAAGGGTGCGGATGGTGTTGACGCACAATTCATCAAGCTGTTTAGTCATGGTCGTGATTCCTCCTCTGCACCCTGACGGTGCTGGACAGGTTGGGGGTTGAGCCGGCGCCCTCGCGTGCGTGCCCGCTTAATGCACCCGCTCACTTTGCGCGACAGGCTGTTCCTGCCGCGCGTGGATGACCGGCAGAATAGTTTCCGAAAAAAGGTTTGAGTTGATCAGCATCTGGACGACATGATTGCCCGGCTGATGGAAATTCAGGTTCACGAACACCGTCACGTTATCCGAATAGCCGTCCGGCGGCACGGCGAAGCCGGTCGGCTGCGAAACGGCGATAGTCTGCATGCGATCCGGCGTCAGGATGCGGACTTCGCTCAGGTACTGGCCCTCGCCGGTCCAGTGGCTGACGACGGCGAACTTGATCATCGCAATCGGCAGCTGCGGCACGACGATCTGATGCACGACACCCATCAGGCTCAGGTGATTCGATGCTTCAAAGCGCACGTCCTCGCAGAAGATGGTGTAGACGAGCTTGAGGTTCATAAAAATCTGAGTTGTGAGTTTGTGAGTCAGACATCAACTCACAACCAGCGGCTAAACGTCTTTCAGAAAAACCCGAGTCCCGACAGTAATCGTCCCGCTCCTGAAAGTTGCGCCATAGATTCCCGCACAGTTCTGATTGGTGCTTACCACTGCCTTCAATATCTGAGGCGTGACCGACCCGGTATCGGGATCGAGGTTGAGCATCCCGCAGCGCACATCGCGGATTGCCACGCTCATCGCCGGGGCGTCGGCCCCTTCGCCGAAGGCGATGATCTTCCCCAGCCATTCGTCTTCCAGGAAGGACGCGTCTGTCGCCGTGTCAACGAGGATGTTAGGGCGGAAGCGGCGCGGGTCCATTCCAAGCCCGGTGATCCCTTCGATGGCACGGAGCGTTGCGGTGGTGATGAGTGAGAGGGCCGCTTCATCAAACGTGCCATGCTTGAGGTGCATGATTTCCACTTCGGCCCCGTGCGCCGCCGACAGCTCCTGCCGCAATGCCTCGCTGCGCAGTTCCAGTTCTTCCCCGGCAGGCGTCCGCACATGCGTCGGCAGCGGGTCGGCATCCTCCGTGCCGCTGCCCGTGGCAACGCGGTATGGCTGGTAACGAATCAGCGAGGGGAGTCTGCCCGCGCTCAGCCAGGGGAAACCGCCGTCCTGCCCGACGCGCCTGAATGCGAAGCGCCGGTCGCCCTTGATGCCGTGCCAGCCGAGCGCGGCCGAAGTGAGTTGTTCTCCCGCCATGGATTTGACGGGGTAACGATAAATGGCCTTCACAATCCCGATTTCCTGCATCACCTTCTCAATCCTGTCTGAGCGTGTAGCTGACGTAAGCGAACTGATTGCTGTCCACTGCCCACGAATTGACGTTGATCGTCCCCTGACCGCCGAACAGTTTCGTTAGTTCTGTGATCTTCGGCCTGCCGGCTTTCATCCCCGGCGCGCGCATCAGGCGCAGCGTAACATCCTGATTCGGCGGATGGCCTTTTGTGCCTTTGGCAAAGGAGAGAAAGATGATCCATTTGCCGTCGGGCGAAGGGTGCGGGAACCAGTCCTCGTAATCGTCGCTGGTGATGCGCTCGGCCTTCGCGTCATCCGCGCCGGCGCCGTCAACCGGGATGCGCCAGATGTCCCAGCTCCCCGACCGATCCGAATTGAAGTAGATCCATTTGCCGTCGGGCGAATAATCGGGGCCGTCATCATAACCGGGGCTCGTGGTCAGCCGCTTCTCCGCGCCGCCTTCGACCGGGATGCTGTAAAGATCGAAGTTGTCGCCGCGCCGGGCGCAATAGGCCAGCGTCCTGCCGTCCGGCGACCAGCCGTGATAGTAACTCGGGGTCTCTGAAGTCACCTGTCGCGGCTCGCCCCCGCCGAATGGCAGCACGTAGATGTGGCCGGCCGAAATCGCGAGCCACCTGCCGTCGGGCGAAATCCCGTGGTCGTTGTTGATCCTCGTCACGTTGCCGGTCGGGATGGGTTCCGGCGTGCCGCCCGTGCCCGGCAGCCGCCACAGTTTGCCCTCGGAATTGAGGATCATCGAGCGGCCGTCCGGCGACCAGTTGGGTGCCTCAAAAAGCTTATCAATCGAGTAGACGGTCTTTTTGACACGGCCGTCCACCGAGAGGATGTTGATGTGACTCGTGACCTGCGGTCTGGCCGGCGTATTACCTGACTGCTGCCGCGCAAAGCTGATGACAATTGCACTCATCACCGCGCACAACAGCACAATCACCGCCGCCTTCAGCACTTTCATAGCATCGTCAACAGTTCCGCCGGGTGAGTTGCCGCGCTGACTTTCTCAAATGCATGCGTGATCTTTCCCTCCGGCGAGATCACGTAACTGATCCGTTTCGCGTAACCCGCATCGGGCGAATCCGCCGCTCCGTAAGCCAGCCCGATTGCCCTCGTCGTGTCGCACAGCAGCGGGAAGTCGTAATTGAACTTCTCGGCGAAGGCGCGATTCTCTTCAACCGTATCGAAGCTCGCGCCGATGATCTGCACGTTCTTCGCGTCGTATTCGGCCCTGCGGTCGCGGAACCCGCAACCCTCGGCCGTTCAGCCGGGCGTGTCGGCTTTCGGATAGAACCACAGCACGACGGTTTTGCCCCTGAAATCCCTGAGACTCACTTCGTTGCCCAGATGAGTCCGGGCGGTGAAGTCAGGGGCCTCATCTCCGACTTTCAGCATCGGCATCTTTCATCCTCCCGCGGTGCGGTCGCGCGATCCCCCGAAGACCGGGACGCGCGCGCAGCCGGTTGTCATTAATTGAATGTCAGCAGTTAACGGCGCGCAGTATAGCACCGCCTCACGAGGAGATGAACCCGCCGCACGGGGTTTGGCGTTCAGAACACATATTTGAGCGCGAACTGAATCTGGCGCGGCGTCAGCACGGTGTCGGTTGACTTGCCAAAGCTCGGCGCTTCGAGGATGCGCACCGGCGCCCCGAAATGCGTCCGGTTCCAGAGATTGAAAACCTCCGTCCGCAGCACGAGCGACTGCCCCTCCCTGAGGCGGAAGTTTTTGATCAGCGTGAAATCGGTGTTGGCAATCCCGGCGGCGCGAAAAGTGTTGCGGCCCACGCTGCCATTCCTGCCCGTTGGTGCGAGCAGCGAAGTCGGCTGCGCCGTCAGAGCAAGCCTCTGCTGCCGATCATCAACGACGGTCAGGCCGCTCAGTGTATTGATTCGGTCGGTCAGGTTGCCGTCGAGATTGACATCGAAGCTGGTGTTGACGGTGAAGGGCTGCCCGGTCTGATAAGTCGAGATCGAGGCCATCTGCCAGCCGCCGAGGATTGCGCCTTTCGCCCCGCTCGCATTATTGAAGCGGCCCAGGAAGGGCACGTTGGAAATCATGCTCCAGGCGAAGCGATGACGAATGTCAAAGTTCGCGTCGCCTCGTTCGGCTCTCAGATCGCGGTCATCCTGCGGCAGGTTGTACGCGCCCGCCAGATCGAAGACATCCGAAACGTCGTCAATCGCATGCGACCACGTGTAAGCCGCCGTCATCTGCCAGCCATGCGAGAACCGCTTCGTCACGCCGGTTTGCAATGAGTGATAGATTGACGAGGCCGATGAGTCAAAGATCGTATAAGCGCCGAGCAGCGGATTCGGGCGGGATAACACATTGCTGCTGAGATTACTCAATGGAGGCAGCGAAATATTATCAATCGAATATTGCTGCACATCTCCGCCGATGCCCGGCAGCGTGATGGAATTCAACCCACCATTCGGCGTGCGGAAGCGCGTCAGCTTCAGGCCGCGTGAACCGACCCAGGAAATGTTGAAGAGAAAATCACGGAACAACTCGCGCTCGAATTGCAGGTTGAACTGCATGGCGTAAGGCGTGCGCAGCCCGCGATCCGGCAGTGTGAAGGCGATCCCGCCGCCCGATTGCAGCAACTGAGCAGGCCCCGGCTTGTCCACCGTCAGCACAGGCGGTTGCAGCAGCGCGCTCAGAATCGGCTGCACGAGTCCGGGAGGCACGCCGATGACATTGAGCGAATCCGGCCTGATCAGAGGGAGAGACTGATTCCCACCTGGAAAAGTGACTCTGACAAAACCGCTCACATTTTGAGCAAAGCAGGCTGGGAACGGGGCCGGCCCACAAGGGGTGCCCTTGAAACCCTCCGCCGTCAGCGTGAAGAGGCGGTAAAGAGGGTTGCTTGCATCAACGTTGACGGGGACGAAGGTCGGGAAGACGTTGCGCGACTGGCTGACCACGCTGCCGAGCGTGACATCGTAACTCAGACCGAAGCCGCCACGAATCACCGTGCGGCCTGCCTGCGTGCCGCTGCCCGCGAACGGGTCCCAGGCGAATCCGAGATGGGGCGCAAAATTGTTGCGGTCGGGCTCGTAAATCGTCCGGCGACCGCCAGTGATCTTTTGCAGCGCATCCAGCGACTGGTTGAGACTCCTGACCAGCGTCGGCGTGTCGAACACTGCCAGAGTTACAGGAGGTAAACCGGAATTCTGGGAGGTGAAAGTGAAACCCGGAATGGAAGGATCAACTGCCGGCAGGGTGTTTCCGGCAAAAGTCCGCTCGATCCGATTGTTTACTTCGCGCGGGACGGTGTTGTATTCGTAGCGCAATCCGTAATCCAGTGTCAGCCCGCGGCGGACTCGCCAGTTGTCATTGAAGAAGTGATTGAATTGCCAGAAGCGCAGGCCGATGGTCGAATCCGCGACTCCGGTCGCCAGCGCCTGAAACGAGCCGGTCGGCGACCCCAGCGACGCCAGATCGGTTCCGGTGAAATAACCTGTCGGGGGAATGATCCCGGACTTGAACGACGGGTCCACAAATTTCCTGACGTCGGGTGCGCCCGCGAAAACAATCTGCGAGCGGTAGTTTCGATCCAGAAAGCTGTTGAGCTGGACTCTTCGGGTATCAGTGCCGAGTTTGAAGACGTGCCGACCGCGCAGCATCGTCAGCGTGTCCGCATACTGCGCAGTGTTGCTGGTGCGCCCTTGCGGAAAGAGAAACGGGTCAAGCCCGACGGGACTAAAGGGAGATACGATCACCTGCCCGGTTGTGCCGAGCGTAGTCTCGACGTCGGCGGTTTTGACTAAAGGGGAGACGGTGCGGTAACGCGCCACGAAATCAGGCAGGCCGACCGGGAAGCTTTCGTTGTAAAGAATCGGCGCATTGAGCAGGGACGGCGTGCCGGGCAGGAGCCGCGAAGGCACAGCCTGCGGGTCATCGGGGATCTCGAATCGCAACTGCGTGCGCCCGTAACTGGCGCGGAACTGGTTGCTGATCCGCGGGCTCAACTGACTGCTGAGGAGCAGTGAAAGGTTATGCGTCGTGATCTGAGGCTCGACGCTCGAAGCGATGGCCCCGCCGACTGCCGGAACAACTCGCTCATCCTTCGTAAAGTTGTAACGCCCGGTCAGCGTATGCGCCACTTGGCCGGGCGTTCTGAAATCGTGATCGAAGCGGAAAGAGAACACACGGCCGTCCGCGTCGGCGGGCAGGACTCTGGTGTAGGTATTCTCTCCGTAAGGCCCGACCGGATTATCCGGGAAAGGGAAGAGTGAAAAGATTGAGTCGCCTTGGGCAGTGGTTGGATTGGTCGGGAACATAAAGCCATCCGGGCGCTTTGCCTGATATCCTGTTGCGCCGGTGCCGAACAGGCCGCGCTCGGCTACTGTCGGGACAGAGAAATGCGTTTCCTGCTTCGCGCGCACTCGCTGATACTCGAACGAAGTGAAGAAAAACGTCTTCGGCTGCCCCTCCGGCGCGAGCGGGCCGAAAAGCTGTTTTGACAGCGGCCAGCCCAGCGCCACTCCCCCTTGGTGACGATTGAAAGGGTCGCGGCCTTCGGACGGGTTGGGCTGCACCAGATTCACACCGTCAACGTTGACCGGCACGATCTGCGTGGTTCCGTCAACGGCCGTGGCGCGCGCAGTAAGTGGGTAGCTTTGCGACTTGTCCGAGGCGTAATCAAAGAACCGGCGCGCATTGAGTGCGTCGTGATTGAAGAAGTCGTAGACCGTCCCATGCACCTGACTGCCGCCCGAGCGTGACACGGCGTTGACCTGCGAGCCAGAATTGCGCCCCATCCCCGCGTCCCATAGCTGCGTGGACATCTGGAATTCCTGCACGCTCTCGATGCTCTGCGGGACGAGCGCGACGAAGCCCTGCCGCCTGACGCCCACGTCCTCATCGTTGTTATCCGAGCCGTCCACGGTGAAGTTATTCGAGCGCGCCCGCAGCCCGTTGACCGAGAATTGCCCCGGCGTGCCGAAGCCCGCGCCCAGTCCCGGTCCGACCGTACCGCCGACCGGCTGCGGCGGGGGCGCGACGCCGGGAAGCAGAAAGGCGAGCGACTCAAAAGTCCGAATGCCCGCGAGCGGCAGCGTCGTCAGTTGCCGCCGGTCAAAATTCCCGCCCCGCGTCGCGTTGACGGTGTTCACCTGCCGCTCGAATTCGGAATCATTCGCTGCGGATGACCCTGTCGTGGCCGAAGCAGGCGCAGCCGTGGCCGCGGGCGCGCTGCCGATTTTGCGCAGCACGATGGGCGGCGGCTGAACGAGGTTGGTTTTTGACAGGCGGATCGGAAAATTGCTGGTCGAGGATTGCGGATCGTTTTCGTAACCGTCGCGTCTGGCGCCGACGGTATAAAGACCCGGCGGCAGCATGCCGACGAAATAGAGCCCGTCGTTATTCGTAATCGTCGTGCGAACGAGGCCGGTCTCTTCATTCGCCACGTCAATTGCGGCCCCGGCAATCGGCGCCTTGCTGCCGGCCTCGTACACGACCCCCTGGATCGCGCCGGTCGTCTGTGTCTGGGCAAGGGTAATGGTTGAAGCAAACAGGATCACCAGGCACACGGCGGCCAGGCCAAATCGGGTCCTGTTCATTGCCTGCATACAGATACCTCCTGAAAGGGAGCCATCTCGCGGATGGTCAGGGAATTCCTTTTCTCAAACCGGGGTGTGAGAAGGGGGTGGACTTGAAAGAACGCAGACTCATCACCCCCGATCAGCAGAATTTACGGGACGGTTTCGCGGACGAACGCGCGGGAGTATAGCTCAGCTGTCTTTGATTCCGGAACACTGAATTCAGGGCAGGGACACTCCAGTGCCGGGGTATCCCTGCCCCGGGCTGATCAGAAGATGTACTTCAGTGCCAGCTGCACCTGGCGTCCGGGCAGTGAAGTGTCAACCGAACGACCGAAGCTCGGCGCTTCAAGAATGCGCACCGGCACGCCGAAATGCGTCCGGTTGAAAACGTTGAAGGCCTCGGCCCTGAAGACCACCGACTGCCCCTCCTTGACGCGGAAGTTTTTGATCAGGGTGAAGTCGGTCTTCGCGACGCCGCTCGCGCGGAAAGTGTTCCGCCCGACAGCGCCGTCCCGGCCGATGGGTGCAAAGAGGGTCGTCGGGTTCCCGCTGAACGCGAGCTTCTGCTGAGTGTCGTCAAAGATGGAGAGCCCGCTCAGGGTATTGATGCGGTCGGTCAGGTTGCCATCGCTGTTCACGTCGAAGCTGGTGTTGACGGTGAAGGGCTGCCCGGTCTGGTAAGTCGAGATCGAGGCGAACTGCCAGTTCCCGAGCAGCATGCCGGCGGCCCCCTTCGCATCATTGAAGCGGCCAAGGAAGGGCACGTTGGCAATCGCGCTCAGGGTGAAGCGGTGGCGGACGTCGAAGTTCGCGTCGCCGCGCTCAGCGCGCAGGTCGCGGTCGTCCTGCGGGAGGTTGAAAGCGCCGGCCACATCGAAGACGTCCGAGACGTCGTCAATCGCATGCGACCACGTGTAAGCCGCCGTCATCTGCCAGCCGTGCGAGAACCGCTTCGTCACGCCGGTTTGCAGCGAGTGGTAGGTTGACGAAGCCGATGAGTCGAAAATCGTGTAAGCGCCGAGCGCGGCGATGGGGCGGGTGGGATTCTGCGCGCCGGGCGCGCTGAGCGGCGGGCGCGCCTGTGCCGGAGGCAGCAGCGGGTTGGTGCCGAATCCCAGAATATTCAGTGGGGACGTCGGCGAATTCAGCCCGCCGTTCGGCGTGCGGAAGCGGGTCAGCATCGTGCCCCGCGCCCCGACCCAGGCCACGTTGAGGAGGAAATCATTGAACAGCTGGCGCTCGAACTGGAGGTTGAAGTGAAATACTTCAGGGGAGCGCAGCCCGCGATCAGGCAGTGTAAACGACAGCCCGCCACCCGAGCCGGGGCGGCCGGCGGCATTGGGATTCAGCACTCTTCCGAGGTACGGTTGAACGATAAAATCAGGCAGGCTCAACTGATTCAACGTCCCGGGTTTGACCAGGCTGCAATTGAAAACAGTCGTGCTGGTAGTCGGCGTGCAGCCGGTTCCCTGAAACTGGCTGGCGCTGCCACTTACTGCCAGCGCGAAGACGTTGGGGTTATAAACTCTGGTGAACCCTTCGGGGAAATTCGCGTACAGCCCGAACAGCGTGTTCGCTGTATAGGAACTCGCATCCAGATTGAACGGAATGAAAGTCGGGAAGACGTTGCGCGACTGACTGACCACGCTGCCGAGCGCGACGTCATAATAAATGCCGGCGCCGCCGCGGATGACGGTCTTCCCCGCCTGAGTCGGGCTCCCGGCCAGCGGGTCCCAGGCAAAGCTGAGATGCCCGCCGATGTTATCGCGGTCAGGGTCGTAAATGGTCATCCGCCCGTCGAGGAAATTCTTCAGGGCGTTTTGCGTGGCCTCGAATGCATTCTGTAGTGAACTGCCGACGAACGCGGGGTCGGGCGCGGGCAGGCCGCTCAGGTCGAAGGTCTTCTCGATGCGGTTATTCGCTTCGCGCGGCACGGTGTTGTATTCATAGCGCACGCCGTAACCGAGAGTCAGCCCCCGCCTCACCCGCCAGCTGTCGTTGAAGAAAAAGTCCTGCTGCCAGAAGCGCAGCCCGATCGTTGAATCAGGACTCCTGATTGAGAGCGCCTGGAAGATGCCGGTCGGGAACCCGAGCGCGGCCAGATCGGCGCCGCTGAAAAATCCCGGCGTGTCCCCGAGGCGGCTCAAGCCCTGCGCCGCAACCGGCAGAGTGCTGACCCGTGAATCGGGGCTGAATGTCGAATCGGTCGCGCCGCCGAAGATGATCTGCGGGCGGAAGTTGCGATCCAGAAAACTGTTGAGCTGCGTCCGCCGGATGTCGGCGCCCAGCGTGAAGGTGTGGGCGCCGGAAAAGAAGGTCAGCGTGTCGGCGATCTGGTAAGTGTTATTGACGCGCCCCTGGGGGAAGAGATACGAATCGGCGCCGAGCGGGCTGAAGGGATGGACGATCAACTGGCCCACCGGGCCGAGGTTGTTTTCCACTCCGATGACCGGAAATTGATAGCCGTCAATCCTGCCGTTGTTGATCTGCTGCGGGAAGTACGTGGCGAAGGCATTCCGGCTCCCCACAATGCCCGGCAAATTGAAACATCCCTGCCTCGGTCGGACCGGCAGGCTGGGGACGTCCGTGCAACTGATGTTGAGCAGCCGCGTGTCCCTGTTGAGCAGGAACTGACTGTTGAGCGGGTCGTTGAGGACCAGCGAGGAAGGCGCGAGGAACGGGTCGCGGATCGCAGTAAAGCGCAGTCTGGTGCGCCCGAAGCTGCCGCGAATCTGATTCGAGATGCGCGCAGTGAACTGGCTGTTGAGAAAGAGCGACAGGTTATGCGTCCCGATGCGCGGCTCGACGCCGGAGAAGATCGCGCCGCCGACCGCCGGAATCTCGCGCTCGTCCTGGGTGAAGTTGTAGCGGGCCGTAAACGTGTGGCGGACTTCCGGCCCGAAAAGGTTGAAATTGTGGTCGAACTTGAGTGAGAAGACCGTCCCTTCGCCGTTAGCCCGCAGCACTTCCGTGAAGGTGTTTTCGCCATAGGGGCCGACTGGATTATTCGGGAAAGGGAAGAGCGAGAAGATCGCATCGCCGGCCGTGAAGGTCGGCCTGAAGATCGGATTGTTGGCGCCCAGGTTGAGTCCGGTGATTGCGAAACCGCTCGCCCCGGAGCCAAGGAAGCCGCGCTGCGCGACCGTCGGCACGGAGAAATGTGTCTCCTGCCGGGCGCGAATCTCCTGCCGCTCGAACGCGGTGAAGAAGAAGGTTTTGGGCTGCCCCTCGGGGGCGAGCGGTCCGAAGAACTTCTTCGAAATCGGCCCGCCGATGGTGAAGCCGGCCTGATAGCGCTGGAATGGGTTCTCACCCTCTGAGGGGTTGGGCTGCACCACGTCGCGCGCGACGCCGTCCGTGCCCACGATTTTCACGGGGACCAGATCGTCCTGCGCATTGCCGGTGAAACGCGCCGGGACGCGCGCCCTGAGCGGATAGACCTGTGACTTGTCTGACTTGTAGTCGAAGAAGTCTCGCGCGTTGAGCGCGTCGTGGTTGAAGAACCCGAAGGCCGAGCCATGAATCAGACTCGTGCCCGACTGCGAAATCGCGTTGACCTGCGAGCCGGTATTGCGCCCGCCGCCTGAATCCCACAGGTGAGTCGCCATCTGGAATTCCTGAAGGCTCTCGATCCCCTGGGCGCTCAGCGAGACGAAGCCCTGCCGCCTGACGCCCACGTCCTCGTCGTTATTGTCCGAGCCGTCAATCGTGAAATTATTTGAGCGGGCGCGCTGGCCGTTGACTGAGAACTGCCCCGCCGTGCCGATGCCTGCGCCTATCCCTGGGCCGACCGAATTGCCGGTCGGCTGAGGCGGCGGAGCGACACCCGGCAGCAGGAACGCGAGCGTCTCGAAAGAGCGGATGCCCGGCAATGGCAGGGTATTCAGTTGCCGCCGGTCGAAGTTGCCGCCCCGCGTCGCGTTGATCGTATTGACCAGCCGCTCGACTTCGGAATCCGCCCCCGCCCCGCCGGGCGTCACCGCCTGCTGAACAGCGGCAGTGGTCGCCGGCGGCGCGCCGATTTTGCGCAGGATGATCGGCGGCGGCTGGACGACGTTGGTCTTCGAGAGCCGGGTCGGGAAGTTATTGGTGGCTGACATCCGGTCGTTTTCATACCCGTCGCGGGTCGCGCTGAGGGTGTAGAGGCCCGGGGGCAGCATCCCGATGTAATAAATGCCTTCATTGTTGGTGAGCGTCGTGCGGATGAGGCCGGTCTCTTCATTCGTCACACTGATCGCGGCCCCGGGAATCGGCGCCTGCGTGCCGGCCTCGTAAACGTTCCCCTGGATCGCGCCGGTCGTCTGTGTCTGCGCGAAGGTGAGGATTGATGATGTCAGGATCAGCAGGGATAGGATCACCGGGTCAAAACGCCTGCCGTTCATCGTCTGCATAAACACCTCCTGAAAAGGGCCATTGATTAAGTGATCAGGGAAATTTTGCGCTCAATAAATGAGGCCGCGAGCAGTAAGCGGATTCGAGGAATCAGGACGGACTCTCTGCTCTGTACCCTGATCGGTAACGACTCTGGGGTAATTTCGGAATGAAACGGCGGGAAGTATAGCGCAGACCACCCGTTAATGCACCAGCCGGGGCCGGCCCCGAATGGAACCGGCCCCGGCTGGTCCGGGAGGCGAGAGTGGGTTGTCTTTTCCGGCCCGGGGCCGATGCAGGCGCTTAACCGACCGGGCCCCCGCAGTTCGATGGGAAGACCGGAATGGTCAGAGTGACAGACGAACCGAACGTCAGCTTATGCAGGTTGCGACCCTGATTGAAGGCCGAAGAATTGCTCCCTGCGCTGCCGTTATTGTTGATGATGGCGCCAAAGATGGCGGCGGGTTTGGAGCTGGTCGTACCGGTAGACCAGAACTTCATCCAGCCGGTCGCCCCCGACGGAATTATCGAAGAGAGGCGCGGCGTCGTCCGCGGGAAGTTGTTATTGAGCGGCCGGAAGAGCTGGCACCCGGCCGTGGCGGTCCAACTGTACGGGTTCTCAAGCTGGTCGAAGACGATCCCGAAGAGGTTGCCGATGGGAGCCGCGCTCGTGCGCAGATCGCCGCCCAGGGAGTTGACGATGAGCAGCGGGTCATTGCCGTCTGCCCGGCTCGGGATGCTACTCACCGCCAGCACGCAGGGCGGGGAGTCAATGACCAGTGTCACCGCATCCGGGATGTCTGTGACCAGGGCCGGGGCGGACGCCGGGGACGAAGGGCCGGGCCCAGGCTCCGGCGGCGGGGGGAAGAAGAACGGCGGAGTCATGCCCTCGGCCGGGAGGTTGGACTGCTGGCCGGACGCAAGTTTGATAAATTCATCTCCGATCAGCATCGGCGGTGGCGGTGGCGGCTCCTCTTCCTGGTTGACCAGATTCACCAACGAACTCCCAAAACTGATGCTGGGAGCGAGCGGGAGTCCATTACTGTCGGTGGCGACAGCGATGATGTAACCGGTCACCCCGGGGTCAACGTCAGAAGCCAGGAAAGACATAGTCTGATTCGGCGTCAGGCAGATGAACGAATCCGCGACTGAACAGCTCTCCCCATCCACAAAGAAAAAATGGACGGAGACCCCTGAGGTCGAACTCACGTTGGTAATGTTGATGCGGCTGTTCTGGGCAGTCGGGTTGCTGATGCTCGACGTGTAGAGGTTGTAAACCAGCAGGTTCCCGGGCCGGCTGTCACTGGGCTCGTTGAAAGCGTACGGGGACCCGGGGTCAGCCGCCAGAGCCGCCGCTGACATAACGATCACTGCCAGCAGGCTCAGTAAAATGTGTGTGTGTTTGTGTGAGGGGGACATTATTCAATACTCCTTTTCGGGTGGCATGGCCGAATGGTCAGATCAGTAAAGGGCGGTGATTGACTGGTCTTCCCGGCCATGCCTGGCTGAAAGACCATAACTGAATACTGCGAGACTTCCCTCCTGGGTGAAGACACCGGCAGACCGGCGCTGATGGTTTCAGTGCGAGATACTGAAACGGCTAAAGCGGGTGAAAATCCATAGCTCCCGACGATTTGCGCGGAAGACTGCAATAGCGAGCGCGCTGATGAACTGCGGCGAAACAAACGGCAGAATATTTCTCCGCAACCCGGGGCGCAGAGAAACTTCCCGGTCTTCGGTGAATAACTTCGCCCAGTGAGGAATCAGGAGAGTGATACCGATGCCAGCCAAGCGACAGGCCATTAAAGCCAGGTTACGCCTGGCTGGCATCTCAAGTCAGATTTTTTTGCCGGAAGTGAGGTACTGACAGCACGCAGTATAAACATCCGGGAAATACGGGTCAATCTTTATCAGGCAGGGTCTATTCATTCTCAGAAAGCCGAACGAAGAATCAATAACTTAGCCCGCATCTGCGAGCTTCCACACCGAGAATGAATAGACCCTGCCGACCAGCGTGCCGGTGATCGTGTCGGGGCGCAGTCCCCCGTTCGTCGGATTGAGCGCCGCATTCGCCGTGAATGAGAACTGCGGCAGGATTAGTGCGAAAGCAGAAATGAGCCGTAATAATTTGCCGGTGCCTGACATCTGACAACCTCGTTTCGTTATCGTTGGTAATCACACAGCCGCCCACAGCCTGATAAAGCTCCGGCGCGAGCCGCTGCAATGGTTCTGTTTTTTTCCGTTATCTGAAATGGGAATGATGCTCCAACCCGGCGGGGCCGGAGCGGGAGAGATTTATCGCTACCTGCCTGATTTCTGGTTCGGAATGACCACAAAACTCCGCACGATCATCTCCATCCCGTTGACCGCCTGAAACCCGATTCCGCCATAAGAAAAAGTGCTGTCCGTGAACGTGCCGAGCGGCTGGGCTTCAGGGCTGGGGCTGCTGGCCACGCTGATAGTATGCGCGAACTGATTGCCCGTGGCTTTGACGGTGATGTGGAATGAATCGCCCGGCTTTTCGATGGGCTCGATCACATTCCGACTGTCCTTCAGTTCGAGTCTGCCGTTACGGCAGACGTAGAAGTTGAGAAGTTTTCGCTGCTGGCTGCTTTTTGAAGTAGTCAGCTCAAAAAGGTAGTAGTTCTGTGTATCCTTTGCCCTGACGATCCACGCGGCGCCTTTGCCGTTGCCGAAGCTGACATCGAAATCCCATGTGAAATCCCGGTAGACGTTCGACGGGCGCGATTCGGTGGCGTCCTTGAAAAGCGCGACGGCACTGCCGCCGACCCGCAACGAGCCTTTCTCGATTTTCCAGCCCGCCGGCGTGGGAGACCACTTCGCCAGTCCCTGGTTGAAAGCGTCCGTGGCTTCGCTCGATTCCGCAATCGGTGTCAGCTCGATTGTCTCGACCGGCTTGCGATTGTCGAGCGCGAGCGAGAGGGGCTTTTCGACGGTCTCATAACCGTCGAGCAGAACTCGCAGCTTGTAAGCGCCGGGCGGCAGGTTCGGGACCGCGAGTGATCCGTCGGGCTGGACAATGCCTTTCTCTTCATCGTTGAGGTAGACCCGCGTGTTCGGCTTCGCCCTGACGGTGAGCGCGACGACCGCGAGCGACATCTTCGCCGTCACGGGCAACGTCTCGCCGGGCTTGATGGAGAGTTTCGTCTCCCAATCGTCGTAGCCGGGTTTGCTGAATTTGAGTTTATGATCGCCGACCAGCAGGCGCTGCATTGAGAGCCGGCCCTCATTGTCGGGCGTGGCCGCATCCACCTGCTTCCCGTCGAGCGAGACGCTGACCCCCGCCGGCAGCCCGCCGATCAGGACCGCACCGTATTTCGAGACGGGGTCGGGCGCGACCGTCGTGGGTTTGCCGCGCTGGATGGTGATGGTTGTGGTGACGGGATTGTAGTCGGGGTGCGTGAGGTTCAGCTTGTAAGTGCCCGGCGTCATCTCGGCCAGCGTGAGCGTGCCGTTCTCCTGGTTGATTGTGTAATTGAGCGGCTTACCCGGCTTACCGGCGCGGATGGGCATGAGCGCAACCTGCGCGCCCGGCACCGCCACCAGCACGAGCGCGCCTTCGTTCGGTCTGACTTCTTTGATGATCGTGTTATTGACGACCGTGGGGACGCGGCTCTCGGGCGGCGCGGAAACGCCTTTGCCGCGCTTCGGCCCTTCGGCAGGATCCGGGGCCGAGTCGCCACCGGACACGCCCTTGCCGCGCTTCTGCGCGAGCGCGGTGACGAACGTCAGGCTGAGGATCAGGAGCGCACAGCAGGCGAGGGCGTGTCCCTGTCGCCGTGACTTCGGGGCGGAATTCTGCGGGGCATTATTTATCAACATCTTTTGCACATCTGAACCCGACTACGGGAAATACCTTCTCGTTATAATCCTTTTTCCCCTTCGCGTCCGCAGGTGGACCGGGAAAATCATACCAGCGAAAAGACGCCGTACTCTGCGCCGGCTCGGCGGTGAAATTGCCGCCGCGATAGACCTTGTATTTGTTATCCGTGGCGGTGCCGTAATGGTAGAAGGAATCCTGCACCCATTCGCTGACGTTGCCGGCGAGGTCATAAATGCCGAACGGGGAGAGATCCTGCTCGAAACTGTGAATCGGGGCGGGCCGTGTCTGGTCGGGCCGATACGCATTCGCGTTGGCCGGTATCCACTGATTGCCCCAGGGGTACAGGTTGCCTTTGCTGCCGCCCCGCGCGGCGTATTCCCATTCGTCTTCCCGCGGCAGCCGCTTGCCCGCCCACTTCGCATAGTCCGTGGTGTCCTGCCACGTCACGAAGGTCACGGGCAGCGTCGCCTCTTCGGGCGAGAATGAGCCGCGGTTCTTCCAGTGCTGCGGCAGCGCATGGCCGGTGGCGTCGGTGAATTTTTTGTACTGCTGGTTGGTGACCTCGAATTTGTCCAGGTAAAAGGATCTGACTTCGACTTCGTGAGCCGGGCGTTCATCCGCGTCGCCGTCGTTGCGGCCCATCATAAATTTGCCGCCGGGGATCAGCACCATCTCGCCCGCGACGACGGGAGGGGTGCCGCCCGAATCGCCGCCTTTCTTCTCTGCCGTGCGCGGCCAGAAGAGGTACGCGCCGATGCCGACGACCGCAATAGCAATCAATGCGCCGACGAGGATCATCGGGCTTCGTGAAGTCCCGGCTATTTCCGCCTTCGCCGTGGCTGCGGCTGCCGCTCCTGAAGAGGAGAGAGGTGCCGACGAAGCAGCGGAAGGGATCGGGGCGGAGTCTGTCGGGATCTCCCGTTTATTGTCGCTCGTGACTCTGGCGGCCTGACCCACCACGGTTCTCGCCGCCGGGGATTCACTCGTGTCCGCCTTGTCGGCGAGCGAGTCCACGAGTTCGCGGCTGAACATGCCAGCTGAAGATGGGCGCCGAGCCGGGTCTTTTTCGAGCGAGCGCATCACGACGCGTTCGAGTGCGGCCGGGATCTCAGGCCGCAACTCACGCAGCGGTTGCGGCGTGTCCTTGAGGTGTTTTGCCACGATTTCAACCGCCGTGTCACCACCGAAAGGCGGTTCGCCGCAGAGCATCTCGTAGAGAATGATGCCGAGGCTGTAAATATCCGAACACGCGTCAAGCTCTTTCCCGCGGCACTGCTCCGGGGACATATAAGGCGGCGTGCCGATGATCGTCCCGACTTCAGTCAGAGTGTGTGACTTGTCAGTTGGAGTGACCTGTTTCAGCTTGGCGATCCCGAAATCAAGAACCTTGACTTCTTCCTGCCCGCCCTTGTCCTTGATGAGGATGTTGTCCGGCTTAAGGTCACGATGAATGATCCCGCAGTGGTGCGCCGCGTCCACGGCGGCACAGACCTGCGCCATGATGCTCACGGCGTGCTGCGGCTCAAAGTGTTTTTTCTCCCAGATCAGGTCGCGCAACGACTTGCCGTCAACCAGCTCCATCACCAGGTAAACCGTCTTGTCTTCCGTGACTCCGAAGTCGGTCACCTGAATCGCGTTGGGATGGTGGATGCGCCCGGTGGCTTTGGCTTCACGGCGAAAACGTTCGATGGCGGCCTGATTCGAGACCAGTTCAGGGTTCAGAACCTTGACCGCGACCTGCATATCAATGTGGACATGAGTCGCTTTGTAAACCACGCCCATCCCGCCGCGCCCGAGTACTTCCTCCATGCGGTAACGGCCGTCCAGCAGCTTCCCCGTCAACTCGTCAATCGGGACGAGCGGCGTGCCGTCATTCACACAGAAATGAACTGAACTGCTATACGTGGCATCGCAATGCGGACATTTGCTGGTCTTTGGGGTACTCATCTGTTCTCGTCAGCAGCGCAAAAAAGACAATCCTGACAGGCTCAGTCTTTACCTGGGAAACGTGTGGAGCGCAGAGTATAGCACGGTGAAAGGAAGGGTTGACAAGCTGAGCTTTGATCTTTGGCGGAAACGAAGCGGGCCAGGAAGAGGGCGACCTCCCCGGCCCGTCCGGAGTGTTTTTGCCCGGCATCCGGGATATCCGCTTTCAGGCTTCGCCGTCCGCAGTTTTCTTCAGGCCCAGCTCTTCCTGAATCTCGCGCAGCGTCGCGATCAGGAAGGCGCAGTGTTCATCGAAGCCAAGGTTCAATTCTTCCGCGCCCTGCCAGAGGTCGTGGCGATTGACGGTGCGCGCGAAGGCCTTGTCCTTGATCCGCTTCCTGACCGAAGAGACTTCGAGCGTGTCAAAGCTCCGGTCGGGCCGCACGAGCGCGCACGCGGTCAGGAAGCCGCACAGCTCATCGGTCGCGAAGAGCGCGTGTTCCATCAGACTCTCGCGCCTGACGCCGGTGTAATCCGCATGGGAAAGGATCGCGCGGATGACCTCTTCGGGGTAGCCGCGTTCGCGCAGCACTTCGGAGCCGAGCTGCGGGTGGCGCTGGTCGGGGTAACGTTCGTAATCGAAATCGTGCAGCATCCCGACGATGCCCCAGGTGTCTTCGTCCCCGCCGTATTTGCGGGCGTAAGTGCGCATCGCGTGTTCGACGGCGCGGGCGTGCTTGCGCAGGCTTTCCCCCTCAGTCCATTCGCACAGAAGCTGCCAGGCTGATTCACGTGAAGGTAGTTGTCCGGACATGTTTTTATCCCTTGCAGGATTCACCACAGAGTGCTTCTCAGGCCTTGATTTCCCTCTGTGTTTCTCTGTGCCCTTCGGCGGTGAAAATAAATTGCTCACCCGGCGAAGCGAATACTGCCGAGCGCATGCTCGAACGCGCCGCTGTAAGTCTGCGCCTCATCCACCGGCGAAATCAGCACGAGGTAAAACAGCCTGCCGTTCGGCAGGATCGTCGTCACGATGACGTCGCGCTCCGGTCGCCCGGTGATGGGCGAAGTGCCGCCGACCGGAGAATAGAGCGCCGCGCGCCCGCCGAGCGTGGTCTGTTTGATGTCGTCCTGCTGCTGCATCTCAGGATTGCTTTCGAGCTGCAACTTGATGAAGGCTTTCGTCGCTTCGCCCAGATTGCCCTTTAATTGCTGTGGCAGGTCGAAAGTGCCGATGAACATGCCGTGCGTCACGACCAGTCCCTCTTCCGTCTTCCCGGCGGCATTCTTCGGGGCGAAGACCAGATGATCGCCGTCGGTGATCTGCTGCCAGTTGGACGGAATCTCGATCTGATACGAGCCGTCGGGCGCGGTCAGCTTCGCCACCTGCGAAGACGGCGGCTCGGGGCGCGCGACCTCCGTCGGGGCCGGCTGGCGGGCGAGTTGTCTGGAATCCACGGCGGGCATCCCGCGCAGTTTCGCGCGCACCTGCTGGAAGGCCGGGGTGTCGGCGACCGCATTCGGGCTGACGCTCAGTTTCGGGATCAGCTCGTTGAGGTACTGGACGCGGTTGCCCGGGTCGGGGTGGTCGCTCAGCATCTCGGGCGGGCGCGGGCCGCCCAGCTTGAGCAGGGTCTGGAAGAAGGCGGGCATCGCATGAGGGTCGTAACCCGCCGCGGCCATGATCTCGGCTCCCGTAATGTCGGCCTGCTTTTCCGCCGTGCGTCCGAATTTGAGGAAAGCCAGATTGAGCGCGCCGCTGCCGAGCATCGCGACCAGCTGGCCCGATAACCCGGACTGATTGTCATCGCTGCCGCCGAGAATCGCGGCGGCGATGCCCAGGCCTTTTTCCGCGACCATCTGTTTGGAGATCTGATTCGTCCCGTGGCGCAACGCGGCGTGGCTGATTTCGTGCGCCATCACGCCGGCCAGTTCGGCCTCGTTCTGCGCGGCTTCGATCAGTCCGCGGTTGACGTACAGGAATCCGCCGGGCAGCGCGAAGGCATTGACCTCTTTCGTCTCCACGACCTTGAACTGGTAAGGGAACTTTTCGCCCGGGGCTTTCGCCGAGAGCTTCGCGCCGATGTTCCGGATGTAGCCCTGCACTTCAGTGTCGGCCAGCATGCGCATCTGCCGCTCGACCTGCATCGCGTTGCGGCGGCCGATCTCCACGTCCTGCTGCGGCGAGAGCAGGTTGAAGCCGGGTTTGAATTGCGGGGCCTGCTTCTGACTCGGCACGCCCTCGTTCTGACCGCCGCTGCCCGGGCCCCGGCAGCCTGAGAGCGCAAAGCTGAAGCCGAGCGCGAGTGTGATGAAGCGAATAAAAATACGATCTTCTTTTTTCCCGTAATGAAGCATCCCTCTCCCTCCTCCGTCTGACGCTGCTGGTGTTCGTCGTGAATCATTCAGCCCTGTAACCCCTGGCCTGACTCTCGATGGCCTTTGACAACTGGATAATAGTTTCAAGGTCAACGAGCGCGCGCTGGGCCTGTTCGGTGTCGAAGACCCGGCGGTTCTGATGCACCGGGTTGTGCGCGAAAGTGTAAATCAGCCGCGCCAGGCGGCGGATTGACTGGTCGTACTTGTGCGGCGTGTCGAGCGGCTCTTTGCCCTCCTGCACCGGCGATTTCAGCTCGCCGAGGACCAGCAGCCCGCGCAGATTTTTCGCGTGCCGGTTGATGGCCTTCACGTCCTTTGCCAGCCGATCCGGGTTGAGTTTCCGCTCTTCGTGTTCGCGCAGCAGCGCGTACCCGACGTTCTGAAGGCCGCTGAAATTCCGGGTGAATTCGGCGCGCGTCATCTCTTTTTGCCGTTCGATGGTGCCGCTCGATTGAGGCGGCGGGGAGGCCGGCCGTGCGCAATCGGCAACGCCGGCGAGCAACATCAGGCAGGCCGGAATATGGATCAGAATCTGACAGGCGCTGTGCATGGCTTTCGGCTGCCCGGCTTAATCGGTTGAATTCGCCCCCGCGAGTTTTGCCGGGGGCGCGCTGATGGGAAGAAAAACAGCGAGCGCGAGTATAGCAGTTTCACCGGATCATCCAAAAGAGTGTGCCGCCACCAGCCCGTGCCGCGCCGCCGCGAAACCCGCTGGCACGCTCGGGTCAGGGCGCTCCCTTAGCTGTTTCGCGTGACTCCGGACCGCCATTCGCGCGGCTGGAAACCGCCCTGGAGCGCGGCTTGACGAATCAGAACCGAGCCAGTAATATCACCGCTTCGTTCAGACGGCCCGCCCGGGCAGCCATGAGTAACAGACGCATAGCTGACTGTTATGAAGCTGCCCCGGCCTGATTTCTGATCTCCGGTTTTTGCGTCCCGTTCGTCTAGCCCGGTCCAGGACATCGCCCTTTCACGGCGGTAACACGGGTTCAAATCCCGTACGGGACGCCACTCACTACAGAAGCGCTTACAGACTCGCCGCTGGTAAGCGCTTTTTAGTTGGTAACGCCCGGGTAACAAGTCAGCATTATCTTCCTGCTTCGAGGCGGCGACTTCACCTCCGAGTGTTTCTTCTCCAGTAAGGCAGCCGCGCAAAACATCGCTATGAAATTGAAAGCATCGCGGATCGGCCTGCCTGCAGTGGGAGCCGCCTGCATATCGGCCTCGGTGGCGGGGTCTCTTTCGCCTGTCACAACTGCCCGCGCGACTGCCACGGCGATACGGACGAATCAGGATGGCGCGCCCGCGCCCAGACCGGCATCGCTTCCGGGCAGGGGCCTCGCCGAGCATCCGTTCCTCTACTATCCAGCTGCTTGATGAACCGGGCGTCGCGGAGAATTGTGACCTGCAACGGTAAGACACGACCATTCGCCCCGGCCTGCTCATCCGGGCCGGACAGAACCATCCCTGTGAGAATTCCCCGCCATCAGCATACCGCTGCCACTCTGATCCTTTCTGGCATACGGCAGTAAACGACAGTCGGGTGACCTGGCCAGCCCCGGAGCGCATCTGTCCGGCGCTTTCATCAGACGGGCGAGACGGCTTCAATCTGGACGTGACCCGAAGCTCCTGGTAGTATCTTTCAACCACGATATTATCTGAAGCTCTCAGGAGCTTCGGCAGTTCCCGCGAAGCATTACAGATCTGAACGAGGTGCAGCCCCGATGAGCAAAGAATCTTCAACCCATGCGAAAAATGTCCTGCTGGCAGTTCTGGTTTTGCTGCCGCTGTTGTGGCTGTCAGGGGTCGCAAGGGCGCAGTCAGGCTACAGTCTGCATTCGCCTGACCGCAGGATCGAGGTGAGAATCCGCGCCACCGACCGCCTCAGCTATGACGTGCTGCTCAACGGCAAAGCCCTGCTCGAGGACTCCGCGCTCTCGATCAACATTGATCAGAAGAAGCTCGGGGCGCAGCCGAAGGTCAAAGCCGCCAGAGAACGCAGCTTCGACGAGCAGGTCGAGACGGCGGTTCACCAGAAGTTCGCGAGAGTGCGGGAACGCTACAATGAACTGCGGCTTGAGATGGAAGGCAACTATGCAGTTGTCTTCCGCGCCTTCAATGAAGGCGCGGCTTACCGGTTTGAGACCTCGCTGCCCGGGCGTGAAGTGAAGGTCTATGGTGAAGAGGTCGGCCTCAACTTCGCCGGCGATTACAGCGCCTGGTACCCGAAGGAGGAGAGCTTCTTCTCGCACAACGAGAGGGAGTTTCTTCACCTCCCGCTCAGGCAGATAGCCCCCTCCGCCCTGGCGAGCGTGCCGGCAGTGGTAGATGCGAGGGATGGGATCAAGGTCGCCATCTGCGATGCCGACGTGGAGGATTATCCGGGCCTCTGGCTGCGCGGCACGAGCGGCAACGGCCTGTCAGCAGTCTTCCCTCCTCACCCGCTCAAGGAAGAACTCAGCAAGGATCGTGACTTCAGGATCACGCAGGCCGCTGATTACATCGCCGTGACCAGGGGGACGCGCACTTTCCCCTGGCGCGTGCTGGGCATCGCGGAGAAAGACAGCGACCTGATTACGAATCAACTGGTCTGGCTGCTGGCCAGGCCGTCGCAATTGCAGGACACCTCGTGGATCAAACCCGGCAAAGTGGCCTGGGACTGGTATAACGCGAATAACATCTACGGCGTGGATTTCAAATCCGGCATCAATACGCAGACCTACAAGTATTACATTGACTTCGCCTCGAAGTACGGCATTGAGTACATCATCCTCGATGAAGGCTGGTACAAGCTCGGCAATCTGCTCGAAGTCGTCCCTGAAATGAATATCGAAGAGCTGGTCGCTTACGGCAGACAAAAGAAGGTCGGGATTATCCTGTGGGTCGTGTGGAAGACACTCGACGATCAGTTCGAGCCCGCGCTCAATCAGTTTGAGAAGTGGGGGATCAAAGGGATCAAGGTGGATTTCATGCAGCGCGACGATCAGCCGGTGATCAACTATTACCACAAGGTCTGCCGCGAGGCAGCAAAGCGCCGGATGCTCGTGGATTTCCACGGGGCGATCAGGCCCGCGACGATGACGCGGACATGGCCGAACCTGATCAGCACGGAAGGCGTCCGGGGGCTCGAACAGAACAAGTGGAGCAGCTACGCCAACCCGGAACACAACGTGACGCTGCCATTCACGCGGATGCTGCTGGGGCCGATGGATTACACGCCGGGGGCGATGATGAACGGGGCGAAGGCGGGGTTCGCGGCGATCTTCGAGCGGCCGATGAGCCTCGGGACGCGGTGCCACCAGCTGGCGATGTATGTCGTTTACGAAAGCCCGCTGCAGATGCTCGCCGACAGCCCGTCGCTGTACCTGCGTGAACCGGAGGTGATGGAGTTCCTGGGCCCCGTCCCGTCGGTGTGGGATGAGACTAAGGTACTCGCGGCGAAGATGGGAGATTACGTGGTGGTGGCGCGACGGAGCGGGCGCGAATGGTACGTCGGGGCGATGACTGACTGGACGGCGCGCGAACTGGAAGTTGATTTCTCCTTCCTGCCCGAGGGGAGCTTCCAGATGGAGGCATACGAGGACGGGATGAATGCGAGTCGTTACGGCAGCGACTACAAAAAGGTGAAGAGTCGGGTTAACCAGTCCACCAGACTGAAGATCAGACTGGCGGAGGGCGGCGGCTGGGCCGCGCGGATTTATCCCGACAAATAACTGGATTCGGCTGGCTGTAGCGAACCGGTGAGGACGGGAACTGCCGGGCTCCAGTCTTCACCGGTTCATCGTTGCGCGAGCAGGCCCGCAATCTCAGAAGATTTTTGTGAGCCGGCCATCAGCAAGTGCCCTTCAGAGGTTAAGCTTCAGCTCCGCCTGCATGATCTCTGACCAGCCGATGAGGTCCCGATGTTGGCGTCGGGATTCCGGAAATTTGCCCGGGGCAGGGTCTCGAACACGGTGTTCAGGCTCAGCAGTAAGACGCGTGAGATGTCGCGGACACCTGAGCCGTTGATCGTCAGCGGCACGACCAGGGCGCGGACTGCCCCGACACAACCGAGGTAAGTGTAATCGCGAATAAACTGGCGGAGGCCTCCCTTGCACAAGTCGCGTTGTTTTCGTCGGGCAGTTTTGCCATTCCTGACGATGTTCAGTGATGAACGGTCCGGGCGAGTGATTGCTTCGTAACACATAGCAACCGAAGCATCGCTTGTCCGGACTTCTGATTCATCCCATCATCATTTCTGAATCACGACCTTCATTTGGACCCTCCTTTGCAGATGCAAAACTGCCATCGTTGCGTCTCAGGCATAATTGATGGCTGTGCCGGGCGGAACAGCCGCTACATGGCATATCAGAAACAGGGTTTGAGTCCGGAATGACGGCACCGCGGGTTTTATGCAACACTATCTGCCGGCGCTTAATGTCCGGCGAGGCGACGGCGCCGGGCCTTGATCTCTCAAGCAGGCTGGCTTTGAGCAGACTTGAAGATGCCGCCACTCGCTGTCACTACCCTTGCGTTCCATCGGCACGCAAAGGTCGGCACCTGACAGGAACTCCGGTGGTAATTCAGACCCTTCGTCTTCACGAACACGAATCGGCTCAGGCGAAGCCGCCATCTGATCTGTCGTGGCCGTGCTGACATCACTGTGGTATGGTAGTCAGCAGGAAACGGAAGCAGTCTCGACAATGTGAAATTGATATATCAGCTTCGAGGCGTTCTGGTGGTAAAATCAATGTATATCAATGCCTTTTTGGGCCTTTTTGGTCCCGCGGAGACGTTTTGACATTTCAGTGGAGATATCTTAACATTCGGTCAGGCTGATCCATATTTGTGAATGGCTGAGGTATGCAAAGCTCTGACATCAGCAAATCTGCGCGCGACTTTTGAATATCCCATCAAAATGCGACATTCAAAAATCAGATGAATGACCTGCAAATTGTATTCTCGATCCTCCGAAAATGGATAAAGTCGAACTCAGATGAGACGGGAGATCTTAAAGCGTTATGGCTATTGTTGACCCGCGTTCCTCCGGTCAGTACGAACCAGTCAGTCTCTCCGAACGCGCCTACATTGTGATTCGCGACCGCATTCTCAAGGGCGAACTCAAACTCGGCGCGGCGTTGTCACGCCGTAAGCTGGCCGCCGAACTCGGCATGAGCCTGCTGCCGGTGGCCGAAGCCCTGCAGCGGCTGGAAAACGACGGTCTGGTCGAAAGCCGGCCCCGCAGCGGCACCCGGGTCTGCCTGCCGACGGCCGAGGAGATTCGCGAACGCGTCGAGGTACGCGAGGCGCTCGAATCACAGGCCGCGCGGCTGTTCGCCGAAAGGGCGAGCGTGCGGGACCGGCTGGAGGTCAGACGCATGGCCGAACACATGGACGCGATGTACAACCGCTGCGCGAGCGGCAACAATGACCCCGAGTTCCTCTTCGCGGTCCAGAGCTATCACACCCAACTCCACCTCAGGATTGCCGAATGCACGGGGTGCGGCGCGCTGCGGCAGGCGATCGAAAAGAGCCACGTGCTGATCTTCAACTGGCTATATGACGTGGCGGCGGGGCGGCCTCCGCTGCCGACGCACTTCCACCGCGATCTGATTGAGGGGATCAGCAAAGGTGATGTTGAGGGGGCCGACCGCGCGATGCGGGAACACATCCGTTACGGCCTGGAGAATGTCGTGCGCGGCATCGGTCCGGAGAGCGCCGGGGCGAAGCGCCCCATTCAACGGGTCAAATGACAATTGATTCCGTTTGCGGGTCTGGCGCGATAAGCAGGACTCCGGGTCATGCCCATTTGGCTGCACGACGATCATTTCAAATCCGGCAATGGAGGCGGGTTCGGCAGGTCGGGTGCGGTGAACTTCGATCTCCCGCTTTCGGGAAGCCGCGATTGATGCGAAGCGGGCCATCGGGTTCCGGTCGGAATCCTTCAACGCCTTCAACAACCCGCATTCCGCTAATCCCAACACCAGCCCTGTGAATCTTCGGCAGGATCACCAGCACGATCCTGATGCCGGGAGAAGAAATTCAACCCGAGCTGGAAGCAATGAAGGTAACAGCCGACCGGTACGCGATCTGTGGCAGCAAAAGGGTCTGGTAATTTCACTGACTCCCGGCAATGGTGCCGCAACGGAGGCAGCGCCGGTTAAGATCGGGTGACCTTCGGAGCAAAGTCGGAGTAGCGGGAGGAGTGTAAAGACGTATGCCCGAATATACCGGCCCTCATGACTACTTTGACCCGGCCTATGTCAATGAATGGGCGGGCGCGGCAAATTCCCGGAGGCCATACCGCGCTGAGTTCTTTAATGCCTTCGTTGCCGAACTGGCCGTCATTTCCAGGCCGAAGATACTCGAGATCGGAAGCGGGCCGGGTTTCCTGGCTGAGCAGGTTCTGGCCCGGTGTGACGTGGCCGCTTATCATCTGTTCGACTTCTCGCCGCACATGCTGGGACTCAGTCGCGCCAGGCTGGCGCACTATGGTCAGCGCGCCACTTTCCACGAGGGAAGTTTCCTTAATGAGGGCTGGTGGCACCATCTCCCCACGCCATTTGACGCTGCCCTGTCGCTGCAGGCAGTCCATGAGGTGCGTGACGCGGCCAGGATTCCCCGGCTGTATGGCGAACTGAAGATGCTTCTGAAAGAGGGCGGTGTTTTACTGATCGCGGATCAGGTCAATGACGAGGACAGGGAAGAAGAGCATTTCCTGAGAGTGAGCGAACATGAGGCGGCGTTACGCAGGGCCGGGTTCGAAGAGTTCCGGCGGGTGCATGCCGCCGGTGACCTGGTTCTGTTCAGCGCGAAGAGGTACTGAAATGATAATCAACATACCGGGCCGGAAGCGGGCGCAATCACAGGGGAGAAGGGAATATGGATTTGCGGCGTAAGAATGCGGCGGCGAGCCTGACCTGGTTGCTGACGTGTTTATTCTGTGCCGGGCCTGCCGTCCGTGCTCAGACGCGGTGGGTTCAGGATCCTGACGGGGGGATCACCTGGAACGTTCAGCCGGGCAAAGCCCATCAGGATCATATTGAGATGAGCGGGCGGAGAGTTTCCGTGATCGTGACGTACGGCGTGGATGAAAACGGCCAGCTCATCCTCAGGCGACAACTCGTCTTCCCCTCACTCCGCACGATACCCAACGATACTCACGCCAGCCTTCTGTACTTTTTTGGAGACGACGCCACGCCCCGGATCTTTATCAACGGCCTGCCTCCGAGAAATGAAGTAATCACCAGCGTCCATCACAGGGGCCTGATGACTATCAATAGTGTCATCGGAAGGGGGAAGGAAGTTTCTCTGGCCCGCACTATTTTCCCTTCAACTGACAAGCAGCTGCTCATTGAGAAGTACACCTTCACCAATACCTCAGGTAAGGATGTCAGAGTCGAGATAGAAGACACAGAAAAGGTCGTGCGCGCCAATCCGTCAAGGGGTGTGTACGGCGCGTACCTGATTTCAGCTTATACCGTTGACAAAGACGTCAGGACAATCAGACCGGGCGAGAGTGCTGCCTTCGCGGTGGCTTTCACTGCCAGAAAGAGCGACGAAAAAAAACTGGTCTTCAACGTCGAGGCAGAAGAGAAGGCGCGGAAAGATCTGGTTGCCGGGTTCCTCTCGAAGCTGCAACTGGAAACGCCCGACACCATACTCAACACAGCTTTCGCTTTCGCCAAAATCCGGACCACCGAGAGTGTGTATGAGACCAGAGGCGGCCTGATGCACGGGCCGGGTGGGGGCAGGTATTATGCGGCGATCTGGGCGAATGATCAGGCCGAGTATGCCAACCCATTCTTCCCTTTCCTGGGCGACCGCGCGGCCAACGAGTCGGCCATCAATTCCTTCCGCCTGTTCGCCGGGTACATGAACCCGGACTACAAACCCATCCCCAGCTCCATCATTGCCGAAGGCACGAGTGACTGGCACGGCGCCGGCGACCGGGGCGATATGGCAATGATCGCGTATGGCGCGACCCGGTTTGCTCTGGCTTACGGGAGCAGAGAGGCCGCAGAAGAACTGTGGCCTCTCATCGAATGGTGTCTGGAGTATTGCCACAGGAAGGTGAATGATCAGGGAGTGGTCGCCTCAGACAGTGACGAACTTGAAAGGCGCTTTCCCGCAGGCAAGGCCAACCTCAACACCTCATCGCTCTACTATGACGCCTTGAATTCCGCCGGCATGCTGGGGAAAGAGCTGGGTAAACCGGAACCGCTTCTGAGCCGGTACGCCGAGTGGGCGAAGAATATCCGGGCGGCCATTGAAAAGCACTTTGGCGCGAGCGTCGAGGGGTTCAATACCTATCGCTATTATGACGGCAACACCGTCCTGAGATCCTGGATTTGCACACCACTGACCGTCGGGATTTATGATCGCAAGGATGAAACCATCAGGGCGCTGTTTTCGCCCAGACTCTGGACGCCGGACGGCCTGGCCACGCAGGCCGGGGATAAGACCTTCTGGGACCGTTCGACACTTTATGGATTGAGAGGCGCCCTTGCCGCGGGCGAGACTCAGAAGGCAATGGAATTTCTGACCTGCTACTCCGGGCGAAGGTTACTGGGTGACCACGTGCCCTATCCCGTGGAAGCTTACCCTGAAGGCAATCAGCGCCACCTCGCTGCCGAAAGCGCGTTGTACTGCCGGATCTTTACGGAAGGGCTGTTCGGGATTCGCCCGACCGGACTCAGTTCGTTCCTCTGCATCCCGCGATTGCCGAAGGAATGGGACGGCATGAAGTTGAAAAATATACAGGCCTTTGGCAATGAATTCGACCTGACGGTGGCAAGGTCGGGGGGCGGGTTGAAAGTAGAAATTATCAGGGCAGGAAAGACTCTGAAATCCTGGGCGATAAAAGAAGGCGACTCTGTCTCAGTTGACCTTGGGCGGCAGGATCGGGGGTGATGTTTCCGGATGATGACTGCCCTGACCTGTCCACTCACGTGACAAATCTCACTGGCGTTGCCCTTGGTGAAACAGGATTGGCCTTTTACAGGCGGGTGTACACGCTGATTCGCAACCCGCTGTATACTGGCTCGAACCGGCGAGCAAATGTTTCGTTCCCTCACCGGTTGAATTAACAACAGTCCTTTGTCAGGTATTCGTTCCCGAATGATTCGCTACCGCAACTGTGATGAGGCCCTGATATGACGAAAATCGTGGGGCAATTGTCCGACGAACTTTCCGGTTTGTCGGTTGTTCCCTTAATGACTACAAAATCCAGCGGCAAATCAGGGAGTTTGCCGGACTTTGCTGAGGAGATTTACTGATGAAGGCTCTGCTGCTCAAGGAGTACAAACAACTGGAGGTGATCAACGTCCCCGAGCCGGAGGTCGGGCCCGAGGAAGTGCTGGTGCGCGTCGAGGCCTGCGGCATCTGCGGCAGCGATGTCCACGGCTACGACGGACGGACCGGCAGGCGAATCCCGCCGCTGATTATGGGCCACGAGGCGTCCGGCGTGGTGATGGAAGTCGGCGCCGGTGTCCGGCAGTTCCGCCCGGGTGATCGCGTGACATTCGATTCGACCGTTTATTGCGGCAAGTGTTTTTACTGCCGGCGGGGCGAAGTCAATCTCTGCGACAACCGCAACGTGCTGGGGGTCTCCTGCGGCGATTACCGCCGGCATGGGGCGTTCGCCGAACTCATTGCGGTCCCGCAGCACATCGTCTACAGGCTGCCGGAAAACCTGAGCTTCGAGCAGGCGGCGATGATTGAATCAGTCTCGATTGCCTTTCACGCGGTCAATCGCACGCCCATCAAACTGGGCGACAGTGTGGTCGTCGTGGGTGTGGGCATGATCGGACAACTGGTGATTCAGACCCTGCGCCGGGCCGGTTGCGGCAAATTGATCGCGGTTGATCTGGACGACAGGAAGCTGGAGCTGGCGCGGGAATTTGGCGCTGACGAGGCGATCAACGCCAGGTCTTCGGGTGTTCACGCACAGATTCTTGACTTAACGCACGGCAGAGGTGCTGATCTCGCCTTCGAGGTGGTCGGGGCCGGGGCCACATTCAACACCGCCGTCGCGAGCCTTCGCAAGGGCGGCGCCCTGACCATGATCGGCAATTTGTCGCCCAGGATTGAGATGCCGTTGCAGCAGATCGTCACGCGTGAGATCAACCTCATTGGCGTTTGCGCCTCATCCGGCGAGTACCCGGCCTGCATTGACATGATGGCGCGCGGGACGATTGACGTGCGCCCCTTCATCAGCGCCTTCGCCCCGCTGGAAGACGGGCCGATGTGGTTTGATCGGCTCTACCGACAGGAGCCCGGATTGATGAAGGTCGTCCTGAAACCCTGACGGACGCATTCACCAAAGCTTTGCCGAGACCGGAAGATTTATATGGAAAAATTGAAGACCGGGATCATTGGGACGGGGAAAGTCGGACACCTGCACGCCGCCGCTCTCAAGGATCTGGAAGAGTCAGATTTCACTGCCGTGTGTGACGTGAACTTCGAGGTCGCTCAGAAGTTCGCGGAACAATACCGGGTGAAGGCCTGTGTGAATGTCGAAGAGATGGCGGAAGCCGGCGTCGAGGCCGTGTCTGTCTGCACGCCGCACCCGCTGCACGCCGGGCCCGCCGTTGTGGCTGCCCGATCAGGAGTGCATGTGATTATCGAGAAACCGCTGGCCTCTTCCCTGGCGGACTGTGACGCTATGATCCGGGCCGCGAAAGAGGCCCGCGTCAAACTGGCGATGATCAGCCAGCGGCGGCTGTATGCGCCGGTGCAGCGGATCAGGCGGGCCATTGACGCCGGACAACTCGGCCAGCCCGTCCTCGGCACGGTCAACATGTTCGGGTGGCGGGATCGAGCCTATTACGAAAGTGACCCGTGGCGCGGCACATGGGCCGGAGAGGGCGGGGGCGTTCTGGTCAATCAGGCGCCGCACCAGCTGGACCTGCTGCAATGGTTTATGGGGCCGATTGATGAACTCTTCGGCTGCTGGGCCAATCTGAATCACCCTTATATCGAGGTTGAGGACACGGCGGTGGCGGTCATCCGTTTCAAAAGCGGCGCGCTCGGCAATATCACGGTCAGTAATTCACAGAACCCTGCGCTCTACGGCAGGGTGGCTGTCTGCGGGCGGAACGGCGCGACCGTGGGAGTCCAGACCGACGGCGGGGCGATGTTCATCGCCGGCATGTCCAAAATCACTGAGCCGCCCATCAACGACGTGTGGACTATTCCCGGCGAAGAGGGTCTGCTGAAACAGTGGCAGCAGGAGGACGCGGAATTCTTCTCCAGGATTGACGCCACCACGTACTACCATCAGTTGCAGCTCAGGGATTTTCTCCGGGCCATCATCGAAGACCGCGACCCGATGATCACGGGCGAAGAAGGACGCAAAACGGTCGAGTTATTTACGGCCATCTACCGGTCACAGCGCGACAACCGGCCGGTTAAATTCCCGCCGGCTCCGGAGCCGGGCCGGAGCGATTTTGACGAGTGGGCATCACCGGCCATCTGCAATGAGGACGTGGATACAGCGTCTGACCCTGATGCTCAGCCCGGCCTTGACTCACATCGTAGCGTTTGACCTCTGGTAGTCTTTGCCGTCCGGCAAATCCCTGGGGCAGCCGAATCGAACTTCGTACATATCCATCACGCAATAGCCCGGTCAACTCAGGCGTCAGGCTTGTCTCAACTGAACCCGGGCAGAAGGAAATAAGGATGACCAGGCATATCGGGATTGTGGCCTGTAGCGCGGAAGGGGCGGCCCTCTGCTATCGGACGATCTGTGCCGAGGCGGCTCAGTTCATGGGCGAACATAACCACCCTGAAATCACGATGCACACGTGGCCTCTGGCGGACTATATGGAGCCTGTCAGGCAGGGGAAGTGGCAAGAGGTGGCCCAATTAATGCTCTCGTCCGCTCGCAAAGTTGCCGGGGCCGGAGCCGAATTCGCAATTTGCCCCGACAATACCATTCATCAGGCGTTTGAATTTGTCGTCGGTCAGTCGCCAATCCCCTGGCTGCACATTGCCCGCGCTGTAGCTGAAGAAGCCCGAACCCGCAGCTTTACGCGCCTGGGGATACTTGGAACCCGATATCTCATGGAAGGGCCCGTCTATCCCGAAACACTCAGAGAGTATGGCCTGTCCCGCAGCATTCCCGCGGCAAGCGATCGCGAACAGATCAACACGATCATATTCAGGGAGCTGGTCAACGGAATCTTCCCGGAATCGTCACGCCTGTACTTCAATGAGGTTATTTCAAAGCTGAAAGATGAAGGTTGTGATGCGGTCGTGCTGGGCTGCACTGAAATCCCGCTGATCGTGCGACCCGAGGAAGCTTCATTGCCGACACTCGATTCCACCCGCCTGCTGGCGCGGGCCGCTCTCAGAGAAGCTCTCAGACAACCCTGACAGTGGCAGGCACCAGAGTCATTGGTCGAAGGCGAAAACACGTTGAGGCGAACTTATGCGGATAGCGATACTCGTATTGTTACTCGTGGTGGGCAAGGTGGTCTGTGCGCAGCCGTTCACGATGAACGGCTGGCAGTTTCATGAATGTAACGTTCCGAAACTCGCGGAAGCCGTAAGGAAGGCGCCCGAATACGGCGTGAACTTCTTCATTTTTTCGCACGAGCGGCAGCGGGACGTGCTGCACATCGGCTCACTGGCGGATCAGCAGAAGATCCCCTGGTATCTGTGGGCGCATGAATTCGACGACATCCCCGAGCGGTTCATGGTGAGAAACGAGATCCGCCCGGACGACCCGCGGATGTCGGCGGCGGCCCTGTCCTCCTCGTTCAGGCTCGGCAGCCGGGTCAACATGGACGACCCGGCACTGCTCGATTATCTGCGGGAACGCTACGAGCGGCTGCTGGCAAAGTGCCACACCGCGGCGGGGCTGGTACTCACCTTTCACGAAAGCGACCGCAAGCTCTTCCGCGATTCCGAAGTGATGTCGAAACTTTCAGTCCCGGATCGCATCCACCTGCTCTCAAGGCTGGTCTGCGACGTCGTCAAAAAGCACAACAGGAAACTGATCATCCGCAATTTCTTTTACGAGCCGCGGGAGATGGATTACTTCGCGCAGGCGATTGCCAGGCTGCCCGACGACATCATCTTCATGAGCAAGGAAGAAGACGCGCGCATTCTGGAGCAGACTATGCGCCTGATGGAAGTCGAAAAGAACTGAGGCATGCTGCTCGATCAGGAGCCAGAGCGGCGCTGGCGAGCAGGTCAAATCTATTTGTACCCCTGATTGAAAAACACCCATAGTCCGAGCTTGCTCGGGGCGGTCAGATCGAGGCGCCCGTCGCCGTTCAGATCAACCACGCTGTACTGTCTGCCGAGGGCAATCCCCTCGCCCGGCGCGGCGATGGTGTGGCGGGTGAAGGTGGAGGTCGAGCGGTCCCAGCTGTAGTAGTAAATGGCGGGCGGGTCGCCGGCCCCGGGGTCGCCGCCGTTGTGCGCCCAGATGCACTTGCCCGCGATCAGCTCTTCCTGGCCGTCGCCGTCGAGATCCGCCAGAGCCAGCGCATGGGCCTGAGTCCACGACTCATCAATGATGTGCTGCTTCCACACCGTCGTGCCGTCCGGCTTCGGCGCCTGCTGCTCCCACCAGTACAAACCACGGTCGTGACCCCGGCCAAAGATGATGTCGAGACGCCCGTCCTTGTTCAGGTCCTTCACCACGAACGGGCAACTCGGATGAGGGAGGGCGGTTTCACTGTGAAATTTCCAAGGCCCGGCGAAAGGATCACCTGCGGGCCTTTCGTACCAGCCGACTTCACAGAGTACGTCTTCACGCCCGTCGCCGTTGACATCGCCGAATGCAAACCCGTGACCACCGCCTTCTGCCCCGAGGACGAAAGGTGTCAATGCTGGCGCCCCGTCCGCGCCTTTGGTGAATCGCCAGATTTCGAGGGGCTGCTGTTTCCGATAATTTGCTGAATAAAGCTCGGGCACGCCATCCCCGTTGAAGTCGTGCAAGGCAAACATCTCCATCGTTCCACGAGTTTTGGTCAGCAGATGCGCTTCCCAGGGCTTGTGCATTTCCCACGGCTTGCCGCTCTCCGCCGCGCTGTTGCCCGGATTCCTGTACCAGTAGATGCCGTCTTCTTCCCAGCCTCCGGCGATCACATCCAGCCAGCCGTCCTTGTCCACGTCATACAGGTGGTCACTGTTCGCGCGCAGGTAATCCTTTGAAACGTGGTTGGGGCGAAAAGTGTGCGGCACAAAATCCGGCCCTTCGAGCCAGTAGGCGCCATACACGATGTCCGGGTGGCCGTCACGATTAAGGTCGCCAACAGTGCAGCTCTCGTAAGGATTGACGAACAGGTGTTTCCTGGTGAATTTCAGGCTTTTGGGAGTTTTGCCATTTTGCACGGCGCCACCGGCAAGGATGCTGAGCAGGATAATACTGATCACGTACTTTGATCTGCTGCCGAAAAAATCTCTCAGTAACCCTGGCACCGTTTTCATAGGTCAGACCCTTTCACGAATTTGCAGATGACCTGGAGTTCGCTGCGATGAAGATGACAGACTACGCGAGGCCCTTCGGTATCCAGGGATCGCGGTACGTTCCGACGGCCAGCTTATTGGCTTCGGGATCGCCGATGACCTGCTCCTTCGCGTTATCCCAGCGGAGCTTCCGTCCCACGCGACAGGCGATATTCCCCAGCCGGCATACCGTGTTCGCGTAGTGACCGTCTTCAATGTCCGCAATCGGTCGCTGCCTGCTCCTGACGCAATCGAGGAAGTTGCTGACGTGCGGCCAGTGCTGCACCGAACTGTCGGATTGTTCGGCGAGAATCCCGGTGGTGTAGTCGGACCCGGGGCGCCGGCTGTCGGTGGTCGGCGGGGACGGCGGCTGATCCGGCTCTTCGTGACGCGTGGTTTGCGGGGTGAGCCGGAACCCGCCGCGATCCACAAACAGTGTCCCCCTGGTCCCGCGAAACTGGATTCCATAACTCCCGAAATGGGCAGCGCCGGGGTCGCCGTTCAGCCCAAGGGTGTTGTGATTCAGGATTGAGTGGTGGAGCAGAAAGTTCGGATACTCGTGCGCGATCTGAAGCGTATCCGGGATCTGGCACCACTTCTGGAAGAACTGCCCCCTACGGCAACCGTGCTTTGCGGCCCCCCGACTTTCATCGCCCACAGGACGATGTCAACCAGGTGGGTGCCCCACTCGCTTGTATTCCCTCCCCAGAAATCCCAGTAACCGTTCCGCCCGTAGTTCCACACTTCATCGTAGGGCAACTTCGGCGCGGGGCCGAGCCACATCTCCCAATCCATGCCGGGCGGCGGCCCGCCGGTAACCGGTGTCCGCGGGCGGGGGGCGGGGAAGTGGGTCCAGACGCTCGCGTAGCAGATCTCGCCGATCTTTCCTTCCTGAACGTACCTGACGGCCCGCTGGAAATGGGCGCCGGAACGCTGCTGGGTGCTGACCTGCACGACGCGCTTGTTGCGGCGCGCGGCCTCGACCGCCAGCCGGCCATCACGAATGTGGTGCGACGCCGGCTTCTCGACATAGACGTCCTTGCCGGCCTCGCACGCGTCAATGCACATAATCGCGTGCCAGTGTTCTGGAGTCGCGATCATCACGGCCTGGACGTTGCGGTCTTCGAGCAGGCGGCGATAGTCGCGGTAAACTTTCGCCTTCCCGCCGGTGAGTTTGAGGGCATTTTCGAGGTTGGGTTCGTAGACATCACAGACGGCGACCACGTCCACGTCCGGGTTGTTGATAAAATCCGTGAGGTCGGTCGTGCCCATGTTCCCGACGCCGATCCGGTCATTCGCGGCCGTTCGGGGAGCCTGACCGAAGGCCAGTTTCCCCGCCACGAGATGACCCAGGGCGGCGGTCTTCAAAAGCTCTCTGCGTCTCATGTCTGCCCCCTTCAGGCCGGACACTTCGCGCCGGCCAATTGATGACCTTCTCGTACCGTAGTTAACAGCGCAGGTGATTGTTGCTGATGTCAGACTACTGAGACGTGATAGCGACCGACGCGACAAGGGCCGCTGCCAATGTCCGCATTCGGTGTCACCCGGGAGTGTCGTTCTGGTCGACGTGGCGCATAGTCTATTCAGGTGATTCTGAAATGTCAAGAATGGGCCGCGTTTGGCATGGAGCTTCTGTTACCAGCCGGTTGCAGGAGTTTCCATAACAGCTAAAATGTCAGCTATGAAACTCATCCTGCTTTTCGCCCTCGCCGCTGTGGCGGTCGGAGCAACTGATTTCTTTACAGACGCCCCTCGCGCCATCGCGCTCCTGTGGCGGCTGAGCGCTGAGGAGTGTCGTCAGGCGAATCTCAGACGTTCGCACCTTTCCCGGGGCATTTCTGACAGACCCGCGAATCTTGACGGAGGTGCGAGCCACACAGTAGCCTGCGCCCGAATCCCGCAATACTTCGTGGGCCGGTTCAGTGACCAGTCTGATTTGAGATGAGATCATGACCGCAAATCCGATACGCCTGCCGCGACGTTATTCCTTCATCCGTCTTCTGGCGCTCGCTGTCATATTGCTTCTGATCTGCCCTGTCGCGAGCGCTCAAAAGAGGGCCGAATGGTTGAAGAAGGCCCGCTGGGGCGTGATGACTCACTACCTGCCCGACTGGATTGATCGCGAGCGAAAGTGGACGAGCGAGGACTGGAACAAACTCGTCGAAGGCTTTGACGTGGAGGGGCTGGCGAAGCAGCTTGAATCAGTGGGCGCCAGCTATTATCTCATCAGCATCGGCCAGAATTCGGGCTTCTATCTCGCCCCGAACGCGACTTATGACCGACTAGTGGGCATCCATCCGAGCAAATGTTCGCGGCGCGACCTGATCGCGGACCTCGCCGGAGCGCTGCACAAGAGAGGGATCAGACTGCTCGTCTACCTGCCGTCGGGCGCCCCCGCCAGAGATCAGGTGGCAATGAAGGCGCTTGAATGGAAGAACGGCCCGTACCCGAACCGTGAGTTCAGCGCCAGGTGGGAGCAGGTCATTCGTGAGTGGTCGCTCCGCTGGGGCGACAAGGTTTCGGGCTGGTGGTTTGACGGCTGCTACTGGCCCAACGCGATGTATCGTTCATCGGAAGCCCCCAATTTCTCGAGCTTCGCGGCTGCGGCTCGCGCGGGTAACCCGTCGAGCGTCGTCGCCTTCAACCCCGGCGTACTCTATCGGACTATTTCTATTACTCCATATGAAGATTACACGGCAGGCGAGGTTGATCATCCGGAGCGGTTGACGGTCAAACGCGTCTTCGATGGGAATGTGGATGGCGCTCAGCTCCACATGCTGAGTTATCTGGGCGAGACCTGGGGAAAGGGGACGCCGCGATTCTCAAGTGAGCAGGTCGTCACGTGGACTCGCAGTGTGGTCAGTCAGGGCGGCGCCGTCACGTGGGACACGCCGGTTCAGACGAACGGTCTGATCTCGCAGCCGTTCCTGGAACAATTGAGTGCGTTGAATCGCGCCCTCTCAACAGCACCGTCTTCGTCAAATTCGTCAATTCGTCAGACTCAGTAGACCGCGACCAGCAGCAACGACCGATTCGGGGGAGGATTTCACCGTGGCGACGGAACGCGATCTACTGACAGCCGCGTATGCCGCGTTCAATGCGCGCGACATTGATGCCGTACTCGCTACCATGCACCCGGATGTTGACTGGCCCAACGGCTGGGAAGGCGGGCGCGTGTATGGTCATCACGGCGTTCGTGACTACTGGACGCGCCAGTGGGGGGCCATTGATCCGCGCGTCGAGCCGGTCGGCTTCGACACCGACGAGTCCGGACGCACGGTGGTCAGGGTGCATTCGGTTGTTCGCGATCCGGATGGGAATGTCCTGGCTGACGTGATGGTCGAGCATATTTACACGATCAGGGACGGCCTGATCCGGAGCAAGGATATCCGGCAGCCGTAGACACGCAATCGCCCGGCATCCGCTCATTCAGCAGACCTTCAGCAGCTGGGCTTTTGCTCCCGGACTGATACATTTGATTCGATCATTCCGGGCAGGCTGGCAGGATTGTTTCAGGGACGCTGGTCGAATGTATCAACCCCGCGACGTTCTGACTTAACTGCCGCATCCGATGAATCAGTTCCTCCCGGCTGTCTTCCCGCTGCTCCGGCGGGCAGGGCAAATCAGCCTCCCAGTGGACAATCCTGTATCCGGCGCGATGCGCTATGCCCACGAGGTAAGGACGCCATCCCCACCCGATGGCGGCTTCTGCCAGTTCCATGCACGGGATCAGTGCCCGGTTGATGAGCATCGGCCCGTAAGAGTAATCCCCCTGCCGACCCGTGATCCGCCCTGCCAGCTGGTTCACGACCGTCTCGATGTACCTTTGAGATTCAGGATAAGTTGAGAAGCTGGCCGCCGAACGTGAGGCCAGAATTATTCCGCAGCGGTCGTCATCCGGGGCCTGAGAGAGGAAGTCAGCGAGCTTGTGCTGAAAGAACAGGTTCTTGTCGGATTCCGTGTAGAGGATGAATCTGGTGCCGAACACAGCGGCCGTCTTCAGGCTGGATTTCATCTGGGCAACGACGCCGGGCTGAGTCAGCCCCGACACTTTGAACCCGGGAAAGCTGCTCAGGTAGTCAATAAACTGCGGCCCCGACCCGCCGTCAGTGATGGCTGCCGGCAGGTCTTTTTCAGCCAGGCATCGCAGTGACTCGCGCAACAGCTTCTCCTCCTGCCCGTCGCGCGCCCAGGTGATTGTCGCCACCGAGACTTCGCTTTTGTCCATTGAATTTTTCCCTGACGAATTCCCGAATCAGCCTGACGATCTCGTGCAGATGTCAGGACAATTGAGTCCTGATGCCGCCTGCACCTCTGAAACGTGATTGAACAGCTACCGGGGAGCGGGCCGGAGTTTAGCACCCACCGCTGAGGATATTCCATACTGCCGGCGGCGCTCGGTATGGCTCATTGTTCCAATCAGGATTTGACTGAATTGCCGCCCCTGAGGCGCGGTTGCATCGGCGGAAAGCCTGTGACAAACTTTATCGCCCCGAAGTAAGCACGAGCCGACCGCCAGAGGCCGAAGGCAGCCGAAAGCTGGTCACTCGGTGGTTACGAAATCGGTTGCAGCTGCGCCCCGGGCCGTCCGAACAGGTGCCATGTTATCCAGACAAAGTGACTGAGTCGGACTTTCACGGCGATAACACGGGTTCAGAAGCCCGAACGGGGATGCTGCCTTATTAAGCCGCCCACTATCGCTCACCAGGTTGTTTATGGGTTGAGATTGTCGGGCGGCTTTTCGATTTACCACAGGCATTCGATGAAAATATCTGAAGTTGCAGGGATGAAGACAAATAATTTTGCTGAATATTGCCGCAGGATGCGCCGCGTCGCGGGCAGACAGGGCCGCCTGATTTTATGCCTCCTTGGCCTGCTGTTCAGTGGCACTCTGACTGCGCGCGCCGGTGATGCGCTGCTGACGATGACGTTTGAAAACGTTTCGGGGAAGCCCGAGTACCACTGGATCGGCGAAAGCTTCGCGGTGACGATGTCGGATCTGATTGACGTGCCCGGGTTGATGGTAGTCAGCCTGAACGAGCGCAATCTGGCTTATGAGCGATTGGGGATACCGACGAGAGATATCCTGACCCGCGCCGCCGTGATCCGGTTGGCCGAGGCGGCTCAGGCGAACCTGGCACTGGTCGGGGATTACGACATCGGCGGCGACCCGGGCGCCATCACCATCGCGATCCGGGCGCGCCTGATCGAGACGCGCGAAGGGCGGCTGGTTGGCAACAAGAGCTTCAACTTCAGCGGGCCGCTCGCCGAGTTGCAGGTGATGCAGGGGCAGCTGGCCTGGAACATCCTCTATGAGCGCGACCCTGCCCTGCCGTATTCGCGTGACAAGATGGTCACCCGCGCCAAAAGCATTCCGCCGCGCGCGTTCGAGAGTTTCGTCAAAGGCTTTCTGACCGGAGATCAGAAGCTGCGCGAAAGTTTCCTGCGCCGTGCGCTTCAGGAATACGACAGTGAATCCGGCGCCGGGCATTACGCGCAGGCGCTCTACGAACTCGGCACTCTGCTTTACAGCCAGCGTAATTTTGCCGAGGCGGCGAAGCTCTTGGGACAGCTGACGAGCGACGATCCGCACTACGTGGAGGGGCAGTATTTCTTCGGCCTCGCGGCTTACAACTCGGGCAACGTCAGTGGCGCCGCATCTGCTTACGAAAAACTTGCTGCGCTGCTGCCGATGGCCGAAGTCTACAACAACGCCGGGGCGCTGCTCACGGCCAAAGGCGATCTGCCCGCCGCACTGCCAGTGCTGAAACGCGGCGTGGAAGCCAACTCGAACGACGTGATGCTGCGCTTCAATTACGGCTACGCGCTCTGGAAGGCGAAAAACTTCGAGCAGGCCGTCCCGCAGTTGAAAGCCGTCGTGGCGGCGAACAACCGCGACGGCGAAGCGCTTTACCTGCTGGCGAAATCACTGGCCGCCGCCGGAAACAAAACCGAGGCCGATCAGGTTGATCAGGACGCCAAACGCTATCTGGGCAATTACGCGAGGTGGGAAGTCGCGCCGGACAAGATGCCTTCACTCGTCCGCCTGAAGACCGATTTCAACTACGCGGCTTTCTACCGGCTCGGTCGCCAGCAGCAGCGTTCTCCTGAAGTGCCGCGCGGCCAGGCCGCATCCATGCAGCAGGCGATGGAGCGGGCGCGCCAGTTCTTTGCCGCGAGGCAGGACGCCGAGGCGCTCAACGAATTGCAACAGGTACTCGCGTCTGACCCGACCTTCGCCGAAGCCCACCTGCTGCGCGGCAGGCTCTACCAGCGGCGCAATGAGGTTGAGAATGCGGTCAACGCGCTCAAAGCCGCCGTCTACTGGAACCCGCGTCTCACCGGCGCGCACGTGGCGCTCGGTCAGATTTATCTGGCGCGCGGTGACCGCGCGAGCGCCCTGACGCACGGCAAGCGGGCCATCGAACTTGATCCGCAGGACCGCGAGGCCGTCGCGCTGATGCGGCAGATCGAAAGCGATCGCTGAAATCAGCCGAAGTGGCACATTCTTTCTCACCCCTCACACTCATCTCGCGCCCCCTGTCAGTTGTTGCCGGAGACATTCGTTTGCCTGCTTCGGACTGTCGCATATAATCATGACGGCCTTCTGCTGACGGGTGATGAGCAGGTTCTGATTGACGAACTTTTTACCCGCCCCCGGCATCCAAAGCCGCGATTGCCACACGGGCAGCGACGCGCGAAGAAGGCTGGGAAAAGAGCATGATCAATCCGGTAGTTCAGGAAATCTTTTCAACGGATCAATCGGTGAGGCCGCTCGAAACGACGGTGAGATTCCGGCGCCGGCTGGTCAGGCTGATTGTGACTTCCGTCGTGCTGCACATTTTTGCCGTGATCGGGCTGTGGGCTTACCCGCTGTTTGCGACGGTGATCGGCCTGCGCAACATCCGGCTCGTTGACGAGGATTACGACAAAGCCATCCTGATTGACTTCTCAAAACAAAAGCTGAAATACCCGCCCGGCTACCCCGGGTTCCGCCCGCCGACAGAGACTGCCGATCTGGAAAAATTGAAATCAGAAGAGGAACGCCGCCGCAAACTGGAAGAGCAGCGCCGCACCCGCGAACTCGAACGCGCGAAGCGTGAAGAAACAAAGCGCGCGGCTGAGGCGGGAAATCAGGTCGCGAAGAAATCTGACGGCGAAGCCGCGCCGGCGCCCGTGCCTGCGCCTTCCCCCTCGCCGACGGTTGCGCCTTTCCGCAAAATCAACACGCTCCCGATCAAGGATCAGGTCCAGCGGCTCTACGAAGCGAAGAAGGCCGGGAAACTGGTCTTCAATGAAAACAAGCTGAAGATCGGCGTGGCTGGAAAAATCATGCCCGACGGCTCGCTGTCCGATTGCCGCGTGATCATCCCTTCCGGCAACCCCGACGTTGACCGCGCCGCACTGGCGATCCTCGATGCCGTCAGTGAAAGCCACGCGCTCGGCCCGCTACACGAACTGACCTCACTGAGCATGATTCTGGAAATCGGTGACCGGGCCGAGTTGCGCGCCGTCGGTTTTGCCAACAGCGAAGAACTCGCCACCGCGCTGACTCAGCTGGCCAATATTTATCTCGGCATCAGCAGAAAGAATAAAGCCGACGACCCTTCAGCCATGGTCTTGCTCAACAACCTCACCCTCACGCGCACCGGCCGGAGTATTCAGGCCGTCATCGCCATGCCCCGGCAATTCGCCGCCGAAACCCTCGCCCGGACGATGGAAAAAGCGCAGAATTAATTCAGGCATCCCAAAGAAAAAAGGGCCGGGCGCTGACTGATGCAGCACCCGGCCCGTGTCACGGAGGATTTAACTGAGAGATCAGTTAAAGGATCGCGATGATATGTTTGGCAACCACAAACGTACCGTCCGGGTTCGTGATCTTGACATCACGCCAGCCCGACGGGGCCTTGTCCGTCCTGATCCTGAGTATGATCGTATCTTCATCAAGCAGGTCGTAGCCCAGGATGGTGATGTTCGAGCCGCCTTGGCAGAGCGTGTTGCAGGAGATGCTGACCACGGAGCCTGCATTGAAGCCGGTTCCGGTGATCGTCAGCTGCTGGGACAGTGACCGATGTTGCGTTGACGGGCTGACGCCGGTGATGGTCAACGGTCGCGGCAGCACTTCGATGGGCTGCGGGTCTGTGATCGAGATGCCGCCCCTGCCGTCAGACACCTTCAGCGTGATGGAATGAAGCCCGGGTTTCAGCTGAATGTCTGCCAGCGCGCCCTGAGCAACGACCGTCTCGCCGTCGCGCCATTCGTAGGTCAGACGATCATCCGGGTCGGGGTCGGTTGAAGCCGATCCGTCGAGATGAATGTCTGCGCCGAACTTGCTCGTCGCCTGAGCGACTGCCGGCAACGGGGCTGATCTGGCAGTCGGCGGGTTATTGGTCCCGCCGCCACCGCCGCCACCGCCGCCACCGCCGCCACCACCATCGTCACCGCCGATCCCGCCGCCGCTGCCGGTGTCGTCGTTCGGCACCGCGTCGGGCAGAATGCGGAACGGCACGGTCGTGACGCCCAGTCCTTTACTGTCTGTGGCAGTGACGCGGACGCTCGTCGAGCCGGTCTTTTCATCGGCCGACGGCGAAATCCGCAGCGTCGCTTTGCGGGCGATCGGGTTCACGTCAACGATCTGCGCGTAGGCCGGGGCGCCCTGCACGCTGAAGGTGACCGGGTCGTTATCCTCGTCGGTCGCCTGGAGGATGAGGTCGCGAGTCGTCCCCGGAGGCACGTATTGATCGAAGATGTTGTCCATCCTCGGCGCGTGGTCGCCGATCTCCCCGCCCTGCTGCGGGAAGGAGCCGACGCCTGAACCGCGGATGATGGTGACCGTCATCGTGGCTGTCGCCGCGTTGCCGGAATTGTCTTTCGCGGTGAAGGTGACAATCGTCTTGCCGACCGAGAAGATCGAGCCGGGATTCTTTGATGACGTGACGCTGGCGGCGGCCTGATCGGCTGTATCCCAGGCCGTCGGCAACTGGAAGCTGATGGTTGCCCCCGGTGAAGCTGACGAAACGGTCTTGGTAATGGCCCCTGGGATGCCGCTGATGACTGGCGGCGTGGTGTCGCGGACTTCGACCAGCTGCTCGTCTGGCGCGCTCGGGATGCCGTCGCAGTCGGTCACGATGAGCTTGACGATGTGCTGCCCCCGGGCCAGCTTGTAATCCGCCACGTCTTTGGTCGAGACCAGCGTGTCGTCGACATACCAGGCGTATTTCAGCTTGCAATCCGGATTGTCGTCATATGAGCTTCGGCCGTCGAGCCGCACAATCGTCCCGTCCTGACGGCGCTGCTCGACCTGGAAGCCGATGCTTTCGGCGACCGCGGTCGGCGGGCTGTTGTCCGGGTTGGTCGCGATTGCCTTGAGCAGGTAGCTGTCGGCGGTGGCGAGAATCTGCGTGTTCGCGCCGCCGCTGTGGCCGCCGCTCCAGATACTGTTAATGGCCGTGAGCGGGACGGTCGCCAGGTTATTGAACCACGCGAAGACGGGCGTCGTGGATTGCAGCTTCAGCCAGCCGCGGTGACCCGAAGTGATGTTCCTGGTGATCGGGGCGAGCGGGATGCCGGTCTTGACCGCGCTCAGATTGGTCTGATACGGCCCCATCGTCCCGGCCAGCTGGTGCAGCAGGTCGTCATAAACCTGCAGGCTGCCGCTGCCGCGCGTTGAAGCGGCGTCCAGCAGATTACTGTTCGGGCGGCGGAAGCCGAAGAGCGTCGTGACCTCATTCTGCGGCGGGACGGCGGCCATCGCCACCGTCGAGGGCAAACGGTCATAGTCCACGTCGTTGAAGTTGAGATCCGAAGTCAGGATGTCATCGTTGCGGACCGAGCCATTCGAATACTTCTCAATGCCGATGGCATTGAATGCAGCTGATTGCCCGGTCGCCTCGTTGACCTGCACGCTGCCGATCAGCCAGTTGAAGGCGCGCGGCAGTGCGTTGTTGTCAATCGCCACCGCCAGCACCCACCCGCGCTGGTTCGGCGCGACCTCCTGCGCGTCAATTGTGACGCTCTGCGTCGGGAAAAGCGTGATGAGTTTTTCAAACGCGGGCGGCGCGGCCGGAGGGTCGCCGACCGGGTTCAGGCCGACAAAGAAAACGCGGACGCGGACTTTCTCGACCTTGTTCGTGTTGGTCAGGTTGACCTGCGACGAGCCGAACTGCCCGCTGGCAAAGTTCGAATAGAGCAGGATGCTGCCCGGCTTGACTTCGCTCGCGCCGGTCGGGTTGCCGGTCGGCACGGCCTGGTCGGACGTGACTATGTCGGCGGCCGGATCCTGCGGCGGAACGACCGGGACGGTGATTTTGTAACTCGGCAGCCATTGCAGCACCTGCATCGTGCGGGCGTTGTGCTGGGCGACGACTGTCCGGTCGGTCAGGCTCAGACCGAGCAGCGGGACGCCCTGACTGGTCGTGGTGTCTGTCGCGGCGAAGTTGGCCCACCCCGGCCTGTCTGCGGTGATAAAGGTATTGGCATCGGGCCAGATGTCGGTCACTCTCGCGAGCAATCCGCAGCCGCCGTCAACAGTCGCCGTGTAGGGCCGCCCGTTCTGCTCATAAGCGACCCCGTTGATCTGCGTCGCCAGTGGCTGGGGCGTGCCCAGACTGGCTGGCGGCGTGTAGAGGATCATGTCCGTGAAGAGGCCAGCAGGACCGCTCTGCGCCTGAATATTGTCCACCGCGACGTTCTTCGGCAACTCGTCATATTGGGCATTGTTGAAGACCATGTCAGCGGTGGGCGCGCCGTCGGGGACCTGAATCGAGCCGGCGGTGCGCTTCGCCACCGCGAAGGCGTTGTAGGTGGCCTCGTGGCCGAGCGAATCGTGAATGCTCGCGCTGCCGATCAGCCAGTTGAACTGCGTCGGGACGCCGCGCCGGTCGGTCGCGACGGCGATCACATAGCCGTGCGTGCCGGGCTGCTCGTTGCTCATCAGGAGCGAGCGCGTCTGGTTCCCGGCGAGGCTGATGTCCTGTCTGCTGATGTCGCAGTCATGCACGTAATAGAGCCGCACGGCCACGCCGTCACGCGGGTTGGTGTTGGTGAGGGTGATCAGTGTGTTGACGTTGGTGATTGACGAGACCTCGCTCGTGTAGCGGTGGAAGAACAGGACGCTGCCCGCCTTGGTGCTGCTGGCATTGCTGCGCGGCGCATTCGAGCCGACCTGCGGGATGCCCGGCCCGATCGAGGGCTGGGTGTCATCCACCGGCAGCATCGCCGCCGGGGCCGCCTTGAGAGGGCTGTGGGCGCCGGCCGTGCGGGAGGCGACCAGCAGGCCGGGCGCGGCGACTGCCACGAGCAGCGCGATGATAATGGTCTGGCGAATCAGGGTTGAGGAAGTCCGACGCTGCGCCGCCGGACCGGGGATGTGTGTGTGTAGCCTGGGTTGCATGATCTGGTCTCCCTGGTAGCAATCGTTGGGATCTTCCGGGCCGAAAAATGTGGGAATCACTTCGCCCCCGAAACATCTGGATAAAAGTTTCACGAGTTCTGTCGTCAGCCACACGGCTCCGGCAGCAGAGCGGGCCCCGGGTAAGGGCGGAATTGACGCGCGCGTGGCCACAAGTCCCCCGGGGCGATGCTCCCGCCGCGCCTGCAACAGATCGGAGGATGTCACTGATCGCGCAGACTGGCCGGCGGGGCCCGGCAGGCCCGTAACAATCAGCGATCCTTCGAGTGAGCGGGAACGGACGCCCAGTGTATTTTCGTCACTGCTCCCTGATGAATTGCCGGTAAGTGATCAGCCGGTCAGCTGCCCGTCGGGGCACTGGCGGCTGCCGGGTTGACGCGGTAGTCAGTGAGGCACGCCGCAGGTGACGGCGTGGCGTCAACAACCATAGAAATAGAAAAAACAGTTGAGAATCGTCCTGCCTGCGGGGCGTGAGGTCAGGCTCGCAATCATGCGCCGGGTGAAACCAGGAAAAGCAGAACTTCCAGGAAAAGTGCTGTCTGGTCGTGAGGGTCGCACTTTTGTAATTGAGCGGCGGAAAGCTAACACAGGATTGCACCGGGCCGCAAGGCAAATTTATGGCCGGACTCAGCTTTATCCCCCGGCTGCTCGGTTTTCAGCCGTTGCCCTGAAACCTGGCCGGTCAGTCCGCCGTCAGTTTTCCTTCATCATTTGAACTTTCCATTCACAGTCTTTTTCCCAGTGACCTGAAATACCCAATTACTCCACATCTCCAGTCGGGGCGCATAAAGGCGTGGCGCCGATGATTCCGGCATTGACCACTGGCGGCTTCTGTTAGAGGATGTCCCCACTAACCAGCAGTCCCATCGCTCATTCAGGAGGAAAGCACCATCATGACCAGAGAAGAGAAGCGACTTCAGGAGGCCCGCGACCGCAAAGCACACTGGAAACGCTGGGGGCCTTACCTGACCGAACGGCAGTGGGGAACCGTGCGCGAGGATTACAGCCCGGGCGGGACGGCGTGGGATTACCTGCCGCACGACCACGCGCGCTCGAAGGCTTACCGCTGGGGCGAGGACGGCATCGCCGGGATTTCCGACCGCCGGCAGATCTTCTGCTTCGCGCTCGCCCTCTGGAACGGGCGCGACCCGATCCTGAAAGAACGCCTCTTCGGCCTGACCGGCAGCGAGGGCAATCACGGCGAGGACTGCAAGGAGTATTACTTCTACCTCGACTCGACCCCGACGCACTCCTACATGAAGTGCCTCTACAAATACCCGCAGGCCGAATTCCCTTACGCGCAGATCGTCCACGAAGGCCGCCACCGCAGCCGCCGGGAGGCGGAGTATGAGTTGATTGACACGGGCGTGTTCGACGACGACCGCTATTTCGACGTGTTCGTCGAATACGCCAAGGCCGCAGTCGAAGACATCCTGATTCGTATCACCGTCGTCAATCGCGGCCCGGAGGCGGCAGAGATTGACGTGCTGCCGACCGCGTGGTTCCGCAACACCTGGTCGTGGGGCACTGATGAGCGCAGGCCGCGGATGCGCCGCGACCCTGACCTCAAAATTCCCGGCCTCAGCCTGATCCGCGCGCGCCATTTCGAAACCGGGCTGCGTTACCTCGTCTGCGACGACGAGCCGGAACTGCTCTTCACCGAAAATGAAACCAACACGCAGCGGCTCTACGGGGTCGGGAATGAATCGCCTTACGTCAAGGACGGGATCAACGATTACATCGTTCACGGCAAAACCGACGCCGTCAACCCGGCGCAGAGCGGGACAAAGGCGGCGGCGCGCTATCACCTCAACATTGGCGCCGGTGAAACTGAAGTGATCAAGCTGCGCCTGACGACAGACGCGCCGACGGAAGGGATGCTCGGCGAAGAGTTCGACCGGATCTTTGCCACCCGCCTCGAAGAGTCCGACGAGTTTTACAACAAGTTCGTCTCGGAACACGCCAACGAAGACCTTCACAACGTCCAGCGCCAGGCTTTCGCCGGAATGCTCTGGTCGAAGCAGTTTTATTACTACCACGTCCGCCGCTGGCTGCGCGGTGACCCGGCGGGGCCGGAGCCGCCAAAGCAGAGGCGCACCGGGCGCAACGCGCATTGGCGGCATCTGTACAACGAAGACATCATCTCGATGCCCGACAAGTGGGAATACCCGTGGTTCGCCGCCTGGGATCTGGCCTTTCACTGTGTCCCGCTCGCACTGGTTGACCCTGACTTCGCGAAGGAGCAGCTGATCCTCATGCTGCGCGAATGGTACATGCACCCGAACGGGCAGCTGCCAGCTTACGAGTGGGCCTTCGGTGACGTGAACCCGCCCGTGCATGCGTGGGCCGCGTGGCGCGTCTACAAGATCGAGCAGAAGCACTGGGGTCGCACCGATGTGAAGTTTCTGGAACGTGTCTTCCACAAGCTGCTGCTCAACTTCACCTGGTGGATCAACCGCAAAGATACCGAGGGCAACAACGTCTTTGAGGGCGGGTTCCTCGGCCTCGACAACATCGGCGTCTTTGACCGCAGCTCGAAACTGCCCACGGGCGGCCATCTGGAACAGTCCGACGCGACCAGCTGGATGGGGATGTATTCGCTCAACCTGATGGTCATTGCGCTCGAACTGTCGAAGCACAACCCGGTCTATGAAGACGTGGCGTCGAAGTTCCTCGAACACTTCGTCTACATTTCGCGCGCGATGAACAACATTGCGGGCCTGGGGCTCGAACTGTGGAATAGTGAGGACGGTTTTTATTATGACGTGCTGCACCTGCCCGACGGCAGCCACTTCCCGATGAAAGTGCGCTCGCTGGTCGGCCTGATCCCGCTCTTCGCCGTCGAAAGCCTGGACTCGGAAGTGGTGGACACGCACCCGGGCTTCAAGCGGCGGATGCAGTGGTTCATTGACAACCTGCCGGAATTCACCGACTACATCGAGACCGAGACGACCGCGACGAACGTGCAGCGCCTGCTCGCGCTCGTCAACCGGCAGAGGCTGCGGCAACTGCTGCGCGTGATGCTCGACGAGAACGAATTCCTCTCGCCTTACGGCATCCGCTCGGTGTCGCGTTTCCACAGGGACAACCCGTACGTGTTGTGGGTTGACGGCGAGGAGCATCGTGTGGATTACGAGCCGGCGGAATCGAGTACGGGCCTCTTCGGCGGCAACTCGAACTGGCGTGGCCCGATCTGGTTCCCGGTCAATTACCTGATCATCGAATCGCTCCAGAAGTTCCACCAGTTCCTCGGCGACGATTTCAAGGTCGAGTGCCCGACCGGCTCCGGCAAGATGATGACCCTCTGGGAAGTCAGTCTGGAGCTGTCGCGGCGCATGACGAAGCTGTTTCTGAGGGACGCTGACGGGCGGCGTCCGGTCTACGGCGGCGCGGAGAAATTCCAGACCGACCCGCACTGGCGCGACCTGATCCTGTTTTACGAATACTTCCACGGCGACAACGGCGCCGGCATCGGCGCGAGCCACCAGACCGGCTGGACCGGCCTCGTCGCCAAGCTGATCCATCAGCTTTATCGGATCGACCGGAAGAAAGTGACCGGGAGGCTTGACGCGAAGCTGGTGGCCGAATTGCAGATTGACAGGTGAAACTGAAACTTTTCTGCAAGGGAAAGCGTGAAAGACGTTCAGAGCGCGGAGGTGAGTTATGAAATTTGCAACCGTTTTTCTTCTGATCGCAATATCGCTTTTCTCTTCCTGCGACCGTTCGAAAGGTACCGTCGCTGAAAGGGAGCGGGCGATTCCTGTCAAAGCTGCATCCCCGCTGTACGCGCCTGCGCCTGCTGCTCGCCCAACTCAAGGTGGAGGGGGGAGTGGCGAAGCAGCCATCCTAGTCGAGCCAGTCAAGCTCGATGTTGCTGACAAAGCTCTCGTACCAACTATCCCGACTGACCGCAAAGTCATCCAGAATGGCGAGATGACTATTGAACTCAGCGATCCAGCTGATGCCCAGCGCAGGATCGCGGCGATTGCCGGGTCACTCGGCGGCTTCGTGGTCACTTCCGAATCGAAGCAATCCGATAGCGATGTTCAGCGGTCACGCCTGACCGTGACGGTCATTGTCCGCGTGCCTTCATCACAGTTCGAGGCGGCGATGGAAAAGATCCGGGGCATCGGCTCCGGCGCCCGTATCCTGCACGAGAAGCACACCGGGCAGGATGTGACTGAAGAGTTCATTGATGTCGAAGCGCGGATCAGGGCGAAGAAGGCTCTGGAAGCGCAGTTCATGGAAATTATGAAGCGGGCGCAGAAGATTTCTGACGCGCTCGAAGTGCAGAGCCAGCTCGCCGAAGTGCGCGGCGAGATCGAACAGCTCGAAGGCCGCCGCCGCTTCCTCGAAAACCAGTCGGCGCTCTCGACGATCACGATCAACCTGCAGACGCCCGCGTTGCTGATTGCGGCCAGCGCGCCCGGCTTCTGGCACAGTCTCAAAGAAGCGTTCAGCGACGGCCAGACCGGGGCGACGGAGATCATTCTCGGCGTGGTTCGGATCGTCGTGGTGCTGCTGCCGATCCTGCTCTTCATCGTCCTGCCCATGTGGCTCGTGTGGCGGTTTGCGCTGAGAAGAGTGGTCAAAGAGTGGCTCAGAAAGCCGGTGGTCACTTCAACGCAAAGCTGACGGACGGGTAAAACCCGCTCGTCAGTCTCTGCAACCTTTACCTCACAATCGGGAGAGATGTCTTATGCGGTATCGAAAGATTTCAGCTTCTGTGCTGCTGGCAGGCCTGTTTTTCGCGCTCGCGCAGATGTGGCCGGGCGATTCTGCCGGCGCGGCTTCGGCGTCATCGGCGCAGCAAAAGCCTGTCACTGGCAACCCCGAACACGACTCGAGCCCCGTGGATGCGCTCGATCAGTGCGTCCAGAAGCGTTTCGGGACGATGGAGCGATTCGGCATTCGCCGGGTCATCACTTTCCCGTATCACCTCCAGCATTTCACGCCGGAGAATGAGCAGGAAAAAAACGTCATCGCCGAACTGGAGAAGGATGGCTGGACGGTCAGTTTTTATCTGGCCGGGCGCAGCGTGCTGGGGGCGAAACCCGACAAATCGCTGTGGGAGAAACCGAACAACAACTTTTACACACGCAAGCCGATCAACAACCCGATCCTGCTGACGAAGGACGCAAAGATTGATGACCTGCCGAAGCCGCTGGAACTCTGGGAGCAGACTCAGAAGGCGATGGCTGCTTTCAGCAGAGCCGGCGAGTATGACTTTTCCGTCGGGAAGTGGCAGATTGCCGCGCGACCCGTGCGGGCCTCACAGCAAGCTTGTCTGAATTGCCACGATCAGCGGCATGAGATGGTTGACGGGAAGGTCAAAGCCATCAGTCAGGGCCTGAAGATTGGTGACCCGCTCGGCGTAGTGCTTTATGCCTATACCCGCGCGCACTGAGGAAATTGAGCTACAGCAAAAAGGCCGCGCGCCGGGTTTAAACGATCCGGCGCGCGGCCTTTTGCTTTCAAAGCTGCCTGCTATTTCTGCCGTTCGTCCTTCTCAATCTTTCCGTCAAGAATTGAAATCACGCGGTTGGCGTGAGCGGCAATGTCATGTTCGTGCGTGACGAGGATGATCGTGTTGCCGCGCTCGGAGAGTTTCTCGAGGAGGTTCATGATTTCGACCGAGGTCTTCGAGTCGAGGTTGCCGGTCGGCTCGTCGGCCAGAATGATCGAAGGGTTGTTCACGAGCGCGCGGGCGATGGCGACGCGCTGGCGCTGACCGCCGGAGAGTTCATTCGGCCGGTGGTTCATGCGTGAGCCGAGTTCGACCGATTCGAGCGCCCTCTTCGCCATCTCGATGCGTTTGGCCGAGGGCGTGCCGTTGTAGATCAGCGGCAACTCGACGTTGTGCAGCGCCGTCGCGCGGGGCAGCAGGTTGAAGGTCTGGAAAACGAAGCCGATCTCCTTGTTGCGAATCCAGGCCAGTTCATCGTCATCCATCTGCGAGACGAGCTTGCCGTTGAGCCAGTACTCACCCTGTGATGGCGTGTCCAGACAGCCGATCATATTCATCAGGGTGGATTTGCCCGAACCCGACGGGCCGATGATCGCGACGTATTCACCGCGCTTGATCTCGAAAGAGACGCCGCGCAATGCGTGAATCTCCTCTTCGCCCATCACGTATGTTTTCCACAAATCCTGGGTGCGGATGAGTGTCTCCTGTGGCTCAGTGGCCACCTTCGACACCACGCTGGTTTCCAGCCCGTCACGCGCCGTGTTCACCTTCGGAATGACGTTCGTGTCCATCCCCTGTGAGATTTTTTCTGCTGTAACCATGTTTCTCCCTTGTGAAAGCAGTAAATGGGCAGGCCGGAGTTCCTTCCGACCTGCTCACGGCTGATCAACTGCTATTTGGTTTCCTCTTTCCCGCCGGGTTTCTTGTTCTTGTCTTCGCGCTTGATGGCGGTATTGTCCTTCAGGCTGCGGAGCTGGCGGTAGGGGCCGATGATGATTTCGTCGTTCGGATTAAGGCCGCTGGTGATTTCAATGTCGTTGTCGCCTGTGATGCCGGTCTCGACTTTGGTGAAGACGGCCTTGTTGTCCCTGACGAGGAAGACGCCCTTGATCGGCTTCTTGTCCTTCGGCTTTTCCTGACCCGGGGACGGCGAGGCCGCGGGCTTCGCGTCGCCCTTCGCATCGTTCGGATCGCGTTCGACGAGCGCCTGAAGCGGGACGGCGACGACGTTTTCGCGGCGGTCAGTGTTGATCGTCGCGGTCGCAGACATGCCGGGACGCAGCCGGTCGCGGATGTCCTGTCTGGTGTCCGTGACGCGGATGACGACCTTGAAATCCTTGGCCTCCTGCGATTGCTTGAGCGCCGTGGTCGCGATGCTCTCGCCGGTGCGGGTGACGGCCGATTGCGCGATTTCGACGACCTCGCCGTCAATCGGCTTGTCGCCGAGCGCGTCAACTTTGACCTTCGCCTTCTGGCCGTTCCTGACGTTGGCGATGTCGGTCTCGTCCACGCGGACTTCGACGTTGATGATGGACATATCGGCGATGATCATGAGTGGGGTCGAGGAGAAATTCGACAGCGCGAAAGTTCCGACCTGAACGAGCGGGCCGACGATCACGCCGTTGATCGAGGCGTACTGCGTGGTCTTGCGGAGCAGGTCAGTCTGGCTGCGCAGGCCAGCCTGCGCCTGCGCGACACGAGCCTGCGAAGAAGCCAGCGCAGCTTTGCTCTGCCCGACGCGGATCTCGGCGTCGCGGATTTGCGCCTGCGACTGCTCGACGCGGGCCTTCGCCGCATTGACGGATGCGGTGGCCGAGTCGTAACGGGCTTTGGCCGTGTCCCAGGCGGAACGTGACACGATGTTGGCTTCAACCAGATCGGTCTGGCGCTTCAGCTCGATCTGGGCGTTGGCCTGATCCACCTTCGCGCGTTCCAGATCAGCCTGCGCGCTGTTGAGCGCGGCGCGGGCCGTGTTGATCGCATTTTCGGCAACGGTGATTGAGACTGTCTGATTCTGCACGTCCGCCTGATTGGCGCGCAGCGCGGCTTCCTGCAATGAAGTCGCTGACTGCTGCTGGGTCGGGTCCACGCGCACGAGCGGCGTCCCCTTCTTCACCTGGTCGCCTTCCTTGACGTAAACGTCGGTGACGCGCCCGGAAACTTCCGCCGTCAGGTTGATGAACTGGATCGGGCGGACTTCGCCGTTGGCGGTGACTTTGGATTCGAGCAGGGCGCGCTTCTCGACTTTGGCGGTCTGCACTTCGGGCAGGTCGCCCTTGCGCGCAAAGACGCTCGCGCCGATGATCGCCGCCAGCAGCAGAATGACACTGGTCGCGATGATGATTTTTCTCTTCTTCGATATGGCCATTTGTGAATGCCTCCGGGAGATGATGACTTCGGGTCAGATTAGTAAAGCACGGACAACCACCAGCGCATACGAACACTTATACGGCCGTGTTCCGACAAATGAGCAGAGATTGTATGACTTTACACATTTTTTGCACAAGATGGTGAAATCCCCGCGAGGGGGAATGGATATCGGGTCATAGAACCTTAACGATCCGGCCCCGGCAATATTAACACCCCTTTGGCTTGCCCATCTTTCCATCCGGTTGGTATACTGCGCCGAAGACTTGGCAGAGAAGTAATCAACTTTTGAAAGTAACCAGCTGAATCAGAACACGCAACATAGGTAGAAATGCCGGGAGCAGTCGTGGCCGGATTCTTTCTGAGAGCAGGCGTCACCGGGTTCGCCATCTGACGCTCCTGTTACCGCTACCAGCGCCTGTCCCAATGTTGTGTGCTTTGATTCGGAGTCTCAGGCAATCTTTCGATCACTGAAATTGAGGCGGGCGGTCTCGGCGCTGACAGGCGCCGCCCGCTCGGGTCAAACAGAGGACATTCAATCCTGGAGGTGTGCTGATGAGTTCCGATAAGAAGCCCGATAAAAAGGCTGACGGGCAGGACTCCGGTGTCTCGCGACGCGGCTTTTTGAAAGGGACCGGTCTTGTTCTCTCTGTGCCGCTGGTGGCCGGATCACAGACGATCCGAGTCAACGGCGCGGAGGTGAAAATTCTCGGCCCGAACAAAGTCCCGGTTACGCTGGACATTAACGGGGCGAAGAAAACGGCGACCGTCGAGCCGCGCGTCACGCTGCTCGACACGTTGCGCAACGAACTCGACACGACCGGCGCCAAGCGCGTCTGTGATCGCGGGACCTGCGGGGCCTGCACCGTCGTGATGGACGGGAAGCCCGTGTATTCGTGTTCAGTCCTCGCCATCGAGGCGCAGGGCAAAAAGATTCAGACCGTCGAGGGGCTGGAACAGAACGGCAGACTGCACCCGGTGCAGCAGGCCTTTGTGGACAACGACGGCCAGCAGTGCGGCTTCTGCACGCCCGGCTTCGTGATGGCCTGCAAAGCCCTGCTCGACAAGCACCCGAGTCCCACGCCGGACGAGATCAGGCATGGCTTGGGCGGCAACCTGTGCCGCTGTGGAACCTACGTCGGCATCCGCGCCGCGGTCGCGCAGGCCGCCGAGAATATGAAGAAAGGGGGCAAGCGCAATGGCTGAGTACAAATGGCCCGAAGCTGAAAAACGCAGACTCATCGGCAAGCGCATCTCGCGCGTGGACGGCCCGCTGAAAGTCAGCGGCAAGGCCAAATACGCCTTCGATTACAACGGCAAGGAACTGCTCTTCGGCAAGATCCTGCGCTCGCCTTACGCCGCCGCGAAGGTCGTCAGCATTGACACGAGCGTCGCGGAAAAGATGCCGGGCGTCAAAGCCGTCAAGGTCATTCAGGGGCCGGGCACCGAAATCAAGTGGGCGGGCGATGAGATCGTCGCCGTCGCCGCAGTTGATGAACCGACCGCTGAGGACGCGGTTCGCGCGATCAAGGTCGAGTACGAACGCCTGCCGCATGTGGTCAACGAGGAAGACCTCTCGGCAGTCCCCGACGCCAACAAAAAGCCCGCCAATGACCGCGTCCAGGGCGATCCTGACAAGGCTTTCTCCGAGGCCGAAGTCACGGTCGAAGGGCTGTACGGCAACTCGGTCATCACACACTGCTGTCTGGAAAGTCACGGGCAGACCGTCGAGTGGACGGATGAAAACAACGTGCTGATTCACCCTTCGACTCAGGCCGTTTCCGTCATCGGCAACGACCTGGCCCAGGCGCTCGGCATCCCGGCGGGCAACGTCCAGCTGAAGATGGATTTCATCGGCGGCGGGTTCGGCAGCAAGTTCCCGATTGATCGCTGGGGCATCGAGTGCGCGAAGATCTCGAAGATGGCCGGCGGCAAGCCGGTCAAGATTATGCTCGAACGCGACGCTGAATTAATGGTGGCCGGTTCACGCCCCTCGATGTTTGCGAAAGTCAAAATCGGGGCGAAGAAGGATGGCACGATCACGGCCTGGCAGTCCGAAGCATGGGGCACGGGCGGCCCGGCGGGCCTGGGTGCCCCCCCGCTGCCGTACATGCTGAACACCGCGACCGGCATCCCGCACCAGCGGGTTCGTTACACGAGCGTCTCGACCAACACCGGCCCGCAGCGGGCGTGGCGCGCGCCGAACCATCCGCAGATGGCCCTGATTACGATGGGCGCGCTCGAAGACCTCGCGGCCGAGCTGAAGATGGACCCGGTTGACTTCCTGCTCAAGAACATTGACCTCTTCAAGCCGAGGTCGGAGATGTACAGCGAAGAACTGGCGAAGGCGGCGGAACTGATCGAGTGGAAGAAGAACTGGCGCCCGCGTGGCGAAGGCGCTCCGGGCAGCACGAAGACCATCAAACGTGGCCTCGGCGTGTCAATGCACACCTGGGGCGGCGGCGGTCACGCGAGCAACTGCGACGTCATCATCAACCCCGACGGCTCGGTTGATTTGAAGATGGGGTCGCAGGAACTCGGCACCGGCACGAAGACGATTCTGATGATTGTGGCGGCGGAAACTCTGGGGCTGCCGCTGGAGGCCATCAATGTTCACCTCGGCGACAACAGGTATCCGAGTTCCGGCGCGTCCGGCGGCTCGACGACCGTGGGCGGAGTGAGTTCCGCCGCGCGCCGCGGTTCGGTTGATGCGCTCAATCAGCTCTTCGCCAAAGTCGCGCCGACGCTCGAAGTAAAGCCCGAGGAACTCGAAGCCGCAGACGGCAGGATTCGCGTCGCTTCCAACCCGAGTAAGAGCATGACCTGGAAGGAGGCCTGCGCGAAGCTCGGCTCACAGCCGATTACCGTGCGTGGTGTCAATAAACAGGGCGACCGGGAGTTGACCAACAGCGGCGTCGGCGGCGTGCAGATGGCCGACGTTTCAGTGGATACTGAAACCGGCATCGTCAAAATGAACAAGTTCGTCGCCGTGCAGGATTGCGGCCTCGTGCTTGATCTGAAGACCGCCGAAAGTCAGGTCTACGGCGCGATGATCATGGGCGTGACCTACTCGCTGTTTGAAGAAAAGATCATGGATCGCGCGACCGGCCGGATGCTCAACCCGAACATGGAGTTCTACAAGCTGGCCGGGGCGATGGACATTGGTGAATTCAAGGTGCATATGATGACCGGCAAGGGGTACGACGAACGCGGCGTCATTGGCTTGGGCGAACCGCCGACCAACAGCCCCGGCGCGGCAATCTCCAACGCCGTCGCCAACGCGATTGGCGTGCGCGTCCCGACGATCCCGCTGACGCCGGACCGGGTGCTGGCGGCGCTGGCATCAAAGAAAGGAGGCACGAGCAATGCAAAAATTTGAGTACGCCAGTCCGACCACAACCGAACAGGCCGTGGCCCTGCTCGGCAAAGAATGGGGCGATGCTGAAATCCTCGCCGGCGGCACCGATCTGCTCGCCCTGATGAAGGATTTCATCGTCACCCCGAAACGCCTGGTCAACATCAAGGACATCAAAGAACTCAAGGGCATTCAGGCATCGGGCGGCGGATTGCGCATCGGCGCGCTCGTGACCTTTGAGGAGTTGATGGATAACGCGCAGGTCAGGCAGAACTACCCGGCGCTGCATCATGCCATTGCCGGGGTGACCAGCCCGCAGATTCGCAACATGGGCACCGTCGGCGGCGATCTCTGCCAGCGCCCGCGCTGCTGGTATTACCGCGCCGGTTACGGCCTGCTCGCGAAGGACGAGAAGGGTACGCCGCTGGTGCCCGAGGGCGACAATCGTTATCATGCGATCCTTGGCAATGACGGCCCGGCGATGTTTGTGAATCCTTCGAGCCTGGCGCCTGCGCTGATAGCATTGATGGCGAAGGTCAAAGTCTACGGCCCGAAGGGCGCGCGCGAAATCGCCGCCGACCAGTTCTTCGTCGCGCCGAAGTCGGACGGCGAACGCGAATACGCGCTCGCGCCCAACGAGATCGTGACTGAGATCGTGATCCCGTCGGCGAGCGGAGTGAAGAGCGCGACTTATGAGGTTCGTCATAAGGAAGCGCTCGACTGGCCGCTGGCCGCCGCCGCAGTCGCGCTCAAGCTTGACGGCAAGACCGTCAGGTCGGCGAGGGTCGCACTGGGCCACGTCGCCCCGATTCCATGGCCGTCTGCCGAGGCTGAAAAAGCGCTGGTCGGTAAGGTGGTCAGCGAAGAGGTGGCCGAGGCCGCAGGGGCAGCCGCGGTTGCCAATGCGAAGGCGCTCAGCCGCAACGGCTACAAAATTCAACTGGCCAAAGTCGCCGTCAAACGCGCGATTTTGCAGGCGGCCGGATAACGGGGAGGAAAAACCATGTCAATGAGAACGGAACTTCCTGACGCTGAACGCTTCAACCCGGAGCGCCCCAACCTCTGCGCCAACCTGCGCTGGAAAGGGATGTTCATCTGGGCCGATAAAGATGATACAGTTCCACCGTCGAACACCGGCAGCTTCTGGTGCCTGCACACGCAGACCTGTGTGGGGCCGGACGGCAAGTTCGCCGAGCCGGGCAACTGCGATTCATCGGGTCGCAAATGCCATAACGCCGGGGTGGCGCTTGCAAAAGCAGTCACGGAAGAGACGCGCAAATCAGCTTGATGGGATTGACGGCAGGCTTCAGCGGGCTGAAGCCTGCCGAATATAAAAAGTTTCAAGGGAGTAACAGCTATGCATAAATTCACATTCATCGCAGCATTATTTTTAGTGGTATGCACCGCCACCGCCGTACTGGCCGATCACGATCATCACAAGGCGAACGCCAGTGCGCAGATTTCCGGCGAGTACCTCGAAACGCGCAACGCCGACGTCTGGGTCGGCTCGTGTTTTGCCAACTCGGAAGTCGGGATGGCCGGCGACCAGGCGATTCTGGCCTGGCGCGTCCGGCAGGGCAGCTGGAACGGCGTGAAGCTCGACGGCCTGAGCGTCGTCGGAGTCGTCAGGGCCTCGGCCACACTCGGCAGCAGCTACGGTGATCCGTACCCGGCCAAAGCCGTGCTGGTCTTTGACAGCAAAGCCACCGACGAGCAGCGCGCCGCGCTCAAATCCTTCGCCCAGGCAATGGGCGGCAGGCTCTTTGAGAACGTCGTCCGCACCGAAGTCGCGCCAATTAGTTTTGACGTTGAATACCACGGCGAACACGCGATTGCCGGCCGGATGAAGGCTGGCGAACTGGCGGGCATCAGCACGCGGATGATTACGCCGAAGGATCAGGTCTGCGGCCACGAAGAGACCTTCTATCAGCCGCTGACCGCCACGACTCATGCGATGCCTGCGGTCGCGACGCTCGATCAATACCTGGGCGCGGGGCTCGGAGTGTCGTGGACGCTGCACGAGAAGCGCAGCGCCTTCGTCGGCAGTTTCGCCCGGTGAAGTTTCAGAAAAATGGCCACAACAATCGGCGGATAACCTGAGGATCGGGGGCGCACATCTGTCCGCCTGCGTTTGCAGGCGCGAATTCGATCCCCCTCAGGGCTGCTGCCGGCTGTTGTGGCCTGACTATTTATTACCAACAGCTTTGAGGGGATCAATGTTTCGTCATCTGACAGCTTTCATTCTTCTTTTCGTTTTCGTCTCATCGGTTCCTGCCCGCGATACTGCCGGCAGCAGCAACGGCGACTACAAAATTGAATCCACCGGCGCTCTGACCGCGACCAGCGTGGCCGAAGCCGTGCGCGGCGCCCTGCAGGACAAAGGGCTTAAAGTCGCTGACGGCGGGAAGACGCTCTGCGAAATCTGGTTCCGCAAGGAGATCGCCACTGCCAAAACCGAAGTCGACGGGGCGAACTTTGCCCAGCTTCAGGACGGCAGCCTGATGGGCGTGATCAACTTTCCGGCGGGGGCTTCGGATTACCGCGGGCAGGCAATCAAGGCCGGTTATTACACGCTGCGTTATGCAGTCATGCCGGTCAACGGCGCGCACCTCGGCGTTTCACCGACGCGCGATTTCATGCTGCTCTGCCCGGTCAGTGACGACAAGGACCCTAATGTCCAGATCAAGGGCGACGCGCTGATCAAACTGAGCATAGCCGCTTCGGGCTCCGGGCACGTTTCGCCCTGGAGCATCGTTTCAGTGACATCGAAGGACGGACTGCCGAAGATCGTCAAAAATGAAGAGGAACACGTCATCCTCGAAGTCTCACTGAATACGAAATCCGGCGCGCTGCCCCTCGGCCTCACCATTGTGGGGAAGACTGAAGGGTAAGGCCGCAAATAAACAGAGAGAAAAGAGAAGCCATCAGGTCAGCACGGGCTAGCTGATGGCTTCTTGTTTTATTGGGAGAGGCCAGGAGGATCTGAGTGGAGATGAATTCGATCAGTAAAGAGCGAAGGAAATGATCAGTAGTCAGTGAGTCAGCCTTTCAACCGATCACTGACCACTGATCATTGACCCTTACACCAGCGCGATGTCGAACTGTTCCTGATGGACAGCCGGGTCGCTCTTGATCGTGATCGTGTTGCCGAAGTACGCCTCGACCTCATTGAGGACTTCGCGTTCGGTGCCGCGCAATGCCTTGGCCACTTCGGGGTTCACGCGGAGGATGATCTCCTTGTAATCGTCGGTGTGTCTGGTGATGCGCCGCGCCTCGGCCAGAATCTCGTAACAGACGGTCTGCGCGCTCTTGACCATGCCGCCGCCGCCGCAATACTGGCACGGCGTGCAGAGCGTGCGTTCGAGCGACTGCTTGACGCGCTTGCGGGTGATCGCCACGAGGCCGAAATCGTTGAACTGGAGAACCTTCGACGGCGACTTGTCGCTGCGCAGTTCGTGTTCGAGCGCCTGCATCACCTTGATCCGGTTGCGCCGCTCTTCCATGTCGATGAAATCCAGCACGATGATCCCGCCCAGATCACGCAGGCGGATCTGACGCGCGATCTCCCGGGCCGCTTCGAGGTTGGTTTTGACGATGGTGTCTTCGAGGCGATTCGAGCGGCCGACGAACTTGCCGGTGTTCACGTCAATCGCGACCAGGGCCTCGGTCTGATTGATTACAATGTAGCCGCCTGATTTGAGCCAGACGCGCGGCTTGACGGCCTTATCAATCTCCGCCTGGATGCCGTACTCTTCGAGGATCGGCGTGTCCTTGGTGTAGAGCTTGACGCGGCGGACGAGCTTCGGCGCGAAGCGGTTGACGAAATCAACGATGCGCTCGTACTCGAATTCACTATCCACGCGGATCGCGGTGAAATCGGATGAGAGCTGGTCGCGCAGGATGCGCTGCACCAGATCCAGATCGCGGTGGATGATTGCCGGGGCTTTGGCGCGATCAGCCTTGCGGCGGATTTCGCTCCACGTGCGGAAAAGATACTGGATGTCATCGCGCAGTTCTTCAGTCGTGCGTCCGGCGGCGGCGGTGCGGACGATGAAGCCGCCGGGGATGTTGTCTTCCGCGCGCAACTGGTGCAGCGTGCGGCGGAGGCGCTGGCGCTCCTCATCCGTGCCGATCTTGCGCGAGACGCCGATGTGTTCGACGGTCGGCATGTAAACGACGTACCTGCCGGGCATGGCGATGTGCGAAGTGATGCGCGCGCCTTTCTGCGCAATCGGCTCCTTGGCGATCTGCACCAGAATCTCCTGACCTTCGCGCAGCAGGTCGGCGATGACCGGGCGGTGTGACCGCCCATTGGTGCGGGGAGCCGGAGCGGGGGGGGCTGGGGCGGGAGCCGCGACAGCCTTTTCCTCCTCCTTGTCTTCAGCCACAGCAGCCTGAACCGGCGCTTCAGTTTCATCGCCGGCCTCCGGCGTCGTAGCGCGCTGGCGATAGCGGCGGCCACGCCCACCGCGACGGGTCGCGAAATTCTCGCGGTGGCGCGGCTCGCGGATTTCCGCGCTGGCTTCTTCGAGCGGTTGCTCTTCAACCACTTCAGTCGCCGCGTCAGACGCCAGCCCGGCGGCCTGCACTCTGCGACTTTCCCGGCCTTCATCCGAAGGTGAAGCTTCATCGCGCGTTTCAGCGCGGCCTGCCGGCTCCTCCGAGTCATCGCTGATCCGCTCGAAATCGGAGGCCGCTCTGAGCGATTCCCGCAGCGAACCGACGGCTGCTTCGGGAGTGGGCTCGACCTCAAGGATTGTGGTGGTGTATTCCTCGGCGCGAATGCGCTCGGAAATCCGCTCCTGAACCATTGCATCCTTGAGCAACTCTCCCTCGGCCATCGCGGCCATATCCTCATCGGTAATGCGTTCGAGCGGTTCGTGATGAACCACGATGTAAGGTTCCGGTTCGAAGATCACGCTCTCAGCGGGTTTGGCAGCTGCCGGGGCCGGCGCCGTCTCGGTCTCCTCACCGCGGCGTCGGCGTGACGGGCGCCGGCGGCGGCGCCCGCGGCCGGTTTCTTCTTCCGCGACTTCTTCGACTTCAGGAATCACGTCCGTGACGGCCTCGACTGTCTCCGTTTCAGCCTCCCTGGCTGGAGCCGCTGCCCTGGCTGCGACGACCGCTTCCTCCTCGCGCTCTTCCGGCTCCTCGTAACTGAGCCGCTGACGGCGGCGCAGGCGGGCGCTGTCTTCCTCCTCCTCTTCAGTGGCGGATTCAGCCTCAATCAGTTCGGGCTCCGGCTCGATGACGGGTTCTTCGCTGATCTCTTCGATGTGGCGCAGCGCCGCGGCCTGCAATTCCGCTTCCTTGTCGTCTTCGATTTCCTCCAGTTCCGCCGCGGCTGCCGCGGGCTCCACCGCGGCGCGCGAGAAGCGCCCCCGCTCGGGTCGCTGCGGTTTCTGTTGTTTCGCCTGATCTTTGCGCTCTTCAGTGAAGACGCCCTCGAATTCCTCGTCTTCAAGGAAGTCGGAAACGTAGAGGAACGAATCGCGTTCGAGCCCGATGTCCACGAAGGCGGACTGCATTCCGGGCAGCACTTTCATGACCCGACCCTTGTAGATGTTACCGACGATCCCCTGATTTTCATCACCACGTTCGACATAAAACTCGGTGACGACATCGTCCTCGACGATGGCAATTTTCATTTCGCGTCCGTTGACGCTGACAATCAACTCCTTGGCCATTGATCTCTCCTGTGTGGCGCGCCGCGCCGGTTGAAATACGCGCAGCCAGTTTTCGGTCGCCACTGTGATGGGGCGGAAAATTCTTTCCGCGTCAGTCCTGAAAACAAAAAGTCGGCAGCGCATGCGCAGGCGCGTGATCATCCCGCTTCGGAATGGAGCGGGATGACAGACAGCTCTGCGGCGCTCGCCGACTACACGTGTAAAACTGCCGGCTGCGGCTGTGCTGAGGGCACGGCCGCGGCAGTACCGATAATTGAAGCATTAAGAACCCGTTTCCAGCGCGGCAATCGGGGAGTGTTGAGAGTCGGGCGTAAAGTTGAAACAGTTGATCAACCGGGAATCGGCCCCGGAACCTTGGGGGGCCTGAATTCAAAGCCCGAAACTCAAAACTCAAAAACCAGCGAACTGCCACGCCACCCGGGGAGGGGAACAAACGTCAGCCTCCCGGTAAAACTCGCTAATTGACAAAACGGCGCAGGCGCACATTGAGCGCCAGGCCGAACGCGAAGAACGTCGCGAGCAGCGACGACCCTCCAAAACTCATCAGCGGCAGCGGAATTCCGATGATTGGCAACAGCCGCACCACCATACCGACGCTGACCGCCACATGACAGAGCAGCAACGCCGCGTAACCGCCGGCCAGCAGCAGGCCCGCCCGGTCACGCGCCGAGCGCGCAATCCCGATCAGGCGGGTGATTATCAAAGCGTACAGCGTCAGAACGAAGATAGTGCCCAGAAAACCCCTCTCCTCGCTCCAGGCGGCAAAGATGAAGTCCGTCTGAATCTCCGGCAGAAAGCCGAGCGTTCCCTGTGAACCCTGCCGGTATCCCTTGCCCAGAACGCCCCCGGAACCGACTGCGATTTCTGCCTGCTTGTTCTGGTAGACGTATTTATCAACCGCCTTTTCCGGAAAGTAGACGGCCAAGATGCGCTGAATCTTGTAGTTGTCACTGTGAAGTTTGCTGTCAAGGTGTGACAACCACACGCCAGCCATCGCTATCACCAGCACCAGCGCTGCCGCGCCCGCTGCAATCCACCTCCAGCCGATGCCGGAAAGAATAAGCATCGCGGCGAGGAAGGAAAGATAGCTCAGCGTGCTGCCGGTGTCGTGTTCGAGGTAGACCAGCACCGCTGGGACTCCCCAGAGTATGCAGGCCGTCGCGATTGACCGCACGGTCAGCGGGCGCCGGCGAATTTCCGCCAGATAGCGCGTCAGCATCACGATGGTAAAGATCTTGGCGATTTCCGAAGGCTGCCCGGAGAAAGGCCCCAGGTTCAACCAGCTTTTGTTCCCATGGACTTCCTTGCCGAAGAGCAGCACTCCGATCAGCAGAGCGATCCCGACGGCGTAAAAGAACGGGGCCGCGCTGACAATCTTATGATAATCAAACAGAGTAGTCACTAACAGAATGGGCAAGCCGGCAATAAGAATAGTCACCAACTGCTTCCGCCACATCCCCGGGACCGGCTCGACGCTGGAAATCTGAATGACGCCGAGCGCACAGACAAGCAGCGCCATTCCCAGCAGCACCCAGTCAAAATCAGTGATGAACCTGCGGTTGAACATGATAATTGAGAGCAGTCACTGGTCGTTGTTTTTGGCCATCTCCGTCGGCACCCCGCGTGTGCGGCGGTAGTAGTCCTCGTAAATCGCCCGGGCCTTCGGGACCGAGAAGGTCGAGCCGAAGCCGACGTTTTCAGTCAGCACGACCATCGCGATTTCCGGCTTCTCGAACGGCGCGAAGCTGACAAACCATGCGTGATCCTTGCTCTCCTTGCCCACTCTGGCCGTCGAGGCCACCTGCGCCGTCCCGGTTTTGCCCGCGATCTCAAAACCCTCGATCTTCGTCCCCGCGCCGGTCCCGCCTTCATTCACCACGCCCCACATCCCCTTCTTCACTTTTTCGGCGACTTTGGGATTTATCTCGATCACGATCTTATTGCGCTCGTCGTAGCGCAATTCACCCTGCTGATTCCCGAAACGATCTATCCCCGGCATGACTTTCAGCAGCAGGTGCGGGGTGTACATCTGGCCGTTCTGGCTGAGGGCCGCGATGTAACGCACCAGTTGAAGCGGGGTGACGCCGAGGATGCTCTGGCCGATTGACGCGGAGGCCGTGTCGTAACTGGTCCACTTCGCGAAGGAGGGATTTTTGTACATGACCGCGAGCTTTTCCTTCCACTCGCGGGTGGCCGCAATCCCGGCGATTTCGTGGGGCAGGTCAATCCCGGTGCGCTGCCCGATCTGGAAATTCTTCTCCCACTTCTCGATCTTCTCGATGCCCATCTTCAGACCGAGCCGGTAAAAGTAACCGTCGGCGGATTTGACGATGGCCAGATGAATCTCCGGGGAGCCGAGGTGCGAGAGCGACTTCATGTAGTAGTTGCCGATCTGCAGGCCGCCGTCCTGGAGTCTGGAGTTTTCGAGCGTGATGTCGCCTTCGCTCAGGCCGCCCACCGCCATCAGCATTTTCCAGGTCGAGCCGGGAACGTACCGCCCCTGAATTGCGCGGTTATAGAGCGGGCGGTCTTCATTCTCCCAGTAGTCGCTGATCTCTTCCCGGCCTTCGGGCGTCTTGGAACGCTGGGAAAAAGCGTTCGGGTCGAATGCCGGGCGGCTGACCATCGCCAGCACCTCGTCAGTGTTCGGATCGAGCGCAACGATCACGCCGCGCCCCTGCTGCATCTGGTCGCCCTGGGTTTCGGCGGCGAGCTGAATGTCGTAATCGAGCGTAGTGTAGACGTCCCGGCCCGGGATCGGTTCAATGCGGGAAAGCTCTGACTTGATCTGCCCGCGGCTGTCCACGATGACGCGGCGTTCGCCGTCCCTGCCCATCAGGATGTCGTTGTAATAGCGCTCGAACCCGCTCTTGCCGATGATGTCGCCGAGCTTGAAGCCTTTCGCCTCGCTGAACGGCGAGTTCGCTTCTTTCAATTCCTTCTTGTCAACTTCACCCACGTACCCGAGCGCGTGGGCCGCGAACTGTCCATGAACGTACAAGCGCTGCGGGGCCTCGATGGCCGAAAGCTCAGGCTGGTCGTATTCGTGCGCGGTCACCCAGGCGACGTCTTCAGGGGTCGCCATCTCCTTGACGACGATGTACTCGTATTTGGGCTCGTACTTCGCCGTCTCAAAGCGTCTGGTCAGCCACTCGCGGTCAACCTTGAGGTTGTCCACGATCAGGTCAATCTTGTCTTCCAGCTTCTGGCCCTTCTCGCGGCTGAGGACGATGTTGTAGGAGTTGCGGCTGGTGACCAGCACGCGGCCTTTGCGGTCGTAGATCGTCCCGCGCCGCGCCGGGATCGAAAGTATCCGGACGCGGTTCTGCTCGGCCTGTTCGGTGTAATTCTCGTGATTCAGCACCTGCAGCCACAACAGCCGCATCCCCAGCACGAGGCAGACGACCACCGCCAGCACGCGCAGCACCTCCAGCCGGAGCGCCGTTTGCCGGATGTCCTCGAAACTGTCAACACCGCGTCGGTTCTGCATGGCCTTTTTCAGCTCTCAAGTCCGAAAATTATATCTTTTTCCAAGTACTTTTTCTCAACCCGCGCATCGCCTCGGCGCGGCGGCTCCGCTGCCGGAAGCCGACCCTGAAGATGCGATCAAGCAGGGCGTACAGGAGCAGGGAGGTGATCAGGTTGATGAAGACTCCGAAAAATATGTCAGTAAAGCCCCGGTTGATTTCCACCACCGGGGGCAGGCCGAAGCCCAGAAACCTGTAGACGAAAATACGCGTGAGGAAATAAATGAACGTCGCACCGGCGACGATGGGGATGCGGATCAGGAGGCCTTCGACGAAGAACCTTGATGAAACCTGAAAGGCAAACCAGACGGCCAGCAGCTGGCAGATGCCGCTGATCCCGAAGCGGGATCCGGATAAACCGTCCTGCAGGATTCCCGCCGCGGTCGCCGTCATCAGCGCCTGGAACGGGTCGCGCAGGAACCCGACGTAGAGGGTGATCAGCAGCAGCCAGTCAATATATCCCAGCCAGGGGCTGATCACCTTCAGGCTGGTGTTCAGGAAGGCTGCCACGACCAGACAGATTGCCACCCTGATGACTCGCGCCGAACTTTGTGATTCTTTCTCCAACGACTTTCTGACTTCTCTGAAGCCCTCTTTCGGCCTCGTCTGTGCCGGGCTGCTATTGTCGGCAACCTGTCCCCCCTCACGGCCGGAGGCCAGTGGTTGTCCGAATCGGCCCTGAATTGTTTTGCTGGCTCTCCTGTGGTTTGATGACCGCCGCCTCCGGCCTCTGACTTCGTTTCAGGCTGAATTAAGCATCAGCCCGCGGCCTTTTGTCACTGTGGCGAACCACAGCCGCCCGAATTATTTTTTCGGCCCGCCCGTTCTGGACCGCTTTTCCCTTTCGAGTTTTTCCTTTTCGGACTGGTCCAGTTCATCCAGCGACGCGCGCAACTGCTCCCTGGTAATCAGCAGCACGCTGACCAGATCGAGCTTCGCGAGCGGCGCCGCCGGCTTGATCTCAACCGCGAGCGGGTTGCCCCCCGCGCCGGCATCGATGCGCGCGACTGTCCCGATGACCAGCCCCTTCGGATAAATCCCATCCTGCCCTGAGGTCAGTACTTTCTCGCCGACCTGAATCTGTGCGTCCCCGGAAATGACCTTCATTTCGCAGAGGCTGCTGTTTTTCCCTTTGACGACGCCCAGCACGCGCGAATCGGCCAGCTGCCCGATGACCGCGCCGGTGCCATGCCTCTCGTCCGTGATCAGCATCACCCGCGCGGCATTCGGCGCGGCATGAATCACCCGGCCGACCAGCCCCTCGGGGGTGATGACCGGCTGGTTCTCAGCGATGCCGGAAAAAGTGCCGCGATCAATGCTGACGGAATTGAACCACTGGTTGGCGTCGCGCCCGACCACCTGCGCCGTGACCTTCTCGAAAGGCCGGGTCTGCTTCAGGTTGAGCAGCGCTTCCAGACTGGTGAGCCGCTGCTGGGCCTCCTGCGCCCTGGTCAGGTCGGATTTGAGCTGCGCATTTTCGGCGCGCAACGTCTCATTCTCCTGCCGCGCGTCGCGGAGCGAGAAATAGTTTTTCCAGACGCCGCTGACGCCCCCGGTGGTGTTGGTCACGACCGACTGGGCCGGGGCAAAGACGGCCAGAATCCAGACCTGAATAAAGCGCCGCCCGGCGTGCCCCGGCGCTTCGCCGAGCGACACCAGCGCCAGATGTGCCGCCAGCAGCACCGCCAGCAAAATCAATGGGTTCTTTTTGAGACCGTCTGTAATACTCACGGAAGGTCGTGGCCGGCGGTCAGCGGTTGTCTGCCCGACCGCCGGCCACTGTTTTTACTGGGCTGGCAACGTGGTGCTGTCCCAGCGCACGCGACGCAGCAGGTCGAAATCCGACAGCATCGCGCCGGCGCCCAGCACCACTGATGAAAGCGGGTCTTCGGCCATTGAAACGGGCAACCCGGTTTCCTGCATCAGCCGCACGTCGAGCTTCTTGAGCAGCGCGCCGCCGCCCGTCAGCACGATGCCGCGGTCCACGATGTCGGCCGACAATTCCGGCGGGGTCCGCTCGAGCGCCACGCGCACCGCGTTGACAATCGTCGCGACCGAATCGGCCAGCGCTTCGCGGATCTCCTCGTCGGTGACGACGATGGTTTTCGGGATGCCCTCAATCAGGTTCCGGCCCTTGATCTCCATCGTCAACTCTTCGTCGAGCGGAGCGGCCGAGCCGACTTCGATCTTGATCTGCTCGGCGGTGCGCTCGCCGATCAGCAGGTTGTACTTGCGCTTGATGTACTGCGTGACCGCCTCATCCATCTCGTTGCCCGCGACGCGCACGCTGCGCGAATAGACGATGCCCGAGAGCGAGATCACCGCGATGTCGGTCGTGCCGCCGCCGATGTCCACGATCATGTTGCCGTGCGGCTCGGTGATCGGCAGCCCCGAACCGATGGCCGCCGCCATCGCCTCCTCGACCAGATACACCTCGGAAGCCTTGGCGCGGTAGGCGCTGTCCTCGACCGCGCGGCGCTCGACCTGCGTGATCTCGGACGGGATGCCGATGACGATGCGCGGGCTGACCCACGTCCGGCCGTTGTGGGCCTTCTTGATGAAGTACTGCAACATCTTTTCAGTGACTTCAAAGTCCGCGATCACGCCGTCCTTCATCGGGCGGATGGCGACGATGTTGCCGGGCGTGCGGCCCAGCATCTCCTTGGCCTCCTTGCCGACGGCCTCGGGCTTGTGCGTGATTTTGTTGATCGCGACGATGGAGGGTTCAGAAACGACAATGCCCCGACCTTTCGCGAAGACCAGTGTGTTGGCGGTGCCGAGGTCAATCGCGAGGTCACTGGAAAACAGACTGAAAACAGAACGTAGATTCATCCGGCTTGAATCGAACCTTTCCGGGGGTTGAGAGTTAAAATTTCCGCTTCAGGAATGCTGTCAGATTTTTCACTCTGGACTCTGAAATCAGGCGACCGAATCGCTGAAGCACTAGCTCGATAATTTCACGTTATTCTTGTTCGCCGCCTTGGCCTCGTACATCGCGAGGTCTGCTTTTTCGAGCAGGTCTGCGCCATTCTGCGCGTGTTCCGGGAAAACGGCCACGCCGAAGCTTGCCGTCAGGCTGAAACTGTACTCGCTGCCGCCGCTGAAGACCTTTTCGGCGAGGCGGTGGCGAATCCGCTCGGCGGTGGCGAGCGCCTGGGCGGCACTGGTCTCGGTCAGCACGATGGTGAATTCGTCGCCGCCGTACCGCGCCACGACATCGGTCTCGCGCACGGCTTCGGTGAGCAGCCCCGCAATCTCACAGAGCGTCTGGCTCCCGACCCGGTGCCCGTAGTGGTCATTGACCCCCTTGAAGCCGTCAACGTCAATGAAGACCACCGCGAACCGCGATTCGTAGCGGCGCGCGCGCTTGATCTCCCGGTCAATGAACTGGCGCAGGTAGCGGCTGTTGTACAGGTGCGTCAGGTCATCCTGCATATACCTCCGCTCGGCGCGCTCGTAGCGCATGGCGTTATTGAGCGCGATGGAGGCGATGCGCGACAACTCGCGGAGTATCTGCTCGTCCGGCTTTTCAAAGCTGCCGCTGCTCTCGTGACGGATGGCTTCAATCACCCCGATCACCTCGTCTTCAACCGTCAGCGGCAGGCACAGCACGTGACTCCGGGCGGGTCCGCGATCATCCGTCACCTCGACTCGACCGACCTCCACTTGATTGATCACCGTCGTCTCTCCGTCAGGCGGGGCTGCATTTCCGGGAGTGAAGCCATCGAACGCCAGCTTCAGTGAATGCGGGCGAACGCGCATGCCTTCGGCCAGGATCAGTTCCAGCGAGCGGCCGTCTTCCGCAACTTCGTAAAGCAACCAGGCGTCAGCGCGGACCCAGCGACTGCACTCTGCAATGACCTCAGCCGCAACGCGCTGGAGGTCAAGCGAGATCAGAATGTGGCTGAAGGCGTTCAGCACTCGTTCCATCCGCTCCAGTCTCATTTCCGTCTGACGACGCTGTGCAGCATAGCGCAAAAAGAACGGCAAATGAAGCGCCGCCTCATCAATCAGCACATGGCCGTAATAGCCGGCGTCCCGCGAGGCCGAGACGAGCGACCCCGGACGGCCCTCAAACGTGCCGGAGCCTTTCTCGCAGGAGACCACCAGCGTGTCGGGCCAGATCCTGCCCAGTTCGCGCCGGCAATCCAGCGCCTGCCGCATGTCGCCGATTTCACAAACCACCAGATCAGGTGCCTTCGCAGTCTCGGTCACCTCGCTTCCGGCGGCGCTGCCGAATGACCGGGCCGGGGGCCAGGGAAGGAAGCAGACTTCGGTTGCCGGAACCACATTGAGCGCGCTCACGAGCACGCGCGACGACTCTTCAGTCGCGAAGACTGTCACGCGCGTCCCGCCGATTCTCCCCAGTTCGCTCTCTATCTCAGGCATCTGACAGTTATCTCAAATCCGGTTTCAAATCGTCGGCTTCACAGCTTCACCCGCTTCTGCCCTCTGTTGCCCTCCTGATCTTCAGCTTCGATCAGGATCTCGCGCTGACCGCTGTTGAGCGTGACCAGCGCGCTGAAGGTGCCATCCGCGTTCACCCGCGCGACCGTGTCACCGACTTTCACGCGGGTGCCCGGGTCACTCTTCCCTTCGATCTTATAGGCGCCGCCACCGAGCGATGTCTCCCTAGTAACGCTGATGGTGATTGTATTACCCCCGTCATTGCTGACCAGTGAGAACTTAAACGGCTCGCTGAATTGTCCTGTACCTTCCTTCTCTCTGTTGGCGCGCACCCGCCAGTAATAACTACCCGGTTGGAGGTTGTCGAAGACGGCGGTCGTCGTCGCGATCTGATCACGCATCGTCACCACCGTGTCGCCGAAGTAAGCCGAAGTCGCCACTTCGATCCGATAGCTCTTCGCCTGCGGCACCCCGCCCCAGCTGAAGTTGACCTGCCCGGGTCTGCCGGCGGGGATTTTGATCGTACGCTGGTTCTCCGGCGCACTGAGTTCGGGCAGCGGGGGCATCTTATCTATTACAACCTTCCCATCGCTGCCGACATTGGCTTTGTCGTTAGCCCCTACTTCATAACTTTTACCCGCCTGAGTATTGATCTTCGCCGTGCCGCGGGCGACGCGGATTTCAGTATTCTCGCCTTTATTACCCGCATCTACGCTCGCCTCGGTCTGGCTGCCGATGTTGGCTGACGCGGTCTGAGTCTGCACGACGTTGCTCGACCCGGGGCCCTGCTCGCCCGTCGCGAGGTTGATTTTGCCGACGCCGACGGCGACCTGGACGCGGGTACTCTTGTCGGCGTTGAGCGAGTTGTCCTTGATCACGAGCGTCGTATCCGGCTTGATCGTGTAGCTGCTGCCGTCTATGAACTGGACGCGGGCGACCGAATCCGAGAGCGTCTGGATGGTGTCGCCGGCTTCGAGCGGCATATCTTCGGCCGCCGCCTTGAACTCGGTCTCGTTGGCCCGCTTGACTCTGACTTTCCCCTCGATCTGAATGAACCGCGCGCTCTTCCTGGCCTCCCCTGCCGAGTTGCCCAGACTCTCTCTGGTAGTCTCGTACAGCCAGTAGCCGCCGCCGATCAGCACCGTGATCGCGATGATCGAAAATATCGCGAGATAAATGGATCGCTTTGAGATGACGTACCACTCAAACGACAGCCTGTTTTTTTTCCTGTCTGCCATAAGGATGAATGCCGAGGCAAAGAGATGGTTGCGATGACCGGGGCAGGGGATTATTCCGTCTGGGTGTCAATCAGCAGTTGCGAGGTTCGAAGCGGCTGCATCCGCCGTTCCCCGGCAGGTCTTTAGTCCCTGCCGTGTCATCCGATACTGTCAGTTCTGGGATCGGTTCTGGGGAACAACTGTCTGCGGAGATCCTTCAGGGGCGGACAAGAGAGCCACGCAGTAGCTCTGACGACCAGCGAAACGTAAGCTAGCACAGGCTTCAGGATTGATTCAAGGTCAAAGTTGAACCGGGCGAATCCCTGCCGCGAAAAGGCTTTCTTGACGCCCCCCGGATGGTCAACTAAGATGATGCGGCTGCCGGAACAGGCAATCCTCCTGATCTCCTTCACGACCGCAGTTTGTGGCCCCTTAGCTCAATGGTTAGAGCAGCGGACTCATAATCCACTGTGCCAGTGCCCACCTCATCACCGCATCTGCAATTCTTCCCGATGGTTGATGGTTAATCCCCAACAGCACATTAGTGCCGGGGACGCTTTCAGGGACGCTTTCGCCTTGTCCCGACTGTTCGGAGTCTACGCCAGAATCACGGCAGCCTCAATTCCTGTCTGGCTGCGGTGATTAAGAGGGAAGGCGAGCCACACAGCCCGCCCCCTTTACCCTCAGGCCGCGACCGGCAGGGCTGTTGCACTTTCCTGCCCTGCCCGGAGAATCTGATCCGCCGCATGAAAAATCTTCTGCGCCGATTTCTCCGGGATCACATCGCCCGCGAGCCAGCTCTGGATGTAGCCCCTCGCGTACTCCGCACCGGGCAGCCCCAGCGACTCGCAGCAGATCAGCGCCACGCTCTCGGCTTCGACTTCGCGCAGGTTCCGGGGCGTCTGCTCACCGTCAGCGAATGCGCGCTCTGAGGTGTGGCCAAGCAGAACGTGCGCCAGTTCGTGGAAGGTCGTCATGTGCGGGAGAGGATTGACCGGGCTGATGGCGATGCTATGCCTCCTCGCGAATCCCATCACGTTGCCGTCTGACAAGTCGAATGCAATCTCACTGATGCCCAGCGATGCAAGAGCCTTCGCCCTGTCCCATTCCGGTGCTGACTGCATCTCGACAGGCTCGCCGTCCGTCTGGCTGATGACGAACCAGTGAGGCTTGTAAACAAACATCGTGAAGACCCCGGCCTCATTGCCCTCTGCCCCCTTGCTCTCAGCCTCGCCCTTCCGCTTGCAGGTGATCGGCATACAGAGCGTGATGGCCTTCTCGCCCTTCCTGACCTGCCGCCCCTTCGCCTTCCAGCCGGGGTAAGTCGAGATCGGGCCGGGCTGAATCCCGCGCATCCGGCATTGCACCCGCGCCAGTATTTGATTCCCGACGCTGTAACCGTGAAACGCGCTGTAGGCTTCAAGAATCATTCCTGGAGTTGTGACGGCTTCCCGCCGCAGGTCGCTCCATTTCGTGGTGTCGGTGGTTGTGGTAGATTCACGTTGCATGAGCATTGATCCTTTCCAAAGAAGGGTTGATGTTGCGGGCTTCCTGAGTGGTGACACACTGAGGAAGCCCTTGCTGTTTGTTGCGGCTTTATCTTCCGAATGGGATTCTGCGGTAAGGATCAGGTGGCCCTGCTCCGTACTTCAGATTGAAAATCCAGATGAAATACTTGGCGGTGACTATCCCACCCTTTTGCCCCCATCGCTTGAAGTCCCCGTTCTCGCTGTGGTGTCGGATGTGGCAGGCTTTGTGCGCGGGGGCGGTTTCAGTCCCGCCCTCGCTCTTCGGTTTCAGGTGGTGAATGTTGAGATCGCGTCGGCTGACGGGCCGTTCACAGAAGTGACAGGTCATCCGGGTCACCTCCTCAAACGAGCGGGCAATCAAGCACGACCAGCTTATAACTGGCCCCTGCCTGATCGCTGTTTTCAATTCCGTCAGCATCCTGCGCTGGCGCTTCGGCCTGCGCCTGCTGACATTCTCGCCATTCGGCAATCTCCGCATCGCTTGCCCAGTACATCGAGTCCTTGTATCCTGACATTGCTATGTGCCTTTCTGCCCGTTAGCGCGGGCGGGAAGTGAAAGCCGGGTGCTTCCAACACTCGGCTTTCTTTGTTTGTGCTTCTTGTCGCTGAATAGCTTTTGGTATTCGGTTATCAAAGAACTTCGCTGTCAGTCACCAGCGTGATGTCGTCTTACACAGTCGTGTAGGCAACGTCAAGCATAAAATTACATCATTGTGTAATGTGTTGAGATGTATTATGATCGGGCCATGATCAAGGTGCAGATACAACAGACAGCAATGAAGCGCGGCATTGAGAATGCGCATCAACTTCAGAAGGCTCTGGACGTGTCACCGACCTTGGCGGCGAGATTGTGGAAAGGGGAGTTCACGCAGATCGGGCTGATTACACTTGATCGCCTTTGCCAGTTGCTGAAGTGCCAGCCCGACAAGCTGCTGCGGTACGAGCCAGACGGGGAGTGAATGCTTTCAGGGTTGCTACTGTTGACGATTGGCGGAAGGGGAATAGGGTTTAAGGAATGGGGGGCCGGTTCACCGGAGGTTGGTGCCGCGCGTAATTACTATATTTGGTAGTGGCTCAAACGGGTGAGAGATGATAGCCTCGCCCGCATGGTCACGAAAATTATCAAGTGCTACCACTGCGGCAGCGAGAACATCGTCAGGCACGGCCTGACAAAGAACGGGAAGCAACGTTACCTGTGCCGGGACTGCAAGCGGAGCAGCCGTGAAGATCCCCAGCCCAATGGCTACACCGCGGAGCAACGCGAGGAG